>Ga0302326_10011245_pt1 | contig 19300 bp, 14 predicted proteins | sample Palsa_T0_3_FD_202264 | JGI IMG/M metagenome (GOLD analysis project Ga0302326, IMG submission 202264) | Peat permafrost microbial communities from Stordalen Mire near Abisko, Sweden - Palsa_T0_3 | ecosystem: Environmental > Terrestrial > Soil > Palsa > Peat permafrost | place: Sweden: Abisko...
TCGGGCGTTCAAGCTTTTTCGTTTACGTTTGGTTAGAAAAGTGGCGGTATCAACATAATTGCGAATGACGAGATGGCGAGGGCGCATAGCTGGCGGCGTGGGCGATTCGGATCGACAGCCACATTGACCCTGCTCAACGTGATGATACGTGGATGCCTGGGGCGTTGGCCCTTTGACCGCAGCGCTCGGATCAAAACAGCAGGGGTGCGCGCGACGAATGGCTTCAGGTCGCCGTTCATCGCGCGGTTCCTGCTGGTGGCACTCGTTTGCATCGCGGGTTTTCTCTGGTGGAACCTAGAGACCTGACAGTTCCCGCACACCCGTTTTGCATTTGCGCGCGATCTGGCGGTGACCTCCGTTACGCGTCTCCCTTTCGATTGGCACTGTGATTGGCGCGATCCGCGTCTATTCGCACTCCCTCAATCTATACCGAACGCGCAGGATCACAAAGCCCCAAACCGGTGGCTTCATTTTCAGCGAATACGGCGGGGTTGGGAATCGGGATGCTGGTTGCTTTGCGTTCGCCCCCCCCGCGGCTAGGGCAGAGTTGGTCAAGGGACTTCCGGGACGAGACGATGTGGCTGCCTGCGTCAACTTCATACATTATCTGGACGCCCACGACGCCAACGTCGGTTCTAGTCCCTCGACCTTCTTGCAAGAGTTCTCACCGGCCTTTTGCTCCTCGGCGCCTCCAACATTTCCATCAGCCAGGTGGCGCGCTCCTCGATTTGAACGATGTAATGATATAGCAGAGCAGACGGCCTTCTGATAAGGGACTCGGGTTTGCATGACCGCACCATGACACCCTGTCGTCGAGTCATGGACACCCATATCAGGAAGCGCTACCGCTAAGGTCCACACACTGCAAAGAGAAAGCGCCTGGACGGGTTGGCATCGCGATTGCTTTTCTTGTTCACGAGAAATACAACATGCCGACGCTCACAGTTGTAATACCTTCGTCGCTGGACGCAGCAGCCCGAAATACTGCGGGATGGCGCGGGACTTCACTGGACACAATTGTCAGCGCAGCGCTCAGCGAATATCTCAACTCGCAGCGCCATCGCATGTACCAGATCTCCACCTCGGCCGCCTTGGTTGAAGGTGCCGACACGGGCGCCGTCTGTTCCCGTACGCTACTCGAGCATGGCGACTTCGGTCTCGGTACTTTCGAGAACCTTAACGGAGAGATGGTCATTCTCGAAGGGGCAATCTTCCAGGTCCGGGGCGATGGCAGCGTCAAACTTCGTGAAGATGCTTTTCAAATTCCCTTTGCAGTCGTGACTCGCTTCCAGGAAGAGGTCACCTTCGAATTGCAAGATATCCGATGTTTGAAGGACCTTGAACTGGCGTGCGATCACCATCGTGAGTCGGATAATCTCTTCTACGCTTTGAGAATCGATGGCACCTTTGAAGCTGTGCATGCCCGTGCGGTAAGCGGAATTTCGCCAGGGACCAAGCTCGTGGACGCCGCGAAGGGGCAGAACGAATTTCACTTCAACGACATCGAAGGGACTCTCGTATGCTTATGGTCTCCGAGCTATTCGAGTGCATTCAATGTGCCGGGATATCACTTCCATTTCATCTCGAAAGACCGCACAAAGGGCGGTCATGTATTGGATTGCAGCGCCAACGCCTTGCGCGTTGGGCTGCAGATGCTTTGGGAGTACGACGTGCGCTTGCCTGATCGGGGATCGTTTCTAACCACCGACCTTGGGAACGACCCGGCGGCCGCCCTTCGAAAAGTCGAATAAATCAGACGGAGAGGAAAAAGATGAATCGCAACACTGAAGCTACGAACGGAGTCGCGGCGGCCGTTGACACACGCGAGGTGCAAAGAGCAATGACTGGGGCCGACATAGTTGTAGAGACGCTGGAAGCGAGGGGCACTAAACATGTATTCGGCGTCTCCGGAGCGAAGATCGACAAGATCTATGACCGGCTGCTCGACTCCAGCATTCAGATCGTTGTCTGCCGTCATGAGCAGAACGCAGCTTTTATTGCTGGTGGCATAGGACGCTTGACCGGAAAGGCCGGCATCGCGTTGGTAACCTCAGGTCCAGGCGTCTCGAATCTGGTCACTGGGCTTGCCACCGCGAATTCAGAGGGTGACCCGATCGTCGCTTTAGGAGGCGCAGTGGCTGTTGCCGATCGCCTCAAGTCATTACATCAGACTTTGGATTCGGTGAACTTGTGCAAGCCGGTAACCAAGTATTCCGCGGAGATCGATTCTCCCGCGGCCACCGCAGAAGTGCTTTCGGCGGCATTTCGCGCGGCTGAGTCCGACCGTCCCGGCGCGGCCTTCGTCAGTCTTCCCATAGACGTAGTGACCGGCGAAGCACAGTGCAGACCGATCCAGCTGTCTGCCTTCGTCGAGCAGGGCCGCGCAGCCGAGCGGTCGCTCCAGGAAGCTGCGCGTCTCATTAACTCCGCAAAGTCTCCCGTGATCTTCCTGGGATTAATGGCGAGTAAGCCAAAATGTGCCGACGCGATTCGCACTCTGCTGAACACTGCGACCCTGCCGGTGGTGGGGACATTCCAGGCGGCTGGCGCCATTTCGCGGGAGATGTTTCCCTATTACGGGGGCCGGGTAGGACAGCTAGCCAACCAACCCGCGGATGCCTTGCTCGATTCGGGCGACGTCGTCATCACGATTGGATATGACGCCGTTGAGTACTGGCCGTCCCTTTGGAACAAAGGCAGAAACCGGGAAATCGTCCATATCGACGTAACGCCGGCGAATATCGAAAACGACTATTCTCCCGCCGTTGAGCTGATTGGAGGCATTGAAGAAACACTCGCTGCGTTGTCGGCGCTGGTCCATCGCCCGACGCTTGCCCCGGTGTCAGCCGACTTGCTGCAGTTGATTGTTCATGACCGAGAACGGTTGATGGCCGAGGCGGCTCAAAAATCCGGAGTTCCTATTCATCCCATGCGTTTGATTAGCGAACTTCAGAAGATATTGACGCCGGATGTCACGGTCTGTTCGGACATGGGAACGGTCAGCATGTATCTGTGCCGCTACCTTTTCAGCTTTCGTGCGCGACAGTTCCTTATCAGCAATGGACAGCAGACACTTGGAACAGCGCTGCCCTGGGCCATCGCTGCTTCGCTCGTCCGCCCGCAAGAAAAGGTGCTTTCCATATCGGGGGATGGCGGTTTCCTCTTTTCGGCGAATGAGCTTGAGACTGCGGTACGGCTGCACTCCCACATAGTTCATTTGATCTGGATCGATGGGAGCTATGACATGGTCGCGGCGCAGGAAACACTTAAGTACCATCGCACCTCGGGCGTTACGCTCGGCCCGATCGATTACGTGAAGTATGCCGAGGCCTTTGGCGCAACGGGCCTCCAAATTCAACACCCGGACCAGATAGCGCCTACGCTGCATAAGGCTTTCGATACGCCAGGTCCTGTGCTCGTCGGAGTGCATGTCGACTATAGCGACAGCGTGAAGCTGTTCGAAGCTGCGCACGCAGGCAGCATTTTGTGATCTGGCGGCGCTTTTAGGACATTGACAAGAGAAAAGGAGCTTCAGCATGAGAACCATGACGAGCGAAACCACCGTTAACCCTGAACTAGCGACACCCAAGAACATCCCCTTGCGGGCGCGCAGGCTGGCGGCGGAAGCAATCGGAATCGACAGCCACATCGACACGGTCCAGCGTGTTCTGGTGATGGGAGAAGACTTGGGCAAACGTTGGGACGTAGGTCACGTGGACATTCCCCGGCTGCGTGAGGGCGGAACGCACGCGCCTTTTTTCGCACTATGGGTTCCCGTCTATTTTCCTGGTGCGGAGGCGGTCCGCCGGACGCTGGACCTGCGGGATGCGATGCAATCGATGCTCGACGCGCATCAGGACGAAATGGAGTTGGCGACCACAGCGGCCGATATCAGGCGGATCGTGAAGGCGCACAAGATTGCGGTGTTTCTGACGGTCGAGGGCGGCCACACGATCGACGATGATCTGCGGGTGCTGCGGATGTACTACCAACTGGGAGTGCGTTCCATGACGCTGACGCATTCCCGCAATAACAACTGGGCGGATTCGGCGACGGACAAGCCGGTTCATAACGGGCTGACCGATTTCGGCAAAGAGGTGGTCCGGGAGATGAACCGGCTTGGAATGCTCGTGGATGTTTCGCACGTCGCAGACAAGACGTTCTATGACGCGCTCGATGTCACCTCCAAGCCGGTCATCGTTTCGCATTCGTCGATGCGCGCACTTTCGCCTGTTCCGCGGAACGTCACGGACGAGATGCTGCGGGCGCTCGCCAAGAATGGCGGCGTGGTCGGCATCAGTTTCGGCGAGGGCTTCGTCAATCCGAAAGACGCGGAGGCGCTGGAATCCGCGATCAAAACGGAGACCACCGCTCCGCTGCTGACTGGAAGGGCGCTGGACGATTACGCAGCGGAAGACGTGCGGACGCTCTTCGGTCACCGCGTGAAAGTCGCTGCCACAGTTGAGGACGTGGCCAATCATATCGACCACGCGGTGAAGGTTGCCGGTATCGATCACGTGGGAATCGGGAGCGATTTCGACGGGGTCTCAGGGCCGCCGAACGGACTGGACGATGTTTCAAAAATGCCGGCGCTGATCGAAGTGTTGCTCGAACGCGGTTACGCCGAGCGCGACGTGAAGAAGATCCTGGGCGAGAATTATCTGCGAGTGATTCGCGAAGTGACGGGAAGGTAACTAGGAAGAGAAATGGAGATCCATCGATGAATTCCCAAGAGCAGGCGATCGGCTTTACCAAGGGCGCACCGTTCAGTAACGGCTATGTGGCCGGCGATACGCTTTACATCGCAGGCCAGCAAGGCCCTGATACCAACGGCAAGCTGACCGGTATCGATATCAGACGGCAAACAGCGAATGCCATCGCAGCGGTAAAACGAGTCGCTGAGGAAGCGGGCTTCCGGATGTCTGACATCATCTCGGTCACAATCTATATCACGGACCTGAATGGCGTCCCCTTAATGAATGAGGTCTATAACAAGTTAATGCCGGATCCCAAACCAGCACGAGCCGCCGTGCAGGTTGCGGGTTTGATCGGTGGCGCGGAGATTGAGATTTCGGCCATCGCGGTAAAACACTAGGTGGAACTCGTCTCATTGACTCCCCCAATGGTGTATTCCAATGACTGAGAGTGCGCGTCTACTCAAAGTTCTTTTCTCGTTGTGCGGCATCGCACTGCCCGTCTGTTGCCAGACGGCCGGGCAGGAAACGCTTAGCGGTGGTGATAGTCACGAACTCAGCCGCGCCGACACCCGTTACCTCTTCGGTGACTGGGGTGGCGAGCGCGGCCGGCTGGAGGAACTGGGGGTGGATTTCGATCTGCAATACATCAGTGACTCGCTCTGGAACCTCAAAAGCGAACAGCCAAGTCGTGCCGCGATCTTCAATCGCGTTCGCGGAACGGTTGACATCGATCTCGGTCGATTGATTCATCACGAGGGGTGGTACTTCCACGCGACCGCGCTATGGCAGGGTGGCGGCAATATGGGCACCTATCTTGGGTTGATTACCGCCCCGAGTGGACTTGCCTCTGCAAATACCTTCCGGCTCGACTCCTGGTGGATTGAAAAGCGATGGCTGGACGAGCGGGTGGTCATGCGCGCCGGGCAGTTTGCTGGCCAGGATTTCTACGGCACTCAATATGACGCGGCGTCGTTCATCTTCGAGCCACTGGGTTACGCACTGGGCAATCTATCGAACACGTTTGAATCCTTCGATCCGCCATCGACGCCGGCCGCGGAACTTCGAGTTGCTCCACTTCGCTGGTTGTACGTGAAATCGATGGTGCTCGCCGCCTCCCCCGATTCTTTCTCGTACAATCCCACCGGCCTTGTCCCATCGTTTCGTGGAGCTCTCATGAGCGTCTCGGAGGTCGGCGTCGCCCCCGGCAAAAAGGCTTCTTCGGTGCGGGCTACCGGCAACGTGGAGGGCCGAAAGGGATACTCAGGACTCTATCAGTTCGGTGCGGCATACAATCCTGCTAGGTTCAATAATCCGGTGGGCGATCTGCAACGGCGTGGTAATTATCTTCTCTACTGGATGGCAAACCAGGCGCTTTGGCGCGTGGACCGGCAACAATCCAAGGGCCTGGATGCGACGCTCGCTTACGACTGGAGCCCTTCTGACGTCAACAGTAACAACCGTGAATTGACCGCCGGTTTGCGGTTCAACGAACCGCTGCCGGTCCATGTCCACAACACAATTTCTTTTGGCTACGTGCGGAACAGTCTCAGCCGGCTGTTCTTACCTGCGGGCGCGCCCTCCTGGAAAGCAGAACACGGCTTCGAACTCAACAGTCTCTTTCAGGTGACGCCGATCCTGCTTCTGCAACCCGTCATTCAGTTTTTCGAGAACCCCGGAGGGCGACCGGGTGGAACCATTGTTTTCGGATTCAGAACGAAGATAGAACTCTAACTAAGAAGAAGCCCCCGGGGATGCACGAGCGAACCCGTGTACAACGTCTCCCGGCTTGAATAGCGTTGCGCCTGGCCCGGTCGCCTCGACCACGCCGTGGCTTCGAATCCCTGGATTTTATATGGCCCACCTCCGGTTCAGCGTTGACACGATTTTGGCATCCACAGAGATTGACGGAGACCGCCTTGACCACCACAAGAAGGTCCTGTCCCGAGGCCGTTGGGACTGGAAGTTCAAAGTCGAGCAACGAGTATGGATTCGCGATTGGAAGCGCGTGCTTGTCTCCGGTTGCCTTCCTATTCGTTCTCTCGTAAGGAGAGAAATCCACGCTCCATAAGCCGCCTGAAATGGCTGCGCTCGCCAGCGCTGTTACCCGTGGCGTCGAGTGGACAGTTGTGGCGAACGGAGTGTCCAAGCGTTGACAGTTCGAAAATGCCAACGGTCATCTCCTCAGTAACTTCGGATTGGCGATTTGAATGCCAACTCGATTGTGCGGGCAAATATCGCTGAAGAACACGACAACTGAGGCGAATGACCAAACCGGGGCGGGTTATTTGTGGTGAATATGACATACAGCGTGCATAAGAGGGTTGAGGCAAGCGCGGCGGCACTCGCATTCTTTTTGTTCGTGTGGGTGGCGCTGGGGCAGTCTGCGCAGGAGTCCGCGCCCGGATCATCGCAGCCGCTCTCCGCGAAGCAGCTTGACAATTTGGTAGCGCCGATTGCTTTGTATCCGGATCCGCTTCTGGGCGAAGTGCTCGCAGCCTCTACATATCCGTTCGAGATCGCAGAGGCACAGCAATGGGTTCAGGACCATCCTAAGTGGAAGCCCTCCAAACTGATGAAGGAAGCGAAAAAGCAGAATTGGGACCCCAGTATTCAGGGGCTGGTTGCCTTCCCCCAGGTATTGGCACGGCTAAGCCAGGGCGCGGGCTGGACGACTTCGCTTGGCAACGCGTTTCTCGCGCAACAGAAAAATGTAATGCAGGCGGTTCAAAGAATGCGCGCACAGGCCCAGGCGGTCGGCAAACTTCAATCGACGCCACAGGAAACGGTAACGATGGACAATCATCGCGGGCAAGACATAATCGATATCGAACCGACTGATCCAGACACCTGGTACGTTCCCGACTACAATCCGGCATTCGTGTGGGGACCGGCTATCTACGGCTACTACCCACCCCTCCTCTACCCAGGAATCAATATTGGTTTCGGCTGGGGTTCAGGCATCGATCTCGGACTGTATTTCGGCGGCTGGGGAGGTTGGGGATGGGGCGGTTGGGGTTGGTCGCCCAATTGGTACGGCGGCTCCATCATCTTGAATCATTCTTTCTTTCACCGTTATGGCTTCGATCATTTTCATGGTGAGCCGCTCGGCAACTCTGCCTGGACTCACGATCCTGCACATCGTCTCGGCGTACCGTACGCGAATCGAGAAGTGGCGGGCCGCTTTGCCGCACGAGGAGGCGGGCGCGAGGAAGGGGGAATTGGTGCGAGGAGCAGTTTCGATCGGGATTCGGTTAGGGGCCAAGAAGGATTCGGATCGGCGGGATTTGAGGAGCGCGGCTATGCAGGCAATCACAGCGTCTTCGGGGGGTATCACGATGGCGGAATCACCCGCATACAAAGCGACCATGGGTTTTCGAGCATGGGTGGCGGCTTCGGTGGCGGAGGCTTCCGCGGCGGAGGTTTCAGTGGTGGAAGTTTCGGGGGTGGAGGTTTCCACGGCGGTGGGGGGAGGCGGTGATGAGGAACGTTGCTTTGACTATTTCTGTAGCGTTGGGATTGACGCTGGTGATGCCAGTATCCGCTCAACAGGGTTTCGACACGGCGGACGCCGCCACGCAAGCAGTGATCGATGGTGCCACGAAGCACAATGGCGCGCGGTTGTCCGCCATCTTCGGCGCGCGGGGAAACGCAATTCTGAGTTCGGGCAATCCCGCGCAGGATCGCGCGGAGCAGTCCGAATTCTCACGGCTTGCCGGCACGAAGCATCGTCTAATCGTCGATGCGAGAAATTCCAATCGCGTGATTCTATCGATCGGCGACCAAGACTGGCCCTTCCCTATTCCCATTGTGCGGACAAACGGGAAATGGAGCTTCGACGCGTCTGAAGCGCGGGTCGAGATGCGGGCGCGGAGTATCGGTGCTCAAGAACTGGACGTGATTGAAATCTGCGCCGGATATGTCGACGCGCAGCGCAAGTATGCGTCCGGGGATCACGGAAAGGACGGAAGGTTTCAATCCGCCTCTCATATGGCAAGTGCCGCGGACGATGGTGGCGGGTTGGTTCCGCTGGTGCCGCAAGGCCTCGCGGACGCGACCTGGGACGAACAGAAGAACGCCCTCAAACCATACCATGGGTATTTCTTTCGGATGCTCGACGGGCAAGGTGCCCACGCAACCGGAGGAGCGCATGTTTATCGCATAAAGAACAAGCTAATGGGCGGCTTTGGGCTGGTGGCTTGGCCGGCCCAGTATGGAGTGACGGGAATCCTTACTTTTATTGTGAATCAGGACGGCGAAATCTATCAGAAGGACATCGCCCCTCTGCCCAGCGGCAAGGTGGTCCCGATCACGGGCTACGATCCGGACCCGACTTGGAAACCAGTAAATTAAACTGCTGCGGGTATCCGGTCCGTGACGAATGACGGCGGATATAGCTGCCCGTCGATCTGGTGTGGCAAGAGCAGGTGCCATGGGTTACAGACTTGCGAATTCTTCCTAACCGGAGGTCCCAAAGTGATGCACGTTCTGACATCGATCTTAGGTCTATGGCTGCTCTTCGTGATTCTGCGGTCGATGATTCGAATTGCGTTGATAAACCGTCACTATCAGGACTTTTTCGCGGAGGCTACCGGACGAGCAGTCTATTCCGCCGTCGCGCTCCGGCTCGGAGAGAAGCGTGACCCAAGAGTCGTACACGGGGTCCTGCTTTGGGTTTTTCCGGCTTACCTGCTCTCGCTGATCGTCGTGTACTTCCTGGGAGCTATGACTGGCTTCGTCCTGTTGTACTGGGGAACGCGCGCCGTCGATACATGGCGCCAGGCATTCCTCGCGTCTGGGTCGGCTTTGAACACGCTCGGCTTTGCGACTCCCACAACAATCGCCGGTCAATGGCTTGCGATTCCTGAAGGCGCATTGGGGCTCGGCATTGTCGTGTTCCTCTTTACTTTCATTCCCACCTTTCAGGAGTTAATTCGATCGCGAGAGGACAAGACATCCTGGCTGTACGTCCGCACCGGTAACCAGCCAACGGGCGTAGCTTTGCTCGAGTGGAGCAAACGAACGGGCATCGCGGGCAATATGAGGGACGTATGGGAAGCGTGGGAGGATTGGTTCCGTATGCTGGGCGATACGCACTCGGTATTGCCGATGCTCAGCATGTCGCCTTCGGTGCAGACCGGGCAGTCTTGGGTCTTGGCTGCAGCCGCGGTGCTTGATGCCGGCGCTCTCGCGGCTTCGTCCCTCGGCGCCGGAGATGTAGAAGCCGCGCGGATCTGCGTCCTAACGGGGACACGTGCGTTTCTGGCGATTGCTGAGGCGCTAGGGCGCACCAAGCCAGTCACTGCGCCCGCAAGATCCCGCCCATCGAGGGAAAAGTACGATGCAGCGCGGGCTCGCCTTTGCTCGGCCGGAATCCCGTTGGGGCCAGCGGCGGACCAGGAGACCCAATGGCAAGAGTTCTTATCGTTGCAGGGCCAGTATGAGGAGGCTTTGGGCTTCGTTGCACGTCAAACTTTCGCGCCCCTGGACGGTATCACGACCGATGTGGCGGAGGGTTAGTGGAGGGGTCCGCGCGGAACGATCTTACGCGGCGGGATCGCGTTCAATCGGGAGGTCGCAGCTTTCCGCGGCACGTTTTAGGCCGGGCCATCGTCCCTTCTTATATTTTTCCGGGCGTGGCAATTCTGCTCTTTGCGGCTCCCATTCGCAGCGCGAATGGGCAGCAGCAGTCTTGCCGTGACCAAAGATCCTCACGCGAGGTTTAATCGGATCAAAGCCCTCTATCGACGTTGGGCGACTCCCTGCGCTGGAGAAAGAGTCTATTGACCGCGCCACCGTGCCGGGTGGCTGGAACAACTGTCGGAGGTGGGTGTGCGTCGTCGCGCTCAGCAGCTCTATCAACAACTCGTGACAGGTCGGCAGGTGCGACGGGAGTTGCCGACAGAAAGCACGAAGCATGCCGCCCAGCCGCTTCTCCGACAGATCCCTCTGCTGGGCCCGATCCGCATCGCGCTCTTGATCGCACCGCTCCAAACGCCGCATCGCGTCCGGACGAAACGACAACTATGGGCGTATTCAGGGCTGGAGTTACAGACGCGCGCCAGTGGCGAATTATCGGTTAACGGGAGGACAGCCTGACCTGTCAGGCGGCGGATCGCGATCCTGCCACCTTTGTTGACCCTGCAGAAGAGCGGACCGCTGTGGCCGCCACGAACTCCAATCCAGTCTCCCAAAGCTTCAGCCGGGCCATTGGTCGCATAGGCCAGCCGATCCTCTCGACCTTTGGCCCCGCGAATCGCCAGTTCCCCAGTCTCCCGGTTGTAGTCAGAAAGATCGATCGAAACCGCTTCCGACCGCCTCAATCCAGCGCCGTAGAGCAATGCGACTAATGCTGCGTCGCGGGCGCCGACGGGAGAACTGTCACGATTACACGAACTCATCAGCGCGGCAATCTCACCAGACGCCAGGGCGCGACCGCGTGGAAGCGTCTGAGCCTTGATTGTCGGAACGTCCGTAGCTCCGTAATCGAGAATGAGGACGCCGACGAGTGGGCCCGGGGTGCGGCTCTGAGCAGTCTCGTTCGGCCTACCCCCTCCATTGACGCCATCGACGTGCCGTAATATTCGATAGTGGAGAATCTCGGAGGCCAACATGAGCGCTAATGAGGAAGTTCGCGCATTCATCTCAGACCCGGTGATTCAGCAGCGACTAGCGAAGTACCTGGTTTTTCAGTGCTTCCGCAATTCGATGCTCGAGGATTTTCATGCGGGCACTTCGCCAGCATCGGCTTCTGGCGACTATTCCGATGTCAGTGTCAGCAGTCCTTATGGTGTCATTCCTTGGCCGGAAGTATCGCGCTTGAACGACGACGAGATGAAGCGTCTGATGATCGATGTCGTCGATCGGGCGTACCGCTTCATTCGCATGCTGTTCAACGAGAGCACCGGCGGCGAACTCTTGCTCCGTCTGGCGCAGAGTGATCCTCTTCCGCAGTGGAAGGATCCAACGCTTTTGACTGGCGCCCCGTCAAGAGTGAGCACGGACTCGTAGGCGCGTCTGCACGGCGAGGCAAGGCACTTCATATCGCCGTTTCGAACAACAAGACGCAGCGACGCTACTCAGGTTTGCTGTAAGCGTTGATATCAGCCGGTGGTCGTCGCGGTCAACCAAGACTCCCCTGAATGCGTCGGGAGGCTAGGGAGAATGTCACAACGCGCTCCAGTCGTTCGTGAACCCATCCAAAAAGACATCGCGCTCAAAACAACGCCTTGGGCTGGCGCTTTTGCGGCGTGCGTTTCTGCGGAGTCTTGGACGCGGTCTTCTTCGCCGCAGGCTTCTTGCGTTGAACACCCAGGGCCCGTTCGAGCATGCTCTCCAGCAGTTTCTTTTCCGGGGCTGTCATTGTACGGTTGAAGTTGTCTGGACGCCGTGCGAGCAGAACATCCAGTTCGGATAACCATTCCAGGGAACCTCGCGCGGCGTGGCCCTCCATCTGTCGAACCAAGGCGAGGGCCGCGGCGAAATTCGGTTCGGACCGGTAACACTTCAAGGCCTTGTCCCGATCGCCCAACTCCAGATAGATCGTTGCGGCTTTTGCAAACTGGCCGGTCTCTTCGTAACATTCGGCGACCAGCTTCGGCTTCGCCTCTGGCAGGCGCTCCAAAATCGCAAGAGCCTGGGTATAGCGCCGGTTCTTCATCAGAATCTGCACGGCACGCTGTGCCAAGCGATCCTTGCGCGCCTGAGCATCGGGCAGACCGAGCGCGTCGAAAAATGGAGGCAGAATCCGTTGCGCGACGAGTGGGTTGTCACCAGCCTCAAGATTGCGGTCCAGTTCATCCAGCCATGCATTCGCGCGGGGCGTGATCTCGATCCTGAACCACCCGGGAAGTTCTTCGCTCGCTTCCGTCACCGCTTGTACTGCCAGACCGATCTGGTTCAGACGCTCCGCGCCATGCCCATGTTCTGCCGCCGCAGTCGTCTGGACGGCACTCGCCAGAAGAAACTTTCCACCGCTCCGGGCAGCCTGGGCCGCTTGCGCGTACAGATCTGGCCGCCCCAACTCTGGCGACAAGCTTATCTTGCGGAAAGCCAATTGGAAGCAGACCTCGGCGAGTGTCATGTAAGCTGTCTGGCGTGCCGCCCGGTCCGTGACGCCGGTAAAGTCGCCGGGCAGCCCCAGCAGCGCCACGGCCTGGTGGGCGCGCGACCATGCCAGGTCGGGTTTCACGGGAACAAGTTGGCGGGCGTCCTTTTGACAGCGCTGGACACGTTCCTCTGTTTCCAATTCTTCTTCTTCAAGACACGTCAGCAACGCTTCCGCAGTAATAGGAGGAAGAGCGTTTTCATTGGGAGGGCGAAGCAGCCGGCTAACTTCGTTCACGGTTTTGGCGTCAGGCGATGTATCCACCCAGAGCAAGCGTTCCGTCGGCCGCGAGAGTGCCACACGAAGTTGATCGATGGCCAGGCGCTTGGCAAGAGCATCGGCCGCATCCGGAGCCCTCTGGTTCACGATGCGGCGCAGTAGTGAACCGCCATTGACCACGCAGACGGAATGGAAGTCCAGTCCTTTGGCCTCCGCCGGGGATAGGACGAAGGGCAGTGTTTCCTTGGGCAGGTTCGTCTTATCGAAAGCAATCAATACAAGCCCTTCGCGCCGGGACAGGTCCAGCAGAAGCTCCGACAACCCGGGCGACGGAAGAGTCGCGTACAGGATCTGGTCCGGTGAGTCATCGTCGATTTCGGCATAGCCGGTCCCGGAGGGCCGGTCCTGTTTGTGCAGATAATCGTAGAAATCCCAGACACGATTTACCAGTTCGGCGATGCGCCGCGGGCTGCGCAGATTTACGGTCAGCCTGAACTCCTGAGGTTGGCCGAAGGAGGTGTGCAGCATGTCATTCAGCCATGCCCACTCAAAGTCCGTCGCGCGAACGGTCTGCGCTTCATCCCCGGCCAGTAACAGGGGTGCTTGCCGGCCCCCGGTGTTCAAACGACGCCCGAGACCCAATACAACAAACGCTTCGAGCGGAGTGAGATCCTGCACTTCATCCACTGCGATGCAGCCGTAGCTCAAGAAGTCGGAAGGAATTTTGGACCCTGCGGCGCTGGCGTGAGCAACCACTTGCGCGGCCCGCCAGGCCAGAGCGAGTTCCGGAAAGTACCGGTCCGCCAAAGGCGCTTCCCCGCTACGCTCCAGGCGGCGCGCGACTTCGATTACTGTGTCGGCAGCCACCCCCAGATAGCGGGAGCGTTGCCCACGATAGGCTGCATCAGGAAGGCGCACGCGTTCGGCCTTGGGGAACCTTCCCGACTGCTCTGGGACCGCGGCACCCACCAGATGGGCGTGCATCTCGTCATAAAGTGCGTCGAGGTCGTTCGACCAGGGGCCAAGCGATCGCTGATAGTTCTGAAGATCCCGCCGGAACTGCGCTCGGGCCTCCCCCGGATCGGCCGCGTTTTCCTGCCGGCCACTCAACTCCCGCAGGAATGCCGGAAATGTCCTTACCGTGAAGGTTCGCGCATTGGAACAGAAGCGGTCGAAATAATCGCGGGCCAGTGCAGCCAAATCTTGCGAAAACGTCAGGTACAAAGTGCGTTCGGCTTGCGATGCATCGGCGGCGTGCAGCAGCGCGGTGGTTTTGCCCGACCCCGGGTGACCTTTGAGAATTCTGGCCACGGTGCGGCTGCGGGCAAAGCGCACTTGCGAGGAAGTCCACGGTTCCGGCGCGTACTCGATTCCGCGGAGATCCGGAACGCTCATCGGCAGGTAGTCGGTAGTCAGATTGCCGGGTGCTAAGGGAGCGTGATCGTCGTGGTGACGGATGTCACGCAAGAAAACGCCTTCGGCTTGTGCCTGATCAAAGGAAGCCTCCGGCTTAAGCGGCGCGGCACCCACGGGAGCCCACCAGGCGTAGAAGTGTGATCCTGAGCTGCCACCGAGCCGGGAACGTCGCCATCCTCTATTGATCCCGCTGGTTCCTTTGTAGTGCAGCCGGGAGATGTCCACGGCCATCTTTTGCATCAGCAAGGCGGTTCGTTTGCCAACCGGCTCCGTCCGCCGGGCCGTGAGCTTATCGAGGAACTCCTGGTGGCAGTACACTGTCTGTGCGGGCCGCGCCGTCCGGAAATCGTGCTCGAAGAGAGGAGACTGTCCCAAGCGCACGATTATAGCGTGGAGAATCTCTCCGCAAGTAATTAAAAAGGGCCGCACCGCTAAACTGGTTATTTGAGCAACGCGGCAGTTGAATTCGGGGTAGTCGCGGTTCTGGCCGAGAAGCCTTCGGTCGCGCGCGATATCGCGAAGGTACTGGGAGCAACCGCCAGGGGCGAAGGCTACTTACATGGCAATGGCTACGTAGTCACGTGGGCCATTGGGCATCTTGCATCGCTCGCACAGCCGCATGAGATTCACTCGCAGTGGAAGGTCTGGCGGCGCGAGACCCTGCCGATGCTGCCTGAAATATGGCCTTTGGTTGTATACGAAAAGACCAAAGATCAGTTTGAGGTAGTGCGAAAGATTCTGTCATCGTCCCGCGTGGGGCGCGTGATTTGCGCTACAGATGCCGGGCGAGAAGGCGAGCTGATTTTCCGCTACATCTACGAAGCGGCGGGGTGCTCGAAGCCCATTAGCCGACTGTGGATCTCCTCGCTTACGCCAGAGGCTATCAGGAAGGGTTTTGACGCTATCAAGCCGGGCAAGGATTACGAGTCGCTGGCGGATGCAGCACGGGGGCGCAGCCGGGCCGACTGGCTCGTTGGCATGAATCTTTCGCGTGCTTACACGCTGACTTATGGCGATGAACTGAGCGTGGGGCGCGTGCAGACGCCGACGCTCGCCATGGTGGTGGAGCGTGAACTGGCGGTGCGGCGCTTCGTGCCGGAAGATTATTTGGAAGTGATCGCGACGTTTCGACCCTCGGTGCGACCACAGGCCGAGGCTTACAACGGCACCTGGGTCCGCGATGTGGAGGAGATCCAGAAATCCTCGCGACTTCCGCCGGATGGTGTGGAAGCCGGTCAGATTGCGGGGCGTGCAAAAACCGGAGTCGCTGCCATCGAATCGGTGAAGGCCGAGACGCAGCGCATGAGGCCGCCGCTTTTGTATGACCTGACTGAGTTGCAGCGGCATGCGAACCGTCTTTTCGGGTTCAGTGCACAGCACACGCTCGACACGGCGCAGGCTCTCTATGAGCGGCACAAATTGATCAGTTATCCTCGTACGGACAGCCGGCATCTTTCGCAGGATGTGGCGGGAACGTTGCATCGGATCGTACAGACGGTGGCAAAGCCCTACAGGGAACAGTTAGCTCCGGGTACCGGTGAGAAGCCGCTGGGGCGCAGGTATGTTGATGATGCGAAGGTCAGCGACCACCACGCGATTATCCCCACGGTCACCCCGCCGGACCGGGTGGATCTGTCTGCAGATGAGCGAAGGATTTACGACCTGGTGTGCCGCCGATTGCTGACCTGCTGGCATGAGGATCATGTGTGGTCGGTGACGACGGTAATTACAACGATCACAAACGCCACGGTGATGGATCGCTACCACTCTTCCGGTAAGGCGATTCAGCAGGTTGGTTGGAAAGTGCTGGACTTCCAAACCGAGAAGAAGAAAGCGAGTATCCGGAAGGCAAAAGCTGGCGAGGAAAGTTCGGAAGAGGAACAACAGGCTTTACCTGACGGACTCGCGCGCGGGCAGGCCCAGGATGTGCTCGATGCCGAGGCGATCGGCAAAAAGACGCGGGCACCAAAGCGATTCACTGAAGCTACGCTGCTAACTGCGATGGAGACGGCAGGGAAGACGCTCGATGAAAAAGAGCTTTCTGACGCCATGAAAGAATCCGGATTGGGCACCCCGGCCACGCGCGCTTCCATCATTGAGGTGCTGCTGAAACGGGAATACATTGTGCGCAACGCAAAGAATCTGGAAGCGACCGACAAGGGCATCCATTTGATAGAGGTGGTGCATCCGGAAGTGAAGAGCCCGGCGATGACGGGGCAGTGGGAAGCCTACCTGAAGCGCATCCAGCGTGGCGAGGCGAAACTGGAGCCATTTCTCGCGGGCATCGAAGATTACGTCCGGCAGGTGGTGGGAAAAGTGCGGGAGACTCCAGCAACCGCAAAGGCCGTAGGCGCGGCGGTGGGAGGGAATCCCCAGGGGATCACGGATCGAGAAGAGCCCCGTGCCGTCGTAACGCCAGTGAAAGGCGATTCGCTGGAGCACATTTTAAAAAGCGCCTTTGGGTTCTCCTCGTTCCGTCCGAACCAGGAAGCCGTCTGCCGGGCAGCGATCGAAGGCAAAGATGTCCTGCTCGTGATGCCAACGGGATCAGGAAAATCTCTGTGCTATCAACTGCCAGGCTTAGCCCGCGGCGGAACAACGCTCGTGATCAGTCCGCTGATCGCTTTGATGGAGGATCAGGTCGCCAAACTAAAAGAACTAGGCTTTGCCGTCGACCGCATTCATTCGGGCCGGGACCGCGGGGCATCTCGGCAAGCTTGTGTCGACTATCTCAACAGCAAGTTGCAATTTCTCTTTATCGCACCCGAACGACTCCGCGTGGCCGGTTTCCCCGAGATGCTCGCGAAACGCAAGCCTTCGCTGATCGCCATCGATGAAGCACACTGCATCTCGCAGTGGGGGCATGACTTCCGCCCGGATTACCGCATGCTTGGCCAATATCTGCCGTCGTTGCGCCCGGCGCCCGTAATTGCACTCACCGCAACGGCAACCCCGCTCGTTCAGGACGACATCGCGGAACAGCTGGGGCTCGCACAATCGGAGCGGTTTATTCATGGGTTTCGACGATCGAACATCGCCATCGAGGTGGTCGAGATCGCGCCTTCGGAACGGGCTGAACTCGCCTGTGAATTGTTGCTCGATGCCGGGCGTAGACCAGGCATCATCTACACGCCAACGCGAAAGCAGGCGAGCACCTTGGCCGAGGAACTTGGTCGTCTCGTCCCCACTGCGGCGTATCACGCGGGCCTCGATGCCGAACATCGAAAACGGGTCCAGGAGGAGTTCCTGGGCGGCAAGATCGAAGTCATGGTTGCGACGATCGCCTTTGGAATGGGAATTGATAAGCCCGATATCCGTACCGTCATCCACACGGCCTTGCCTGGGAGCCTGGAGGCGTATTACCAGGAGATCGGGCGCGCGGGCCGCGATGGGAAACCAAGCCGGGCGGTCCTCATGCATTCCTACGCCGATCGCTACACGCACGATTTCTTCTTCGAACGCGATTACCCGAATGTCGCAGTACTGGACGGTATTTTCAAACAACTCCGCTCCGAGCCTCAAGAGAAGGCGGCACTTCAAAAGCAACTTCGGATGAGTGAGGACATATTCGAGAAAGCTCTCGAAAAGCTATGGATCCACGGCGGCGCCGTGATCGACTTCGCCGACAACGTCTCCCGCGGCGAGCCTAGTTGGCAAAAATCCTATATCGCCCACGGGGAGCAGAAGCGGGCGCAGATCGACCAAGTGATCCGTTATGCCGAGAGCAACCAATGCCGAATGGCCACGCTGGTTCGGCACTTCGGCGATTTCGCTGATGGGGAGACACCGTGCGGGATTTGCGATTTCTGCGCTCCGGCGCAGTCTGTCGCACAACAGTTCCGGACCGCCACCGAGGCGGAACGCGCAGTGCTTTTCCGTGTGATCGCAGCACTGCGCGCGGGCGACGGCAAATCGACAGGCAAACTGCACAGCCAGTTGTGTCCGGGCGAGGCGATGAGCCGCGATTCTTTCGAAGAGGTGCTGGGAGCGATGGCGCGCGCGGGACTGGTGCGTCTTTCGGACGCCGTGTTTGAAAAGGATGGGAAACAGATCCCGTATCGCAGGGTGAACCTTACGCGCTTGGGTCACTCGGTAGACGAGCAGACGCCCATCGAGTTCGTCATGAAGGTCGCGATGCCGACGTCCGCAAAGCGCAAAGGCAAGAAGAGAGCAGTCGCCCCGGCGAAACGAAAACGCCAGAGGAAAATGGAGAAGGGCAGCCTGCAAAAACCCGCGGCAGCGGCCGTTCACTCCGGATCGGATTCCCGAGTCGAAGGGGTTTTGCGCGGATGGCGCATGTCCGAAGCTCGACGCCGCGGGGTACCCGCGTTTCGGATTTTCAGCGACAAGACGTTGGCAGCAATCGCCAGGCAGCGTCCTCGAACTGCTCATGAACTACTCGCCATTTCGGGAATTGGAATCGCCACGGTCGAGAAGTACGGTCAGCAGATCTATCGCTTGGTGAATGACAACAGCCGCTGAGATGCTCGCACGCGACCACATATTCTTTCCTCTGCTAAGCAGGATTTAAGCCGAGAGTATGCAGTGGCTAGCTGAAGCCTCGAACCCACCCAGTCAATAATCGCGAGGTTCCGTATACGAAAAGGGATCTCATAGTGAAAATTGCGGGCGCCCCAGCGAGGAGGAGATGGGCTCCCGGGATCGTGCCGCGAGAGATCGCCGAGGAAACGGGTATCGTCTTTCAGCCATTGCGGAACGTCCTGCAAGACGAACTTCGTTCCGAACGGAATTCGGGTGCCTGTTCCCAGATCCAGGTTGTGCAGGGGCACGACGGTGAAGGACATATCAGAATGCTACTATCGTTTTTGATGCCAACCGACCACATCGTCGCCCTTCTGATCGC
>Ga0302326_10011246_pt1 | contig 19300 bp, 17 predicted proteins | sample Palsa_T0_3_FD_202264 | JGI IMG/M metagenome (GOLD analysis project Ga0302326, IMG submission 202264) | Peat permafrost microbial communities from Stordalen Mire near Abisko, Sweden - Palsa_T0_3 | ecosystem: Environmental > Terrestrial > Soil > Palsa > Peat permafrost | place: Sweden: Abisko...
CTCCCGCTCACGGCGAATCTGGCGGGAAATCCACCAGACGGCCGGGTGATGGAAATAGAGCGTTTCTACGGCGGTTTGAATGAGATTCACCGCGTAATCCCATCGGCGAACGTGGGCCAATTCGTGGGCCAGAACCGCCTCCGCCTGCTGGGGTGAAAGTTCGTTCAGTAAAGCCAGAGGGACGATGATCACCGGTCGAAATGCGCCGATGACGGCTGGCACGTCGATGGCGCCGATGACGATTCGGACCGCGCGATGAATCTGCAATCGCGCGGAAGTCTGCCGGAGGATCGCTATCCACGTCGGATCAACCACCATCGCCCCACGTCGAAGACGGGCGACGCGCAGCCATCCGGCACATTGCCAGAGAGATTGCATCGCCACGCCGACCGCCCAGAGGCAGACCGCGACGGGAATTAGTGAGCGTGGATTGAATTTGTGCGAGACGATTGTCGGCGTCGCCACGGCATTTGTGAAAGCGGGCGCGGATTGGATCAAATCCGGCATCACGACTGCGGGTGCATTGCTGATGTTCGGAGCGGATCGCAGCAACCACCCCATCGTCGCCGCCGACGCCAATACGACGGCGAGCATGGCCGCACACGCCGCGTTGTAGCGGATGGCGGACCATCTGCTCCCGCGCAAATCGCGCGTCATTGAAAGAAAAATCCACAGCCCCAGTGCACAGGCCGCCCCTTGCCAGATGCCGTGCAGAAGCATCCATCCCAGCTTCTGCACGAGATCTGATTGGCCCAGCGCACTGGAGAGAGATTCCCAAAATCGGAGGATATTCATGAAGATCCCCTTTCTTTTTTTTCCGCAGCATCGAGCAGCCGTCGCATTTCCTTGAGTTCCCCCGGCGTGGCGCGTTTTGCGGACAGCGCGGCGACGAGAAGTTTTTGCGCGCTGCCGCCAAAGGCGCGCTCGAGCAGATCGCCGGCAAGCCCGCGCAGAGTTTGGCTTTCCGGAACGGCGGCGCGATAGACATGCGATCGCTCCTGCTCATCGCGCAAAAGGAGCTTTTTGTCGGTCATGATCTGCATGAGTTTGAGGATGGTGGTGTATCCGGTGCCGGCCGGCATATCGCCGAGCACCTGCCGGACGGTGCTGGGCCCGCGTTTCCAGAGCACGCCCAAGATGGCAATTTCCGCCTCGGTTGGCCGTGGGAGTTTGGGCATCTCTTCAATGTACGATTAATTTCGTAGATGTCAAGATATTTTTTAATGCGGAGAAAAACGGCCGGAAATCAGCCCGTGAACCGCCCCTCAAACAATTCCAGTTCCCCCTTTCGTCCTCCGCGTTTGACGCGGGCGCGGCCGAAGGCATCGGTTTTGGTCATCACCCGCGAGGCGCGATCAGGGTCGAAGACTTCGCCATTGCCATTTGTGCTTTGAGCGAGCGCGTGTTTGAGGCGTTTTTTGGCGTAGGCGACGTATTCCTCGCTCTGGTCGATGCCGAGATATTTTCTTTTGAGCAGCGCGGCCGAGACGCAGGTTGTCCCGCTTCCGTTGAAGGGGTCGAGCACCAGATCGCCCTCGTTGCTGCTGGCGCGGATCACACGATCGAGCACACCCATCGGCATTTGACAGCCGTGCCAACCCTCGCGCTCTTTGAACGTTCCGCAGACCCGGCTGACGTTCCATGTATCGCTATCGGCAGCAAAAAATTCCGGGCCGGTTTCTTGCGGACGAAGATACCAGACATCATCGGGCAACTTTCCCTTGGGATTGGCCCTGGCATCCCCATAGGTCGTCTGACGCGCGCTGGCGACGCGAACCGCATCAGCGTTGAACGTGAATCCCTCTTCCTGTTTCGTGAAATACAAAAGATGCGTGTGGCTCTTTGCGAACATTTTTTTTGTCTGCTGGCCAAACGTGTAATGCCAAATGATCCAGTTGCGGAGATTGAATCCGATTTGCCGGCGGGCGATTACGCAGAGATCGGCCGCGTATTCATCGCCGATGGCCAGGTAAAAAGACCCCGTTGGCTTGAGTGCTCGATGCACTGCCGACATCCAATCAGCGCTGAATTTGAGATAATCCTCGGTTTTTTTCTTGTCCTGATAGTTGTGATATTTGTATCCAATATTGAACGGCGGATCGGCGAAGACCAGGTCCACCCACTCGGCTTCGTGTTTGTTCAGCAGGGAGACGCAATCGCCCTTAACGATCTGATTCGGTTCCAGCATGGCGCGGATATTACAGCGCAACGCGGCGGAGACGAAATGGGCAGGCATGAATCAACAAAGCAATCCGCCTGTATAATCCTTCCCATGGCCTCCGACGCCACCGTTCTCCGCATCATTGACGCCAACGCCAACCGGGCGCGGGAGGCGTTGCGCGTGGTGGAGGACTATGCGCGATTTGTGCTGAATGCGGCGGATTTGTCGGCCGATTTGAAAAATAATCGGCATGAACTGGCGGAAATCCTGCGGCCAATCTTGGACGAGGCGATTCTGTATCGCGACACGCCGGCGGATGTGGGGACGAACATCAAGGAGCCATCGGAGACCGCGCGGGAGGATTTGCGAGGAGTGGTCGTGGCTGCCGGCAAGCGGCTTGGCGAAGCGCTGCGGACGCTGGAGGAATATTTGAAAATCTCGGACCCCGCTGACGCGGCGAGGATCGAGGCGCTGCGGTATCGGTTTTACGAAATTGAGAGGAGAATCGCGCTAACCCTTCGCCCTGGCAATCGATTTGCCTCGGTGCGGTTGTATGTGCTCATCAATGAGTCGGCCTGCAAAATACCGTGGCTGGCGGCGGCGGAGTCGGCCATCGACGGCGGCGCGGATTGCATTCAGCTTCGGGAAAAATCGCTCGAATCGGGAGAATTCTTGCGGCGTGCACGGCAGTTGGTGGCGCTGTGTCGATCGCGCGGGGTTTTGTGCATCATCAACGACCGGCCGGATATCGCGGCCTTAGCCGATGCCGATGGCGTGCATCTGGGCCAACAGGATTTGCCGGCGGCGGAGGCGCGGAAGATTTTGGGCAGCAGGGCGATCATCGGCGTGAGCACGCACAATTTGCCGCAAGCGCGGGCGGCGGTTTTGGATGGGGCGGATTATTTGGGAGTCGGGCCAATTTTCAAAAGTCCGACCAAACCGCGGGATTTTGTGGCGGGGTTGGAGTATGCTGCGGCGGCCGCGAAGGAAATTCGAATTCCCCTGGTCGCCATTGCGGGGATCGGGGTGGAAAATGTCGATGAAGTTCTGGCGACGGGCATCCGCTGCGTTGCCGTTACCGCGGCGGTGCTAGGACAACCGGACGTCCGTGCCGCCGCCGCCCGGATGCGGGAAAAGCTGGGCGGGTGAGAGTCAGAGAAAAGTCAGGGATGACGATGTCTCAGATTGCGGTTTCGATTTCCGATTCATCTCGTGAGCCCAAGCCCGTCGCGCGCAAAAGCGGGTTCATCGGGCATGTCAAAATCATCTCGATTCTGACGCTTTTTAGCCGGATTCTGGCGATGGGACGCGAAAGCGTGGTCGCCACGTTTTTCGGGGCAGGCGTCGTTTCGTCGGCGTTCACGGCGGCGTTTAAGGTTCCGAATTTATTCCGCAAATTGCTGGGGGAGGGGGCGCTCTCCGCAGCATTTATTCCACTGTACGCCCAGGCATTGAAGCAGGATGAAGCGGAGGCCAACAGTTTTGCAGCGGCCAGCGTGAATCTGCTGGCGATGATTTTGATTGGGCTGACGATTTTCGGGGAATTGTGTCTTTGGGCGGCGGTGAAATTTGTGGGGCTTCGGCCGGATGAGCTGCTGATCGCGCGCTTCACGGCCATCATGCTCCCGTATGTGTTTCTGATTTGCGGGACGGCGTTTCTTGGGGCGATCCTTCAGGTGCATCATCGCTTTGCTCTTCCGGCGGCGGCGCCGGTGTTGCTGAATGTGATGCACATCGCCGTCATCGTGATCGGGGCAAAGATGCTGCTGCTCACGCATGCCACCGGCGAGCGGCAAATTCTGTTGCAATCTCGGCTGGCATATTGGCTGTCGGGATTTGTGCTGGTGGCGGGTGTCATGCAGATCGGCATGCTGCTTCCTTCGCTGCGAGCGGTGGGATTTCGATTTGGGAAGATCACTGATTTCTGGTCGCCGATGGTGGCGCGGATGCTGCGGCTTTCGATTCCGGTGGCACTGAGCGCGGGGGTGCTCCAGCTATCAGTGGTGGTGGACACGTTGATTACGGTCGTTCTCACGCGCGGGGAAAACCCGGCGGATCGGCTGCATCTCTTTGGACATGTATTGAATTATCCGCTGCAACTGGGGGCAGTGGCGCGATTGAATTGGGCGCAATTGCTGTATCAATTCCCTCTGGGCGTTTTCGCGATCTCGCTGGCGACGGCGATCTTTCCATCGCTCAGCAGCGACGCGGTGGATCGCGATCGGCAAAAATTCCGTCGTGTTCTGCGACAGGGAATTTTGTTCGCTCTTCTCGAAGGATTGCCCGCCAGCATTGGGCTGGTTTTGGTGCGATATCCGACGGTGCGGCTGCTATTTGAGAGGGGAAATTTCACATCCTTCGACACCTGGTGGGTGACGCGCTCGCTGATTTTTTATGCCGCGGGAATATGGGCGTTCAGCGTGCAGCAGATTCTCAACCGGGCCTACTACGCCATGCACGACATGACGACCCCGTTGGTGTTGTCGGTGGTGACGATGGCGGTGAACACAGCCGTCGAGATTCCACTGGCATTCACACATTTGGGCGAGGCGGGGCTGGCGGCGGGGACGCTGGCGAGCTTTGCCATTCAGGCGGTGGTGATGCTCATCATGCTCGATCGCAAAGTCGGCGGGCTGGGACTCGCGCGGATGGCCGGGAGCATTGCGAAAATGCTGCTGGCTTGTGGCGTGATGACGGCGGCGTGCCTGGGCTTGCAAAATTCCGGATTTCTCCCAAAGGGCAGCGGACATCTGGCAAGCCTCGAACAACTGGCGGCGCTTCTGACGGTCGGCGGTATCAGTTATGCCGCGGTTTGCTGGTGGCTCGGACTAATGCATGAATTTCGCCACCCCGGCCAGAGCGCCAGCGGCGAGGACCATTCCGACGATGATGGTGATGGCCAATCCAATCGACTCACGGAAGGCCGTGGGCATGTCCCGGCATCGGATTGATTTGTAAACCAGCGCCACCCCGGCCGAGAGCGGAATAATCAGCAGCGGCCAATACCACGACTCGCGCCAGATCGGCAACGGATCGATGAACAGGGTGTAGGCGAGCAGCGAAAATCCGGCGATCATTGGGATTTCCTCTCCGAGGCGCGAAACCCGGCATCGATGATCGTCAACAAATTGAGCATCCCCGCGACGGCGGTGTAAAGCGTGCCGATCTCCCACGAGCGGGAGTGGGAGGATTCCACGCCTTCCTGCACGGGCTGGCCGCCGATGGCGGAGGCGGAGGAATCCGGGGTCGCCGGAGGGCGAGCGGCATGGATGGAAATATCCGAGGCGATCAGCGTGATGGGTCCGCAGAGGACTTGCCCAGCGAACCATGGCCGTTCGGCAAGTTCCGCCAGCGGTTGTTCGATCACGGCCGGCCCTTGGACGCGGTCGTCGTTGTCGGCGGCGGGATTGGCTTGTTCATCGGCTGAGGTAGGATCGACCCGGCGTTCGACCAATCGCTGGCCGTCGTCATATTCGTGCGTCACCAACTGCACCATGTAGCCGTATTCGCCCCAGCCCGGTGGGTCCATCACGCGAATGCCGCCGATGGCGATGCCCATGAGGAAGAGAACGACGATCGTGACGCAGACGGTGATTGCCCGAACGCGCTGGCCGAGCAGCCAATATCCCCACCCCGGGATGAGCCACGCACAAATGCCGACGAGAAACGGCGAAACCGCGCGGCCGGACTTTTGATCGGGCATAGGTGACGATACTGTATCGGCGGGGGTGGGCACGTCAAAACCGATTAATTAGCGATCTTCACGACGCTGAACTCGTCTAAGTTCAGCGTGGTGATTTCCCCATCGTCCTTGCGCAACGTCAGGCGGTCCAGCCAGAGTTTGTCGTTTTTGCTGTGGGCGTACCAGCTTCCGGTTTGTTGCTGCTGATAATCGACAACGGTACCGGCGACCTCGGCAGCCCAGGAATAATTCCGGGCGGCGATCTGCTGGACCACTTTCACCTTCGCGCCCGGCACCAATTGCTTTCGGATCGATTCGTCCATACGCGATTGAAAGTAAGGGGGCAGGGACGAAAGGGCAAGTTTAGTACGCAGCGGTTTTAGGAAACGTTCATTTCGGCTCGGACGCGCAGCAGTTCATCGTAGAGTTTGCTCAGCGCCTCGGGAACGATGCGGATATCCGCGACGACGGTCATGAAATTCACGTCGCCGCCCCATCGAGGAACAAGATGTTGATGCAAATGGCCCGGCAACCCCGCGCCGGCGACGCGGCCAAGGTTGATGCCGATGTTGAAACCCTGGGCGGATTGGGCTTGTTTGAGCAATTGCACGGAGACGGCGGTTTGTTTGGTGAGATCGAGCGATTCGGCATCGCTGAGGTCTTCGAGTTCGCCACGGTGGGCGCGGGGGGCGATGAGCAGGTGGCCGTTGGCGTAGGGGAAACGATTCATCATCACGATGGAGAATTCGGTTTTCCAGAGGACCAGCCGGTCACGCATTTGTTTGGGATCAGCGGCCGCGGCGGCGTCGCAGAGGAAGCATTTGTCGGATTCGATCTTGCCGAGCGAGCGGAGGTACTCCATCCGCCAGGGCGCGAAAAGGGGCGGGGTTTCCATGGCGTTATCCGGCCAGGGCCGTCGGAGCCGGGGATTTCATCGCGGGATTGATGCTCACCGTCACGCTGGGCTCGGCGGAGCGCATCTCCAATACCTCTTTGGCCAGCGAGCGGTAATCGGAGGCGCCGTGCGAGGCGGCATCATATTTGAGAATCGTCTGCCCGAAACTGGGGCTTTCGGCGAGTTTTATATTGCGGCGAATGCGAGTCGTGAAAATCCGCGCATGGGACCACGGCAGATTCTGCCCACTTGCGGCGGCGATGAATTGGGTTAGATCATTCACGACCTCGCCGCAGAGCTTGGTTTGGGAATCAAAGAGCGTCAGGACGATTCCGCTCACCTTCAGGCGCGGGTTCATCCGACGGCTCACCAGTGCCACCGTCTCCAATAATTTGCCCACGCCCTGCAATGCCAGAAAGTGCGGCTGCATGGGGACGATCACCTCATCCGCTACCGCAAGGGCGTTGATGGTCAGTAATCCCAAACTCGGTGGGCAATCCATCAGGACGAAATCAAAACCGGTGACCGCAGGCAACATGCGAGCCTTTAGCAATGTCTCGCGGCCTTCGACATTGGCCAATTCCACTTCCGCGGCGGCCAGATCGATGCTGCCGGGCATGACGGAGATTCGCTCGTCGATTTTCGCCATCGCCTCGGAGAACGTCTTTTGATCGGAAAGCACGTGATAGAGCGACGGAAGTTGGGGCGAAGGGTCCAGGCCGTGATTGATGGTCAGATGCGATTGCGGATCGAGATCGATAAGGCAAACGCTCTTGCCCTGTTCGGCGAGGGCGGCCCCGAGATTGGCGGTGGTGGTCGTCTTTCCGACGCCGCCTTTCTGATTCATCAGCGCGATGATCCGCATATCGGGATTATCGGACGTTGAGGCGGCAAAACAATAGGAAAGGATCAAAGACAGATAAACCGCAAAGACGCCAAGACACCGAGGGAAGAAAATACACTGAGAATTCAAATTCAATTTTTAATTCAATTCTTGGCGTCTTTGCGGTTCATCATCCCCCCGGATTTTCTTCATGCCGAAAAAAAGAAAGCTTCCGCCGTGGCAGGGAAGCTTTCTAAATTCCGTGGCCTCAAGATTTGGAGCCGAGACCGCAGAGGTAAAGTTTTGACGAACCACACTCACACGAAGTTGGCCGGGCGTTCGTTGTTGGAGCCACGAGCCCGGCCGCGACACCATCGCACGGGGCGGGTGTCGCCGATCGCGACCAGCGCGACTACTTCTTCTTGGTCGTCTTTTTCTTCGACGTCTTTTTAGCGGCTTTCTTCTTTGCCATAGCTATGTAACCTCCTTTCTACCTAAACAAATGTAAGTCTGCGGAAAAACTCCGTCAATCATTTTTTGAAAAAAACACGGCGCAATTTTTTCGATTGCGCCTTTTCGCCGCGCCGAGTTTTTCCCTCGGGGAGTGTTTGCAAGTAGAATTGCCGCGCTGATTTTTCAAAAGAGGAATTCATGACATCCGTTTCTAAACGACCCTGTGTGATCATCGTGCGCGACGGCTGGGGAAAAAATCCATATCCGGAGTGGAATCGCGCCAATGCGATCTTCCTGGCAAAACATCCAGTGGCCGATCGACTGATGGCGGAGTATCCCAGCACGCTCATCCACACCAGCGGATTTGATGTGGGTCTGCCCGAAGGCACGATGGGCAACAGCGAGGTGGGACACCAGAACATCGGCGCGGGGCGCATCGTCGATCAGGAGTCGGTCGCCATCACCAAGCAGATTCGTTCCGGCGAGTTTTTCCAGAACCCCACGCTCAACGCCGCCGTCGATCGCGCCATCGCCAACTCGGCGAGCGTGCATCTATTTGGCATCGTCAGCGACGCCGGCGTGCATGGGTTGCTGGAACATCTGTTTGGCTGCCTGGAACTCTGCCGGCGCAAGGGGACCAAACGCGTCTTTTTGCACGCTTTTACCGATGGACGCGATACCCCGCCGAATAGCGGATTGGGCTACATAAAACAGATCGAACAGAAGATGGCGGAGATCGGCGTCGGGAAAATCGCGACGGTCAGCGGGCGCTATTGGGCGATGGATCGGGACAAGCGTTGGAACCGAGTGGAGAAGGCGTATCGCGCCATCACCGCTGGCGAGGGGCCGATCTTTTCCTCGGCGACGGCGGCCGTGCAGAACTACTACGATCATCCCATCGAACCCAACATGAGCGGCGATGAGTTCGTCACGCCATCGGTCATTTCTGACGATGGCAAAACTCCGCGCGCGATCGTCGCCGATGGCGACTCGGTGATCTTCTACAACTACCGCGGCGATCGCCCGCGCGAAATCACCAAAGCATTTGTCGAACCCAACTTCGACGGCTTTCCGCGCGCCAAAAAACTCGATCTGTTTTATTGCACGATGACCGCCTACGAGCAGGATTTGCCCGTCCACGTCGCCTACCCCAAGCCGCCGAAGATGAGCAACATCCTTGGCCAATACATCAGCGATTTGGGTCTGAAACAATTTCGTTGCGCGGAGACAGAAAAATATCCGCATGTGACATTTTTCTTCAATGACTACCGCGATGAGCCGTTTCCCGGCGAGGATCGGCAGATCGTTCCTTCTCCCAAAGATGTGTCGACTTACGACCAAAAACCGGAGATGAGCGCGGCCGGCGTGTGCGATGAAGTGGTCGCGCGAATCGACAGCGGCGTGTACGATTTGATCGTCGTCAATTTCGCTAACTGCGATATGGTCGGCCACACGGGTGTGCTGCCCGCGGCGATCAAAGCCGTTGAAATTGTCGATGGCTGCGTCGGCCGAATCCTTAATGCCCTGAAAAAACAAGACGGCACCGCGCTGGTCCTGGCCGATCATGGCAACTGCGAGCAGATGATCGACCCCGGCACCGGCTGTCCGCACACATCCCACACCACTTATGATGTCGAGATCATCCTGGTCGATGACCGACTCAAAGGCCGCAAGCTCCGGCAGGGTGGTCGGTTAGCGGATGTGGCCCCGACGGCGCTGGAAATGATGGGATTGCCCAAACCCAAGGAAATGAGCGGCAAATCCTTGGTTGAATAGCACTTATCACCTTGTCACCCCATCACCTTGTCACCTTGTCGCTTTTTATGTAACGTGGCGGAACCAAGGAGTTTGTAAAAATGGCTCACATAATTGCCGAGCCGTGTATCGGCGTGAAGGACGCTTCCTGTGTCGTTGTCTGCCCGGTGGATTGCATTCATCCCACCAAGGACGAAGCGGAATTCGCAACGGCGACGCAGCTTTTCATCGATCCCGACACCTGCATCGACTGCGGCCTCTGCGTCGATGAATGCCCCGTCACGGCCATCTTCCCCCAGGAAGACCTGCCCTCGGAATGGTCCGCCTACATCCAGAAGAACGCGGAATATTACAAGAAGTGATTTGCTGCTTGATGCGGCACACCTCTGGTTGGCACTTCGTTGATGTCTTCAGGTTCTTGTTTTCTCAGCAACATTTTTAGATCGCGACTTAATTCCCGACAGACAATAGGAAAGACGAATTGTATCGGTCACGATTCCCGCGCCGATGAGCGTGCGCCGGCTCGAATGCGTGAGCCGGCTGCCGCCGCGAAACCCGTTGGCTGGCCCGGCGACGTTCGCGGCGGCATTTTCGATGGGACAGAGGGGGACTGAGTTTCTCGCCTGCGACGGCGAGGTGCGAAGGAGTGTCGCGCTCAAGCGCGAACTCCACTCTGTCGCATCGAGAAGGATCGCTCGACCGTCGCCGGGCAAGCCAGCGGGTTTCGAAGCGGTGACGCATATCCATATACGAGCCAACGGATGCTGGTCGGCACGGTCATCGTAACCGATAAAAATATTCTTCCGCCCCGTTCTGCGATCGCTTATTCCCCATCATCTTGCGATTCGCGCAGGCGGTATCCGACACCGCGAACGGTATGCACTAGCCAGTTGGCTGAGCCGAGTTTTTTGCGGATGGCGGTAATGTGCACGTCGATGGCGCGATCGGTCACGAAGACATCGGTGCCCATCGCCTTGTCCATGAGTTGGTCGCGGGTGAGCACCCGGCCGCGCGCGTTGAGCAGGGCGGAGAGAAGTTTGAATTCGGTCAGAGTGAGGCGCACCGTTTCGCCATCGACCTGAACTTCATGTTTAAGTGTATCGACGCTGAGCGGGCCGGCTTTAAGAATGCCGCCTTCACCGGCGGCCCCGGTGCCTTCCGTGCGGCGAAGCACCGTGGCAACCCGCGCCAGCAAAACTTTCATACTGAATGGCTTGGTGACATAGTCGTCTGCTCCGAGCGTCAGGCCGACCACGACATCGGTCTCTTCACCCTTGGCAGTGAGCATCACGATGGGGATGCGCGCGGTTTGTGAATCCGATTTAAGCCGGCGCGCCACTTCCGTGCCATCGATGCCGGGGATCATGAGATCGAGAACAATCAGATCGGGAAGATCCTTGGCGGCGACTTCTAGCGCTTCGTTGCCATCATAGGCGACGATGGCCTCATACCCGTTTCGGCCCAGGTTGTAGGCGACCAACTCGACAATATCTTTCTCGTCGTCAACGACCAGGACCTTCTTGCGTTGCCCCGCCGTTGGGTTTGCTCCGGCGCGCGGGGCGGAATTTGGCCGGGATGCATCATTTGCTCGGCTCATCATGCCCGCCTCCATCCTCATAGTGGAATCCTTTACTGTTGGACTGGCTTTGCGCGATCATATAAGTGGGCAGGTCGCGCCCCGTCAAGGCATTAACACGGACTTAACATTGGCTATGCCTCATCTGAACCAACCAAAGGGATCCAGGAGACTTTTGCACCCATTGGCAGAATTGCTAAGATTGCCGGGGAAGCAAAAGGAGATAACACCACAAGGAGCAAACACATGGAGTCTTTGAATCGGAGGGAAATTCTGGCGGTTGCGGCGGCGGCGTGCTTGTGTTCCGTTGCCGGTCCGGCCGCCCTCTTGGCCGATGATACCACCCAGCCCTCCAGCCAGCCCAGCACCCTCGATGTCGGCGCCAAATCGGATTTTGCCACTGACGGAATCACCTCGACTTGGATGTCCACGAACAAGGTCGCCATTATCCGCAACGACAATAAGCTTTATGCAACGACGGCCGTTTGCACCCATCGCGGTTGTACGGTCCGCGCTCCCGGCGCAACTACCGAGCCAGATCGTCCTTACGCATTTAAATGCCCTTGCCACGGAGCACAGTTTGACATGGATGGCAAAGTTCTAAGGGGTCCGGCCAGAAAATCGCTGGCGCGGTTTGCCATTTCCGTGGACAGCAACGGCCACGTCATCGTCGACATGAGCCAGTCATTCCCCGACACCGACTGGGACAATCCTGCAAGCTTCGTGGCAGTGAGTTGATCCTCACCGCCATTGGCCAATTTGTTATCGGACCTGCAAATGACTCCGCGAAAAATCCGATAATGATTTCCAAGTGACTCGTCATTTGGAAAGGCGGACCATCGTGAAAACGATTCGCGTGAAAAAGATTCTTGCTGCGGCGGCGCTAATGGCCCTGTGCGGATGCGCCAGCTATTTCCGCGTCACCGATACCACCAATGGCAAAGTTTACATCACGGATAGCAGCAGCATGGACCGCCATCTCGGCGGATCGCTGGAATTCAAGGACCTCAAGACCGGCGACGAGGTGACGGTGCAAAATACCGAGGTGAGACAAATCTCCTCCTCCGATGCCAAGACGGAATTGCAGCAATAGTTGGAGGCTGATGTGAAGCGACTGTTCTTTCTATCAATTATTTTTCTGACAGGATGTTCGACGGTGATCGCGGTGCCGCGCTATCAGGTGCGGGACATCGACACGGGCAAAACTTACATCGCTGAAGGCCCCGATCTGCACCAGATCGCCGGCGGGATTCGCTTTCAGGATGAAATGACCGGCGCTAGCTACACCCTGAGCCACGCCGAGACGCAGCGGATCGACGACGCGAAATACAAAGCCCATCAACCGCTGTTCAGCGACAACATGGTGACGGATCAACGCATCTACCCGCCTCCGGCAAATTCGGCATCTCACTAATTATTATCTCGACAGAACGATGCTGGGCCACCGATCGGAACTGAGCTCCGGATGTACATCCGGAGCTTTGACGGAAGCGTCGATATTGGTTTGTCCGACCACTGCAAAATCGGGATAGATCGTCGGCGTCGCCAATAGGCGCAAGGGGGAATTCACCGGTGTTATGCTCGGTGGAATTTCGGCGGGTTGGCGGGTCACCAGCGCCAATGATTGGTCGGGCTCGAGCGACGCATCCAGTGTCACTGGCTGACCGACGCCATCGCATTCGATTCGCAATTCCATCTTGCTCCAATCGGACTCGTCTTCGACCACTGGCTGAACGATTCCGGAAATTGGGACGCTCGCCGTCGTTTGGCGATGGGAACGCTCGAAAAGCCAGTCATCGCGCAACGAGATCGGCGGACCCGAAAGAAAAATCTGCCCGCCAGCAATCGCGATCGGCGATTGTCCGCGATTGAATTGCCAGAAGACAAATATCGCGGCCGCGCAAAAGGCGATGATCGCGATGGCGGTCCAGCGCGATTTCCAGAGGGAAATTCCGGTGGCGACGAGGCAGAAGATTGCGCCAAACAGGGTGATTTGAGTGCGGAATGTCGGGCTTCGTCCGCCGGTCCAGCCGAGAGTGGGGGCGAATGCGTCGGGGTTGACGATTGCGGGCATTGCTAAATCGTTGGTGATGATCCAGAGCCGGCCATGGCGGATCCAGGGAAGTGTGGAATCCGGTGGTGAAACGCCCGCGACGGCGAGCATGACGCCGGCGGCGATCAAATCTCTAGCCATCGACCGCGACAAATCAGAATACCGTTGCTCGCTGAGGACCAGCACATCCAGTGTTTCCCACGTCATCGCCGGGCCGGTGATGTTGGGGATATCCAGCGGGATCGTGATCGAATGGCGGCTGCTGTCCAGATCGTCCACGACGCTTGGATCGTCCGTGGCAATGCCGATGAGCAGCGTGGCATCATTCAGCGGATGCCACGGGGAGAAAAGATCATTGCCGGATGCCGCGGGTGTTTGCCAATGGAGATTTTGTGGCGCATCCGCGATGACCAGAAATGGAAATGTTCCGGTTAATGCGGCGGGAGTCGGCACAGTGACCCCCATCGCATCGTCAGCCGTCAGATCAATTTCGCCAACGCGAGATAAATCCCATCGCACCGGCATCGCTCGGCCGGGATGAAAATATCCTTGCAGCGGGAGGGACAAAGAATCAGCCATCGCCAAAGTGGGGATTAGCAGAATCAAAATTGAAGCGAAGATTCGAGTGCGCATCCGAATCGACCCCCGCCCTCACCCCTGCCCTCTCCCGGAGTACCGGGCGAGGGGGAAAGAGGATCGTGGCTACATATTCAGCTCAACCGCCAATCGCAGGACTTCCGCCACGCTCCACGCTTGGGCGAAACAACCGACGGGGCGGTGCGGTTCGTCGCCCTCGAAGATTTCTGGAATCTGGCCGATGCAGCCGTGTTGCATCTGGTCGATGAGCGGCATCAGCCATCGGCGGGCTTGCGCGACGGCGGCATCGGAGCGGTTGTGAACTTTCAAATATGCTTCAAGGAATCCGCCGATCAGCCACGGCCAGACAGTGCCGTTGTGGTAGGCCTCATCGCGTTGGCGTTGGCCGCCACGGTAACTGCCGCGATAGCGCGGATCGTTTTTATCCAGCGTGCGAAGTCCGAATGGCGTGAGCAATTCGCGGCGAACGGTTTCCACCACGGCCCATTGCTGCTCGTGCGTGAGGGGGCTATTCGGCAGTGAGACAGCGAAAATCTGGTTGGGCCGAAGCGATGAATCGCGTCGCTGGTTGTCGACCACATCCGCCAATCCACGATATGGATTCAGCCAAAACGCCTTGCGGAAACTTTCGGCCACTCGATCCGCGCGGGCATTTTCGCCCATCAGGCGCAGGGCATGGTGCCAGAGGGCGTTGATCTCCACCGCTTTTCCCTGGCGCGGCGTGAAGGCGATGCCATCGCACTTGGCGTCCATCCAGGTCAGTTGCGTGTTGGCGTCGCCCTGCGTAACCAATCCATCGGCTGGATCGACCTTGATGTTGTAGCGCGTGCCGAGGGTGTATCCCTCGATGATCTGTTTGCAGGCCGGGCGAAGCACATCACGGAATGTTTTCACATCCTCCGAGAGCCGGGCGTATTCGTGAACAGCGTGGATGAACCAGAGGCTCGCATCGACGGTGTTGTAGCTCGGTTCGTTCGTGTAATCGTCGAAGCGATTGGGGATCATTCCCTGACTGACGTACTGGGCGAATACCGACAACACTTGCCGCGCCTGATCGAGCCGGCCGCTAGTGAGAAATAATCCGGGAAGAGAGATCATCGTGTCGCGTCCCCAATCACAGAACCAGGGATAGCCGGCGATGACGGTCGATCCGTCTTTCCCATCCGGTGATTTGCGATGGACGATGAAATCGGCGGCCGCGCGCGACAGATTGGCAAGGACCGCGGAACTGGTTTTCATCTTCGCCGGTTTTCGTCGGGCGATTTCGGCATCCCAATCGAATGTTGCAGGCTCGCCGAAGCTGGCCCAGAGCGTGAGAGTGGTGGGCTTGGCGATTTGGATCACGAATCGCCCCGGCGTGTAAAGGTCTTCGGTGTCATCGAGACCGCGCTCGGTTTCGATGGCGTAAGTGTGGCCAAACCACCAGTCGGGTTGCACAACATACGACCCGCCATCGGCAACGATGCTCAGGCGGTTGGCGCCATCGGCCAGAGTGCATCCGCGCGGGGAGTGCTCTTCCTGAAATTCTCGCTTGCCTCGCCTCAGTGAATGGAAATCCAATAGTCTCGCAAACGGCAGCAGCGACAGCTCCAGCCGTTGCTCGCCTGGCTCAACCCGATAGCGAATTCCCACCGCGTTTTTCTGCCAGAGCAACTGCACTTCCTTGCAGATGCGGATGCCCTCGACGTCGTAATTCCATCGCGCGATGCCGTCGTCGAGATCAAATCTTCGCAGATAGCGATCGCCGCGCGGATGAAAATCGCTGCCGAACTGACAGATGGATAATTCCAGAAGACGATCGGCCTGCCCCTCGACATTGAGAATTTCGCCGATGCGATTGAGGAGCATCACTCGCCCAACGGGAGGCAGTGTGGCGGCACAAAGCAGCCCGTGATATCGGCGGGTGGCACATCCGACGACCGTGCCGGCGGCGTAGGAGGCCAATCCATTGGTTAGCAGCCATTCCTCCTGCAGATGCGGCCGCAATTCGCCGTAGGTTTCGACGGAATAGATTGCCATGCATACGGAGTGTACCAGACTTGCAACGCGAGACTAGAAATCAGAGACTAGGAGCGTCGGCACCTTTAGCTCAACTGGATAGAGCGTCGGTCTACGGAACCGAAGGTTGCAGGTTCGAGCCCTGCAAGGTGCACTTAGTGGGGGGGGATCATCCGGAAATAATTTTCTGACGTTCCATAGCGCAAATTGGTAGGATTGGTCAACCCCTTACGGCTTGGCGCCATGAGCGAGTCTGATCCCAATCCCGTCCTGTTTACGTCCGCGGATCATGCGGAGGGCGCACTTCCGCCGCGATCGGCGACAAATGATGCGGTTCACGGCAATGACGGGGGCGATCCTGGTGTTCTGGGAGAATATAAAATCATCGGCAAGCTCGGCGTCGGCGGGATGGGGACAGTTTGGCGCGCTCAACTGATTTCCGGTGGCCGGCAGGTGGCGCTGAAGTTGCTCAATGCCGGCCATCTGACTTCCGATATCGCCAAACGCAGATTTGAGCGCGAGGTCGAAGTCGCCAGCCTGCTGGAGCATCCCAACATCGCCCGTGTTTACGAAAGCGGCGTCCATCACGGCGCCTACTTTTACGCCATGGAATTGATCGAGGGGATTTCGCTGGATGATTACGTCCAGCAGCATCACTTCGATCGCCGAGCGACACTGGCGCTCATGGCCGTCATTTGCCGTGCCATGCAATATGCCCATCAAAAGGGCGTGATCCATCGCGATCTCAAGCCCTCTAATATTTTGGTCGACGTCACCGGCTGCCCGCACATCGTGGATTTTGGTTTGGGAAAATTGCTCGATGAGCAGACGCCATTTTCAACGATCAGCGTGGAAGGAGGTTGGGTTGGCACTCCTGCCTACATGAGCCCAGAGCAGGCAGCGGGAACCAGTCGACAGGTGGATACGCGAAGCGATATCTACTCGCTGGGCGTCATCCTTTATCAGCTCCTCACCAAGCGTCTGCCGCATGACACTTCAGGCGGAAATTTGGCAGTTTTGCAATGTGTCGCCCATGCAGAAATCATTCGGCCCAGAGTCGCATTGCCGGGCATGGATCGAGACCTTGAGTCGGTGCTTTTGAAATCGCTGGCCAGGCGACCGGAGGATCGCTACGCCTCCATTGGCCAATTTGCCCAGGACATCGACAACTATCTCAATGGTGATCCGGTGAACGCCCGAAGACTGACCGCCCTCTATTATCTTCGAAAAAAAATCGCCAAGCATCTTGCGCCGATCGCGGCGGCGGCGACGGCCATCGCAGTGATAGTCACAATCCTGATCAATGCATCGCATCGTGTGGCGCTGGAACGGAACCGCGCCCTGGCCGCCGCCGCCAACGCCGAGCATCTTTGGCATGTCTCGCAAGTGAATCTCGCGGATGTGATGCTATTGATTGCGGACGACCAAAAGCAGGAGGGCCGCTGGCCCGAAGCCATCAATCGCTATTGGGATGCTTACAAGATCCAAAGCGATGAGGGCACTTCCACATTCAGCACAAAACTCGGCTTGTTGGATGCCATCCGGCATGCGCCTGCGGAATTGAGTGAAATCAAGCAATCGGCCTCGACGCCGGAGTTGCCGGTTGGGATGGTGTTCGATACCAACGGGACCTCCGCCTGGATGGAAGGCACCAGCGGCATTGCTCAGTCATATGACCTCTTGACCGCCCTCCCGAAAATGACCACCGGCAAGTGGGTGTCCGAGGGCCAAATCATGTCAATGTTTGACTGTCCCGACAGGAATTACATCTACCGGGTCCACTGGATCAACAGCCCTACCGAAAAGAACCCCGCCACGGACATCGAAAAGGTCGATCTCCTTACCGGAGGCGTGCAACCGATTCTCCACTTTGCCGGGTTCATGGGTCCCACGGATATCTCCCCGGACGCAGCCAGCGTTGCGACATACGGCTGGCTAACGCCTCCGCCCAAGGTTCGATACGTTGCATATGTATGGGGTATGAATGCCGATACCTGCGCAGATCCACAAAAGGTGCCGATTCAGTCGGATATGGTTGCAGATGTCTCGCTGTCTCCCGATCTGCAAACCATTGCGTTCGGGGATCAAGCGGGCCACATCTATTTTTGGGACCGGGTCAACGGAATCGAGACTCATCCCTTCGATACCGAACACGGATTGCCCGGTGGCCTGGGGTCGCAGCCAATCATCTGCGTGAAATATGCCCCCGATGGCAGCGGAATTCTCGTTGGCGATCAAAGCGGGAATCTCGGTTTCCTCGCGCTGTCACCGTCACGGCAAACGCGCAGCTTCGAGCCATCCGATTCTTGCATCACATTGGTTGGCTTCTCGCATGATTCTCGATGGGCGCTCTCCGCGGACGCCAATGGCTTGCTGTGCGTTTGGGATATCAACACCGGCGAGTTGCATCGGGTCTTCTCCGTGGGAACGCAAATTGCTTCTGCAAAATTCTCGTCTGACGACCGCATGATCCTGGCGTGTACCAGGGACGGATCTGTTCACGTCTGGCCCGTGGATAACGACGATCAAAATGTCATTTGGCATGCCCCCAAACCGATCCTGAGCATGGCGATTTCGCCGGATGATTTGGTCGCAGCCGTTGGAGCTGGAAACGATTTGGATGTTATTGACATAGCAACCGGCCGCCGCCTTTGGGGCCAGGATTTTGCCGGCAACGTGATGTCCGTGAAGTTTTCTTCCACCGGCGCGGCTCTGAATGTCGCCACCGAAGATGGTGCCCTCAGCCAGTTCGAGGTATTTGGAAATTGGGAGCGAATCGCATCTCTTCCGGCAGGAACAACGACGAAAGTCACGGGTGGATTAAAATTCCAAACTCCAACGGGCCGAACGCAGGGCGTCTTCTTTTCCCCAGCTTCTGACCTGGCAATTGCACTATCCACACAGGGGACAATGTTTATCGACGGCCCCAACATGGAACACGTTCGCTTTCAGACTGGCCATAATCTCCCCATGGGATGTTTTTCGTCGGACGGAAATGCGTTTGCCACCCTGAGCAACGCCACCCATCCGATGATCAGCGTCATTGATACGCATAGCGGGGTCTCGTCCGATATGGTTTTTGGGCCTAGTTTTCAGAATCGTTTTGCGGCCGTCGCGCTATCCCCGAATGCCGACACAGGCATCATTTCGTTCATCGACAGCACGGTTCGAGCGACCGATCTACGTTCGGGGAAGGAGATATGGTCCATGGCCGCCGGCGGGAAGGTTGTGAATAGCCTGGAAGTTTCTCCAGACGGGGCCAGCCTGCTGCTGGGCGCCGAAGATGGAACGCTGCAATTATGGAAAG
>Ga0302326_10011247_pt1 | contig 19300 bp, 16 predicted proteins | sample Palsa_T0_3_FD_202264 | JGI IMG/M metagenome (GOLD analysis project Ga0302326, IMG submission 202264) | Peat permafrost microbial communities from Stordalen Mire near Abisko, Sweden - Palsa_T0_3 | ecosystem: Environmental > Terrestrial > Soil > Palsa > Peat permafrost | place: Sweden: Abisko...
CGCAACTGAGGACCCAACTGGTCGAAATGCCGGTGGCGCTGTTCGACGCTGAGCGCCGAACGATCGCAGGCGAACGGAGAAAGCGTTACAGCCATCGCGAGAACTAAAAGTGTGTGCATACCCAAATGGTACGGGTTGAAGTTGACTTTAAGTCAAGAGGATAATTCCGGGCGCTTTCGGGCCTGTGGAAAAGTGGTTGGCAGGCGGAAGCGCCTTTCCCACGCGTATAATTTTCAAATGCGCGACCTGATTCAAGACGTCCAATATGGTATCCGCCTCTTCGCCAGGAACCCAACTTTCACCCTGGTCGCCCTGCTGGCGCTCGCGCTCGGCATCGGCGCCACCACTGCCATCTTCAGCGTGGTGGACACGGTCTTGCTGAAACCGCTGCCCTATCCGCGATCCGATCGCATCGTATCCGTCGCCCTCACCGGTAGTTTCGGTTCTCCCCAACACCCAATCGCGCTCGCGCCTGACTATCTCGAATGGCGCGCGCGCAATCATGTCTTCGAAGAGATGGCGGCATACGGCAACGCAAGTCCAACTTTGACCGGCGCCGGCGAACCCACGGTCCTGCACTGCGCCAGTGCTACCCAGAGCTTCTTCCGGACTTTCCGCGTTCAGCCCATGCTAGGCCGCGCGTTCACCCCCGCTGAGGATCAGCCGGGTGCAGCCAAGGTGATCCTCTTGACTTACGGCATGTGGCAGCGGAACTTCGGCGGTGCGCACGACATCCTGGGGAAATCCTTAACGCTGGACGGCGTTCCACACACGGTTATCGGCGTGCTCGCGCCTGCGTTCCGCTTTCGTGGATCGCGCGTTGATGCCTTGCTGCCGATGGCCATGAACGAGGCGCAGCAGGCCAAGCGCGACCCGATCCTGATCATGCCGGTGGTCGCACGACTGAAGGACGGAGTCACGGCCGCACAAACGCGCAATGAAATCGGCGCGATGCTCGACCAGATCAAGAAACAATACCCTGGCTTCTATCGGCCGGAGATGAGCGTCAGCGTGGTCCCGCTGCTGGAGCAACAAGTGGCTCATCTGCGCCTGACGTTGGTAGCGCTGCTCGGGGCGGTAGGCTTCGTACTACTGATCGCGTACGCAAATGTAGCGAATTTGCTGCTGTCGCGCTCCGCCTCACGCCGGCGGGAGATCGCTGTGCGCACGGCCATGGGCGCGGGCCGGGCGCGCCTGGTCCGCCAGCTCCTCACCGAGAACACCCTGCTCGGATTGGCAGGCGGCCTCCTGGGATTGCTGCTCGCGGCGGTGGCGCTCAAGTTAATGATCCACTTTGCGCCATCCATTCCACGCATTGAAGATGTCAGCATCGATCTGCGCGTGCTAGGTTTTTGTTTGTTGACATCGTCTGCCATCAGCCTGCTGGTTGGCTTGACCGCAGCGTTGGAATCAACGCGAGTGGATGTAAACGAGGCTCTGAAACAGGGTGGCCGCAGCGCATCGGCCAGCCACCGTAAATTGCGGAATCTCCTGATCATCGGCGAACTCGCGCTCTCGCTGGTGTTGCTGGTGGGCGCTGGGCTCCTGATCCAGACGCTTTGGCGATTGCTGCACGTCAATACCGGATTCGCGGCTGAGCACATACTCACCACCCGGATTCCGCTCAGCGAAAACAAATATTCCGAGACGGCCCAGCACGCTCTGCTCTCGAACCTGCGCGCGCGCGTCGCCAAGCTTCCAGGCGTGCTATCCGCCGCGTTGTCAGACGCACTTCCTCTCTCTAACGCAGTAGGCATGCCGTTTAACATCGAGGGTACGCCGCGGCATGGGGTCAACGAGCCTGCCTACGAGGTCAGCGCGCGATCGGTCAGCAGCACGTATTTCGCCGTGCTCGGAATCCCTTTACGAAGCGGTCGGCTGTTCACCAGCCAGGACAGCGGCGCGAATTCCAAGGCCGCTCTGGTGAACGAGACCTTGGTGCGCCGCTTCTTCCGCAACGAGAACCCCATCGGCAAACGAGTCGGCACCGGCTTCGGGGGCGATTGGGTGACGATTGTGGGCGTGGTCGCGGACGTCAAAAATCAAGGACTGGCGCAGCCTCCGGGTCCGGAACTTTACTACCTTGATGCAGTAGACCCGTTTGACGTTGCCAGCACCCTGCTGGTGCGCGGTGTCGGCGATCCGCTCGCGCTGGTCGGGGAAGTGCGCGATCAGGTCCATGCTGTGGACAGGGACATCCCGCTCACATTCGCCACCATGACCCACGAAATCGATGACTTGGTTTCCAGCCAGCGATTCAATTCCATCCTTCTGTCCTCGTTTGCCGGTCTGGCGCTGCTACTGGCGGCCATCGGAATCTACGGCGTGATGTCGTACCAGGTCACGCAACGAACGCAAGAAATCGGCATCCGCATGGCCCTGGGTGCGCGGCGCGGTCATGTACTGAGCCTGATAGTTGGACACGCATTGCGACTAACTCTGGCGGGCGTCGCCATCGGCGTTGGCCTGTCGCTGTGGCTGACTCGTTACCTGGCCACGCTGCTCTACAGCGTCAACACGCGCGACGCCTGGACATTTTGCTCCGTCGCTTTTCTATTAATCGCAGTAGCGCTCCTAGCCAGTTACATTCCCGCTCTCCGCGCCACTCGCGTAGATCCGATATCGACTCTGCGCGCGGAGTAGCGTCAACGCAGGCAGGCGAAAGCGCCTGCCCCACTCATCAGTTCGTTAGATAACCATCCCGGCGGGTTGCCGGATCTCCATGCAGCCCTTCCCGGTGGGCAACATCTTTCCGGGATTCAGGCGGCACCAGGGATCGAACAGGTTCTTGATTCGGCCGATCAGCTCCAGCGTTTCGCCGGGAAACTGCTCGCCCACCAGTTCCATTTTTTCCATCCCCACGCCGTGCTCGCCCGTTATGGAGCCGCCCTCGGCGATGCAAAACCGCAGGATCTCGTCGCCCGCAGCCTTGGCGCGCTCCAGCTCTCCGGGCTTGTGATGGTCGAACAGAATAATGGGGTGCATGTTGCCGTCGCCCGCGTGAAAAATATTGCTGATGGTGAGCCCGTACTTCTCCGACACCTGGTGGATGTGGCGTAGCGTGGGCGCCACTTTGGTGCGCGGCACGACGCCGTCCTGCACGTAATAGGATGGACTCACGCGTCCCACCGCGCCGAAGGCGTTCTTGCGGCCCTTCCACAACAGCTCGCGCTCGGCGGCGGATCGGGCAATGCGAACCTCCCGCGCGCGGCATCCAAGGCAGGACTCCTCAATCTGCCCCACTTGTTCCTCCACCGCTTCGCGCAGCCCTTCCAGCTCGATCAGCAGCACCGCCGCGGCATCCATCGGATATCCGGCGTGAGTGGCTTCTTCCACCATGCGCAGCATGACGCCGTCCAGCATCTCGATCGCGGCTGGAGTGATGGCGCGCGCGGTGATCTCGGCCACTGAGTCGGCGCAATCACCGGGGGTGTCGTAGATCGCGAGTATCGTCTTTACCAGCTCAGGCCGGCGCATCAGGCGCACCGTGATCCTGGTGGTCAGCGCCATGGTGCCTTCCGAGCCCGTCAATAAGCCTGTGAGATCATAGCCGGGTTGATCCGGCGCAGCGCCGCCCGTTTCGATGACACTGCCGTCCGGCAGCACCGCCTGAATGCCCATGACGTGGTTGCTGGTGACCCCGTAGGCCAGCGTATGCGGACCGCCGGCGTTTTCCGCCACGTTGCCTCCAATGGTGCATGCCCGCTGGCTGGAGGGATCGGGCGCATAGAAATATCCCTGCCGCTCCACCGCCTGCGTGATCTCGAGATTCACCACGCCGGGCTCCAGCACAGCACGCTCGTTCTCCAGGTCGATCCGTAGCATGCGATTCATTCGAGCGAAGGAAATCACGATGCCGCCGGCGCGTGGAATGGCGCCGCCGCTCAGCCCGGTGCCGGCGCCGCGGCCGACAATGGGGATGGCAAACTGGTTGGAAATTCCTACGATAGCGGCTACGTCTTCGGCCGATTGCGGGAAAACAACCAGTTCCGGCCGTGCTTTGTCGACGCTGCCGTCGTATTCATAGAGCGTCAGATCTTCTGGCTGATCCAGGTACCCGCGGGCGCCTAGGAGATCGTGGATGTTCTTCTGAGCCGCCGCGCTGAGCAACTGGTTCTTCTCCGGCTACAGCAGCGACCGAACGTAGCTGACGATTTCAGGATCGGTCCACAGCTTCCACTCGCCATTCACTTCCGGCAAACCTGCATACTTCTGCAACACCTTGCCAGTGCGGTCGATGATGTAGCTCTCCGGAATCTTGTAGGTGCCGTACCGGTAGTTGATGTTCTCCTCGGGATCGCGCACGGTTTGGAATGAGACCTGAAATCTCTGGAGCATGCCGCGGTAGGCATCTTCCTTGCGATCCACGTTGATGCCCAGCACCACAACGCCTTGCGCCGCGAACATTTTCTGGAACTGGTTCAGGGACGGCATCTCCTGGACGCAGGGCGCGCACCAGCTTGCCCAGAAATTCAAGACCAGCAGTTTCCCGCCGAAATCTTTGGGGGACAGCACACCGCCGCTCTCGGTTTTCACTCGGAAGTTCGGGGCGCTATCGCCCACTCCGACCACGTGATCTTGCACCGAGTACACAATCACCAAAGCCAATGCGACCAGCAAAACCCCGGTGGCCGCCCGGATGGCGAGATCGATCCTGTTTCGTTTCATCGAATATAATCTAAGGGTATCCTATTGCCGACCCACCGCATCTAATCTCCGGGACATGCTAATCACCCGAAAAGCCGAGTTTTCCGCGTCGCACGTTTGCGCACAACCGTCGCTGACGCCGGAGCAAAACAGGGCGCTTTACGGTCCGGCGTCCAATCCGAACGGACACGGGCACAACTACGTTCTGGAAGTGACGCTCCAGGGCGACCCGGACCCGGCCACAGGCATGGTCTTCGACCTCAAGCAGCTCAAGGAAATCATCCAGCAGGCCGTGATTGAGCCGATGGATCACCGGTTTCTGAATTACGAGGTTCCGCCCTTCGATAAAGTTGTGCCGACGGCCGAGAACGTAGCCGCTGAGATCTGGAATCGCCTGCTGCCGGCCTTCCAGGGCAGCCGGGCGCGCCTGGAAAACGTACGATTGTATGAGACCGAGGACCTGTATGTGGATTGCACGGGAGACCGGCGATGACTCGCGTGACGCGGCGCTACAAATTCGCAGCCTCTCACCGGCTGCATTCCGCGCAATATTCCGAAAGCGAAAATCGAGAACTCTACGGCAAGTGCAATAATCCGCATGGACACGGGCACGACTACCTGCTGGAAGTGAGCGTCACCGGACCGCTCGATCCAGTGTCGGGACAGGTAGTGAATGTTCGAACGTTAGACAATCTGGTGTCCACGCAGGTGGTGCAGGATTTCGATTACAAGTTCCTGAACGCCGATGTGCGTGAGTTCCAGGAAGTGGTTCCCACTTCCGAGAGCATCCTGCGGGTGATTCAGAAGCGCCTGGCCGCGCGTTGGCCATCGGTTTTTCCCGTGGACGGGCCGCGCCTGGAATCCATACGGCTGCGGGAAACCGGGCGTAACCTTTTCGAGTTGAGGGCAAACTGAGAGATGAAGAAGAACCGGGCAGTTGTGAAAGTGATGCAACCGAAGCAGGACCAGGAGTCCATTGCATCGTTGATGAAATCGCTGTTAGTGAACGTCGGCGAAGATCCGGCTCGCGAAGGCCTGGTCCGGACCCCGGAGCGCGCAGAGAAAGCTTTCCGGTTTCTCACCAGCGGCTATGCAACGGATATCCAGAGCATTGTGAACGGCGCGCTGTTCTCCAGAGGGAAAAGCGACGGCATGGTAGTGGTGAAGGACATCGAGTTCTTCAGCATGTGCGAGCACCATCTGCTGCCCTTTTTCGGCAAAATGCACGTGGCGTATTTGCCCAAGGATAAACTGATCGGGTTGAGCAAAATCCCGCGCATCGTGGACACCTTCGCGCGGCGTCTGCAGATTCAGGAGCGGCTCACGCAGCAAGTGGCCGAAACCATCGAGGAAGTGCTGCAGCCGAGAGGCGTGGGCGTGATCTGCGAAGCGCGCCACTTCTGCATGATGATGCGCGGCGTGGAAAAGCAGCAATCCGGCACTGTGACCAGCGCTATGCTGGGGGCGTTCCGCGAGCGCAAGGACACCCGCGACGAGTTCCTTTCGCTGGTGGCGCATAAGAATCACCCTTTCTATTGAGAGTGCCTGCGCCAGGTCAGCGCCTTCATCCCCTGAATCGGCCGGCAGCTATCCGCTACAATCGACCTAGATGCTGGACAACTTCCGCGAATTTCAAGCCGGGCCCGACCCCTTCGGCCGCATGTGGCAGGTTCACCTGAATTGGCTGCAAACCGGGATCTCCATACGCCACGCCGATACGGTGGATGTGAAGTTCGGAATCTCTACCGGCGGCGAGCCATTCGAGGAGCGGGTCATTGCCCTGCCCAACCCAGCTTTGCTGGTTCTGAGCCGGAATACCGGCCATCCAATCACGGACGCGTGGTGCCTGAAACTAGCGGCGCTGCATCTGATGCACATGCTGGAAAACGGCGAGGATATGGAGAAAATTCTGGTGACGGTTCAGCCCGAGCAGTTGGATGGCTACGCGCGTGAGCTCCAGACTGCATAGAATCGCGCATTGACCTGTAGCAAGTCCGCGTACTTGGCCAATACGAAGGTTCCGGGTTCGAACGCATTGTGGTAACGGTTTCGCTGGGTGACGGCCGGGAGCGGGAAACTCGGGTTTACCTCTTCCGCCCAGCGATGGAAGCGGTACAATACCGGTCATGTTTGCCCGGACGCTAGCGCTGAACGCGGTAATGGCGAGTTCGCTCTTCGCCGCCGATACGAACCGAATTCTCTTTAACCGCATCGGCCCGTACGAAATGACGCTCTTCGTCTCGCAGGCCGACGGCAGCAGCGAACAACCATTGCTCAAGTCCCAGGGTCTGGACTACAATCCAGCCTGGTCGCCCGATGGTCGCTCCATCGTTTTCACCTCCGAGCGCGACGGTTCCGCGGATCTCTATCTGGTCAAGTCCGATGGCACATCGATCGAACGCCTGACGGACGATCCGGCCTATGACGACCAAGCGGCATTCTCGCCCGATTCGAAACAGATCGTCTTCGTAACAACGCGCGCCGGCGGGACCGCCGATCTCTGGATTCTCGATCTCAGTACCCGCAAAGCCCGCCCGCTTACTTCCGGCCCCGGCGGCGATTTTCGCCCGGCCTGGTCGCCGGACGGAAAATGGATCGCCTTCTCCTCTGACCGCGAAAGTAACATGCCCATGCGGAAAGACGCGTGGGAACATCTGCACCTGGTGGATATTTACTTGATCCGCCCGGACGGTTCAGGACTGAAGCGTGTCACCGAGCACGGCGATTTCTGCGGCAGTCCCAAGTGGTCCGCCGATAGCCTCCGCCTGTTGTCCTATTGCATGTCCGCCGAGGACACCTGGACTTACCGAACGGCCAAGCCCAAATCGGGCGACACGCGACTGGTCTCCGTTGACCTTGCTACCGGTACAATCAGCAGCACAACCGCTGGACCAGGGGTCAAAATGTCACCGGCCTGGCTACCGTCCGGCAAAATTGCCTACGTTCGCAAGGACACCGGCGCACCGGGCATTTTCTACGTTGATGGCACGCCGGGACCCGCCGGAGCCGTACGCTGTCCCTCCTGGTCGCCCGACGGCTCGCGCGTGGTTTATCACAAAATCATTTCCGCCGTACCACGCGATTGGCAGAAGACCTGGAGCCGCGACCTGCAATACGATCTGGTATTCACGCGCTGGCTGCCCGCATTCCATCCCTCCGGCGAACGTTTTGTCGCCTCATCCACGCCGGATGTCAACGGCATTTCCGAGCTGCGGCTGGCGGAAGCTGGAGTGAACTCCTCGCGCCTGCTATTCCGTGAGCCGGGTAAGAGCGTAATGGCGGCGCAGTGGTCGCCGACCGGCGACGCCATCCTGTTTGGACTTGGCAAATTCTTTGCGGATCGCGACCGCGGCGCACAGGTGGCCATGATCCGTCCGGACGGCTCGGGTTTTCGCCAGCTGACTACCGGCGCGAACAACAATGGTTTCCCCTCGCCGTCTCCGGACGGCAAGCGCTTTGTCTATCGCACGGTAGGTCAAGATGGGCAAGGGCTGCGGATCATGAATATCGAGGACAACTCCATCGCCACGCTCACCACCGCATATGATAATTTCCCGCTGTGGTCTCCGCGCGGCGACATCATCATTTTTACGCGGAAGCATGAGGGCGATTTCGAAATATTCTCTATCCGGCCCGACGGCACTGACCTTCGCCGCCTCACGAACTCTCCGGGTAACGACGGGCATTGCGCCTGGTCGCCTGATGGGGAATGGATCGTGTTTTCCAGCTCACGAATGGGTTTCAAGGACGAGGCGCCTTACACCGACAGCCCGCAGCCTTACGGCGAGTTGTTCGTAATGCGGTACGACGGTACGCACGTGCAGCAGCTCACTGACAATCAATGGGAAGATGCGACTGCGGCGTGGCAACCGACGCCGAAACTGCGCTCCAGCAGATAAACTTTGGCAGGCTGAATGCCTGCCCCACTTGGCCTACTGCTGCTTCGCGTACTGCCGATAGGCAGCGGCTACATCAAAATCACCGAGCTGCCCGTGATGCAGCAACACACGGTAAGAGAATGTAATCGACTTGCCTTCCGGCACCGTCCAGCTTCCATCCTGCATCGGATCGCGCGAGAATTCCCTCAGCCCAAAAGGATTCACCGCGAAAAGCCCGTAGGCGCGGGCGTGCCAGGTCTCGGGATGCCGAAGATTCCCGTTTCCATCGAAAATCGCGACGCCCAGCGGCTCTCCGCCGATCACTCCCGAGTAATCCACCCAATTCGCTTTGCGTCCCCAGATATTCTTCTCGCCCTGCGCGCCATCGGAATTGGTCATGCGCGCAGATGTCCCGCTGAGCTCCTTTGCCAGACGGATCGCGAAGCTACCTTCCTTGGTATCACCAAACGTCACGGGCCCATGGGCAGCCAGGATGGTGATTCGCACGTCAATCACGCGAGTGTCCGTTGTGCCGCTGAAGGTGAATTCCTGAATCTCCTGCGCGACCGGTAGATCCTTACCGCCGATCAGATCGAAACTCGCTCGAACGGTTCCACTCGGTGAGCCGGACCGCACCTCCTCCACTTGCTTCAGCACCATTCGGCCAAACGGCTGCCGCGCGTGGTCGTTATAAAGACTGTCGAAGGTTTGCTCGCCCCAAAAATCGAATCCGTTGATGTTCCCGTGCCCCCAGTAGAGAGGACGTTGATGCGGTTCAAAGGCGTTCTCTTTCGGATTTCCCGCGCTCACATCGTTGACCACGGGGAATCCTCGGGTCACGATGGTTCCCTCCGCCGTGCGCAGCGGCATCAGGTAGGCTTTTTGCGTGACGGGCGAAACGTAATATGTGGTGAACGGTTTGCCGTCAACCGTCACGTCAATTTGGCCGTCGTCCGGTGTAAGGTTGACCTGCTGGCAAACGGCCGCCGATGCAGACAGGGTGATCCAAAGAGTAGCGGAAACGATTTTCATTGTGGCTCTCGAAGTTAATTCAAAAAATACGTTCGATACAACGTATCCCGCTGCTTGGGAATGAAACCCGCATCGCGAATCAAACGGCGTAGCTCTTCTTCGCTGGCCCGATTGTGCGCCCCGGCGGCCGAGACGACGTTTTCCTCTATCATGATGCTGCCGACGTCGTTTCCGCCGAACCGCAGCCCTACCTGGCAGGTTTTCAATCCGGGCGTCACCCAAGACGACTGGATGTTCAAAATGTTCTCCAGGTACAACCGCGATATCGCCAGCGTCTTCAGATATTCAACACCGGTGGCCTCTTCCTTGACGAACCGCCCCAGTGATGTATTCTCGCGCTGGAAAGACCAGGGGATGAACGCCGTGAAGCCGCCGGTTTCCTCTTGAATCTCGCGCACGATGTCGAAGTGATTCATGCGCTGCTCAATGGTCTCGCCGCAACCGAACATCATGGTGGCGGTAGTTCTAAGACCGAGCGCATGCGCGGTGCGATGCACGTCGATCCAATCCTGGGTGGATGATTTCAGCCGGCTGATCCTGCGGCGAACCTCATTGTCGAGAATCTCCGCCCCGCCGCCGGGAATGGACTGGAGTCCGGCGTCCCGCAGACGCGCGATCGTATCGCGCAGAGTCAGGCCGCTCACTTCGGCGATGTTCACAATCTCGGGCGCCGAAAAACAATGGTTCCAGATCTGGTCGCCGAACTCGTCCTTGATGGACTTCAGCAAATCCTCATACCACTCGATCTTCAACTCCGGATGCAGTCCGCCCTGCATCAGAATCCCGGTGCCCCCCAGCTGGATGGTTTCGCGAATCTTGTCGAAGATCACTTCCTTGGAATGGATGTAACCTTCCTGGTGTCCCATGGGCCGGTAGAACGCGCAGAAGCTGCAATACTCGGTGCAGAAATTGGTGTAGTTAATATTGCGGTCGATGATGTAGCTGACGATGCCGTGCGGATGCAGCTTGCGGCGCACGGCATCGGCCGCCATCCCGATTCCGATCAAATCATCGCTGCGATACAGGTCAATCGCTTCTTGGCGCGTCAGCATACAGTCACCTTTTTCATTTCCACAGCACTCCCCAGCTCCGCTGCATATTGTAAGAAAGTCGCCAACCCTTGGTACTCGCGGTCGCCCAGTTCAAAGACGATATTGCGCGTGAGATACTCGCGCGCGAGGGCTTCCGAAATCCCGAGCTTCGAGTGCTCCTGGCGGACGATGTCGTCCACGTGCGCCATTCCGAAACGAAGGGATGCCTGAAACGGCGCGGGATCTTGTGTGGGCACTTCCGCGCCCGCTGCCCAGACGGCGAACACCATCGGCAGCCCAGTCATTCCCGTCCATTCGGCGCCCAGATCAAGTACCTGGAACGGAAGATCGGCTGGATCTAAAACCAGCGCCGCATCGCCGATAATCAGCGCGGCGTCGCAATGCTCCAGCATCGATCCCAGATGCGGACGCTGGGAATAGAGTCGCGGTTCCACGCCGTATTTCTTGGCCAGCAAAATCCTACTCAAGGCCACTGAAGTCCGGGAACTTGCATCCGTCGCCAAGGTCCGAATTTCCTGGATGGGCACTTTGGAAATCAACAAAATACTGCGGACCGGCCCGTGGCAGGCGATACCCGCGCCGCGAATCACGCACAAATTCTGGCGATTCAACTCCACCGACGGAACAATCCCGATGTCGGCGCGGCCATCGGCCAGCCGGTCCGCGCATTCGGCGGGAATAGCGAAGGACAGGTCGAAAAGCCCGCGCTCATCGCCATGCAGCATGCCCCAAACGAGCGGGACCGTGTTCAAATAACTGACCACCGATACGCGAGGTTTCAACTCACCAGTTTATCGCACAGGATGCTTACCGCACGGAATCGGCGCTGGAATTCGAAGGTTCACCTCGGCTCGAAGGTCAATAGAAAATCCATCACATTCTCGCCTGCGCCTTTCTGCATGGTCACGTTGAATTTCTTGAACTGGCGTGAATCCACCGAACGAAAAAAGGCGGGGAAGAATTCCCTTGGGTAGTCGTAGTCGAAGACCGCGCCTGGGGTGAGGCTCCACAGCTTACGCGCCTGGGCTTCCAGATTGGGCGCCAGACCGGTGATCTGGAGCTGTCCAAATGTATAAAAGGATCCCAGAACGAAAGGGATTTTGAGGTCCAGCACGTGTTGATCGTCGTGCAGGATGCGCTCCGGCCGCGCCACTGCGTGCAGATATCCCATCCGTCTCACAGGCTTTTCCAGTTCCCAGATCGATTTCTGAATCTCGGTCCAGTTGGCGATCCGGCCTTGTTGGAACTTCGCCGCCTTGAGCATTGCGTCCACTGGAAGTTTGTCTCCCACAATCTGGACGTCGCCCAGAGTGAACTTCGCGCCCTCCTCGATGGACGTCGCAACAGAAACCGACCATCCGGATTCCCGCTCGGCCGTGATGCTGGGAAAGCAGACCCGGTACATGCCGCGCTCCTCATAAGCGCGCCGGATATTCAGTTCGAGAGCCTGGCGAAACGAGCGATCGGTATAGCCTTGTTCCTTTACATCTTTTGGGATCAGGCCGATCAGTTCCGCGGACGTCAGTTCGCTTTGGCCCGTAAAATTCATCGCCGCGATTCGTGGAAGCGGATCCGGCTGGAAGGAGATGACGGATTTTCCGCCGGGCGCCAGCACGGTTTCCAAGCGTCCGACCACATGGTGGCCTTCGAGCGACGCTCCAAGATGCTCTTCCAGCTTTCGACCGACGAATTGTTGCGCGGCTTCGTTGGCCGGCACTTTGCGATCGAGCGAGGGATAGCGCGACGCCAGCCACCGCCAAAGTTCGTCATCGTTAGCGCCGGGGATATCGATTGTTGCCCTGAAGAGCGCGCTTGGATCGGCGAGTTTCAGGGCCAGGGCGTAGCCGTGGTTCGGGCCCGGCCCGTAACTATAGTTGACGGTTTCGAACATACCGCTCTGGCTCAGTTTTTGAGAGGCCGTTTGCATGGCAGCCTGGTCTATTGAGGAACCAATGTGGAGGCCTGCCAGATCCAGCACGACATCTTTCGACAAAGCCGTTCCTTCCACGGAAACCGATTCGAGCCGAAAAGACTCGCTCTGCGCCTGGATTCGGTAGAGCAGCGCAATCGAAATCAGCAGCACTCGCAACATTAGCACCTACATTACCCGACTTCACGCGGCCGTGGAAGAAAGGCAATCAGCGGCTGCAGTGAAAAAAGTGGTTGGCAGGCGAAAGCGACTGCCCTACATTTAGCGGCTTGCGTCCGGTTCGGCCAATAATTCGCCCAGGCGGTCCAGACGCCGCTCCCACTTCGATCGCCGGTCGCCAATCCATTGTGCGGCCGCCGAAAGCCCCGATGAATCGATGCTGCACGTACGCACCCTTCCTGTCTTTTGGGTTTGTACCAAGCCGCTTTCCTCCAACACTTGCAAGTGTTGAACCACCGCGGCCAGTGTGATGTCGAGCGGCTCGGCTAAACGTGAGACCGACAGGGGCCCAGCGCTGAGCTTTTCGAGGATTGCCCGGCGCGTGGGATCGCCCAGTGCGTGGAAGACCCGCCCGACATCAGGTTTTTTTGCGTGCATTGGTCCGCGACTAGCGCGCGAACTCTTTGGTTAATTTGTCGAGTAGCTTACGCCATCCTTCTTCACGCCGCTCCGGCCCATCGGAGCCTTCGAAGAATGCGCCCTGATGCGTGCATATCAGGTCCGTCCCCTGGTCTGACGGCAAGAACTCAAGAGTAACCAGAGAAGCCGAAATGCATTTCCCGCCCAGGCTCATGCTGGAGGCCAGCACCACGCGGTGTTGGGGTACCACGTCCAGATAAACAGTATCGTTCGTGCAGGTCAGGCCCGCTACCGGGGTGCCCTTTTTAAAACGAAATCGGGCCTGTTCTTTGCCTCCCGTTCGAAAGTCCATCTCGAAGTGTTCGACGTCGTGGTGGTCGCTTTCCACAAACCAGCGGCGTTTCTTGGCCGGATCGGCGAACGCGTCGAATACGCGTTCCGGTGCGGCGGAATAAGTGCGCTCGATGACGAACGTACTGTGGATGATTGATTGCTCTGTCATGGATTTCATTTTGTACCTTCCTCAAGGTGATGGTTAAGTCTACGCTTGAGTATGAAACACGCCGGGATGATTGTCAAGTGAATACTTAAGTAATGGATCGGCTAACCGTTTTGATACCCAGACGTCTATATACTAAGAAGTCAGAGTATGTGAGGGATGCAGCGCTATGTCCGTGTGGTCGCGAATCGCTAACGTATTTCGAGAAGTTGATCCACGCCGCGAAATCGACGAAGAACTGCAATCGCATCTGGCCGAAGCGATGGAACAGGGCCGCGACCCCGGCGAAGCGCGGCGGGCGTTCGGCGATCCGTTGCGCCATCATGAACAGAGCCGCGACATCCGGTTGATCACGTGGCTGGATTCCCTGCGCGCGGATGCCGTCTTCGGCTGGCGGCAGCTCAGCAAGAGAAAGATCACCTCAGCGGCGGCGATCTTATCCCTGGGACTGGCCATCGGGTCGTGCACGTCCGCCTTCCGGCTCATCGACGCGTTGCTGCTGCGCCCGTTGCCGGTGGCGGACCCCGAGCGATTGTACGCTCTGTCGCGCCAAGCAATGATGGATGACCAGCCCGCCACTTTCCACCAATTCGCCTACGTGGGATTTGAGCAGATGCGCGACGCCGTGAAAGAGCAAGCCGAGTTGCTGGCGATCTCTTACGCCACCCGAACAGATCTCACCTACAAGTCGGATCCGGAGATGGAGAAAGCGAGTGTGCAATATGTTTCGGGGCGCATGTTCCCGGCGTTTGGCCTTCAACCCACGCTAGGACGCCTGCTTACCGCAAACGACGATCTCAAGCCGGGCGCGCATCCTTTCGCGGTACTCTCCTACGATTATTGGACGCGACGCTTCGGCAGTGATCCCAAAGTCATCGGACGTACGTTTCGGTTGGGCGGCAGCTTGTACCAGATCGTGGGAGTGGGTCCACAGCCCTTCACCGGCACCGAAACCGGAACCGTGACCGACATCTTCTTGCCGACGATGATGCATCCCGGCGTCACACGCGACGACTTGACCTGGCATCAGATCCTGGCAAAGGTGAAGCCCGGTGTTGCGATTGAGCCTCTTCGCCTGAAACTGAACGCCGCTTCTCTGGCGTTCGAACGGGAGCGGTCCAAGGGATTCACGGGCATGCCACAGAAGTTCATTGAAATATTTCTAAATCAGAAATTGCTCATGGAACCGGCCGCTGCGGGCGCATCGGGCCTGCAGCAGGAATATCGTTCTTCCCTTGCGATCCTGGGCGTATTGGTTGCTCTGGTATTGCTGATTGCTTGCGCCAATGTCGCAAACCTAATGACGGCCCAAGCGGCATCCAGGGCTCGCGAAATGGCGCTCCGAGTCTCCATCGGCGCCGGAAGATTGCGTTTGGTGCAACTGGTGCTGGTGGAAAGCGTCTGGCTGGCGATGCTGGCTGCCGTAATGGGCGTACTATTCGCCTGGTGGTCCGCGCCGTTCGTAGTTAGCAAAATCAATCCGCCGGATCATCCCGCGCGCCTGGCTCTTCCAGCGGACTGGCGAGTGCTGGCTTTCGGACTGATCCTCATCATTGGCGTGACGCTGCTGTTCGGTCTGGCGCCCGCTCTGCGTGCGTCGTCGGTAAAACCGGCCAGCGCGCTCAAAGGTGGAGAAGATCCGCACTCGCGGCGGCGCTTGATGCACGCGCTCATCGCCGCCCAGGTGGCGTTCTGTTTTGTCGTCCTCTTCATCGCAGGCCTATTCGCCGCCACATTCAATCGGTTGTCCCATCGGCCCTTGGGCTTCTCCGCGGATCGGATTCTCACTCTCGATACCACTGCCTCAAGTCCGCAATCTCCAGTGGTCTGGGAACAAGTCGCGGAACAACTGCGCTCGGTGCCTGGCGTCCAGAAGGTCGCACTCGCCTTGTGGCCTTTGCTCGGCGGCGGAGGCTGGAACGGTTTCATCTCCGTCAACGGCGCTCCTCCCAATTCCGACCTGGCCTTTTTCTTGAGAGTCTCTCCTGGCTGGATCGACACGATGAAGATTCGTCTCATCCAAGGGACCGACTTCCGCCCAAGCGACACTTCTCCTGGGGTCGCGCTGATCAACGAAACATTCGCCCGGCATTTTTTCGGGCGTGAAGATCCAATCGGAAAGTTATTCGCGAAAGGCGACCTGCACTTCAAGGTTGTGGGCCTGGTGGCCGATGCCGCCTACCAAAACATCCGCGAGAAGATCCCGCCAGTTGCCTATGTGCCGTTTCGTCCGGTAGACGAAAAAGGCGCATTGGACCCGATCGGCTCTGGGACCTTTATCGTTCAGACCGCCAGCCAGAATCCGCTTGCACTGGCTTCCATTCTGCGCCGCGAAATTCCGCGCGCCCGATCCGAATTCCGCGTCAGCAATATTCTCACCCAGCAGGAAATCAACGAATCACAGACCGTTCGCGAACGATTGCTCTCTATGCTGGCGCTCTTCTTCGCCGGTGTTGCGCTGGTATTGGCAGGTGTCGGCCTGTACGGCGTGTTGGATTACACGGTGCTGCAGCGGCGCCGCGAAATCGGAATTCGCATGGCGCTGGGTGCGCGCGCAGTTCACGTCGCCCGGAGCGTCACAGTGGAGGTTCTGGCGATGGTGCTGGTTGGCGCAGGCGCGGGTCTTGCGCTTGGCCTGGCATCCGCCCGCTACATCTCTTCCCTGCTCTACCAGGTAAGAGCGTCGGATCTCGGCATTCTCGCCACTCCGATGCTTGCAATTTTCACCTTTGCACTGCTGGCTGCGCTGCCGGCGGTGATCCGCGCCGTCCGAATTGATCCAGCCACTACGCTGCGCTCGGAATAGAGGAACCGATATGTCACTGTGGTCACGCATTGCAAACGTATTCCGCGGCGATGGTCCCAGCCGTGAGATCGATGAAGAATTGCAGTCGCACATGGCCGAAGCGCTGGAACACGGCCGTGATTCCGTCGAAGCGCGCCGCTCCTTTGGTTCGCCGATCCGTCACGCGGAGCGTAGCCGCGACGTGCGGCTGGCGGCATGGTTAGATTCACTCCGCGCCGACGCCGTCTTTGGATGGCGGCAGCTCACGAAAAGAAAAGTAACCTCGGCCGCCGCCATTCTTTCGCTCGGCTTAGGCATCGGGGCCTGTATCTCGGCGTTCCGCCTGATCGACGCTCTGCTGCTGCGGCCTCTGCCCATCACCGCGCCGGAACGTCTTTACGATCTGTATCGCGAAGAAATCGATTGGGAGGGTAAGCCCGGTACGTTCGACGGATGGGCGAATCCAGATTTTCGCCTGATGCGGACCGCCGCGAAAGGCCAAGCGGAGTTAATTGCGATCTCCTACGCAGAGCGAACCGACCTGACCTACCGGTCCGATGAGGAGATGGAAAGAGCCCACTTGCAATACGTCTCCGGCTGGATGTTTCCCACCTTCGGAATCCGGCCGTCGCTGGGCCGCCTGTTCACCGAAAACGACGATCTGGAACCGGGGGCGCACCCGTACGCTGTCATCTCGCACGATTATTGGACACGACGCTTCGGGCAGGATCGAACGATACTTGGGCGCACCTTTCGCACGGGCTCCCACGTTTACCAGATCATCGGCGTAGCCGAAAAGAGTTTCACCGGCATCGAGCCTGGAACCATGGTGGACATCTTCGTACCCAGCATGATGCATCGTTCTGTCACGCGCGCGGATTCCACCTGGCATCGAACGCTGGCGGTGGTGCGGCCGGGTGTCGCCATCGAACCACTGCGCGAGAAACTGAACGCAGTATCCCTGGCATTCGAACGGGAACGGTCCAAGGGATTCACGGATATGTCCCAGCAGAGTATCGACAACTATTTGCGCCAAAAGGTGCGGCTGACGCCAGCGCCATCCGGTGTTTCGGAACTGCAGGGCTCGAACCGGAAATCGCTCGCGGCTCTGGGGGTGTTGGTGGCTCTGGTGCTGCTGATCGCCTGCGCCAATGTCGCCAATCTCATGACCGCGCAGGCGGCCTCGCGGGCGCGCGAAATGGCGCTCCGAGTTTCCATCGGCGCGGGACGCCGGCGGCTGGTGCAACTGGTGCTGGTGGAAAGCGCGCTGCTTGCGTTGTTGGCCGCTACGGCCGGCGCATTCTTCGCCTGGTGGTCCGCGCCGTTGGTGGTCGGCATGATTAATCCGCCGGATGATCCTGCCCGGCTGTTTCTTCCGCTCGATTGGCGCGTGTTTGGATTCGGAGTGGCTCTGACCACGACGGTGATCCTATTGTTCGGTTTGACTCCCGCGCTGCGCGCTTCAGGTGTGAAACCAGTGAGTGCGCTCAAAGGGGGCGACGACCCGCATTCCCGCGGGCGATTGATGCACGTTCTCATCGCCCTGCAGGTCTCCTTCTGTTTTCTAGTGCTCTTCGTCGCCGGCCTCTTCGTCCGAACGTTTGACCGGCTGGCGAATCTGCCGACCGGCTTCTCCGCGGACCGGCTGCTCAATCTCGAAACCGATGCCGCACATCCGCAGCCCACCGCGCTGTGGCAACAAACGGCGGAACATCTGCGCGCTGTTCCCGGTGTTCAGACAGTCACCATCGCCAGCCGGACCATGCTGGGCGGAGACAGTTGGAACGACGAAATCTGCCTGGATGGCGGACCCCCCAGCAATGACGTAACGTACTTTATGAAGGTCTCGTCGGGCTGGCTGGATGAGATGAAAATTCCGCTCGTTCAGGGCAGAGACTTCACCGCTGCCGACAGGTATCCCGGCGCTGCCATCGTAAGCGAGACTTTCGCAAAGCGATACTTTCCCGGCCGGAATCCTTTGGGAAGAAGCTTCGACCAGGCATCGTATGAAGGCCAGCGGATGCGCTTGCGCATCATCGGCATCGTCCGCGACGCACGCTATCGCGGTCTCCGAGATGCCATTCCGCCGGTGGCTTACGTTCCATTTCGCTCCCTCAATGACAAGGGTGGGGATGAGGCGGTTCGGTTCGCAACGATTGTCGTGCGCACTTACGGGCCGGTTCCACTCGCGCTCGCGCAAATTTTGCGCAAGGAAGTCAGGAGCGCGCAACCCGAGTTTCGCGTCAGCAACGTTCGCAGCCAGGTTGAAGTCCATGAGTCGCTCACGGTCCGCGAAAGGCTGTTGGCGACGTTGGCTTTGTTTTTCGCAGTGGTGGCGTTGTTGCTGGCTGGCGTTGGATTGTATGGGGTCCTGGATTATTCCGTGCTCCAGCGGAGGCGCGAGATCGGCATTCGGCTGGCCGTCGGCGCACAAGCCGGGGATATCGCGCGCCGGGTGACTGCGGACATCTTCAGCATGGTGTTGGTTGGCGCCATCGCCGGCATAGGGCTTGGGTTGAGCTCGGCACGCTATCTCGAAACCCTGCTCTACCAAGTTAGGGCCACCGACTTCGGCGTGCTAGCGCTTCCCTCTCTGGCTATTTGCGCCGCGGCTCTGCTGGCGGCGATCCCCGCGGTGATTCGCGCGGTCCGAATCGATCCGGTCACCATGTTACGCTCCGAATAAGTTGCGCGGACACTGGCGCTTACAGTTTGTCCGCGGGTTGTTGGGTGGCGTCACCGGTTAATCTGACGTCAAATGTTCCCGCTGCGAACGCTCTCGAACGCCGACCGCCAGTCCCCAGCACCCAACCCCCAGTCCCCAGTCCGCATCCTTTCCATCGACGGCGGCGGCATCCGCGGCATTATCCCCGCCCTGGTGCTGGCCCGGATCGAGAA
>Ga0302326_10011249_pt1 | contig 19297 bp, 14 predicted proteins | sample Palsa_T0_3_FD_202264 | JGI IMG/M metagenome (GOLD analysis project Ga0302326, IMG submission 202264) | Peat permafrost microbial communities from Stordalen Mire near Abisko, Sweden - Palsa_T0_3 | ecosystem: Environmental > Terrestrial > Soil > Palsa > Peat permafrost | place: Sweden: Abisko...
TTTCGGAGTTGCGGAAACGCCTGGATGCGCCGGAGACCGATCCGCATCGAGTTGCCCTGTTGCCGGTTCGCCTGGATACATCTCTCGATCCCGCCAAGGAGGGGGCAAGTGAGCAAGTGCACGTGGGTCGGTACGCACCTAACCGGATGGAATTGGACGTCCACGCTGCCGGCCGTGCCCTGTTGGTGCTGAGCGAACTTTACTATCCCGGATGGGCCGCCTCGGTCAACGGCAAGCCGGCGCGCATCTGGAAAGTCGACGGGTTCCTGCGAGGAATCGTCGTGCCGCTGGGAGACAGCCAGGTGTCTCTGCGGTACAGACCCGCCTCGATCTACATCGGCGCGGCCGTCACCGTGGCCGCGTTTGTCTCTATATTGTCGGCGCCGATCTGGTTGTGGCTGCTCCGGCGGCGCAGGCTTTAGTGTAGTGTCTTCGAAATAACTAGACAGTTACCGCGGCGGCGTGGCGCAGACGAGTTGTTTGCCGTCTGCGCACCGTGCCCGAACTCGGCAGGCCACCAACAACAATGGCCTGCCCCACAGCTAAACGTTAGCCTTGAAGCGCCGGCACGGGGGCCGAGGCCGGCGGCTGGCAAACAACGACGGCTTGCTTAAGCGCGCGTCAAAAAGATCGGCAGCCCCAACTTATTCGCGTAATTCGGCCGGTACCGCCGCGTGTTGTACATGGTCTCCAGATCCACACGGCGCGAACCTAATTTCGGGTCCGGTATGGGCACCGCCTGATAGCAGCCGCCGGAAATGGCCATCATCACGCCATGCTGACCCTGCTGGATGCAATCCATCGCCATACTGGCGAACGTCGACGCCACCATCTTGTCCACGAAGTCGGGGCTGCCGCTGCGCAGGTCGTAAGTCAGATCGCTGACGATAGTCTCTTCGCCGGTGGACTTCTTGATTTCCTCGGCCAGGTCCTCGCCCACGTTCATCTTCTTCTTGTGCCCGAAGGCATCCGCTTCGCCGACTTCTTTTACCTGGTAACCTTCCCACTCGGCACCCTCCGACAGAATGATCAGGGCGTAGTTACTCGGATTGTACTGTTTGTCGGTAATCAGCAGCTCAATCAGGTGCTGGAGATTGAATTTGTATTCCGGGATGCAACACCGCATCGAAGTTACATAAGCCGTGTACAGCGCGGTATATCCGGCGTCGCGTCCGAAGATGCGGAACACGCCGATGCGCTCGTGCGAGCCTACGGTGGTGCGCTGGCGCTCGATGGCTTCCGTCGCGCGCGTAATGGCCGTTGAAAACCCGATGCAATACTCGGTGTTGCGCACGTCGTTATCCATGGTCTTCGGGATGGCGATCACCTTGAAGCCTTCGGAATCCAACCGCGCGGCATAGCTCAAGGTGTCGTCGCCGCCGATCGCGATCAGGCAATCGAGTCCCAGGGTTTCCACGTTCTTCAACACGCGGGCGGTCATGTCGTAGACCACCGAAGTAACGCCCTTCTTGGTGACTTCGGACTTGGGAAACTCCAGGCCCTTCACCACCGGCGGCAGGGCCTTCATCTTGGCCGGGTTGGTGCGGGAACTATGCAGATAGGTACCGCCGGTGCGGTCGATCGTGCGCGTGTTCTCGCGATTGAGTGGCAGAATATAGCGCGCCCGGCTCGCCGGATCGTCCAGATTCACATGCGTCAGGCCCTCCCAGCCACGGCGAACACCGATGACTTCGCAATCGATTTCGCTTCCTCTGTAAACTACAGTCTTGATGACGGAATTCAGGCCCGGCACGTCTCCGCCGCCGGTGAGTATACCAATCCGCTTCGCAGGCATCCATGCTCCTTCAATTGGGGATTTAACACCCTATTATAGAGTACGGCGGGCGTCCGGGCTGCGCTGGTTCCGAAACCGGGCCTTGGGTTTTCCTGATGGGGCGTGCTGGAGCCCGCTACTGCGGGTTTGGCTGGCGGGCCATCCACTCGCCGATGGCGATTACCAGCTTGTCGATGCGCGAGTCAGTCTCGCGGAAGCGGCGGTCTGTCTCGCGGTCGCGGAGGGCGGCTTGCTCCGCCAGCTCGCCGATGCGCGCGCCGAGGCGGTCGTCGACTTCGACGACACGGATGGTGAGCTCGTTAAGTTGGCGCTGCGTGTCGCGCCAGAGGGCGCGGAACTCCTCGCGGTCTTTGCGGCGTTCCTCGGCAAGGCCGGCGGTTACGTGCTCGATGCGTTCGAACCGCTCTTCGATCGTCATGGCCATTTCCATTATAACTGAGGCGCAACAGCTGCCCAGGTTGCTCAATGGGCGCAAGAATGCGGAGCGCACTCCGCCGCTGAACTCCGGCAAACCGGCCCCGCTCCGGTCAAGGTCGGGCATTGGAGCCTGACCGACGCTGAGTGCGCCCAGATGCGCGAATACCTGATGCGCGGCGGCTTCTTCATGTGCGACGCCCGCGGGCTCCGGGAGCATTAGTGGTAGCTTAGAGGCCTCACCGGAGCGGAAGATAACGGACCTGGCCTTCCCATTCTCCTTCGTTACCGCAGTCCGACAGCAGCAGGATGTCCTCGATTAGGGCCGAAACTGGAACTGAGCGGCTGACCTCAAACACGCCAGGCATGCGCCGTCATAGTGCTGACGTCATGGGTGATCAGTACGCGATCCTGCGTCGCTGCCCAAGCAAACAGGGACGAGTCGTCCATGCCCGACAGACCGGCGTCCTGCACTCGGAGGATGTCGAGAGCCGGCTTGCGGCGCAGTAAGCCGCGAACAATGTCGTTGTTCAAATTCTCGTCGGCGAGCCAGCGCACGATATCGGCCTGTCATCGGCTCATGCGCGGTTTGACCGTCGAGCCAACAAGCGTTGGCGAACGCCGTCGGGCCTCCAGCGTGCCTCGTTCTGCCGCTGCGCTTCCTGCGACTCGCGTATACGCCTGCGGAGGTATTCTTCCATTTCGGCAGTATGACGAAGGTAGTAGCCGATCAGGTGGTAGATGTCCGCCAAAGGAACGGTCGGGTACTGTTGTGCGGTCTCTTCCGGCGTTGCGCCCTCGTTAAAGGCCAGCAGAATCGAATCGAGTGTCACGCGTGTACCACTTACGCGGATCACTCCATCGGCCCCAGTCGCCATGGGAATCGTCTCGATCATTTCGCTTGCGGGCATCTGTCAGCTCTCAGGATAGCGCATCCGCAAGCGCCAGGGGCTTGAGGAAAACACGGAAAATGAAGATCATGTTCAGCAGCCACAGTATCCAGAAGAGAGACCTCAGGTGGGGCAGGTGGACTCGCGCAACCATGGCACGCGGCCCTTCATCAAGGCACGGGCCCGTGAGCAACCGGCAAACCGGCCCCGCATGCTATCCTGAAAAACATACGAGGGCCTCGTCCAAATGCGCCGCCGCTTGCTCATCCGCGGTAGTCTTGTGGCGTTTTCGGTGACGGCGTTGTTCGCCCTCCAGGCCACTTTCCGCCAGTTTCCCGAAATGGAAGACGACCACGTTCCTGTGCCGCCCGACGCCTACGAAAAGACCGAATGGGCCTTCACGCGGCTGATGTATCCATCCGGCAGGCATGCCAGCGTTTTCGGCCAGGTCGGCAGTTGGCCCACCGATTACCCCAAGGCCGATCGCCAGTTCGTGCAAGGCGTGCGCCGGCTCACCCGCATCCACGCACGTTCATCCGAACAGGTAGTGGACCTCGACGGCGACGAAGTTTTCAACTGGCCCTGGCTGTACGCGGTCGAAATGGGCCACTCGGACTGGACCGACGCCGAATGCGCCCAGATGCGCGAATATCTGCTGCGCGGCGGCTTCTTCATGTGCGACGACTTCCACGGCAGCGGCGAATGGAACGTCTTCCTGGAAAGCATCCGGCGTGTGTTCCCGGACCGCCCCATCGTGGAAATCGATAACCAGGATCCCATCTTCCACGTCCTATACGACATAGGCGAGCGGATTCAAGTGCCCGGCATACAATATTGGTACACCGGCCGTATCTGGGAGAAGGACGGCAAAACGGCCCACTGGCGCGGCATTTACGACGACGCCGGGCGGGTGATGGTGGCCATCTGCTTCAACCAGGATAATGGCGACGCCTGGGAATGGGCCGACCATCCGCGCTACCCCGAGCGGTACACTTCGCAAGCTTATCGCATGGGGATCAACTACATTATTTACGCCATGACGCACTAAAGACACACTGGAATCCGAAGGCCATCATGTTCGAGTTTCTCTTCAAATATCCCGGCGCGGTTTTCCAAAAGGGGCAATTCGTGCTGTTGGGGTCCTGGCCGGCGTGGATTCTGGCGTTGGGTGTGATGGCGGCCGGGGGGTTGCTGCTCTGGCACGTGCGGCGCAACCGCGGGTCGCTCACCGGCGCACGTCCGACAGTGATTTGGCTGCTCGAGACGGCTATGATCGCGCTGCTCCTGTTCCTGCTGTGGCACCCGGCCATCAGCATCGCCACCTTGCGGCCGCAGCAGAACGTGGTCGCGGTGCTGGTCGACGATTCGCGCAGCATGGCCATCCAGGAGGGATCCTCAACGCGTAGCGCGCAGGCCGCTCGCGTGCTCGACCGCAACCTGCTGGCCGCACTGGGACAGAAGTTTCAGGTGCGCATCTATCGCTTCGGCAAAGACGCCGAGCGCATCCAAAAAACCAGCCAGCTCACCGCGTCGGAGCCGGCTACGCGCCTGGGCGACAGCTTGCAGCAGGTGCTCGCGGAATCGTCCACTTTGCCGCTGGGCGCGGTGGTGCTGCTGTCGGATGGCGCAGATAACTCCGGCGGTATCGATCTGGATACGATCTCGCAAATCCGGCAGCGGCGCATTCCCGTACACACCATCGGCTTCGGCCGCGAAAAAGCCGAAAAGGACATCGAAATCACGGACGCCGTGCTACCCGCGCACGCACTGGCCGATTCCCGCTTGAGCGCGCTGGTTACATTTCGCCAATATGGTTATGCGGGCCAGAAGGCGCTTCTCTCGGTGCATGACGCCGGCAAAACGATCGCCTCGCGCGAAGTACAATTGAAAACGGACGGCGCTCCGCAAAGCGAGCCGGTGCTGTTCAACGCCGGTCTGGCCGGGCCTAAGACGCTAGAGATTTCCATCGATCCGCTGCCGGGCGAAGAGAATCGCAACAACAACTCGCTGCGCCGGCTGGTCGACGTCGAGACGCGTAAGCCGCGTATCCTTTATATGGAAGGCGAGCCGCGCTGGGAATTCAAATTCATCCGCCGCGCCGCCGAAGACGACCGCAGCCTGCAGCTGGCTTCGATGCTGCGCACCACCCAGAACAAGATCTACCGGCAGGGCTTTTCCGACGAGCATGAGCTCGCAGATGGATTCCCCGCCAAGCCCGAAGAGTTGTTCGCCTTTGACGGCCTCATCGTCGGCAGCGTGGAAGCCAACTACTTCACACAAACGCAACAGGACTTGATCCGCGAATTCGCCAACCGCCGCGGAGGCGGCATTCTGTTTCTGGGCGGACGCTTCGCGCTGTCCGAAGGCGGCTACGCGCACTCGCCATTGGCCGAGTTGGTGCCGGTGCAGATTCCGGAAAACAAAGGCACGTTCCACCGCGATTTTTCGAACTTCGAATTGACCGCCCAAGGCCGCGGCAGCCTGATCTGCCGGCTGGTCGAGGATCCCGAGCGCAACGCCGCGCGCTGGGCCAGCATGCCGCAGATAGCCAATTATAACGACGTCGGCGAGGCCAAGCCCGGCGCGGTGGTCTTAATGGACGTCGTGCCAGCCGGCCGCCATCGCATGCCGCTATTGGTCACCGAGAACTATGGGCGCGGCCGCACCGCGGTCTTCGCCACATCCGGCACATGGCGATGGGTGATGTGGCAGGACCATACCGACATCACACACAAAACCTTCTGGCAACAGTTGATGCGCTACCTGGTGTCCGATAGCCCGGGCCGGGTCGCCGCTTCCACGCCGCGCGCCGTATTGCCGGATGAAACTAAAGTCACGCTGCGCGCCGAGGTGCGCGATAAGGCGTTTAAGCCCGTGCCGAACGCGGTAGTTGAAGCCCACATCGTGGGGCCGGACGGAGCCGCCAGCAGCGTCGAGATGACGCCGCTCCCCACCGAAGAAGGCGCATACACCGCGGATTGGAACGCAGAGAAGCCGGGCTCGTATGTGGCCGAAATCGTGGCTGGGCGCGATACGGAAGAACTCGGACGCGGCGTGGCAATCTTCCGCCGCGAAGATGGCGTGGCCGAAAACTTCCACACCGCGCAGAATCGCGAACTGCTGCAAACGCTGGCCAATCAGACCGGCGGCCGGTATTACAGCGCTTCCAACGCCGGCCGTCTCGCGGACGAAATTTCCTATTCGGATGCCGGCATCACTACACGCGAAACCAAGGATCTCTGGGACATGCCCGCGGTCTTCTTGCTGGCGCTGCTGCTGCGCGGCTCCGAGTGGGTGCTGCGGCGAAGATGGGGTGTGGTATGAGGCTGTTATTAACCCTCCTTCTCACAGCCGCGTCCCTCCACGCGACCACTTACTACGTCACAGTCACCGGTCTGGGCGGCGAGCCCGACTACGAGCAACACTTCGCCATGTGGGCCAAAGACATAGAGAAGGCGGTTAAGACCAGCCCCGATTCCAAAGTCGAAACATTGGTGAACGCCACCCGCGAGCAGGTCCGCGCCACGCTGGATGGTATCGCCAAGCAGGCCAAGCCGCAGGACGCTTTCGTGCTCATGCTCATCGGCCATGGCAGCTTCGATGGCTATGAGTACAAGATCAATTTGCCCGGTCCCGATTTGACCGCCTCGGAGCTGGCCACATTGCTGGACCGCATCCCAGCCTCGCGCCAGCTCGTCGTCGACATGACTAGTTCTAGCGGGGGCGCCATCGAATTCCTGCGCAAGCCCAACCGCGTTGTCATTGCCGCCACTAAGAACGGGACCGAAAAGAATGCTACCATTTTTGCGCGCTACTGGGTGGAGGCGTTGGGCGATCCCGCCGCCGACAGCGACAAGAACGACGTGGTCTCCGCGCTCGAAGCCTTCCGTTTTGCCGACAAGAAGACAGTCGCGTTTTACGAATCGCAGAACCGCCTGGCTACGGAGCACGCCGTGCTGGAAGACACGGGCAAGGGCGAAGGCGTGCGTGCGCCCTCGCCTGAAAACGGTGAAGGGATGCTGGCCGCTCAATTCCCTCTGTTGCGAATCGGCGCGACAGCCATGGCCGCGAAGGACCCCGCCAAGCTTCAGCTACTGGCTAAGAAAGACGAGTTGGAACAGCAGATCGACAAGCTCAAATACGAGAAGGCCGCCATTCCGCCCGACGAGTATAAGAAACAGCTTGGCGCGCTCTTATTGAAATTGGCGCAGACTCAGGAGGAGATCGACAAATGAGACTCCGAACGATCCTGCCGGCCATTCTGTGCGCGACCGCCGGGCTTACCGGGCAGACTCTGGCGCCGACTCTAGCCCAGGCCGAGTCGCTGTGGAAACAACACCGCTATGTCGAATCGAACGACGCCTTTAGGGCCCTCGTCGCCGCGCATCCGCGCAACGCCGAGTACCGCGTCCGCTGGGGCCGGTTGTTTCTGGAACGCTTTAACGCGCCCGAGGCATCCAAGCTCTTCAACGAAGCCCTCGAAATCCAGCCGAAGCGCGCGGACGCTTTGCTAGGTATGGCCCTGGTCGCGGCCGACGGTTTCGAGGCGCAAGCCACGCATTTCGCGCGCCAGGCGCTGGAGGCCGATTCCCATCTGGTGGATGCGCAGGAACTGCTGGCTCGGCTGGCGCTCGAAGATAACAATCCGGCCAAGGCCGCCGAAGAAGCCCACAAGGCCCTGGCCATGTCGGCGAATGCCACCGAAGCCAAAGCCATCCTCGCCACCATCGACTGGCTCAACGACAAACCCGACACTCCCTGGGATCCGCACGAGGGCGCGGCATACGAAACCGCGGCCCGCATCTTTGTGCTGAATCGCCGTTATGAAGAAGGTATCAAACTATTTCGCAAAGCTATCGCCGCACAGCCGGACTTATGGAGCGCACACTCGCAGTTAGGCATCAACCTGATGCGTCTCGGCCACGAAGAAGAAGCCCGCACTGAGCTGGAGCTGTGTTACGAGAACCAATACAGAGACGCCGCCACTGTGAACACGCTCCGACTGATGGATAGCTACAAAAACTTCGTCACTTACAAGACGGACAGAACCGTCCTGCGTCTTCACAAGAAAGAAGCAGAGTTGTTGCATCCTTACTTCGAAGCTGAGATGCTGCGCGCGTTAGCCACTTACGACAAGAAGTATGATTTCAAGCTGGATCGGCCGGTGCAGGTGGAAGTTTACCCCGATCATGAAGACTTCGCCGTGCGCACCATGGGCATGCCCGGCCTGGGCGCGCTGGGCGTGACCTTCGGTTACGTGGTGGCGATGGACAGTCCCTCGGGCCGTCCGCCTGGAACGTTTCACTGGGCCAGCACGATGTGGCACGAATTCAGCCATGTGTATGTCCTGAACATGACCAATTTCCGCGTGCCGCGCTGGTTTACCGAAGGGCTGGCGGTGCATGAAGAAACGGCTGTCTCGCCCGAATGGGGCGACCGTCTCGACCCGCATGTCATCATGGCGATCAAGGACAAGAAGCTGCTGCCCGTGGCGGAATTGGACCGCGGCTTTGTGCGCCCCGAGTATCCCACTCAGGTGGTGGTGTCCTACTTCGAGGCGGGCCGCATGTGCGACTATATCGACCGCGAGTGGGGTTGGCCGAAGCTGCTGGCCATGATTCATGACTTTGCCGCCGGCGCTTCCACTCCCGAGGCGATCGAGAAAGAGCTCGGCATCAAGCCGGAAGAATTCGACAGGCGCTTCATGGCTGCGCTAACCGCCGAAACAAAGAAGACTGTAGATGGATTCGACAAGTGGCGCGACCAGTTGAAGGAAGTCGCGGCCGAATACAAGGCGCACAATTACGAAGACATGATCCGCGACGCATCGGCCATTCGCGACACATATCCCGACTACGTCGAGACCGGCAACGTCTATCAGTTTCTTGCCGACGCCTACCTGGCGAAGGGCGACAAGAAGATCGCCATCGGACAACTGGAACGCTACGCCAGAGAGGGCGGACGCAGCCCTGATACACTGAAACAATTGGCCACCCTCCTCGAAGAGGCCGGCAATCGGAAGGAAGCGGCTGAAGTGCTCGACCGGCTAAACTACATTCAGCCCATCGACGAGGATCTGCATCGCCGCTTGGGCGACTTATGGCTCAGTCTGGGTAACACCGCCGGGGCCATCCGCGAGTATCAAGCGGTGTTGGCTAAGGCGCCCACCGATCCGGCGGCATCGCACTTCAATCTGGCGAAGGCTTACCGCACAGCGAACCGTCCGGACGCCGCCAAAGACGAATTGTTGCTCTCGCTGGAGTCCGCCCCCGGATTCCGGCCTGCGCAGAAAATGCTGCTGGAGTTGTCGAAATGAGACTCACAACTATATGTCAACCACTGTGACACATCAGTTAGAACCTGACGCCTTGCGCGGCCGCATCGGCCGGTTCCGGGAGGTGCAGGCGGAAATTGTGCGCCAGGTCCGCCGCGTGATCGTTGGACAGGAAGAGGTGCTGGAGCAGGTGATGATCGCACTGTTTGTGGGCGGCCACTGCCTGATCACGGGCTTACCCGGCACCGCGAAGACGCTGCTCGTGCGTACCATGGCGCAAACCCTGGGCCTGCTGTTCAAACGCATCCAGTTCACGCCGGACCTGATGCCGTCCGACATCACCGGCACCGATATCATCGAGGAAGATCCCACTACCGGCCATCGCACGTGGACCTTCGTCAAGGGCCCCATTTTCGCCAACGTGTTGCTGGCGGACGAAATCAATCGCACGCCGCCCAAGACGCAGTCGGCACTCCTCGAAGCGATGCAGGAACTCGCCTGCACGGTGCGCGGCAACAATTACAAGCTGCCTGCGCCGTTCTTCGTGCTGGCTACCCAGAATCCCATCGAACTGGAAGGCACCTACCCGCTGCCCGAAGCGCAGTTGGATCGCTTCCTGTTCAACACTGTGCTCGGCTATCTGAGCGCGAACGAGGAACTGCAAGTCGTCGATCTAACCACTACCACGCACATCGCGCAGGCCGACCCAGTGACCACCGCCGAAGAGATCCTGGACTTCCAGCAACTGGTGCGCATGGTGCCGATCGGCGAGTCCATCGCGCGCTATGCCATCGAACTGGTGCGCGCCAGCCGCAGCAGTGACGAAAGCGCCCCCGACTTCGTCAAGAAGTATGTGAACTACGGCGCCAGCGTGCGCGCCGCGCAGTTCCTGGTGCTCGCCGCCAAAGCCAGAGCGCTCATGAAAGGCCGCTATCATGTGACCTACGAAGACATACGGGCGCTATATATCCCGGTCCTGCGCCACCGCATCCTGTTAAATTTCCATGCGGAATCCGACCGTCTTAAACAAGACGACATACTCCAGCGTTTACTCGAATACAAAGGAGCGCCGAAGGAGTGAGATGGCGCCAGGCGCCGGTGCAGCCAGACGCTAGGGCCCAGCACCCGGGACCCGGAATCTAGCACCCATCTTACAGCCATTTTTAGGCCATGTTACAGCGCTTTCTAGACCCGGCGACGCTGGCCTCCATCTCGGGCCTCGACTTAGTTGCCAAGACCGTGGTGGACGGTTTCATCGCGGGCCTGCACCGGTCGCCGGATTACGGCTTTAGCCAGGAGTTCGCCGAGTACCGCGCCTATACGCCGGGCGACGATCTGCGGCACGTAGATTGGAACGTTTTCGCGCGCAGCGAGCGCGTCTACCTGAAGCGCTACCGCGGCGAAACCAATACGCAGCTGCTTATCCTGCTGGATGCCAGCGCTTCCATGAGCTACGGTTCGCATGCCGTCAACAAATTGGATTACGCGCGCTTCCTGGCCGCTTCGCTCTGCTACCTGGCGCACGCCCAGCGCGACGCCGCCGGCCTCATCGTGTTCGACGAAGATGTGCAGAACTACGTCGCGCCATCCGCCCGCCAAGGCCAGCTATTCCGCTTGCTGCATGCCATCGAGAAAGCCCAGCCTGGTACGCGCACAGACTTCGCCAAACCCTTCGTACACTTCCTGGACTTTACCCGCCGCCGCGGCCTGGTAGTGGTGATTTCGGATTACTACGAGCGCCCGGAGACGATCGTCAAGACTATCGAGCCGCTCCGTTTTCGCGGCAACGAGGTGATTCTGTTCCACGTCCTCGACCCACAGGAGATCGAGCCCAAGTTCCGCGAGCCTGTGCTGCTCACCGACATGGAGACCAGCGGCACGCTGGAGGTCTCTCCCGAATATGCGCGCGGAGAATATCGCCACAGGATCGACGCGCACATACAAGCACTGCGCGACCAAGCCAAAGGCGCGGGCCTGGATTACTTCCTGATGGACACCGGCCGGCCGCTCGACGAAGGACTGCGCGAGTACCTGGGCGTGCGGCAGGGGAGGATGTAAATGGGATTCCTGGTTCCCTGGGCATTAGCGGGCACCGTGGCGGTGGGCCTGCCGGTGTGGCTGCACCTGCTCCGCAAACACAAGACCACCCCCCTACCATTCGCTTCGTTGATGTTCTTCGAACGCCGCACCCAAAGCTCCATCAGGCACCGGCGCTTGCAACATCTGCTGCTGCTCGCCTTGCGCGCGGCGGTGATCGCACTGTTGGCCTTGGCGTTTGCACGCCCGTTCCTGCAATCGCGCCTGGCGGCATTGGCGGGCGGTCCCAAGCTGATCGTATTGGCCATCGACAATTCTTTCAGCATGCGGGATGACGATCGCCTGGCGCGCGCCAAGCGCGAAGCGGCCGAGGTGGCATCGAGGCTGCGCGATCGGGACAAGCTACAGGTGCTGGCCTTCGGCTCTCAAGTGCATGTGATGGGCGATTCGGCCGCGGCCATCGGGACCATCGAGCTTACTGACACGCGCAGCTCTTACGCGGAGCTTTCCCGCGCGCTGCGGTCTATTGCTCAAACGGGTGCTCAAGCGAGTGCTCAAGCCGGCCGTATGCCGGTCGAGGCGCATCTGTTCTCCGACATGCAGAAATCGTCGCTGCCGGCCAATTTCGCGGATCTGCGTCTGGGCGATAGCGTCCGGCTGATTGCGCATCCCGTGGCCGACCGGCGCGCCGCCAATTTCGCCGTCGAGAGCGTCAACGCGCCACGCAGAGTCTATGGCTCCGGAAAAACGCGCGTCGAAGCCACCATCGCGGGCTACGGAACCGAGCAGGCCAAGCGCCGCGCCACCCTGGTGCTGAACGGCCGCGAGATCGACTCGAAGTCCATCGACGTTCCGGCCGGCGGACGCGCCACCGCGGAATTCCTGCCGGCGGATCTGCCCTTTGGGCTGAATCGCGGCGAGGTCCGCATCGATTCCGCCGACAAGCTGCCGGACGACGACCACTTCTATTTCTCGGTGGAACGCGCCGAAGCGCGCCGCGTATTGTTCGTGCACGAAGGGCGCAACCAGCGCGACGCGCTGTACTTCCGCACCGCTCTGGAAGCCGCCGCCGAATCGGCCTATGCGCTGGATGCCGTGCCGGTGGAGCAGAGCGCCAATCTCGATCTGCATAAGTACGCGTTCGTGGTGCTTTCCGATGTCGGGTCGCTGCCCGCCAGCTTTGAAGCTGCGTTGCGCGACTACGTGCGCAGCGGCGGATCGCTGCTGGTGGCATTGGGACGCGAGTCGGCCTTGCGCAATCGTGTACCGGTGTTCGACGAGGCCATCGTCGAGCCACGCTATTATGGCCGCGATGGCGCCCTCTTCCAATCCGCCGCCTGGCTGGACGCCGGTCACCCGTCGATTCGCAACGCGCAACGCTGGGACGACGTGAAGTTCTACCAGGCCGTGCGCGTGAATCCGGGCGCAGCCCGCGTGGCCGCCCGCCTCGGCGACGATACCCCGCTGCTGCTCGAGAAGCAGCTAGGCGAAGGGCGCGTGCTGGTCTTCGCTTCCACCTTCGACAATATCTCGAACGATTTTCCGCTGCATGCTTCCTTCGTGCCGTTCATCGAACACACCGCCAACTATCTGGCGCGCCAGGAGGAAGGCCCCGGCAATTACGTGGTGGGATCGTACCTGGAATTGCGGCAGGCCAAGGAGCAGGGTGCAGCGGTGGAAATCCTGGACCCCAAAGGCGAGCGCGCGCTGACCCTCGACGAAGCTACCCGCGCGCAGAATATGCCTCTGTCTATCGCTGGGTTTTACGATGTGAAGCGGCCCAATGGTCGGCACGAACTGGTAGCGGTAAATGCGGACCGGCACGAGTCCGACCTGGATGTGATTTCGGCGGACACGCTGGCGTTGTGGCAGAATACGGCTCAGGGGCCGCAGAATGCAACTTCCAGAGGGGAAACCGAAGCGCCTAAACCATTGGAGTTTTGGTGGTATATCCTGATAGCTGTTCTGGCGCTGGCCGTAGCCGAATCATTATTGGGTAACCACCATTTAACGGTAGAAGGTGAAGCAGGCTGATAGCTGAAAGCAGCTAGAGCTGAGAGCTACTCATGAATCCATTAACCGGATTGACCGAATACTTACGCCGCGTCGAGCGGCGCTTGCGACTTCTGGCCGTCACGAAGGGCGCGGCCATCACCGCGGCCGCGGCACTCGTCTTCACGGTGCTGGCGGTGCTGCTGGCCAACTTCTTCGCCTTCTCCGATCCCAGCGTGACCAGCGCCCGCTTATTGCTCTTCGTGGCGCTGGCCCTCGCACTGGGCATCGGGCTGGTGGTCCCCCTGCTCCGCCTTAACCGGCGGCATGCCGCGCGCGAAACCGAGCGCAAATTCCCCGCGTTCGAAGAGCGCCTGCTCACCTTCACCGAGCGCGCCCGCACCAATCCCGAAGATCCGTTTCTGCCCTTGCTGGCCGCCGACACGCTGGAAGTCACGCGCCAAGCCGAGCCCACGCTCGTGGCCGGACGCAATCGCATCCTCAGCTTCGTCGCCGGCGCTGCCGGATCGCTGGCGGTGCTCATCTGGCTGGGCACGTCCGGTCCCGGATTCCTGGGTTACGGCACCTCGCTGCTCTGGGGCAGGCTGCCCAAGGGCGAACTCGCGCCATATTATGACATCTCTGTCGAGCCCGGCAATCGCACGGTACGACGCCTCGCGGATCAGTCGATCGGCGCGCAATTGAAGGGCTTCCAGGCGCAGCGCGTGCGCATGTTCGCAAAGTACGCCAGCTCATCGAAGTGGGAACAGGCCGACATGCGTCCGCAGCTAAGCGGGCCGGGTTACGAGTTTCTGATCGCCGGCGTGCCCGAGTCACTCGACTACTACGTGGAAGCCGGTGGCGTTCGTTCCAAACAATACCATCTAAAGGTCGTCGACCTGCCCGGCATCAAGAAGCTCAAAGTCACTTATCATTTCCCAGGCTGGACCGGCATGAAGGACAAAGTCGAAGATCCCGGAGGCGATCTGCGCGCTGTGGAAGGCACCGATGCCGACGTGGCCGTAGAGACCGACCGGCCGCTGGTGAACGGCGCTCTGCTGTTCGACGATGGCACCAAGGTGCTGCTGCGCTCCGGCGAAAACGGCCTGCGCAGCGCCAGCGTGCCCATCCGCAAGGACGGCATGTATCACATTGCCGTGGTCGACCAGGGCGAGGATGTGCGCCTCAGCCCGGATTATTTCATTGAAGCCGAGAAGGACGAACCGCCTACCGTGCGTATCACCCGCCCGCAACGCGACGCGCGGGTGAATCCCGTCGAAGAAGTGACCGTGGCGGTGGATGGCCAGGACGATTTCGGCCTTAACGAATTGAGCCTGCACTACTCCGTGAACGGCGATGCGGAGAAGACCGTCTCGCTGCTGAACGCCAAAGGGCTGAAGAGCGCCTCCGGCTCCACGACGATCGCTCTGGAGGATTTCAAGCTCTCGCCGGGCGATCTGGTCAGCCTGTATGCCACATCGCGCGACGCGCACTCCACCGCCCGCACCGATATGTTCTTCGTGCAAGCTGAGCCTTTCGAGCGACGCTACTCGCAATCGCAGGAATCCGGGGGCATGGGCGCCGGCGGGCAACAAGACGACAACAAGATATCCGAACGCGAGAAAGAGATCATCGCCGCCACCTGGAACCAGATCAAAGACACGTCCGGCGATAAAGCCGCGGCGGCGGAGAACGCCGGTTTCCTCTCGGGTATCCAGTCGAAGCTGCGCGACCAGGCGCACTCGCTGTCCGATCGCATGAAGGCGCGCCAGTTGGGCGGCTCCAGTGAGGAGTTCAAAACATTCACGGCCGATATGGACGAGGCTGTAAAGGCCATGGGGCCGGCCTCGGACAAGCTGCGCGGCTCGCAATGGCAGAACGCGCTGGCGCCGGAGGAGAAGGCATTGCAGCATTTGCTGCGGGCGGAAGCCGCGATGCGGGATATCAAGGTGGCCTTCGGCAATCGCGGCGCCGGCGGCGGGGGCGGCAACAGCGGCGCCGATCGGGACCTGCAGAGTCTGTTCGATCTGGAGCTGGATACCGAAAAGAACCAGTACGAGAACGGCCAGCAGTCGGCTTCGAAGGATCAGCGGCAGCGCGAAATCGACGAGGCTTTGCAGAAGCTCGAACAGCTCGCGCGCCGGCAGCAGGAACTGGCCGAACAGCAGCGGCGCAATCAGCAGATTTCGCAACAGCGCTGGCAGCAGGAGATGCTGCGCCGCGAGGCCGAGGAACTGCAGCGCAAGATGGAGCAGCTTTCGCGCAATCAGCAGGGCCAGCCCCAATCGGGCCAGCCGCAATCGGGCCAGCCGAAATCCGGCCAACAGTCCGGGCAGCCGCAATCGAGCCAGGGCGGCCAGCAGTCAAGCCAGGGTGGGCAAATGTCATCCCAGCAATTGCAGCGCGCCATCGAGCAGTTGCGCCAGGCTCAGCAGGATATGCGGCAATCCACTTCCACCCAGAGTGAGGCCGATTCGCGGCGCGCAGCCGAGCGTTTGAAGGAGGCGCGCGACCTGCTCGCGGGCCTTCGCCAGCAGCAAGCCGCCGGCAGCGTGGACGATCTGGCGCGCCAGGCCGAAGATATAGCCAGCCGCCAGCAGGAGTCGAACGCCAAGATGCGGCGGGCTTTCGGCGCGGGCCAGCAGCAGGGGCAGCCCGTCACGCCCCAACAGACCGAAGAATTGGCGCGCGAAAAGGAGCAGTTGGCCAACGACTACCAGCGGCTGGAGGCCGCCATGGGAGTTGCGGCGCGGGACACGCGGGCCACCAACCGGCCGTTGTCCGGCAACCTGCGCGATGCACTGGGGCAGGTGCAGCAGAACGAGGTAAACAATCGGCTGCGGTTGAGCGCCGACTGGCTGCGTACCGATAGGGGTCCGCAGGCCACCATGCGCGACGCTGTCACTACCCAGGCGTTGAACAATCTGCGCGACCAGTTGCGCGAAATGCAGAAGTCGATGGGTGACGGCCAGCAGGGAGCCGGCGATAAGGACCGCCAGGCGCTTGAACAGGCGTTGGCGCAGACCGAGAGCTTGCGCAAAACGATGGAGCGCGGGATCCGCGGCCAACAACACGGCCAGCAACGCGGCGCGCAACAGGGTGAGCAACCAGCCGGAGGCCAGCAGGCTGGCCAGCAACCGGGCCGGGAGCTTGGCCAGCAGCAAAGCCAATCGGAAGCCTCGCAACCGGGCGTAGGCCAGCCCGGCCAGACCGGCTCGCCGACGAACGGCCTCCAATACGGCTCGCTGCCGAGCCTCGGCCCGGCCTTCGGCGACGGCGGCGACTTCCTCCGGAATTACCGCCACACGCTGCGCGAGTTGGAGAACAACCCGCAAATCGGCAAAGATCTGCGCGATACCATCCAAAACTTGTACCGGCTCGATCCGCGCCTGTCCCCTGGCAACCCCGAACTGATGAACCGCATCGAGTCGCAGATGCTCACCGGAGTCGAGCAGATCGAACTCCAGTTGCGCCGCCAACTCGACGACCAGGGGGGCGCCGTGCGCAGCGGTTCCGCCGAGCCTGTTCCGCAAGGCTATGCCGACGCCGTGGCCGAGTACTTCCGGCGGCTAAGCAAGGAAAAGTAGAGCCCCAGGATCACGGCGTGCTTATAATGAAAAGCATGCTTACGCGAGGAGTAATCCTGGCTGCGAGTCTCCTGGCGTACGTAGGAGCCTCCGAAGCCGCTAACCCTACGGCGCCCGCCTTCTTCGCCCGGCGCGATTACAGGGCTTTATAGCCAACAGGTCGCGGTGGCCGATACAAACGGCGACGGCATTCCGGACCTGATCGCAAATGACGAGGGGGCCATCCAGGTTCTCTTCGGCAATAGCAACGGCACTTTTTGGACGGGCCCATCCACCAACACCGGCTGGCGCGCCGGGTTGAATATCGTCGCGACCGATCTTACCGGTAACGGGACTGTCGATATAGTGATTACGGGTGGCCCAGACGGAGACAATCCCCCGCTAGGAGTCGGGGTCTGCCTCGGTAACGGCAACGGAACATTCCACGACGCAGTCTTCTACCCAGCCCCGAATGACACGGGGATGGGCGGCAACCCCGTCGTGGGCGACTTCAACGGTGACGGCATCCCGGATATCGCCGCCGTCGGCTCCCTTGGGGTGTGGCTGTTCACCGGGAAGGGCGATGGGACGTTCAACCCCGGGGTTTTGGCTGTCGCGCTGGCGACAGGAGCCGGCGGCGACTTGGCTGCGGGCGACTTCAACGGAGACAATAAGCTTGACCTGGTAGTGGCGCTGACATTCGGGGGCGCCGACGAATCGGGCAACGGATTCGTGGTCCTCCTGGGCAACGGCAACGGCACCTTCCAGGCCCCGCAAGCCTTCTCAGAGCCCAAAAAGCCCCTTGGTCTCGTGGTGGGCACCCTCACCAAGGGTGGACACCCAAGCATTGTACTGTCGTCCAGCGCCGGGGCCTACCTATATTACGGGAACGGTGCCGGAGGATTCTCGGGGCCTAGAGGCGTCGACCTCACGGGAACTCCCGCCATCGGCGACGTGAACGGCGACGGTCTTCCCGATCTGGTGTTCCCTGGCGTTAATATCGTTTTCGGTGCGGGCGGCGGCACATTCACGAAGCCATACTCCTACACGGTCGACAGCACGGGTGGCGGCCATAACGTCGTCCTAGCCGACCTGCGGAACGATGGCTTGACGGACATCGTCACGGATGCGCAAGACGCCATCTCAGTGCTGCTGAGCCGAGGGAAAGGCAGCTACGAGGATGGCCAATGGACCGCAGTCACGGGAGGTGCGGCCTGCGGCGCGAGTGCTGATTTTAACGGCGATGGCAAACCGGATTTGGCCGTCAATACGCCCACGGGCGTCGCCATACTGCTGGGAACCGGCAACGCCGCTGCCCCATTTACTCCTGGCGCCACGATGTCGCTGGCCGATACGGGCTGCTTGTACACGGGGGACCTGAACGGAGACGGCATCCCCGATCTGGTGGTGACCACGCCCACCGCCCTTGTGGCGTATTTGGGCAACGGCGACGGTACCTTCACGCAGAAGAGCTCCACCGCCATAGGTCCCGGCGCCGTGGTTTTGGCGGACTTCAACCACGACGGCAAGCTGGATTTCGCCACATCCGGCAATTTGCTGGCATTGGGCAACGGCGACGGTACGTTCCAGACACCCACCGCATTTGTGCCGAACCCGCCAGCAGGAGGATTTTCCAATATCGCGGTCGGGGATATCAATAGCGATGGCTGGCCCGACCTGGTTCTCACAAACAGCGACGTTCCGTACAGCAACCTGTACGTGCTGCTGAATAATCAGAAGGGAGGGTTTACCCAGGTGCCAACGAGCTTTGGCGAATTAACGAACCAGGCGATTCTGGTCGACCTGAACGGCGATGGAAATCTGGATCTGATCACCTCGGGTAGCGGTGGAGGAGGAAACTACATTTATCTCGGGAACGGTCAGGGTGAATTCACTTACTTGGCTGGGCTCGAGGGCCCGGCAGGAACCCAGCAGGAGTTCGTCATGGCGGCGGATCTGAATGGGGACGGCATCCCAGACATCGCCATCATGGGAACCGGCACAATGGCCGTCTATCTGGGCGAAGGAAGCGCGACATATGCGAGCCCATTCGACATCGGCACCGGGCCCGAGCCCGGGATGATATTGGTTGAAAACCTGCACGGACAATCGCCCTCGACCGGCTTGCCGGATATTGTGGCGCCGGACTACTCGGGCGGCGTGATGGTGCTCCTCAATCTCACCAAATGATGTAACTAAGGCGCTGTTAATAAATAACATTTCCAGCCAGTTGTGTTTTGAGCTATCCTGGAGGCATGGATGGTCTCGTCGGAGTTCGGCGGCGTTTCGACGCGTTGGAGAAGGTGTTGGACGAAAGATCGCGACGGCT
>Ga0302326_10011250_pt1 | contig 19297 bp, 11 predicted proteins | sample Palsa_T0_3_FD_202264 | JGI IMG/M metagenome (GOLD analysis project Ga0302326, IMG submission 202264) | Peat permafrost microbial communities from Stordalen Mire near Abisko, Sweden - Palsa_T0_3 | ecosystem: Environmental > Terrestrial > Soil > Palsa > Peat permafrost | place: Sweden: Abisko...
GGGTGTGGTTGGTCGAACCGCCGGTGGCCAGGAGGCCGGCGACGCCGTTGACGAAGCTCTTCTCGTCGGCGACGGCGGCCATCGGCGTATAGGCGTTGGAGTTCACCCCGATCTCGACGACGCGCTTGGGCGCCGCGGCGGTGAGCGCGTCGCGCAGCGGCGTACCCGGATGGACGAAGGCGGCGCCCGGCAGGTGCAGGCCCATCATCTCCATGATCATCTGGTTGGAGTTGGCGGTGCCGAAGAAGGTGCAGGTGCCGGGGCCGTGGTAGGCCTTCATCTCGGCGTCGAGCAGTTCCTCGCGGCCGATCTTGCCCTCGACATAGAGGGCGCGGATGCGGTTCTTCTCGACGTTGGAGATGCCCGAGGTCATCGGGCCGGCGGGCACGAAGATGGTCGGCAGGTGGCCGAACAGGGCCGCGCCGATGAAGAGGCCGGGCACGATCTTGTCGCAGACGCCCAGCATCAGCGCGCCGTCGAAGGCGTCGTGGGTGAGCGCCACCGCCGTCGACATGGCGATCACGTCGCGGGAGAACAGCGACAGCTCCATGCCCGGCTGCTGCTGGGTGACGCCGTCGCACATGGCCGGCACGCCGCCGGCGTATTGCGCCGTGGCCCCAACCTCGCGCGCCGCCGCCTTGATGATCGCCGGGAAGCGCTCCAGCGGCTGATGGGCCGAGAGCATGTCGTTGTAGGACGAAACGATGCCGAGGTTGGGCGCGGCGGGGTTGCGCAGCCGGGCCTTGTCGTCGTCCGGCGCGGCGGCGAAGGCGTGGGCGAAGTTGGCGCAATTGAGCTTGGCGCGGCCGGGACCGGCGCGGCGCGCCGCGTCCATCCGTTCGAGATAATCGGCGCGGGTATCGCGACTTCGCGCCACGATCCGCTCGGTGACCTCGGCGGTGACGGGGTGCACGGGCGCCTCCTTCAGGCGGGCGACCAGAACACTCGCACGGGCGCCCTGGTCTGGCGGATCGCGGCCGAGATCGGCGGCGCGTAGTCCGGATCTTTCGTCACCCGCTCGACGACGGCCCGCTTCACGTCGCCGGAGATCAACACCACGATCAGCCCGGCGTCGAGCAACGCGCGGCCGGTGAGGCTGATGCGCGGCACGAACGGGGTGATGGCCGCGACATCGACCCCAACCACCGCTGCTTCGACCGTCGGGCTCAGCAGTTCGGCGACGTTTGGGGTCGAGGGGAAGAGCGAGCCGATGTGGCCGTCGTCGCCCATGCCCAGCATGACGACGTCGAACGGCGCCAGCGCACGGACGGCGGGATCGGCGGCGCGGGCGTCGTCGGCAGGCGTGGCGCCGTGTCCCTTCAGCGGGACGAACTTCGCAGCCGCGGCGTGGGACTGCAGCAGCCGCTGGCGCACCAGCCGCTCGTTGCTCTCCTCGGCCGTGGGATCGACGAAGCGCTCGTCGCTGAGGGTGACGGTGACGCGCGACCAGTCGAGATCGGTGGCGGCAAGCTGGTCGTAAGTGTGGCCCGGCGTGCGGCCGCCGGTGACGACGATGTGCTTGGGGCCGGGCGGCGTCAGCTGCGCGACGATCGCCGCGGCGGCGGCCTCGGCGGCGGCGTCGGGCGTGGGGAAGGGTTCGAGCCTACTCATCCAGCCAGGTCCGTCCGGTGCGCTCCAGCAGGGCGAAGGCGCCGGCCGGGCCCCAGCTGCCGGCGGCGTAGGGTTTCGGCGGCGCGCCGTGATCGGCCCAGGTGTCAGCGACGGCGTCGATCCAGGCCCAGGCCATCTCCACCTCGTCGCGGCGCACGAACAGGGCCGGGTTGCCGGCCAGTACGTCGAGCACCAGCCGCTCGTAGGCGATGCGCCGGCGCCCGCCGTCGGCCAGCGACAGGCTCAGCGGCAGCGCCTGCAGCCGATTGCCGGAGAGCCCCGGCCGCCGGTTCATCAGCAACAGCGAGATGTCCTCGTCGGGCTGCAGGTCGATGACCAGGCGGTTGGCGGTCAGGTCTTCCCGCTCGCGCTCGCCGAAGATCAGGTGCGGCAGCGGCTTGAACTGGATGACGATCTGGGTGCGCCGCTCCGGCAGCCGCTTGCCGGTGCGCAGGTAGAACGGCACTCCGGCCCAGCGCCAATTGTCGATGTCGGCGCGCAGGGCGACGAAGGTCTCGGTGTTGCTGTCCGAGCCCTTCTCCTCGACGTAGGACGGCGCCTGGCGGCCCTCGACGACGCCGGCCCGATACTGGCCGCGGACGGAGTAGTGGCTGGCCGTCGACCGGTCGAAGCGGCGCAGCGCCTTCAACACCTTCACCTTCTCGTCGCGGATCGAGTCGGCGCCGGCGTCGGCGGGCGGCTCCATCGCCACCAGGCAGAGCAGCTGGAGCATGTGGTTCTGCACCATGTCCCGCAGCGCGCCATACTCATCGTAGTAGTGCCAGCGCTCGCCGACGCCCTCGGTTTCGGCGATGGTGATCTGCACATGGTCGATCGCCAGGTTGTTCCACAAAGGCTCGAACAGCGTGTTGGCGAAGCGCAGGGCGATCAGGTTCTGGACCGTCTCCTTGCCGAGGTAGTGGTCGATGCGGAAGACCTGGCTCTCGTCGAACACCGCCGCCACCTCGGCGTTGATCGTCCTCGATGTCTCCAGGTCGTGGCCGAGCGGCTTTTCCAGCACGATGCGGCTGTCCGGCTTGGCCAGGCCGCTCTTGTGCAGCGACGCGCAGACCGCGCCGTAGATGCTGGGCGAGAGCGCCAGGTAGAAGATGGTCGGCTTGCCGTCGATCAGGTCGGCGATGTCCTTCAGGTGTTCGCCCTTGGCGACATCGGCCGGGCAGTAGGTCAGGCGCTTCTTGAACTTGGTCCAGGCGGCGGCGTCGACGCCTTCCGGGCGCTTCTTCAGGATCTCGTGGACATGCTCGGCGAAGGCTTCGCTGCTCATCTCCGAGCGCGCCGAGCCGATGAGCTTCAGTTCGGGCGGCAAGAGGCCGTCGGCGTCGAGAAAATACAGCGACGGCAGCAGCATCCGCGCGGCGAGGTCGCCGGTGGCGCCAAAGATGACCAGGCGTTCGATCACGGGGGCGTCGGACATGCGCGGCAGATGGCGCCTTGCGGCGCGTTCGTCCAGGGCTCTGAACGCCCGGCGAATTTTTCAAACAAGCGTTTGCAGTTGGTTGCGCCTGCCCCGACGGCGCCCAATAATGTCGCCCTCATAAGACGGATGCAGAGGGTCTGCCCGTTCGGGCGGACCTCAGGGAGGGATTGATGGCTTGGGATTTTGAAACGGACCCGGAATTTCAGAAGAAGCTCGATTGGATCGAGGAGTTCATGGAGGAGAAGGTCGAACCCCTCTCCAACCTGGGCCGCGCACTTATGGTTCCGGGCGCGCGGGAGAAGTTCATCAAGCCGCTGCAGGACGAGGTGAAGGCGCAGGGCCTGTGGGCCTGCCACCTCGGCCCCGAGCTCGGCGGCCAGGGTTTCGGCCAGCTGAAGTTGGGTCTGATGAACGAGAAGCTGGGCCGCGTCGGCCTCGCCCCCTCGGTGTTCGGCTGCCAGGCGCCCGACACCGGCAACGCCGAGATCATCGCCCACTACGGCACGCCCGAGCAGAAGGAAAAGTGGCTGTGGCCGCTGCTGAACGGCGATATCCGCTCGGCCTTCTCGATGAGCGAGCCGGCCGGCGGCTCCGACCCGACCACCTTCAAGACCCGCGCCGAATGGAAGAACGGCAAGTGGGTGATCAACGGCGAGAAGTACTTCTCCTCCGGCGGCTACGGCTCGACCATCCTGATCGTCTATGCGGTGACCGACCCCGACCATAAGGACATCCACCAGAAGACCTCGATTTTCATCGTCCCGACCAAGACCCCAGGCGTCGAGATCCTGCGCGGCATCGGCGTCGGCGCGGGCGAAGGCGGCGGCCACGCCTACATGCGCTACACCAACGTCGAGGTGGGTCCCGAGGCCCTGCTCGGCCCGCGCGGCGGCGCCTTCCTGGTCGCCCAGACCCGCCTCTCCGGCGGCCGCGTCCACCACGCCATGCGCACCGTCGGCGCCTGCCAGAAGGCCTTCGACCTGATGTGCCGCCGGGCGGTCTCGCGCCAGACGCGCGACGGGCGCCTGGCCGACCTCGCCGTGGTGCAGGAGCAGATCTGCGACAGCTGGATCGCGCTGCAGTCGTTCCGCCTGCTGGTGCTGCGCACCGCCTGGCTGATCGACAAGCACAAGGACTACAACCTGGTGCGCAAGGACATCGCCGCGATCAAGGTGGCGATGCCGAAGGTCTATCACGACATCGCCACCACCGCCGCGCACCTGCACGGCGCCATGGGCGTCTCCAACGAGATGCCGTTCATGGGCATGGTGACCTCGGCGCTGGTGATGGGCATCGCCGACGGCCCGACCGAGGTGCACAAGGTCACCGTCGCGAAGCAGGTGCTGAAGGACTACAAGCCCGACAACGATCTCTTCCCCAACTACCACCTGCCGAAGCTCAAGGAAGCGGCGCTGGACAAGTACGGGTCGGCGATCGACGAGCTGAAGGCCGAGGCGGCGAAAATGCGCGCCGCCGAGCCCGCCTAAACGCTTCCTTCAAGGTCCCCGGATCGCTAGTCGTGACCTTCTGCGCGGACGCGGCCGGCGGTTTGGAGACCTCGAATGGTATTGGCGCCTGAACGGCCAGCCCCGCTGATCGTCGGCATCGGCGGCACCGTGCGCACACCCTCGTCCAGCGAGCGGGTGCTGAACCTGGCGCTGGCCGCGGCCGAGGCGGCGGGCGCACGCACCCAGCTGATCGGCGGCGAGGTGCTCTCGCGCCTGCCGATCTACAATCCCGCCGATCCGGGCGAGCCGCCGGAGCGGTCGGTGCTGGTCGAGGCGGTGCGCGCCGCCGACGGCGTGATCGTGGCGACGCCCGGCTATCACGGCTCGCTCTCCGGCCTGATCAAGAACGCGCTCGACAGCCTGGAGCCGCTGCGCGAGGACTCCCGCCCCTATCTGGACGGCCGCGCGGTGGGCTGCATCGTGGTGGCGGACGGCTGGCAGGCCTGCGGCTCGGCGCTGGCCGCGCTGCGCTCGATCGTCCACGCCCTGCGCGGCTGGCCGACCCCGCTCGGCGCCACCATCAACAGCGCGCTGAAGCCCTTCGACGAAGACGGCGCCCTGGTCGACCCCCGCGACGCCTTCCAGGTCGAGACCGTCGCCCGCCAGGTGGTGGATTTCGCCCGGGCGTGGCGGAAGTAGCTCCCTGCTTGCACTATCGACGCCGCGGAGATCCCGGATGAGCCGCTTCGCGTCTCTCCGGGATGACGATGATTGTGGCAGGCCCGTTCGTAAGGATCGCTACGCCTTGGCCTTGTCCAGCGCCTCGCGCCAGACGGCGCTGCGGGGGTTGGCGGGGGCGGCCTGTTCGGCGACCTGGCGGCCGAGGGCGACGACCGGCGGGATTTCGTCGTCGGCCAGCGGCTTCATCCACTGCTTGCGCTTGAACGCCGCCTCGACGAAGGGCGCCAGATCCTCGGCCTTCTGCTTCACCCGCTCGGCCTCGCGTTCCTTGAACTCGCCCATCACCTCGCCGGCGAACAGCTCCAGCGCCTCGCAGATGTGCTCGTGCTTGTTGCGCCCGCTCTGCTGGATGAAGGCGACCTGGTCGACGCCGCAGGCCGCGAACTTGCGCAGGTGTTCGCGCAGGCCGTCGGGTGTCGCGATGCCCCCTTCCGCGGCGCCGGCGAGCGTGCCGGCCTCGGCCGTCGGCAGGTTCGCCTGCGCCTGTTGGAACAGCTGCCAGATGTCGGTGCGGCCGGGGATCTGCTCGCCGAAGCCGTAGTGCCAGCCGAGCGCGAACTGGAAGAAGCGGAAGCCCTCCTGGAAACGCTGGCGCGCCACCTCCACATCGTGGTGCAGGCCGAACGAAGAGACCATGGCGATGTTCGGGTTCACCGCGTGACCGATCGGCACGCACTCCTCCTTGAATATCCGATAGTAGTCGTCGACCCACTGCTTGGCCTCGGCCGGATCGACGAAGGCGAAGGTGAGCGCGCCGATGCCGAGCCGCGCGGCCAGCTTGATGGTCTCGCGGTTGGAGCAGGCGACCCACAGCGGCGGGTGCGGCTTCTGCGCCGGCTTGGGCACCACGTTGCGCGCCGGCATCGAGAAGAACTGGCCCTCGAAGCCCGGATAGGGGTCCATGGCCATCATGTTGGCGCACTGCTCGACGGCCTCGCGCCAGGCGTTGCGCTTGTCGACCACAGGCACGCCATAGCCGCCCAGCTCCAGCAGCGCCGAGCTTTCGCCGGTGCCCCATTCGACGCGGCCGTTGGAAACCAGGTCGAGAGTGGAGATGCGCTCGGCGACGCGGGCGGGGTGGTTGTAGCCCGGCGGCATCAGCACGATGCCGTGCCCGAGCCGGATCTGCTTGGTGCGCTGCGAGCAGGCGGCGAGGAACACCTCCGGCGCGGAGGAGTGGGAATATTCCTCCAGGAAGTGGTGCTCGACCTCCCAGACGTTGTCGAAGCCGAGCCGGTCGGCCAGCTCGACCTGGTCGAGGGCGTTCTGGAACAGTTTCAGCTCCAGCCCCTCGGTCCAGGGGCGGGGAAGCTGGTGCTCGTAGAAAATGCCGAATCTCATGGTGAAATCGCCTTTCGTGGGCCGAAACGGCGGCCCGATGCGCGAGGGTCGAATGGCGTGACGCTATCCGGCCCGAAGCGGAAGGCAAAACACTTGCTTGAAGGCGCCGCCAGCTAGGAGGCCAGAATCTCGTCGCCGATGCCCGGATCGGGTTCGGCCGCCGCCACCGTTGGCGGGGCCTGGGCGGAGTCGGCGGCGTCGGGGCCGGGCGGCGCGTGATGCAGCATCCGCACCTGCCGCCAATTGCCGTATTTGTAGTAGAGCGCCGTCAACACGCTGGAGGTGATGGTGCCGAGCGGGAAGCTCCACCAGATCGCCTCCATGCCGAAGCGCGGGATCATGAAGAAGGCGAACGGCACCCGGATCACCAACATCGACACCGTCAGGATCAGCAGCGGCGGCCACACCGCGCCGGTGGAGCGGACGATGCCGGAGAGGGCGAAGGTGGCGTTGAAGATCACGAAGGCCCAGAGCACCGTGCGGTCGATGTGCAGGGCCAGCGGGATGGTCGGAGAAATCGCGCCGGAGGGCGTGGTCGCCGGCAGGAAGATGTAGAGCGGCAGCGGACCCAGCAGATAGATGATCACGGCGATGCTGCCGGTGACGGCGACGCTGAGGCAAAGGCCGATCACCGCGATCCGCTCGACCCGCGCCCACTGGCCCGCGCCGACGTTCTGCCCCGCCATCGACGAGACCGAGGCGCCCACGGCCATGCCGGGCATCTGGATATAGTTCCACACCTGCAGCGCGCCGACATAGGCCGCCGAGGTCACCGCGCCGAAGCCGTTGACGAAGGTGATCATGACCATGCCGGCGGCCGACATGATGAACATCTGCAGGCTCATCGGGATGCCGCGGAAGATCAGCGGCCGCAGGATCTCCATGCTGGGCCAGAGGTAGCGCAGCTCGCGCCCCTTCAGCATCAGCACGCTGTGGCGGCGGTAGAGGGTGACCAGCAGCAGCACCAGCGACACGCCCTGGGCGATGAAGGTCGAGGCCGCGGAGCCCGCGACGCCCATGCCGGGGATGTGGATCGGGAACGGGATTCTCGGGAACGGACCCCAGCCGCCGATCGTCGGCCCCGCCCCGGCGATCAGCAGCGGGTTGAGGATGATGTCGAGCACGACCGCCAGGCCCATGAAATAGAACGGTGTGCGCGAGTCGCCCGCGCCGCGCTGGGCCATCTGCAGGAACTGGAAGAAGTACATGAACGGCATCGCCGCGAAGACGACGCGCAGGTAGACGATCGCCTCGTCCCGCGCCGCCGGGGGCGTGCGCATCGCCGCCAGGATGTGCGGCGCGAAGATCCCGCCGGTGAGCGACAGCGTGATCGAGATCACGAGGAAAAAGAACACCGCCGTGCCCATGATCCGCTTGACCAGGGTGATGTCGCCGGCGCCGACCTGCTGGGCGATCAGGATGTTGGCGGCCATGGTCGCGCCGAAGATCGCCCCCATCATCAGCATCATGATGCTGTTGGCGTTGCCGATCGCGGTGATGTCGGTGGCGCCCAGGAGGTGCGCCACCCAGAACTGGTTGGCGGTGGCGTTCAGCTGCTGAAGGATGTTGCCGCCCAGCATCGGCAGCGAGAACAGGATCAGGGTGCTGGCGATCGGGCCCTCGGTGAGGTTGCGCCCGCCAGGCCCGCGCATGCCGCGGAAGCCGCCGGGCGCGCCAACCGGGCGCGATCCTTCGGCGGACGCGGCATCGGGCGGCCCGGAGCCGAAGCCGGACCGCGGCGAGCGGGCTTCCCCGTCCATCCCTTAAGCGCCACGGCCGGGGAGCGCGCGCTCGCCCCTCGCCTTCAATCGGGCCGGTTCAAAACACTGATTCGAAATATCGGGCATGGTCCTATGAGACAGGCGATAGAGCATCGTCCGGCCGATGGAAAGCGCTGCCGGGGCCGCCGGGTTGCGGCTTTTCGAGCAGCGAAGCAGGCTTTTGCCGAGGATCATGTCGGCGGCGCGCCCGGTCGCGACGGCGGTCAACGAAAAAGAGCGCGCCCCGAAGGACGCGCCCTTGATCGATCGGCCGTGACGCGGCCGGACTAGAAGAACTTGTAACGGACTTCGACGCCGAAGGTGCGCGGCGGGTTGAGTTCGAAGTTGTTGACTCCGACCAGGCCGCCGCCGGGGGTGGCGACCGAGTTCGCGGAGCCCGCCAAGCCTTCGCCGGCCTCGGCGACGGTGTACTGGAGGGTGTTGAAAGCGTTTTTGACGTAGCCGATCACCTCGTAGCGGTCGCCGGGGCTCTTCCACAGGCCCCGGAAATCCACGTCGTCCCAGCCCGGGGCGTTGTCGTAGGCGCGGTTGAACACCGCACCGTCTTGCGAACCGCGGTAGACGTAGTCGCCGGAGAGAGTGAACGAGCCCGGCTGGAAGTGCCAGGTGTAAGCGACGTCGACGGCCACCTTGTTCTCCGGCGCGTCCGGCAAGGGATTGCCGTTGATGCCTTGGAATCTGGCGGCGGTCGTCTGGCCCGGATAGGGGTTGGCGCCCGGCGCCACTGCGGCGGGATCGTTGGTGTCGAGCAGGCAGGTTGCGTTGGCGGATGGGGTGAGCACGCCGCCGGTGAGCTTGCCGAAGCACTTGGTGTCGATCGCGGTGTAGTCGAAGGAGTAGCTGAGCGTCACCACCAGATTGTTCACCGGCGTCCAGTAGACCTCCGCCTCGACACCGGTTGATTCCGACTTCGGAACGTTGATGAAATCCGTCGTGGTCAGACTGCCGTCGGGGACCGTGACCGGCAGCTGCAGATTGTCATAGTCGTAGTAGAAGGCCGCCAGGTCGACCAGCAGCGACTTGCCGAAGCTCTCCTTGTAGCCGACTTGGTAGGCGTTGATGTATTCGGATTGGGTAGCCGGATTGGCCAGCACCAGTCCCGCCGTGAACGACGGCGCCGCGTAGCCGCGGTCGTAGCGGGCGTAGGCGAAGATGTCGCTGGTCGGCGTCCATTCGACGCCCGCCCCGCCGGTGACCGCTTCCGAGGTGATCCCGAGGTCGCGCGTGGCGTAGCCGTTCGGCCCGATCACGCCCATGCTGGTGACGCCCCTGCCCAGGCCGTTTGCCGCGGTATTGCAGTGATTTTGATTGCCGCTGAGGCAGGTCTCGATTGGGGTGATGTCCAGGGCTGGCGTGTCGGAGCCGAAGTAGGTCGAATAGCCGTCGATGACGGCGTTGTTGAAGTCTATATACCGGGACGCTTCGCTGCCGTACTTGTCGTCGTAGCTATAGCGAATGTTGCCGGTGACCTTAAACTGGTCATTCAGTTTGTAGGATACCTGGGCATAACCGGCGTAGCTCTGCACATTGAAATTGTAGTCGTAGTAGAAAATCTGGTGCAGCGGGTTGGGCGCGGCGAGCGCCGTCCCGGTGTCGTTCAGCGGCTGAGCCAGCTGCGGCTGCAGCGGGTCGGAGACCTGATAAGGCTGGTTATAGTGCTGGTAGTAGGCGAACGCGCCGGCCGTCCACTGGAAGGGACTGTCCGTTGTCGACTGGAAGGTGAGGTCGTGCGCAGTCCAATAGTCGTCTTCTTCGTAGGTCTGCTCGATCAGAGGATAGATCGTCAGCGCCGTGGCGCCGGGCGGCGTCACACCCGGAACGTCCACGAACGGCATGGTGAACGACTTAACGTTGGTGTCCGGTCCATAGCTCAGATGGTAGTTATAGCCCTGAACGCCGCCGGTATACTTTACGTCGAAGCCCGGCGCGTGGTACGTCGCGCTATAGTTAAAGTCGTTGTAGTCGTTGATCTTTACCACATACGGGACCGGGTCGGCGAAATTGCTGGGATTCGACGCGGCCGGATTGTTGAGAATGTTGGGGCTGTAGAGGCTGACGGACGTCGGAACGATCTCGCCAGCCGCCTTGGCCGCCGCGTTGGCGGCCGGATTGCCGTTGGGCGCCGCGTAGCCGAAGTTCGGGTTCACGAACAGGCCGGCGGCCACATATTGGTTGCCGTCGGTGAGGTTGGTTTCGTCCCAGCTGCCGTCGGTGAATCCGACCCGCGAGCCAGCGTCGCCGGAGCCGTCCCAGCCTTCGGCGAAGGCGCGGGCCCAGAACTCGAACTTGTCGTTCGGCTTCCAGTCGAGCTGGAGTTCGCCGTACCACTCGTGGATCCGGTTGCCCTCGGTCGGCTCGCCGGGGACGGTGTTGGTATAGTAGCCGTCCTCCTGGTTCTTGTCGGAGCCGGCGATGCGCACGTCGAGGCCGGGCGCGATCTGGCCCGACGCGGCGGCTTCGATGTTCTCGGTGCCGTAATTGCCGAGGGTGGCGCGGACCTCGGCGTAGGGCTGGTCGGTCGGACGCACCGAGATCATGTCGATCGAGCCGCCGGCGGCGTTGCGGCCGCCGACGTTCTGCGGACCGCGCTCGATCTGCTCCTGACTCAGGAACAGCGACGACTTGTCGAGGCCGTAGGGCGAATAGACGTAGAACTCGTCCTCGTAGTTGGCGACCCGCTGGTCGTTGGTGACGTTCACCGACTGGCGGCCGACGCCGCGGATGAAAGCGTGGACGTTGGCCGGGTCGTAGCTGAAGCCGGGCGCGAAGTTGGTCACGTCGGCCACGGTGTTGATGCCGATGGCGTCGCGCTCGGCGCCAGTGAACACCGACACGGCCACCGGAACCTTCTGCAGGCTGGTCTCGTGCTTCTCGGCGATCACCACCAGTTCGGTGACGTTGGTGGTCGCATCGGAACTGTCGGTCGCGGCCGTCCCCGCGGTGGCCGCATGGGCCGCGCCAGCCAGCAGCACAAACGCGCTCGAGGCGCACGTCACCAGCAACAGGTTCTTGGTCATATCGCCTCCCACGGCCGGTCCAGGACCAGCTCAAAGATTTCTGCGCGGGAGGCGTACCCCTACTCCAGCCCGCTCGGTTGCGGACCCTTAGCGTGGGTTTCGAAGGCGTCAAGAATCAGTCATCGCCCGGACGCAGACAAGGCCGCGCCTGTGGCAAGGCGATGACAGGCGCCGCGACGTCCGGCGCCAGATGTTGGGCGCGCCCCGAAGGACGCGCCCTGATCGATGGGCTGTGACGCGGCCCGACTAGAAGAACTTGTAGCGGACTTCGACGCCGAAGGTGCGCGGCGGGTTGAGTTCGAAGTTGTTTACCGTGTTCAAGCCGCCCACCGCGGGCGAGACGCCCGACGCGGAACCCGCGAGGCCGGCGCCCTCCTCGGCGACGGTGTACTGGAGCGCGTTGAACGCGTTCTTCACGTAGCCGATCACCTCGTAGCGGTCGCCAGGGCTCTTCCAAGTGCCGCGGAAGTCCACGCTCGACCAACCCGGGGCATTGTCATAGTAGCGGTTGAACACCGTACCGTCCTGCACGTCGCGGAAGGCGTAGTCGCCCGAGAGCGTGAACGAGCCTGGCTGGAAGTGCCAGGTGTAGGCGACGTCAACGGCCACCTTGTTCAACGGCGCGTCGGGCAACGGATTGCCGTTGATGCCCTGGTCCTTGATGGCCGTCGTCTGGCCCGGATAGGGGTTGGCGCCCTTCGCCACCGCGGCGGGATCGTCGGTATCTTCCAGGCAGACTGCGTTGGCGTTCGGGGTGAGGGAGGTGACAGCCGTGGCGCCGGTGCCGACGGTGGATAGTTTGCCGAAGCACTTGGTGTCGATGGATGTGTAGTCGTAGGAGTAGCTGAACGTGACCACCAGATCGTTCACCGGCGTCCAGTAGACCTCCGCCTCGAAACCTGCCGAAGTCGTCTTCGGAATGTTAATGAATTCCGACGAGATAACGCCGCCGTCGTTGATCGTGACTGGCAGCTGCAGGTTCTCGTAGTCGTAGTAGAACGCTGCGAGGTCGACCAGCAGCGACTTGCCGAAGCTCTCCTTGTAGCCGATCTGGTAGGCATTGATGTCCTCGGGGAGCGTCGCCGGATTGGACGTCTCCAAGCCAGCGGTGAACGACGGCGACTTGTAACCGCGGTCGTAGCGGGCGTAGGTGAAGATGTCGCTGGTCGGCGTCCATTCGATTTGCCCCCCGCCGGTCAGCGCGTCGGAGGTTATGGCGAGCTGGCGTGTCTCATAGCCATTGGGCTGAATCACGCCGATGCTGGCGACGCCCCTGCCCAGGCCATCCGCGGTGGTATAGCAGTGGTTTGGAACGCCGCTGGGGCAGGTTTCGAGTGCGGTAATGTCCAAGGCCGGCGTGTCGGAACCGAAGTATGTGGAATAGCCATCGATGAGCGCATTGTTCATATCCACCCACCGGCTCGTTTCGGAGCCGTACTTGTCGTCGTAGGTGTAGCGTAAGTCGCCAGTGAACTTGAATTGGTCGTTCAGCTTATACGACGCCTGGGCGTAACCGGCGTAGGTCTGCACATTGAAGTTGTACTCGATGTAGAGAATCTGATGCAGCGGGTTAGGCGGCGCAAGACCCGTCGCCGTGTCGTTCAGCGGGTTACCCAACTGCGGCTGCGACGGATCCGAGACTTGATAGGGCTGCCTATAGTGCTGGTAGTAGGCGAACGCGCCAGCCGTCCACTGGAACGGGCTGTCCGTCGTCGACTGGATGCTGAGGTCGTGCCCCGTCCAATAGTCGTCTTCCTCATAGTTCTGCTGGACCAGAGGATAGATGACCAACGGCGTCGCGCCAGGCGGCGTCACACCTGGAATGTCCACGAACGGCATGGTGAACGACCTGACGTCGGTGGCGGGTCCGTAGTTCAGATGGTAGGAATACCCCTGAACGCCGCCGGTATATTTGATATCGTAGCCCGGCCCATGATAGGTCGCGATGTAGTTGAAATCGTTATAGTCGTTCAATTTCACGACCGTCTGGGTGGGGTCGGCGAAGTTGCTCGTATTCGTCATTGACGGGTTGTTGAGGACGTTCGGGCTGTAGAGCGAGACGGACGTCGGAACCGGCGCGCCAGTCAGCTTGGCCGCCGCGTTGGCGGCCGGGTTGCCGTTGGGCGCCGCCAAGCCGAAGTTCGGGTTCACGAACAAGCCTGCGGCCACATAGTCGTTGCCGTCGGTGAGGTTGGTCTCGTCCCAGCTGCCGCTCGAGTAGCCGACCCGCGAGCCGGCGTCGCCGGAGCCATCCCAACCTTCGGCGAAGGCGCGGGCCCAGAACTCGAACTGGTCGTTCGGCTTCCAGTCGAGCTGGGCTTCGCCGTACCACTCGTGGATCCGGTTGCCCTCGTTCGGCGCGCCGGGGAGGACGTTGGTGTAGTAGCCTTCGTTCTGGTTCTTGTCGAAGCCGGAGATGCGCACATCGAGGCCGGGCGCGATCTGGCCCGAGGCGGCGGCTTCGATGTTCTCGGTGCCGTAATTGCCGAGGTTGGCGCGGACCTCGGCGTAGGGCTGGTCGGTCGGACGCACCGAGATCATGTCGATCGAACCGCCTTCGGCGTTGCGGCCGCCGACGTTCTGCGGACCGCGCTCGATCTGCACCTGGGTCAGGAACAGCGACGACTTGTCGAGGCCGTAGGGCGAATAGACGTAGAACTCGTCTTCGTAGTTGGCGACCCCCTGGTCGTTGGTGACGTTCACCGACTGGCGGCCGACGCCGCGGATGAAGGCGTGGACGTTGGCCGGGTCGTAGCTGAAGCCGGGCGCGAAGTTGGTCACGTCGGCCACCGTGCTGATGCCGATGGTGTCGCGCTGCGCCCCGGTGAACACCGAGACGGCCACCGGGACCTTCTGCAGGCTGGTCTCGCGCTTTTCCGCCGTCACCACCAGTTCGGTCACGTTGGTGGTGGTCTGGGAATTATCGGTCGCGGCGGCTGTCGCTGCGTGGCTCGCGCCGGCCGTCAAGACCAATGCGCCGGAGGCACACGTCATCAGCAGCAGGTTCTTGGTCATCTCGCCTCCCTAAAGGCCGGTCTCTGCGACCGACTCGAACTTTGTTAGCGCCAGGCCCGGCTTCCAAGAGCCCGTCGCATTACGGAAGTTGCTGTAAGGCGGCGGCGCCGTCAACGCCCATCCTTCACACCTGCAATCGAGGGGCGGAAGTGTGGCGCAGGGAAGACACTCGCGCGGCGCGCTACTAAACTATGTTCAGTTATAGAAAGCGCGGAATCACTTGGTGAATCCTTGAAGGCATAAGCTGGATAACGCGGAGAATGGCGGGCGCGACATCGGCTCCGAAGACTTCAGGCGCGCGCCGGCGAACCGCCCCTGGCCGCGCATAAACGGGCGCGTGAGCGCTTGCGGCGCCTTGAATGCTGCGCCGCACCCAGAATTCAGTAGAAGTTGATCACCACGCTGAGGCGCTCGCCGGCGGTGAGCGGCTGCACCCAGTGGACCCGATCGCCACTGAATGTAACGATCGTGTTGGGGGCTGGCGGGGCCGTCACCGGGTCGGTGAGATCGGGGCCGCGCCTTGCCGCCAGCGCCCCGCCTTGGATCGCCTGGGCCCGGGCGTAGAACACGTTGGTGCAAATCGGCGGGCCGGCGTGGTTGACGTCGGAATCCAGGTGCGGCTCCTGATAGGCCGGCGCGTCGGCGCTGCCGACCATGCGCACCGGGAACAGCTGCAGGTACGGCGCCGGCGGCAGCCGGAATCCACAGCCGCGCGCCCATTGCAGCGCCGCCGGGGCCAGGACGGCCCGGATCTCGTCGAGCTGGGCGCGGGCGGCGATGTCGCTCGCGCGGAGCTGGAAGGCGCCGCCTCGGCCGAGCAGGCCGAGCGCTTCCGAGGCCGTCCAGCGTGGGGCGAGCCGGTCGAACGCGCCCAGCACCTTCGCCAGGTCGAAGGGCGACAGGAAACTGCGCCGGATGAAAATGCCGTCCGTGTGCGGCTCGGCCATGCGTCGCGCGCCCCTAGATGCGACAAGTGCGGTAGCGGACCCGGCCGCGCGCCGCAACGGCGTCCCGCTCAGCCGGCGGCGAACGGATAGGGCGAGATCGACTTGGTGAAATCATCGACCATGAGGGTGCGGCCGAGCGGTTCGGCGGCGCGCTGCGGGCAGGCCGGCCGCTCGCAGACCCGGCAGGCCGGCCCGATCTCGGTGACCGCCGGATTGGCGAGATCGAGCCCGCGCGAATAGACGAGGCGCAGGGCGTACTTCAACTCGCAGCCGAGGCCGATGGCGAGGCCGGCGTCCTCGTCCGCATAGGGCCCGGCGACGCGCGGCGCGGTGCGGGCGAGGGTGAAGTAGCGCGAGCCATCCGGCGTTTCGACGATCTGGGTGATCACCCGGCCGGGCGCCCGGAACGCCTCATGCACCCGCCAGCGCGGGCAGGAGCCGCCGAACCGCGAGAACGGAAACGACGCGCCGGCGAAGCGCTTGGAGATGTTGCCGGCCGAGTCGACCCGCAACATGAAGAACGGCACGCCGCGCGAGGTGGGGCGCGAGAGCGTGGTCAGCCGGTGGCAGACCTGCTCGAAGCTGGCCCCGAAGCGTGCGCTGATCAGCTCGATGTCGTGGCTGGTGCGCTCGCAGGCCTCGCGGAAGGCCTCGTAGGGCATCATCGCGGCGGCGGCGAGGTAGTTGGCGAGCGAGACCTTCAGCAGCCGCCGCGTGGGGCCGTCGGGCGGCCCGCCGCGCTCGGCCAGGGCGTTCAGCGCCGCGTCGTGCTCCGCCAGGGCGAGCTGGTAGGCGATGGAGAAGGCGCGGCCCGCCTCGCCCAGCAGCTCCGACAGCATCAGCCGGCGGCGGTGGTGGTCGTAGCGGCGCACCGAGTCGGGCAGCACCTCGGCCGGCACCACCCGCACCTGGATGCCGTGCCGCTCGGCCAGGCGCTCACGGCCGGAGGCGAAGAAGCCCTGCGGCTCAGCCTTCAGTTCTAGAGCGAGCGCCTCTCCAGCCTCGTCGAGTTCAGGGAAGAAGTTGCGCTGGGATTGGATGTGGTCGCGCACCCAGTCCGACGGCGTGACGGCGCGGCCGTCGGAGCCATCGTCCGCCGGCGCCATCGTTCCTCCGTCCGCCGTGCGCCGCAGATCGGTGTAGGCTCGGTAGAGACGAATAACAGCGTCGGCGACACCTGGCGTGTTCTCCGCCGCCTCGGCGACTTCAGGTCTGGTGACCGCCAAGTCGCGAAAAAGCGGGTCGGAGAACACCTCGGTGAGATCACGCGCCCCCGCAGCGTCATGATCTGTCGACAAACTGCGAATGTCGATGTCGTACGCTTCCGCCAGCCGCAACAGCACTTGGGCGGTCACCGGCCGCTGATTGTGCTCCAAGTGATTCAAATAGCTCGGCGAGACGCCGAGATCCTCCGCCATGCGCGTCTGGGTGAGTCCGAGCTCGCGGCGCAGCCGACGAAGCCGCGGGCCGAGGAACAGTTTCCGCTCCGGCATCTGGACCATAAGGCAATGCTAGCGCCTGTTAACATTGTTGACAATGACACACTATGACAAATCAGCTTTGTAACACCGCTAATGGCGCGTTTAGCGTTGCCGTCACGTGCGGGGGGAGAGCAGGGTGGAAACCAAGCGGTCAGAGATTTTCCTCTGGCCCAAAACCGTAAAGTCATCGATCGCCGACCGGGAACCTCGGTAGCTAGGGCGGCCGCGCCGGAGGATATAGGGAGTAGAGGCGCAGCAAGCAATTACGGCTCCGTGTTTCCGGCGAGCGACGAGGCGCCGGAGGATCGAGGATGAGCAGGGAAGAAGGGGGCACGGTTAACGGCGCACCGGATACAGCCGCCCCCAAGACCGGTGAGGCCGAGTTTCTGTTGGATTTAAAGCGATTTTCGGTCGAGACGACCAAGCTACGGAAAGAGTTTGAAAGAGCAATAGAGCGGAAGGTCGCTGACGCGAGGATCTATAGAAACATTGCGCTGATGCTCGCCGTAGCCTGGGCCGTCTTGGCGATACTGTTTGCGCTAGATATTGAACATATTTGGCCGCAACACTCTGATTCTATACTCGGAGCGGCGGGTTCCGGAGGCATCCTCCTCCAACTCGGAGCGTCCGTTCTTCGGGACGTGCTCCATTTTTCTCCCTTGGCGGCGACATCGGGTTTCTGCGCTTTCTTCGTCCTCCAACACCGGCGCTGTGATCAAGATATTGAACGGACCGAGAAGCGTTATCAGACGCGGTTATACGAAATATCCATGCTGACTCTATTTTCAGATGCCGGATCAAAGCGTGAATTCGCCAGCGCGTTCTCACGTCCGGATAAAGATCAAAACGCAGAGGTTGTCCTATTGCTCAGCGAATTGCTCGAGCATTTCCGTGAAGCGGGCAGAAGTGAGCTGCAAGACATGATCAGACGGTCGACACATCTTCACGACGGCTCCGTGCATTAGCCGTGTTCCAACGGGACTGCCCAGAACCTTCCGCGCGGGAAATGACAAGCCATACTGTAAAATTGTGTCACAGTGCCATAGTGACAAGATTGCATTGTGAGGCATGGCGCGGGACTAGTCGGAGGCCGGTGGCGCGTGGTTATCCCCGCGCCACAAGCCCTCGACGGCTTGTCAGAACCCTTTCCCGTCGTGTGAGTTCGCTATGTCATACCAAGACCACGTCATTGAGATGAGCTCTCTGGTCGAGAGCAAGCACGGCGCGTGGGAGGGCATCGACCCCGATGCGGTGGCCCGCATGCGGCTGCAGAACCGCTTCAAGACCGGGCTCGAGATCGCGAAGTACACCGCGGACATCATGCGCCACGACATGGCGGCCTATGACGCCGATCCCTCCAAGTACACGCAGAGCCTCGGCTGCTGGCACGGCTTCATCGCCCAGCAGAAGCTCATCTCGATCAAGAAGCACTTCGGCTCCACCAAGCGGCGGTACATCTACCTCTCGGGCTGGATGATCGCGGCGCTTCGCTCCGAGTTCGGACCGTTGCCCGACCAGTCGATGCACGAGAAGACCTCGGTGCCGGCGCTGATCGAGGAAATCTACACCTTCCTGAAGCAGGCCGACGCGCGCGAGTTGAGTCTGCTGTACCGCGACCTCGACGCCGCCCGGAAGGCCTGCGACGCGGACAAGGAGCAGAGGCTGATCGACGCGATCGACAGCTTCGAGACCCACGTCGTCCCGATCATCGCCGACATCGACGCCGGCTTCGGCAACGCCGAGGCGACCTATCTGCTGGCCAAGAAGATGATCGAAGCCGGCGCCTGCGCCATTCAGATCGAGAACCAGGTCTCCGACGAGAAGCAGTGCGGCCACCAGGACGGCAAGGTCACGGTGCCGCACGAGGACTTCATCCAGAAGCTGCGCGCCGTCCGCTACGCCTTCCTGGAGCTCGGCGTCGATAACGGCATCATCGTCGCCCGCACGGACAGCCTCGGCGCGGGCCTGACCAAGCAGATCGCCTATTCGAAGCAACCGGGCGACCTGGGCGACAAGTACAACAGCTTCCTCGACTGCGAGGAGATCAGCGCGGCCGAGATTGCGAATGGCGACGTGGTGATCACGCGCGGCGGCAAGCTGATGCGGCCGAAGCGCCTGCCCTCCAACCTGTTCCAGTTTCGCGCGGGAACCGGCGAAGACCGCTGCGTGCTCGACTGTATCACCTCGCTGCAGAACGGGGCCGACCTGCTCTGGATCGAAACCGAGAAGCCCAACGTGTCGCAGATCGCCGGCATGGTGAACCGCATCCGCAAGGTCATCCCCAACGCCAAGCTCGCCTACAACAACAGCCCGTCCTTCAACTGGACGTTGAAGTTCCGCGAGCAGGTGCTGGAGGAGTGGACGGAGGCGGGCAAGGATGTCTCCGCCTACGAAAAGGCGAAGCTGATGAGCGCCGAATACGACCAGACGCCGCTGGCGATCGAGGCGGACAACCTGATCCGCACGTTCCAGGCCGA
>Ga0302326_10011252_pt1 | contig 19295 bp, 24 predicted proteins | sample Palsa_T0_3_FD_202264 | JGI IMG/M metagenome (GOLD analysis project Ga0302326, IMG submission 202264) | Peat permafrost microbial communities from Stordalen Mire near Abisko, Sweden - Palsa_T0_3 | ecosystem: Environmental > Terrestrial > Soil > Palsa > Peat permafrost | place: Sweden: Abisko...
CAGTTGGCTGTTTTTCCGCGTTGCTCGCTCGACCCGTATGACTCAGATATGGGCGCTTCGCTCGCGCCTTGAAAAACAGCCAACTGACCGCCGGCAATATACCTCGTATTTCGGGGACAGGACACCAGGACTAGCCCGCAAAAATCACCCGACTCCCGGAGCGAGGAGCTCACTGCGGGCTAGAAAGCTCTTAAACAGACGCTGCGCGTCACTTTAAGAGCCGTTTTTGAAAGACGGAAAACCAGACAACCTGTTTGAACTCTTATCTCGAAAAACAGCAGCGGAATCTTCCGGCGTAGCCGGAGAATTCCGCTGCCAGAGCCTGTATCGATCACAAATCTCTAAAGATTTGTGATCGATGCAGGCTAGTGTCCTATCCCCGAAATAGCAGGGATACCACGTCTCGACCGGTAAAGGCGTTTCACGCAAGATAAATCTCATTGATTTTGCGGATTTACGGCTGACTTTCCGAGGCGTCGCTGGCGACCGCACCTGGCTGCCGCAACAATGGGGCATGCCGTCGGAAAAACACTCCCAGCAATACGAGCGCCAGCGTAAGCCAAACGGCCAGCCAAATCAGCGTGCGGCCGAAGACCTGTTCGGCGCTGCCCCCATCGCGCAGGGCCCGCAGCAGGAAAGCAAAAAGCAGGCTTACCAACCCGTAGCCGAGATTGAATGCAACACCTTTGAAAGAAAGGACTGTCGCACGCCGGTGCGATTCGACGAGGGCGTTCAGATAATACGAGAGGAAAAAGCCAATCGCGACCATGGAGGCACCAAGCGGGAAGGTGAATACCACACCCCACCACCGCCAACGCAGTGCCAGTCCAGCAAGCGCCATCAGCGTAACAACCGCCACCCAGACGAAGTTTCCTGCTGGCGAGCCCCGATGAACCATACGTCGCGCGACCGGCGAGACAACGAAGCCGAGCGCTCCAAGCGCCGCCCAGATCAGACCGTAACTGGCTGCTGGCAGGTCGATAAGCCGGAAGTACGAGCTCGTGAACGTCAGGAACAGTCGGATCACCGAGTCGAGGAGCACGCCTGCAAGAATCACGAAGAGTGCGAGCGGCGCGTGGGCAATCCACGCTCCCGCAGTCAGCACTGCCTCGATCGCGGTTTCCTTCGAGGGCGGAGGCCGGTCATCTGCGACGGAGGTGTTGCGCGCCGATTTCCGGGTTGGCTCCCGCATACTGAGGGCGACAACGAGCGTGAGCGCGGCCGTGACGAGGTTAAGATAAATTGGAAAACGCAGCGTCGTGCCCTGCGTGAATCCCACGGGGAATCTGAGCGCACTAGCGATCGCGTTCATAAACCCGGGATCATAGATCGCGCCGCCGACGAGCATCGCGATAACCATTCCTACCGACTGGTAGCGGGTGACTTGGTCGAGTACCTGCGGCCATTCCGCGGATCTTCCGCTCTCGGCGAGGGAATCGAAGACGAGCGCCTCGTCCGCGCCGCTCGCAAGGCCCTCGGCAATGCCGCTGAGCGATCTGTTCGCAAGGCAAAAGAGAAAGAGCAGGGTCCCCCCGCCGGCCGGCGCCACACAGAGGACCACCATTTCTATCACCATGACGGCGCCGGCCGCGACGACGAGAGGCCGACGTCCAATCCGATCCGCGAGCGCGCCGGCTGGCAGGTCCGTGCAGACGATGGCGATTGCCCACGCGAAATTCAGCAAGGTATATTGCGTAGCGCTCAGGCCGAGGTCGAGGAACAGCACTGCCAGGACCGGGTAATAGAACCGCGAGTTAAAGAGTACGCGGAAAAGGACAAAGCGCCGCCAGTTGCGATTGGCGGCATCATTGGAATTGATAGTACGCATTCGGGTTGCGCAAGAGTATCGGTTTTAGCGCCGGTGGCGATTGCGTATCGCAGTTCTCTCTTGACCGTCACCGTCGTAGTCCTGGCGGCGGTTTTTCTCTTTGCCGGCCTCGCTTACAGCCAGGAACCGGCGCGTCCTCCGACGGGCGCGCGGACGCGATTGGTGGTGGGTTTGGCCCAGTCGCCGCCGTTTTGCATGCGAGGCGAAGACGGTTCCTGGAGCGGCATTAGCGTGGAGTTGTGGCAGTGGATTGCCGCTGACCTCGGGATCGACACCGAGTTTCGCGAGAGCACAGTGACCGGACTGTTCGACGACCTGGCACCGGGCCGCCCGCTCGACGTGAGCATTGGCGCGCTGACGATCACTGCAGAGCGCGAGGACCGGTTGGACTTCAGCCAGTCCTTTTTCCTTTCCGGACTCAGCGTGGCGGTGAAAACTGCACCCGGTGCGGGCGGATTATTGGCCTGGCTCGGGCGGGTGCTGGTCTGGAATTTCTGGCGGATCGTGGCGGCGCTGATCGCCGCGCTGGTTCTGGTGGCGCTGCTCATCTGGGCGCTCGAGCACAAGAGCAACCCGAAAGAGTTCGGCGGCGATGGCAAGGTACACCGGGGCATCGGCTCCGCCCTTTGGTGGAGCGCGGTGACGATGACAACCGTGGGCTATGGCGATTTGGCGCCGCGCAGCCCGGCCGGTCGGTTGGTGGCGATCGGGTGGATGTTTGTCAGCTTATTTCTGGTCTCTTGGTTCACCGCCTCGATGGCTTCGATTCTTACCGCAGAGCGCATGGACGCGGGGACCGGCGGGTTGGTCGTGCGCGGACCGGATGATCTCCGCCGCCTCCACGTGGCCGTGATCGCTGGTACCTCCAGTGAAGATTACCTGAGGCGCCGCCAAATTGACTACATCCTCATTCCGCCGAAAGAGCTGTTAGAGGCTCTGTTGAGCGGCCGCGCGCAGGCCGTTCTGGGCGACGCGCCCACCCTGCGGTATGTCGCACGGAGCAAAACGTATGCCGGGAAAATCACCGTCTTGCCGCAGACCTTCCAGATCGAACCATACGGCATCGCCCTGCGCGACGGCAGCCCGTGGCGCAAGCCGGTGGATCGCGCCCTCCTGCACCGGCTGGCCTCCCCACAGTGGCGGGACCTCGTCTATCGTTACCTGGGCGGCATAGAGTGAACAGGCTTGGTCCGCCGGGTGGCCGAGATTCTAATTCTGTCTACGCGTCGCACGAAGGTGAAGACATCCTTGGCCGGTGGCTCCCAAATCGGCGAATGGCCATTTGTTAGTTGGGTGGCGCGTGTTGACTCGCTGAACCGCCCAAGTTCCTCGTCGGTGATCACCGAGTTTTCGAATGATTGCAATTTGGAAGATTGCAGGTGAACGCCGAAAATCATCGAATGCGCTTGCGATCTCTTTGTCCCTTTTGTGCATGAGCTTATATGCAGCGAGGTATTGTTCGTGAGCGTCGCGGCTGTCATCTGATAACACCCGCAAGAGTTCGTCATTGACGCGCTTACAGAAGCGGTCGATCCAGATTGGGTGAAGGCGGCGAAAAACCCTCCAGTCCGCTTCCGGTATTGCGCCTGACATAACGAACGAAACTTCTGTAGACTTCTTTGGCCGAGCTTTTCCAGTCTTCTTCGCTGTACTCAGCATGCGTCATGAATTTTCGGATGTAAACAATGCCGCGGTTGTAATGAATCGCGGTGATCAGACGGAACGCTCCACCCCCGATATTAGATAGGAGGGTGCCAATGCAAGCACCTTGTCGTTTACAGAATCGAATGTGCCGACTTTTGTTACGACTTCGCTGTTTGCCGCGCCGATTTCAGTCCTAAGTCGTTGATTCTGAAAAGATTATGGCTAGGGGCGGAATCGAACCGCCGACACGAGGATTTTCAGTCCTCTGCTCTACCAACTGAGCTACCTAGCCGTAATACCTTGAAAGTAAGCAACTTACGGAGAAACCGTTCGCGAGGCAATGTCCTCAGCTTCCCAAGTTCTACCCAGATATGAAGGGTTCTATTTCTTACGTCCCCTGAGGCACGAATTAAGAAGAGGTTCATTTTCCCCGGATAATTTGACCGGATGGCACTGTTAAACGGTAACGATTGTGTTGTCAAAATAAACGCGGATTTCGCTTAATGTGCGTGTGGAAAGCACTTATCAACGGCCTCATTCGCCAGAGAGAACGAAGCGCTCCGCGATCGCTGATCTTCCATCCGGTGTCAGCGTTGGTCCACATAAGATCGGAAAATCAAGGTATTGGCGTGTCCGATTAGGGAGTCGGTTTACCGGGTTGGATCTCAACGACTTCCGCAGTTTGACCCGTGCCACGAAATATCGCACCATGATGCCCCCGTTCTCGTCGCCTGGACGACCGCAGGTGCGCTTCCCATTTGCTCCGTGAATCATTCCGTCAGGATGATTGGGAGAACCAGAAATCCTGATCCTTTCAAGGACTGACCAAATTGGTCAGGTCCGCTCAACTGAGGCGAGACGGCTATCCGGCGAGCTCGGGTGCCGCCGTTTAGATTCGCTTCGTTAGGCTAGGGAATTTTACAGGAACAAATGGCACCTCAATGGCGGCGCGAATGTCGTCGAGAACCTTTGCAATTCATCCCACAGGATCAATCTTGAGATGAACAAACCGCGAGGAGGTGGTAAGAATGCTCAAATTTTTGAGCATCTGGAAAAATGTCGACAAAGCCTGCCCGCAACCACCACTTCGTTCCGCAATGTTTGTTGAAACATTTCGCCGACGAGAGCGGGATGCTGTGGGAGTACGATACCGAACTCGGCAAAACGGAGCACAAGAACAAGAGGGATGTCGCGGTGATTCGGGACTTTTACGCTACGGGCGAGGACGGCGGCGAGATAGACTACGAAACACTCGAGGGCGTTTTGCAACGCGTCGAAAGCGAGGCTGCCCCCGTGATCGAATACCTTCTCGCGCACAAGCGGCAGATAGCCGTCAGCAGCATTGTTAAGTTTCTGTTTTTTGTTGCAGTCCAATACGTACGGACACCGGCTCTGATGCGGCGATTAAAAGCACTCTGCGAACCAGAGGCAAAGAAGCAGGAACTTCTGGACGAATTGAGCGTCAGTCTCCGGGAAAGCCTTTCCCGGGCTGGAGTTTTTCCCGAGCAGATAGACGAAATGGTGACAAAGGCTCGAGAGGATGCTGGAAAATGTATGGCCGCAAAGGATGCTGTGAAACGTGCCGCTCTCCGACAAGCGGAGACAGTAATGGACGAGTTGATTAAATTGTCGTGGGCTTTCCTTGATGTGCCCGATGGAGAGCCAGGTCTTTTGCTAGGAGATCATCCAGTGCTACTGCAAGACGCCCGTCCGGACGAAGTTCCACTTGGCCCCCTCGGTTTGAGAAATCCTTACCTCCAAATCATCGTCCCGATCAGTCGACGCATGATGGCTATAGGTGGGTATGATGTGAAGTGCTCGTACGGCAATTGGCCGGGCGTGTCAGACAGCATCAATGATCTTACTCTTTGTTTTGCAAACCGATTCATTTATGGCTCTGGTCGGTCGGAAAAGACGCTGGCTCGTGCCATACGTGTTCGTCTTGGGGATTTTTTCTGCACCTCTGACGCTTTCGTGTCGTGACCGCAAAACGGTGAAACTAAAAAGTGACGCTGACCGGCGCGATCTATAAAATCGTATTAATTTAACCGCGAATGGCTCAACCCGCACACCTCACGAACGCCCCACTTGTGGAGGCCGTAATCGATTTACGCGTTCGGATGCCCGCCGAGTTCAACGTTGAAGTATTTGCTGGCCTGCAGGAACGCTTCGGTCCCGGGTACAAAGGGCCTCAACCCTTAACGCAAATGCAGCTGACCTTTCAAGCGGAGCTCGGCGTTCCGCCCAAGAGCAGGATTGTTCACCAGGGGTTCACCGGCTTTCGCTACGATAGCTCCGACGGGAAGCGCATCGCGCAATTTCAGAAGGATGGGTTTACCTTCAGTCATCTGGCTCCGTACACAAACTGGGAGCAGTTTTTTTCAGAGGCGGCTCGCCTTTATCACATTTTTTTTGAGGTTGGCCATCCGGAAGAGGTCACGCGCGTCGGAGTTCGTTACATCAACCGACTTTTATTGCTTGAAGCCGAAGTCGTGGACCTCACCCCCTTCCTCACCGCGCCGCCACCGTATCTGAAGGGAACCGGAGCGGTGTTGACGGGCTTTCTTACCCAGATCCAGATATTGGATCCAGGGACCGGAGTAGCAGCCCGCATCACGCAGGCGATACAGCCTCCCGGTGCCGCACCTGGACAAATTCCAATTATTCTGGATATTGATGTTTTCGAGGAGAGGTCCCGATCGGCGGATCCCGATGCCGCGCTTCAGCGCTTTGGGACCTTGCGGCAACTCAAAAATAAGTATTTTTTTGAAAGCATTACCGAAAAGGTCGTAGAAACGTACAAGTGAGCACGGCAGTAAACTTCCGATATTCCGCTGACAGTTTTGACGCGGGCCCGAGCCGGGCGACCAGTGATGAAGCCACGAGGCTTTCCGAGGCGCTCGAAAAAGTCCTGCAATCCTTTCAGAACGCAGAAGCTCTTCAGGCACATGCCGTCCGCGAGCTGCAAGACGCCTTCCTCGACAGCCGGGAACCGGGGTGGGATGGGTACGGCGCGAATGCCGTTCCTGATGAAGCTTTTCTGAGAGCCAAAACGTTCCTGGACCATGTATTGAAGCGTTTTCCGTCGCCTACCGCAGCCGCAACGCCGAATGGATCCTTGGCATTCGAATGGGCGCCCGGCAACGGTCGCAGATTCATAGTCAGCATTGGAGAGGAAGATCTTTTGGCCTTCGCCGGTATATTTGGGTCGGAAACGGTTCACGGAACGGCAACGTTTGTTCAAGATTTGCCGCGATCGGTCGGGGAAAACTTGAGACGCGTATACGGCTGGTGATCGCACCTTGCGCGAGATTCGTGAATGACCAGGAGGAGCTTGCTCGCTTCGTTTTAACGGACGGCTGGCTTTACAAAGACAATAGGCTTGGCTGCAAGCTCAGACCAATAGCGCTCATCCCGAGCCCTCACGAAGAGCTTTCGGTGTATCGCATTGATGGATGGATACCAGACGAAGTCAGGACCGTGGGGCAAGGTGTAGCGGATGAGCGCGAAAGCAACCATCGTCAACGAGAACTGGCAAATGGAAAGCCGTATCCGCCTACCAAGCGGACCTTCAAATATGTGGGCCGGGCATTGCTCAAAGCGAAGTCGTTTCGCGGCGAGCAACTAGATGTTGTTTGGGAAGAACCGCCGTTAGGACATTCAAACGTTGTTGGATGGCCGACTCAGTCCGGCAACAGGAAGTCCAATGAAGCCGCACAATTGGCCAAAGCATTGAGACTAATCGACACAAATTCGGTTACGTATGTCGCCGCTTAAATAGGAAGCCATGTTCATTCATGCAGACCAGTATGACGCTGCGCAAACTTCGTTAGCGGCGGCACGGCAAAAGCGGAGGGCGCAAAAATAACGCCGAAAGAATCACGCGAAACTCCGATGCTCGTTGATCTCCGCAGTTCTCTATGCAGACGACTCCAGAAGTAATTAGACTTGGCTACCTTTAGGCAGGTAAAAGTTTGCCTGGGCGGCGGCGAGTTCCTGCGCCGGCGTGTCCGAGTCGCCGGCCGAATAATACAGCCTGCCCGTAGGCATCCACCATGCGGTTTCGCCCGCAAACTGTACATAAGCTCCCTCACTGAGCGTGGCACTGCTTACACGAGCCCCGAAAACGTTGGACAGTATCCCGGGCGTCAAAGCCGCGCGATAGGAATCACCTGGCAGGGCAAGGGATTGGAGCACGCCCGGCGAGAGCAGCGCAGTCAGATCGTCGCTGCGATAAAGCGTAACCGATTGCCGGACGATCCGGCGCGTGGGTGCGCCTGCGGCGGTTCCGGAGCCGTCGACATCGGACGCCGGGATAGATTCGTAGGGAATGTCGTGCGTGCCGTCCCAAACAGTCTGCCAAATTGTGTCGAGCTCGTCGAAGCCGAACAGGTTGGTTACGCCCGGAGCGTTAGCTGCCGGCGTTATGCCGGTCAATTCAGCCGCAATCGTCGCCTGAGGCGCGGGCTTACGGTAAGAGTCGGATGCGTCAATGGCATTAGTGAATTGATTTTGTGTTGAGAGAATGTGGAGGCGGCCCTGGTCGTAGGCGAGCATGCTCTGTGTCGAAGCGGAAAGCGTTGGCTCCGGCGGCGCGTATCCCGATCGGCGCGGATAACTCACCGGAACACTGCGTAAGACATTGCCGAAGGAGTCCACTTCCAGTGTAAGGTCGTGAGTGACGCGCGGATCGCTTGGGTTCCTCTCGTATTGGAACGTCACGGTCTCCCGCGCATGGGAAAAGAATACGGCATGCCGATTCACGCCCATCGGCTGCAAAAACTCGACCGTGAAGTCCTGCTCCGTGACCGAATAGGGATTCTCAGCCAGGAAAGAATCGTCCTCGGCATAGATCTCCTTGCGCAGCATCTGCCCCTTAAGCGAGCGGTACGCTTCGCGCATTTCAAACGGATCCACGCCGGGAGGAATCACGGTATCCGGCAGAAGCATCGGCGGTGATTGCAGGCTGCGGAGTGCGGGCTCAATCCAGTATTCGTTGGCATACTGCTGCAACACCGGCAGGGCTTCCTCGAAAGCGCCGGTGTGAAACCAGGTGCGAGTGAGCATGGGCGGCGTCCATGCCTCGGCGTTCCAGTTGAGCGCTTCGCCTTCCGGAAATGCGGTGTCGGTGCGGTATTCTTCTGTGTCCCACTGGTCCACTCTTCCAAATCCTCGAAACTCGCGCTCATATCCGTCGAAGTAGCCGTGATGGTACTCGTACCGAGTGACTAGCCGGTTGCGGCCGATCCAATCGAATGCCTCGACTCGTTCCACCACTTGCACGGGAAACGGGAGCCGCGTGATCCACGGTGTTCCCGCTATCTTATCGGCGGTGTAGAACTGCGTGGACGGCGCATACGTGATCCGCGTCTCCGCCCCCAAATTGTTGCGGACCAGGGTCAGCAGATGCGGCTTGGTGCCGCCCATCAGATCGACGTAGCGCAGCGCGGTCCCCCCTTCCCAAGGCAATGGCGTCGACCAAACCAGGCATGCCGTTCCCGTGCCGAGCAGGTCGATAACCTGTACGTTGCTTAACATGTCCGCCGTGGGAAAGACCGCGATCTTGTTCGGCGCCGACCACGCGTTGCCTGACTGGTTGAAGCACACCTGGACCCCATCGCCGCCGATGTAAACCAGGTCCGCCGAGCCCGAGCCGTCGACGTCGGCAAGCCGGATCCGTTGCGGGTCGAATCGTTCCTCATCGACGAAGCGTGGAGCGTGGTCCATGCTCACCCTGGTTCCGAACAGCCCATAGCCGAGATTCGGCCAGTAGGACACTTCTCCGTTGCGCACTCGCACGATATCGCTCAAGCCGTCGCCAGTCATATCGGCGAGGAACATCGTTTGAGTGCCGTCGGCCATCACGACTTTCGGGCCGCGGTCTTCGTCCCAGGGCGTTCGCACAAGCCGGGCTTCCCCGTACCCGACTTTGCCCAGAGACGGGTACAGTGTGTACACGCCGTCTTCAGTGATCAGAATGTCCGTAAGCCCGTCGCCGGTCAAATCGACGAACTTCAGATTCGGATCCGACCAATCGATATCTGGCCAGCGATCGAAACGGTGAAATGGTTCCCAGGCCTCATCCCACGTGCGTTCGAAGAAGCCCGGATCGGGCCGCTCGAAATCCACCACGTCGAGATGCCCGCCCCCGGAAAGATCGACTAGGTGCTGGCCAGCCAGCGCGGAGCGAGAAGGCAAAAGCGCGACTGATTGCAAGGGTCCAAAGCTTGCGGTTGTCTGAACGCTGCCGTCCGGCTGAGGGGTGCGGTTCGCGGGACTGAGATTAGGCTTGTATCCCCACCCTCCGCCCCAATCGGCAAGAATTCCGGAGGTCCCTTCGCCATCCAAATCGACCCACTGAAAGCGGGAATCGTCGATGCCCTCGGGAAGATTAGCGAGGCTGTCCGAATCGGCCGTTTCGACGTCCTGCTGAATCGCCGGCTGGCTGTATTCGAGTTCGAGCGGCGGCATTGACCGGCTGGTGTAGGTGGCTCCACTGCTGCGATAGCCCGTCTGAATAACGGACACCACAAATGTGTAGATCGGATTCTTTGGATCGGCTGGGGTTTGCTGATCGGAATAGAGAAGATCGGTCGAGCGCACCAGGCAATCTGCGCCCACTCCGTTCTCCTGCGGGAAATTGTTGAAGTAGAGAATGCGCTGGACACGGCGGTAGGTCCGTATCTCAAAGGTGGAGCGGTAGTTAGAGAAAGGATCCGGGCGAACAGGCCATCCAGGCCCAGGCGCCGGCGTCGGCGCATTCTGGGCATGATCCCCATAATCGAGCGCGACCTTGAAGAGCCATTCCGAAGGCACGGATGTTTCCGGGCCCTCCTCACTCCATACCGGCAGGTACGGCTGCGTGTTGCCGTAGCAGACCAACGAAAGATACCGCTCGGTGGTGCGGACGGCTTCGGTCCGATTGCCTTCGTTGGCTTGCGAGAGGTTGATGCCCTGATTGTCGTCCGCCACGTAGGTGTACATTGCGGCGTTGCCCTTATCGTCCCAGCTTCGGCAGATCAGCCACGAGAAGATCCTCGGGAATGGCGAAAGGCGCTTAATTGCGGCCAGCAGCCTCAGGCTCAGGATGGCCTGCGACCGGCCCTCGCTCCAAAAGGGGTGGTGTTCCGGCAGCACTGTGATCGAGAGCGGCGCCAGTAGGCCGCCGGGCGTGAGGGTCGTCGCCGTGAATCTTGCCCAGTCGCTGGGGAATTCATGGCGCATCGAAAAAGCCAGAACGAGCGAAGAACCGTTTGGCCCGCGCCGATATGGTCCTCGAAATTGGCCTCGGCGAGCTTACGGAAGATGCCAAATAAAGATCCCCTCGTTGGCTTGTGTCCAGAGGCCCGCCTCTGTTTGCCCGGACTAAGCCGAAGGGACCCGGAACCCAATGCGGCCCCCCGCCACGTCATAGAGATAGTCAGCGCTTGCCAAAACGTTTCTCCCCGTGTTGATGCCGTTGCCGACGCGCCACTCCACCTGCGATGGCGCCATGGCTTGGCTGGTATCTCCGGTGACGAATGAATACTGCAGCGCCGGCTCATCCTCCAGATCCACCGGCGGCGCCGATATGTTCACCGAGATGCCAGCGGGGAACGCGGATTCGCTCGCCAGCTTGGGCGGCGCAGAGTCGGCGTTCACCCACAGAATCATATTTTCTTTGAGATCATAGTTAGTGAAGTAGGTCTTCAAAACCAGCTTTTGCGGAAAGACTACTGCTAGCGCGCTCGTGAAAGCAAGAGATTCTCGTAGGCTGCGTAAAATCAAAGCCGATTTTGTGAACGGGTTCTCCGGTCAGGCGGACAGTGAAAAAAAAGTAAAATCCCATCTTCCGAACGAATCTCTCTCGTTGCCGAACGCACTTACCAGATCGACCGCGGCGAATTGCCATCGAGCGCGAAGTGGCCTCTGATCCGGTGCCGACTGGGGACTCGACCCTGGGAAAAAACGACGATCCCTCTCCCCTTCGCGTCACCCTCGATACCCCGGTGGCTGCGGGTCAGGAAAAAGAAGCTGTTGCGGCGCGGAGGGACGGCAACTATTGGAGGTTCTGGTGCAAACTTGAAAGGCTTGACTTCTGGCGGTAAAGGCAAGCCGTGTGGCACTGGGTCGCTTACGTGGTATGAGGTGCGGACTGTGTTTCGGCGGCGGGAGGCGGAAGGTGTTCTCCCGAGCGGCGAAGCTGCGGTGCTCTACGACGAGTTGACTGCGGATATTGCAGTGGCCGACATCGTAATTCAGCCGGAGATGGCAGATCTGGAGCGGCATTTGGCGTGGTGCTTGAGGCGTGCTTTTCGCAAACACCGCCGACCTTGGTAACCTCAAAAGGGGTCAGTCAAAGGGTCAGTCAACAAATCTTGTCAAGCCCCCGCGTGGAGGAGAGGGAGCGGAAGAGATTCTCATGAGAGTGGGAAAATTCTTCGGGATGAAACCGATTGGGAGACATGGGGACAGGTCAGATGTTGATGGCTAATCTGCCGAGCTGCTCATGCCGCGTGGTCGGTTCGCTCGAGCTGCGCAATCCCGGGTCACGGAGGCGACGATTTCGCCCCTGTGAACGGGTATTTCTGAAGCTCAGAAATTGACAGGACAACCCACTGTGTGCACAATGTGCACATGAAAGAAATCTCAGTTCGCGCTTTGCATCTCAAGACCGGGGATTGGGTCCGAAAAGTGAGTGTTGAACAAAGGATTGTTATCAGCGAGCGAGGTGTGCCGGTCGCTACGTTAATACCATTTGAACCGGGTCACAAAGCGAAAGCATTTGCAAAACGGCGCCTCGTGCAAGGGTTCGCAAAGCTTCCCACGATCGACCATGACTCCACTGAGTACATCTCTACTGATCGTGAAAAGGCATGATATATTTCGATACCAGCTATGTGGCGAAGTGCTACCTGAACGAAAATGGAAGCGGCGCAGTGCGACAACTGGCGAAATCACAGTCGAGCTTGGCTTGTTGTGAGTACGGGCGCATCGAGGTTACGAGCACATTTCACAGAAATTTGCGTCAAGGCATGCTGACAAAGCCGCAATATGAGGTGGTTGCGCGGCAGTTTGAAAGCGACGACAAAAATGGGATTTGGACCTGGTTGCCATTGACCGCTGATCTGTGTCGAAAGACTGCGGCACGAATCTACGCACTTCCTCTTTCAACATTCATTCGCGCGGGTGATGCGCTACACTTGACTTCTGCCGCTGAGAATGGTTTTGCAGAAATTTACAGCAACGATCGGCACTTGCAGGCGTCTGCAGCACTTTTTGGTTTGGAGGCTGTGAACGTGATCCGGTGATCAGGGGCTATGGGGGTCGCTGTCGAGCATGCGGGAGGGCCTAACGGAATCGCAAACCGTTGGCATGCCGGTATCGTCCATGGCAAATAGGAGCCAGGCGAAAGCGGGAAAAGGGACGGGTCAGGGAATTTCTTTCCAGTCGGCGGATCCGCGCACCCACAAGGTACCGTTGCTGCGGGGTATGTCATAAAGGACCCGGTGCTGAGCCAGCTGGAGTTTCGCGTGCACCCGGAGGGTCGGCCGTGGGGTCAGCCGTGAACGGCGCGAAGATAGCGGCTGTTTGGGATGTTTTGCCCCGCAGGGGCTGTAGGATTCAGCCCAGGGTTTCAACCGGTTTCAACCCTGGGAAACATCCAATAAAGCGGTTCGCCCTGAAAGGGCGAGAGATCGTGTGGTCCAAATGCTACCGAAAAGGAATAGGGTATTTGTTAGGCAAAGTAAGCCCCGTCGGTGTAAAGCTCCGCCGGCCGTTCCATGACCAGCGCCTCTTGGGTCTGCAGCGTTGCGGGCAACCCGGCGTCGTCGCTCTCGGTGGCTCGTTGCGTAACCACCGAGGTAATAAAGCTGCTCTTTTCCTCTTGGGAAACGACTGTCTCGGCCACCTGCACTTTATAACCGACCCAGTCCTTTCTCTGTTTGCCCGGCCTTTAGCCGACCACTGCGCCTCTGGATCATGGGGATTTTGGATGACCCCGGTGGCATGGACTTTGACCGGCTCAATCTTCCCGCCCGGCTCTACCTCATATTGTTCGTCGGGAGTGAGCGCCACGCTTGCTGCCCCGAATCTCTCCGTTAAATCGTTTTGGAAGTCGAGCCACAGTTTCGGATGCGATGTTCGGCAGCGCGCCGGTCTCGCAGAATTTCTCGAACGATTCGATGCTCTTCAGCAGGCGGACTTCTTTGGCCACTTCGTCGTAAATCGCGCTGGCCAGAAGGGGATCTTTGGTGGTCTTCGGCAACATTTTTTTTGAGCAGCGAGAGAAACTGCGCTTCCTTAATTCCTTTTATTTTCATGGGTGGTGTGGGAGCCGGAATTTAGCAGGAGTTAGCCCGCTCGCTCGGATGAGATTTCGTAAAGTTCCTCTGGTCGCTTCAGGATGATCGGGAACCGAGAGCGTGGCGATGTGGCCATCTCTAGTGTCCCCAAAATACCTCGTATTTCGGGGACAGGATACTAGCAAGGATTTGTGACTTCCCCGCTGCCGAGCGATACGCCAGCCATCTGCTTCAAAAATCCTCGCGAGCTGTCGGCCACTTAGCGCCGGAAGAATTGCCATTCAAACCGTGACTTCGACTTGCTGAGTTTCGATGGTCAGTGGCAGGCCACGTTCCGCACGCACCTCAAGGCAAAGTGCAATAGCTTCGCGAATGTTGGTCAGTGCTTCGTCGCGCCTCGAACCCTGGCTCACGCAACCCGGGATGGCGGGACATTCTGAGATCCAGATCCCGTTGGCAACCGGTTCGCAGCAGGTAAAAGATCGCGTTAAGGACGGCGCGCAGGTTGGTCGTGCGTGACCGCCCATCCGGCAGGGCTGCCGGCAGGTACGGGGCGATCTAGACCCAGGCGGCGTCGTTGAGATCGGTGTCGCAGCATCGGGTGCTCATGGCTCCCGCAATCGCGCAGATGAGCCCTGGTTCGCAAGCGGAGGACCAACTTCTCAAACACCCTCTTACCGTTGGCGTTGCGCAACGCGGTTGAGAAGAAATGTGAGGCCGTGCTAAGCTGGCGACATGACGCTTAAGCAACAGATTCATGATCTCGTCGATGAACTGCCCGATAATTCTCCGGTGCTTGTCGAAGTCCGCGAGGCGCTGCGGATGAATCACGCCATCGGCGAGGCAATGGAGGACGTGCGCAATGGTCGCACTTACGGCGAGGAGGATTTCATGGAGAGAGTGCAGGAGCGATGGCCGCGCAAAAGTTCCGCGTAATCTTCACGCAAAGCGCGTGGAATGACCTCGAGGAAATCGTCGCCTACTGGACCAAGTGCGATGAACCCGAGCGCGGCGAGCAATACGCGCACGACCTCCCGTCCGAAGCGATCCGCCAACTAAGCGATCCCGGCACCGCCCTAGCTGGCCGCTATCTTCGGCACACCGCCTACCCGCAGACACAAGAGCTTCCGGTCTTCAAACGCTCGTATCGCATCCTCTACCTCATAAAAGAAGCGGACGGCGTTGTCGAAGTGCTGCGCTTTTGGCATAGCCATCGCGACGAACCTTTCAAGAAATGAAGGAGGGCGGCAAGGATTCTGGCGCAACCGATGTTTGTTTGCGTCTGAGCCGCAGTCGGCCGGTCGGTCTGCTCCATCGCTTTATTGTTGATATGTTTGGAGTGGAAGCCTAAGCTCATGCGATTGTCGCACCCGGCCGCCCTGCCTGGCTTTGGCGCCGTGGGCTGGTGCTAAGGCTTCACTGGACAGCGTGGATGCTATATACCTAATCCCCTAGAGATCATCCTCACCCAAAAAAGGGAAAGGCTTCGGCAGCTTAACCTCACGGCTTTACCATCCTCAAGCAGTTCTCGGATTGTTAAGCCTATGCGATTTGCTATGCAACCAATTCCCCCAACTATCAACAAAGCATCGTCGAGGTTTTCATTCTGCGAATTTCTACCCTACAACGGACGTCACCGCGCGGATTTTCTGTTTTTGGCAGTCCTCGGCGGACTTTGGCGGATTTATCAGTGGGGCTGTGAGCGCCTTGAGCAGAGACCCTTGGCAGGAGTTAAGACGAGCCTAGTCATTGCGGCTATCGGCCGCCTGGCGTGGCCAAATGCTAATATAGGCAACAAGATCGTAAAAATGTGTTCAGGGATCAAACCGCTCACAATCACAAAAAGACAAGGCAAAGAGCTTCTCCCTCCAAAGCTTGTTGATCGGTAGTTCTATGCCGCGAAGAATTTCCCGGAAATTAGATGGTTGGAGATTTTACCGAAGGAAGAGGGTAAAGAAGTTCGGGAAACGTACATCGCTTATGAACGCTTGGAACGAGCGTTCCAGCGAATACCAGCCGGGGAGTATCCACCAGATTTCCCGTCGGACCCAGCGTGCCCAGATCAATGAACGATCCATTCTGGTATAGAAACGCGCCACTCGCCGTGATTCCGATGCCCACTATTTGCCCGAGATTGTTGATCGCCAGGGCTTCGGCTAAACCGCCGGAGGTCATGCCCAACCGAGTCATGATTCCGTTGCGGTATAGAAATGGGACATAGTTGCCATTCGCGATGGTGGTTGTTCCGACAATTTCGCCCGAGTCGTTGATTCCAAAAGCTAGGCTTACGCCTGCGACAAATGCGGCGAAAGCGATCGCTAGTAAGGTTCCTCTGGTTCGAGGACTGACAGACCCGAAAGGAGTCCTCCGTGACCATTTCCTTGAATGATTATTTCTCATGGGGTGTTTCCTAAAGCTTGAGTTTAAAGACGTGTGCTGCTATCCACTGCCCGAGCGAAACCCTTCAACCGAGCTAGGCGTGTTGAGGGGACGGAGGATATTGAGGGACCGAGGATGATCGGCCAACGTCTTCAGGTGAGCTTACATTCCCACAAAAGTAAAGGGGGATTAGGCGCCAGATAGCTAAGGCTCCTGATCTCCATATCCACTACACGGTCGAGTAACAAAGTTGACCGGTCGAGAGCTTTTCCGACCACTTGATCTAAGAAGAATGGAAAGGTTCGGCCTTCTGGCTGAAGGTGGACGAAGATGTTCTCTCCGGCATGTTAACGGCTAAAATTTTAGCGAATCTCCTGTCCGACGCAGGATCGCCTCGGGTGAGCAAATAATCGCCGGTGTTGGTAGATCCCTGAAGCGCGAGAGCCAGAGCTGGGAAGGGGCCGCGGTGTCGATTTGGCTTTTCATTGTGGGGCCGCATCCCTGGGTTGTCTCGCGCGCGACCTTTCGGAACCAGTCTGTTTCAAGAGCAACCTGCACCGTTCAATTTAGAGACGGTCTAGGGCGTGCCAGGAAGTCCGTGGGGCTATGGCGTCAGTTTCCTGGGTTTTTCGATCATCACGTCTTTCATAATCCTTTTCTCGTTTTCGAAGTTTTTCATGGCGTCTTCAAATGGTTGAAGAAAACTTTGGCAGTCATCGTCAAGTGAAGCCTCTAAAGCCTTTATACATCCGGATTTCAGTGAAATAATCTGTTCCCGGCAATCCTTTAGCTTATTCCAATTTAGCAAGAACTCTTTCAAGTAGAGCAGAATAATCATTTCGCACTTCTGCGTCTGCTCTTGTTCTGTGTCCTTGTCATTGGACACGTACGCTCCACGGCATGGAGGCTCGATTCCAAGTTCTGTGTGCGGACCACGCAATCCGTGGCTAGGCGCCAATTGGCCGCCTTTAGATTTATCGCGCTGGGCGAGCCGGTTATGCATTCATCGGGCGTGGACCCCTCCTTCAAGCGTTTGATCCCGTCGTTGTGATACGACTCGTTCTGAGCCCGAACCCAGGTGGCGTAGACGTTTTCAGTCCCCACTTCGCCCAGTGATCGGAGATAACATTTGGTGGGGCATTTCAGGAAGGGTTCGACGATGCTTGCAGTAACCATCTGAAACCATCGTACTCGGCGGTGAGTCCAACGATGTCGGTTCTTATCGCAGTGTCCTCTTGGGAGGATATCTTGACGGACCCGGCTACGACTCAATTTTTCCTAACCCGACTCCGCCAATTTCAGTTCAGACGACGCCGTAGCCTTTTCGGCTTAAGGAAATCGCGTTGGCCCAATTTCTCCAAAGACGGCCCTGCCGTCCTCAGCCATTCGGGCAAATCGCGGCACCACGCCCGACAGGTCGATCGATCTTGTAACCCGTGGGACGGGATGGGAAATATTTTCCAGTTTCGAACGACTGGAGGGAACGAAGAGCAACAACTAAAGCGGCTGGCGGCAAGGAAAGACGTTCACACTCCGTGGCGAGTTTGATGTGATTCATCTCCATGAAATTGACCGTTTGGGTGAGTGTATTCCTGTGCATTTTCCACTTTGCGTCTGTTGTGTAATAGTGTGTATAGTCTTTATATAAGGATCTTGGACGGAATGGACAGCAAGGCGGTCATCAAAGCTCTCAAAAAAGACGGATGGATCGAAGTCGATCAGAAGGGGAGCCATAAGCAATTCCGCCATCCGACGAAAGCCGGTCGCGTCACCGTTCCGCATCCGGTCAAGGACTTGAAGATCGGCACGTTGAAAAGCATCGAGAAACAATCCGGCGTTAAATTCTAGGAGGTTAAAAAGATGGAAGAAACATTGACCTATGCGGCATGGCTGCACTTCGAAGGTACGGACGGCGTTGGCGTTACGTTTCCGGATTTTCCGGGCTGCGTGACGCAGGGCGATACGGTCGAGGATGCGTTGCGTCTGGCGCCCGAAGCGCTCGCGCTTCATATTGAGGGTATGCTCGAGGACGGTGCGGAATTGCCGGAGGCGAGCCCCGCTGACGATGTCGTAAAAGAGCGTGCGGGCGAATTGTTGACGATGGTGAATGTGCGCGACCCGCGGCCGCGGGAGCGGATCAATATCTCCTTGACGGCGGGCCAGGTAGCGAAGATCGACCGTGCGGCGGCGCGAAATGGAATGAGCCGCTCGGCTTTTGTCGTTGCGGCGGCTCTCGGGCTTAAAAAGAAAAGATGAGCGTTTAACCAGATTTTATAATGTGGGTACCTTCCGGAGTCCCGTGGTCCGGCGACTCGCCGGGCCACTGGAGGGTGGAAAAATTATGCTCCGCCCGTGTGTCGGCGAGGACCCGATGGGCAATCCGGAGCACAATCTTGCCGAGCACGTGCCCTGCGGCGAGGCGCTGGTTCCTGTTTACGCCACAGTCAGACTCTGCTCGGCGAATTCAAGGACCGCGAGCACTTGCTCCCGCTTCACGACCGGGAACCACAATAGAAAGCCCTCCACACTGGCTCCGTCTTCGAGATTCTCGAAAAGAGCCTTCACTGGCACGCGCGTGCCTTTGAACAGCCACACACCGCTGACTTTCCCGGGAACGCGCTCAACAGTCGGACATTGATTCCAACCGATCATCGTTGAAGAGGATAGCTGTTCATGTTTGGAGGAACAAGGACCAGAACCACAGAGTACGCGATCGCCCTAGCGGTTTGAAAGCTTTGGAACGAGCGTTCCAGCGAATTCGAGCCGGGGCATCCGCCAGATTTCCCGTCGGGATATTAAGGACCGCAAGAAGCGCCAGGCGCTAAATTTAGCCGCTTGAATTTCCGCATTAAGACCAGCCAATCGGCAGTACGGAAACCAACAAACAGTTTCACGTGATTTCGACGTGATTCGAGCCGTTCCCGGTCCACTTCGTGACCGTTTCCTGTCGATTTAGCAAAGTTTTCTTTATTCGGTCATCACCTATCTAAGTCATTCAAAGACACACTTTTCCGAGGGAAAGATGACAGAACTAAGAAGATCCGCTCAAACGCATAGTACAAGATTTTCAGTCCTCTGCTCTGCCAACTGAGCTACCTAGTCTTAAGTCGCTTGTAATGAGGTACTTAAAAATAAAATCTTAAGAAGCAAATATTCGT
>Ga0302326_10011254_pt1 | contig 19294 bp, 14 predicted proteins | sample Palsa_T0_3_FD_202264 | JGI IMG/M metagenome (GOLD analysis project Ga0302326, IMG submission 202264) | Peat permafrost microbial communities from Stordalen Mire near Abisko, Sweden - Palsa_T0_3 | ecosystem: Environmental > Terrestrial > Soil > Palsa > Peat permafrost | place: Sweden: Abisko...
CTTTTAACAAGGGAACGTTCTGAGAAAAATACGCTGTGCTTAATGTCGAGAGCTTCTAAGTCTTCCCTAATTATGCGCATCATAGTTTTGATAGAAAGATCGCGCACAACGGGTAGCCACTCGCTTTTGGGGCGATCTCTAAGAGCATCCCCAAATTCTTGGCCGACCAAATAGGCGGCCTCCTTTACGTACTCTCCCGGATAGAGCCCCTCCGGAATCGCACCAATATCTTCGCCCAGCGCCTCGCGATAACGCAGATAAGCCGAGCGCGCGAGCTGATCGACCTGCGCGCCCGCGTCGTTGACGTAATATTCGCGCGTGACTTTGAAGCCGGTGAATTCGAGGAGGTTCGCGAGCGCGTCGCCGAACACCGCGCCACGGCCGTGGCCGACATGCATGGGCCCGGTCGGATTTGCCGACACATACTCGACGTTGACCAGCGCGCCGTGCCCGATGTCGCTCTTGCCGTATTGCGATCCCAACCGCACCGCTTCGCGCAGCGCCTCCGTCCAGGCCGCCGGCTTCAGCGTCAGATTGATGAAGCCTGGACCGGCGATGTCGACCTTGGCAATCAATTCGTCATCAGCAATTAGTTCGCCATCGCGCAGTGCTTCGGCAAATTTTTCGGCAAGCTCTCGCGGCTTCTTGCCGGCATCCTTGGCGAGCACCATGGCGGCGTTGATCGCCACGTCGCCATTTGCCGCGTCGCGCGGCGGCTCGATCGTAACGCGCGACTGATCGATGCCCGCCGGGAGATATCCGACGGAAATCAGCGAGGTCGTCGCGCTTTGGATACGGCCCGCTACCGTTCCAAAAATGCTTCCTCGCGAAATGTCCATGGGCATGCGTTGCGATCCGTGGCGCGCCTAACGCAATTCGGGGGTCGAGTCAAAAAGCCGCGCGTGCTCGGCGAGTGCATAGCGGTCCGTCATGCCGGCAATGAAATCGGCAATGTGCCGGGCGCCGCCGTGCTCGCCAAGGGAAGCGAGCCCCTCGCGCCACTCCTCTGGAAGGTCGTCGGGATGGGCGGAGTAACGCGCGAACAGCTCGCGGACCACGCGCGCGGCCTCGTTCATCACGCGTTGAATCCGCTCATGCCGGTACATGCGTTCTTTGAGAAAAACCTTGATGACCGACTCGGCATTTGCCGTCTGAGCAGAGAAAGTGGCAACAGCCGCCGGCGCGCCGCGCACCCCATCCGCCGAATGAGGGTCAAGCTTCGCGAGCCGGCGCGCGGTTTCGGCGATCAAATCTTCGATGAGGAGACCGATGAGGCGGCGGACGAATTCGTGCGCCACGCGCGCTTCATCCAATCCCTGAAACGCGGCGCGGATTTCGGCGATGATTGCGGCTGCGGCCGGAATAGCCGTCAGGTCTTGCAGCGTGAACAACGCGGCGCGAAGCCCATCGTCGATGTCGTGCGCGTTATAGGCAATGTCGTCGGCGACGGCGGCAACTTGTGCTTCGGCGCTCGGGTAGCTCCCCAATCGGAGGTCCTGAAGCCGGTTATAGTCGGCGATGACATCGGGAATGCCGCGCGCGGCGTAGTGACCGAGCGGATTTCCTTGTTTGTCCACCAGCGGGCCGTTGTGCTTGACCAGTCCCTCGAGCGTCTCCCACGTCAGGTTCAACCCGTCGAAAGACGGATAGCGGCGCTCCAAAGCCGTCACGACCCGAAGCGTTTGCGCATTGTGGTCGAAGCCGCCGCAGGCGCTCAGGCACTCATCCAAAGCGCGCTCGCCGGCGTGGCCGAATGGCGGATGCCCGAGATCGTGCGCCAGCGCCAGCGCCTCCGCCAGATCTTCGTCGAGCGACAGCGCACGGGCCAGAGCGCGGGCGATTTGCGCGACCTCAAGGGTATGGGTCAGCCTCGTCCGGTAGTGATCGCCCTCGTCAAAGACGAAGACCTGGGTCTTGTGTTTGAGCCGCCGAAACGCGGTCGAGTGGATGATGCGATCGCAATCCCTGCGAAAAGGGCTTCGGGTCTTGCTTTGCGGCTCGGGATGGAGCCGCCCGCGGCTATGCGCCGGATCGCACGCATAAGGCGCCAAAGCTGCCGCCGGAACCGTCATCGCTATGTGGCCTTGCGCAATTGACCTCGGCTGCCGCCGCACTTACCTATCACCTGATGCCCTGGCAATCGGTAGGATTCTCCTGCTGGAGAGGTTTCATGGCGATCGACGTTACCGTTAGCGAGCGGGCCGCCCGCAAGATCGGCGAAATCCTCGGCCGCGAGCCGTCCGGCACCATGTTGCGTGTCAGCGTGCAAGGCGGCGGCTGCTCGGGCTTCCAATACAAATTCGACACCGAGCGCGCCAGGGCCGACGATGACATCGTCATCGAAAAGGCGGGCGCCACTGTGCTGATCGACCCGGTCTCGCTCGATTACATGGCGGGGTCGGAAATCGATTTCGTCGACGACCTTATCGGATCGTCCTTCAAGGTCCACAACCCAAAAGCTACGGCGTCCTGCGGCTGCGGCACGAGCTTCGCCCTTTAGGGCATTAAGCATAAGGTTAAGGGCCGGTGCGCATCGCCACCTGGAACGTCAATTCAATCAAGCAACGGCTTGATGGAGCGACGGCTTGGCTTGCAGAACGCGCGCCCGACCTCGTCTGCCTGCAAGAGACGAAATGCGTTGACGACGCCTTCCCGCGCGAAGCGTTCGAGAGCCTCGGCTATAACGTCGCCATCCACGGTCAGAAGACGTTCAACGGCGTTGCGATTCTGTCCAAATATCCGTTCGACGAGGTCAATATCGGCCTCCCCGGCGATCACACCGACGATCACGCGCGTTTCATGGAAGCCGTGGTTTCGACGGCGCAAGGTGCGCTACGCTTTGCGAGCGTCTATTTGCCCAACGGTAACCCCCCCGAAACGGAAAAATACACCTACAAGATCGGCTGGATGAAACGGCTGTTCGCTTACGCGCGCGAACGACTTTCTCTTGGCGAGCCGCTCGTTCTTGCCGGCGACTACAATGTCATTCCCGCCGGCGCCGACGTGCGCAATCCGCAAGCCTGGACCACCGACGCGCTGTTTCTACCGCAAACCCGTTCGCAGTTTCGCGCTCTCATGAATCTCGGCCTGACAGATGCCGTGCGCGCGACCAGCGACGCCGCCGGCGTTTACACATTCTGGGATTATCAGGCCGGCGCCTGGCAGAAGAACAACGGCATTCGTATCGACCACTTGCTGCTGTCGCCGCAAGCCGCCGATCGTCTCAGCGAAGTCGGGATCGATCGCCACGTACGGAGCTGGGAAAAACCTTCCGATCACGTGCCGGTTTGGCTCGATCTGGCAATCGATCCGGCCAATCGGCACTAAGACGCCCCCCGCTCGGGTTAATTGAAAATTCACCACGTTGCCCTCACAGTACCAAACCGTCTCAGGGCTTAAGTCTTTGACCCGATGCTTCCTTTTCGCCGCACGGAACGCATTGGTAAAGCACTAGCGACGCCGCAGGCGTCGCCCGAGCGGTCGACCTCCGAATCCCAGGCCGACCACCAACGGACGCCGCAGCCGAGCAGCATTCGCGAGACTATCAGCCTTCTCGAAGCTGACTTGAGCGCGCTGATCGGCGATGTCCATCGCGCCTGCGCATTGGTTTGCCGCGAAGCGGAAGATTCCGCGACCGCGTCCGACAGAATCACGTCGAAGACCGATAGCCTCCTCTCACAAGCCAGCAGCGCCAACCGAGACCTGACCCAATTTGCAGCAGCCATCGAAGAGCTGGCGCGCTCCTCCGAGAATATTGGCGACCAGGTCCACAGGGCCGACAAACTCGCAGATGAGGCCAGTGCGTCGGCGGAATTGGCCGGCCGCGGCGTTGAGGGACTGAAGAAATCGTCGGCGGAAATCGGCCAAGTGACGAGCATGATCTCGACCGTCGCCCGGCAGACAAATTTGCTCGCCCTCAACGCAACGATCGAAGCCGCGCGCGCGGGTGAGGCCGGTCGCGGATTTGCCGTGGTCGCGTCTGAAGTCAAGAAGCTGTCCGAAGAGACGCGTAAGGCGACCGAACAAATCACTCAGAAGATCGATGTGCTGCAGAGCGACGCCGCCGACTGTTTTGAGGCGGTCACGCGGATCACGCAGGTAATTCAGGTTCTACGCCCTTTGTTCGGCGCGGCGGCGACGGCCGTCGGAGAACAAAACGACGCGACCGGCGCCGTTGCGCGCAGCGCTACCGAAACCCTGCGATTTGCCGATTCCGTTACCGCCGGCGCAGCCGAAATTCGAGACGCCGCCGCCCGCGCCAACGCCCGCGGCAAATCGGTCGAAGAGCACGGCAAACGCGTCATAGGCCTTGCCGAAAAGCTGAAGATGCGTGTCACCATCTTCTTGCGCCAAAGCGAGGCCGGCGATCGCCGACGACACGACCGGCTGCCTTGCGAAATCGGCGTGGAGCTTCACGCCGAGGCCAAAACCTTTGCCGGTCGAACCGCAGATTTATCGGAAGGCGGCGCTCTCGTTCGTCTCGCTGACGGAGACGCGATTGCCGCCGGCACCATAATGCAGGCCAAGCTCGACGGCATTGGCGAGACTCGCGTGCGCGTCGCCGCCCGATCGCCGCTCGGGTTGCATCTCCAATTCATCGAAATGAATTCCGCCGTTTTGACGGAGCTGGAGCGCAAGCTCGCTTCCATTCGCGAAGAGAATCGCGAGATCATTTCGCGCGCCGTTGACGTGGCGAATGAAATCTCGCGCATGCTCGAGCAAGCCGTCGAACAAGGGAAACTTACTCAACAAGACCTGTTCGACAACGACTACCTCCCGATTGACGGCACCGATCCTATCCAACACCGCACCAGGTTCCTTGAATCCTTTGAAGAAATCCTGCCGCCAATTCAGGAGCCGTTGCTGGCTGGCGACCCGCGCATGGTGTTTTGCGCGACAGTCGACCGCAACGGTTATCTGCCGGTCCACAATCGCATATATTCGCTGCCGCAGCGGCCGGGCGAAATTGATTGGAACATTGCGCACTCGCGCAATCGACGAATTTTCGATGACCGCGCCGGCCTCACCGCCGCACGCAATGTCCGCCCTTACATCATTCAGGTCTATCCGCGCGACATGGGTAACGGGGTCACCATCATGATGCGCGAGGTCGATGCGCCAATCCGCATTTTCGGCAAGCATTGGGGTGGTTTTCGCACAGCCTACAGGCTGTGACGTTGCGCTTAGCCGGCCGGTCTCGCGTTAGTCGCGGCGGCCTTTAAGCCAATCTTCCAGATAGACCAGCGCCAACGCCCGGTCGTCATCACTGGCACGGTGAAACGCTCCGTCGACGAGCGGCTTGATCCATGCTTCTTCCGGACCTGCGCAGTCCTTGCTGAGCGTGAGCCACATCAGGCCTCGGGCGGCTTGGCGCGGAATGCGCTTACCCTGGAACAACATATCACCGAGCGCGGCTTCAGCGCGGCAATCGCCCTTTATGGCGGCAAGCTGGAACCAGCGCGCCGCCTGATGCGGCTCGCTGGGCGTGCCTTCGAGATAAAGCCGTCCAAGCTGGTATTGCGCGTCGGCATCGCCGAAATACGAGGCCGCATAGGCAAACATTTCTCTCGCGCGCGCGGTATTCGGCAACACCGTCGAATTGGGGATGCCGGTCAGGTAGTAGTTTCCGAGCGCCACGAACGCATTGGCTACGATGCGCGCTTCGGCGGTGCCTGGCGGCTCTTCGGGGTGGGTGTTGGCGATCTGGCTGAAATAAACGAAGGCGCGTTTGTCGTCGCGCGCTACACCGTCGCCGGCCGCATACATCCGGCCGACCTTCCACTGCGCGGCGAGATGCCCCTGATCGGCCGCGTATTCAAGCGAGGTAAGGTTTTTGGACCGGTCCGCCGTCTCGGGCGCTGCGGTCGGGGCGTGAAGCGCGTCCGCCGGGGCGAGCAAAGGTGTGGCCGTTCCATCAAAGGCGGTCGCTGGTCTGAGGATCCCAGGCCCACAGATCGCCAGGATCAAAGCGCCGCCAGAGACAGCGCTGCGCAAATATTTAGACGTCCGCATAGCATTCTTTCTCGACGGTCGCGCCCGGATGGGTCACGGCGCCATCTCGCGCCGGCCCGACCTGCTGGGCGTATTTCCATAAATAGCCTGAGGTGTATTCGTCGGCGCGCGCCTTCCAATCTCGCGCGCGCTCATCGAGCTCTGCTTTACTCAACTTGACTTCGAGCGTGCCCTTTTCCGCATCGATGTCGATGGTGTCGCCATCGCGGATGAGCCCGATGGGACCGCCGATTGCGGCTTCAGGCCCGACATGGCCGATACAAAAGCCGCGAGTAGCGCCGGAGAAACGGCCGTCGGTAATGAGGGCGACTTTGTTCCCCATGCCCTGACCGTACAGCGCGGCGGTAGTCGCGAGCATTTCGCGCATTCCCGGCCCGCCCTTGGGGCCCTCGTAGCGGATAACGAGCACGTCGCCCTCGCGGTATTTTCTGTTCTTCACCGCCTCGAAACAGGCCTCTTCGCCGTCGAAACAGCGGGCCGGTCCGGAAAAATGCAAACGCTCCATGCCGGCGACCTTCACGATCGCGCCCTCGGGAGCGAGATTGCCGCGAAGACCAACAACGCCGCCGGTCGGCGAAAGCGGCCTGTCGGCCGGCCGAACGACATCCTGGTCCTCATTCCACTTCACCGACTTGAGATTCTGCGCCAGCGTGCGGCCCGTGACGGTCAGACAATCGCCATGAAGGAAGCCATGGTCGAGCAGCGTCTTCAGCAGCAACGGCACCCCGCCAGCTTCGAACATGTCTTTGGCGACATAACGGCCGGACGGTTTCAAATCGGCGATATAGGGCGTCTTTTTGAAGATTTCGGCCACGTCGAAGAGATCGAATTTGATGCCGCACTCGTTGGCGATGGCGGGAAGGTGCAGCGCAGCATTGGTTGACCCGCCGGTCGCCGCGACCACGGCGGCGGCATTCTCCAAAGCCTGACGGGTGACGATGTCGCGCGGGCGAATGTTTTTGACGATCAGGTCCATGATCATCTCGCCGGCGAGCACACAAAACTTATCGCGGATTTCGTAGGGCGCCGGTGCGCCGGCCGAATACGGCAGCGCAAGCCCTATGGCTTCCGAGACCGTCGCCATGGTGTTGGCGGTAAATTGCGCGCCACAGGCGCCGGCGGACGGGCAGGCGTTCTGCTCCAGCACGTCCAGATCGGTATCCGACATGCCGCCGATCGAGTGCCGGCCGACCGCCTCATAGACGTCCTGGATGGTGACCGGTTTGCCCTTGAAGGTACCGGGCAGGATCGAGCCGCCGTAAATGAAGATCGCGGGCACGTTGAGCCGGCACATGGCCATCATCATGCCCGGCTGCGACTTGTCACAGCCGGCGACGCCGATCAGGGCGTCGTAGGAGTGGCCGCGGACCGTCAATTCGATGGAATCGGCAATAACTTCGCGGGACGGCAGCGAGGCCTTCATGCCCGCGTGTCCCATGGCGATGCCATCGGTAACGGTGATGGTGCAGAATTCACGGGGGGTAGCGCCAACCGAGGCGACGCCAAGCTTTACCGCCTGGGCCTGCCGCATGAGGGCGATGTTGCAGGGCGCCGCTTCGTTCCAGCAGGTCGCGACGCCGACGAAGGGCTGATGAATCTGCACTTTGGTCAGACCCATCGCATAATAGAAGGCGCGGTGCGGGGCGCGCTCAGGCCCTTCCGTGGCGTGGCGGCTGGGTAGCCGCGATTTCAGATCGGTCTTGGCATCCATCGAACGCCTGCGGGCCTAGTGTGGCCCCCTCGCCCCACGCGACCGCGGCTTTCGCCGCGACGCCAGCTGCGGTGTGTCAAATAAACCGCAGTCCTTCGTCCTTGATCTCGAAAAACCCTATGGCCAAAAAACGGCACGCCCGTGACCTGGGGCGATCAACAAGTGAATCTTCCGCGGCTGTTGCAACAGAGACACAGATTGAGTCTCAAAAGTCACACTTGTTAACTGACGATTCACGACGACCGTTCCGCCATGCGACCATGAGCCTATGGCTAGGCGACTGAAGCGAAGCTTTTTTGGGCGCGCCGTCCTTGAAGTGGCCCCGGAGCTTGTCGGCGCAACTCTTTTGTTCAACGGCGTTGGCGGCCGCATTGTCGAGCTGGAGGCCTACCACCACACCGATCCCGCAGCGCACAGCTTTCGCGGTCCAACCGAACGTAACGCGATCATGTTTGGACCACCGGGCTACGCCTATGTCTATCTTTCCTACGGGATTCATTGGTGCCTGAACTTCGTCTGCGAACCAAAAGGCTCCGCGAGCGCCGTCTTGATCCGCGCGCTTGAGCCGACCACCGGCCTTGGGGCAATGCGCCGCCGCCGGGGAATGGCGGATGAGCGCCTCCTGTGCTCGGGACCGGGCCGGCTCTGCCAAGCGCTCGGTATCACCCACAGGCAGAATGGGTTTGCGCTCGACGAACCGCCATTCGTGCTATTTGCGAGAACTGACGAGGTCGAGGTGGTGACCGGGCCGCGTATTGGGATTACCAAAGCGGCCGACAAGCCTTGGCGCTACGGGCTCAAGGGCTCGCGCTTTCTCAGCAAGCCGTTCGCGCCTCCGGTTAAGCCTTAAGTCGAAATTCGGGATCAAAGCCCAGTTCGCGGCGGGCCTTTTCGATCACCAAGGCGCCGTCGTCCTCGGCAATGTTATAGATGCCCGCCGCGCCACGCGTCACCGCAAGCATCGCGACGTGGGCCGCCGCATCAACGTGGAGCGAGCCTTTGCCGTTCGTTGCCGCATACCACGTGCCCGGGCCGTAAAGCCGGCCGTAACGAAGAACCATTCCCTCGATACCAGAAGCTCGTAGCACCGCATCTTCCAGTGCCCGCACACCCCGCGCGGTGATCGCGCTTGGGGCGTCGCCTTCGGACGAAGCGAGCGCGTCCGTCTCGGCGTGCGGCCCGGGCCCGTCGGCGTAAGCAAAGGCGATGCTTTGGGCGATCAACCGGCGCGCCGCGGCCACGCGTGCAGCGGCGACGAGGTTGGCCGTGCCCTCGATGCGAAGCCGGGTATTGCGCTGACGCGAAGCCGCCATCTGTGCCGGATCAAGCACTTGCGGCAGATCGGTCAATTGATGGATGACAACCTCGGGACGAGAATTGAGCACGGCGTCCCGTAGCGCCACGGCGTCGAAGACGTCGAGGACCACCGGCGTCACACCATGCGCTTCCAGCTCGGCCGCCTTTGCCGCCGACCGCGTCGTCCCGGTGACGCTATGGCCGTCGGCCAGAAGAAGCGGAATGAGCCGGCGCCCGACGGCGCCGCTGGCGCCGGCGAGAAAGATACGCATCGTCTCCAGTCCTCAGTGATAGGCGACGATGAACTCGCACCCGGCCGCGGTCTCGAAGGTCCGGGTCAAATGGCCGGTGGCCAACTCGAACTCGTAGACCACGGCGTCGTCGTGGCAGCACAAATAAGCGTGCTTGCTGTCCGGAGCGAAGCCGAAGCCCATCGGGCTTTTCTTGGTGGGAAACGACGAAATGAGCTTGAGGCCGTCGGTCGCGTAGATGGCCGCGTGGTTGCCCTGGTTTGACGATACCAGGACGAATTGATCGTCCGGCGAAACCCGCACCCGGCGCATTTGCGGGTTGATCGCTTTGGGCTCGGGGACCGCGACGGTCTGCAGCGCCTCGTGGCTGCGGGCATCGATGACGTAGAATTCGGGCTTCATCTGCGCGCAGACATAGAGCTTGTCGCCGTTTGGAGAGATGGCGACGCCCTCGGTCACTTCCGGCACTTCGATACGCCCGACGACGGCGCGGCTTTTCACGTCGATGACGACAACGTGGGTGCCCTTCACCGACACGAAGACCTTGCCGAGAGACTGGCTGATGACGAGCCAATGAGCGGTGCCGCCGACGTCGATCCGCTCGACACTATCGTGTGCCGGATCGACGACGAGGACGGCGTTGCCCAATTCGCCGGAGCACCAGAGCGCACCCGACGCATCGATCATGACGCCGTGGGGGGCATAGACGGCGCCGAGATCGATCACCCGGGACAGCGATTGCGAGGGCAAATCGATCACGGCAATGCGGCGGTCGGGATTTACCCGCCTGATGAAAATACCGTCGCCGTAGATCGAGCCGTAAGCGGTGCGCCCGTCCGGCGAGAGCGCGAGCTCGTGCGTCGAGCCCGGCATGTCGATGGTCTTCGACAGCGTCAACGTTGCCGCGTCGAGGAAGTGCATCTTATGCGCGGTCTTCGCGGTCACGATCAAATTCGGACCGCCCGGCCGATTATTGAGATCAACCATGAACTGACTCCATTGCGGCAGCGCACGACGCGACCGGCCGCCGCCCATTCCAACTTGTCCGTCGGATGTTCAATACATTTCGCGCAAGCCTTAAGCCGGCGCAGCGAAGCGTTTATTGAACATCCACAGTCCTATTGCGATGGCGAGCATTGTAAGACCGCCGACAAGAACTGACATCGGCTCCAATCCGAGCCTCTCAAACCATTGCGTGTAGAAATGAATGGCCGCGAACACCGCGACGACATTGACGACCCATCGCCGATTTTGCTGAACGGCCCAGATGCCGGTTGCAAGGAGCACGACCGCCCAGCCGATGACAAAGGCGGAAGGCGGAATTTCCCAGTCGGCCAAATTGCGCGGATTGCCTCGCCAGAGCGAGCGGATGAGCAGTGAATAATCGCCCCAAAGCGAGCCTACCCAGAAGCCGAAATTGACCATGAACACGGACGTCCGCGCCGCGATCAACGCCAATCGCTCGTAATCGGCTGGGAGCAACTTCGAAAGATAATACGTCCCGAGCGCAAGGAGACTGAAAAGGACAATCGTGACCAGCGGCTCGTAGATGGCAAGCATATAGGTCGCGTGCCAGTAGCCGGTGCGGGCACCGAGACACGCGCCGAGCGCAAGTACCGCTGCGGCCACGAGTAAGCTCGATCGTGCGACGATGGCGGCTCCGGTCAGCGCGGCGGTGACGATCAGCATCGCGGCAAGTGAGCCCTTGCCGATCGTAAGCACACCACCGCAGAACATCAGCGCGCCGACCACAAGACAGATCTGTCCAAGCAGGCTCCATCGTTCGTTGCCCAGGAGCGGGAATGCAAGTCCAGCCGCGAACACCACGAGACCAATGAGGAGCGCGGTCAACGGCGTCGGCACCAGCGCCACCGCTCCCGCGCTCACTGCAATAATTCCAAAGGCAACGAGGATGTTGATTGCGAACGCGCCGGTATCTTGGGCGGCTAAAGCGCGCAGGCGATCGGCCTCAGCCGGCGTGAGCTTGCCTTCTTCCAGAAGCTTGGAGAGATCGAGCGTGACTTTCATAGAGCCCCCCGGTTCGCCCGTTTCTTCATTCTAATCTTAGTCAGCGTCAGCGACTAAGCATTCGCGGTGATTATTTCGCTTCAACGCCAGCGCTCGGGCGGCGGTCAAACCTGATCGTCAGGATCAACACTATCGAGGGCAGCGCCGACAGCGCAATCGGCAGAAACGCAAACCGGGCCGAGCCGGAGAGGTCCCAGGCGAAGCCGCCTATCACCGAAACGAGCATCGTGCCGGCGTAGCTGATGGTGAACATGGCCGCGGACACCCGCGCCACCTCGCGCGGCGGACTGAGCAGCGGCGGCAGCGTCAAGCCGAGTGCGAAGCCACCGCCGGCGAAAAAGCCGAGCGCCGCCGCACTTGCCACCGTCGCCGCGCCGGTCGTCGCAACAATGCCGATAATGCTCGCGACCGAAAGCACGCCCGAAGCCACCATCGGCCACCTTTTGCCCTCAAGCCGCTTGGCGAACGCGATCAACAGTAACGAAGCCGGAATTTGCCCAAGATTGAGCGCGGTCAATGCCGGGCTGACGAGGTCCGGGCGTCCGGCTTGGCTCAGATAGCCGGGAAGGAACGCGTTGCTGCCGAAATAGAGCGCGCTGCCGCTCAAGAAAATCAAACCGATGCGCCAGACCTCGCGCGCGGGCCAATCCGGGAACCAACGCGGCGAAGCGCTTGCCGCCGTGATCCGTTCGCGCGGCGCCGCCAGTACCATCACGACCGCGATGGCAATGACCGGAATAGCCCACAGGAAAAAAGTCGCGCGCCAACTGTCGCCGAAAAGCGGAAACAGAATGGGAAAAAGAGCGACCGGCAGCACTTCGCCGACCAGCAAGCCATTGGTGTAGATCGCGGTCGCCACCGCAATGTGGCGCGGCAACCATCGTCCGACCAGCGCCGGCATGGCCGGCTGGACGACCGCTACGCCTGCGCCCATGATGATAGTTGCGCCGAGGAGACCAAGCACATCCGTGGTGACGCCGCGCAGCGCCGACCCGAGTGTGGTGATCACCAATCCCGTTATCACCGCCGGCACGGCGCCAACCCGGCTAATCAGCCGGGAGCCCGCGAGCGCGGCGATGGCAAAGAGAAAGACCGGCAGTCCGGTCAGAATTCCGATCTGCGTGCCGGATAAATGGAATTCGTCGCGCAGCGCCGGGATGACCGGCGGCACCGCCAGGATCGGCAGGCGCAGCGCATTGCCGACGAGCCACAAAAGGATCAGTGACGTCGGAAGCGATCGAGATTCGGCCACATGGATTTTCCCGGACTTCGCAAAGATTTCAGAAAAAGCTCAGGCCGCGCCTTTGAGGCGCTCCAGCGCTTCGGCGAGCTTGGCGCGGCGTGCTTGCGCGTCCTCGCGTTTCTCGCGCTCGCCCTCGACGACGTCTTCGGGTGCGCGTTTGAGGAAATCGGCGTTGCCGAGTTTTTGGTCGACGCGCGCGATGTCAGCGTCGCATTTGGCCATTTCCTTAGCCAGCCGCGCACGCTCGGCGGCAAGATCGATCACGCCTCCAAGAGGAAGCGCAATTGTCTCACCTCCCACAATTAGCTGGGCCGATCCCCGTTGCACTTGAGAAGGGAAAGTACTTCCGGAAATTCTCGCAAGCCTATTGAAGGTAGTATCCCAGAATTCTGCCCTTCTTTTTGTCACGTCCGAGGGGTTCACAAACTCAATTGGAATAAGCGATCCGGCCGGAACGTTCATCTCTGTGCGAACCGAACGAACTGCGCTCACAAGCTCGATTAGCCAGTTCACTTCCTCGTGCGCATGTGAAAAATGGGGTTGTTGCCCAGGCCAAGTCGCAAGAGCGAGCATTGGCTCTCGACGAGCAGATTCCGTAACGCGCCAAAGTTCCTCGGTGATAAAAGGCATGAAAGGGTGCAGCATTTTTAGGATTTCGTCACGAACAGACGCAACAGTTGCCCGCGTCTCACGCTTGGCTTCTTCATCGACTCCAACAAAGATCGGTTTGGCAAGCTCCAAATACCAGTCGCAGTAGAGATTCCAGACGAAGTGATATGCGACGTTAGCAGCGTCGTTGAAGTGATAATCGTCCAAAGCGATTTCAATTCTGCCAAGAGCGTCGCCGAGTTGGCTTATGATCCACTGATTGGACAATATTTTCACGGAGGACGGGTCGAACCCGGGCACTACGAAGCACTCATTAACCTCGGCAAAGCGCGCGGCGTTCCAAAGCTTGGTCGCAAAGTTGCGGTAGCCGGCAATGCGCTCGGCAGAGAGCTTGATGTCGCGGCCCTGCGCCGCCATGGCGGCGAGCGTGAAGCGCAACGCGTCGGCGCCATACTGGTCGATCAGCGCCAGCGGATCGATGACGTTGCCTTTCGACTTCGACATTTTGGCGCCAGTCGCGTCCCGCACCAGCGCGTGGATGTAGACCGTCGGGAACGGCACTTCTTTTTCGAAGTGCAGCCCCATCATCATCATGCGCGCGACCCAGAAGAAGATGATGTCGAAGCCGGTGACGAGAACGCTGGTCGGGTAATAGCGATCCAGAGTGCGTTTCGGAACCATGAAGCTTGGACACCATCGTCCGAGGCGGAGCCAAAGCCATTTTTGCAGCTTCCGTGATTCCAAAATCAGAAATTGACCAAACGGTGCAAGGTTTTCAGTGCCTAAGTCAGGCCAGCCGAGCGTCGAGAACGGCCATAACGCCGACGAGAACCAGGTGTCGAGTACATCCTCGTCGCGGTACAACGGCACAACTGCGCCCTTGAACTTTGATCGGCCGCGTCTATCGGGAAATGTGGAATCTAAAAGCCATTTCGTCCGCGCATCCAATCTGGAGACCACCTCCACCGGTTTCCCATAGTGATTTTCGGCGGCGGCCAAAGCCTCGGTCTCTGTTAGTTCGCAAAACAGGCCATCTTCGGGGCCGTACCAAGCGGGAATTTGGTGACCCCACCAAATTTGCCGCGAAATGCACCACGGCTGGATGTTCTCCATCCAGTCGAAGAACGTCGCCTCCCATTGTGGCGGCACGAATTTGGTATGCCCGTCACGAACCGCCTTGATCGCCGGCTGCGCTAGCGTCTTCGCATCGACATACCACTGGTCGGTGAGATAGGGCTCGATGATTGCGCCAGAGCGATCGCCATGCGGGACCGCGTGAGTTGTCGGCTCAATCTTCTCAAGAAGACCGTCTGCCTCAACAAGCTCAACAATCCTCTTCCGCGCAGCTTCACGACTTAGACCACCGAGGTTTCGTAGGCGATCAAGCGCAGGGTCATCTACCTTATGCCGGCGGTATTCATCGTCGTGAAAACCACCGATAAGATACATCACTTCTTCTGCGCCGCCGCAGAGCTCAGCAAACTTTGTGTGCTCCCAAAACGATCGATTTTCCTCGATTGAAATCTCAGCCGACGTGGTCAGAACGTTGATCGGTTCGTAGTCTTTTAATTCAGCGTCCTTGTGCCTCTGCCAGACCTCGAAATCGTTGAAGTCGTGCGCCGGCGTGATCTTCACCGCGCCAGTGCCTTTCTCCGGATCGGCATAATCGTCGCCGATGATCGGAATGCGCCGGCCGACCAGCGGCAAGATCGCGAACTTGCCGATCAGATGATTGAGCCGCTCGTTATGCGGATGCACGGCGACCGCCGTGTCGCCCAACATCGTTTCCGGCCGCGTCGTCGCGACGACAATAAATTCGTCGCTGCCTTCGACCGGATATCTGATGTACCAGAGCGATCCCTTGGTCTCGACTTGCTGGACTTCAAGATCGGAGATCGCGGTCTTGAGCGCCGGGTCCCAATTGACCAGGCGCTTGTCCTTGTAGATCAGGCCCTCGCGATACAGGGTGACGAAAACCTTCATCACCGCGCGCGACAAGCCTTCATCCATGGTGAAGCGCTCGCGCGACCAGTCGCAGGACGCACCGAGGCGTTTGAGCTGCCCGATGATCGCGCCGCCGGACTCCGCCTTCCATTGCCAGACGCGCTTGATGAAAGCTTCGCGGCCCATCTCGCGGCTGCCGGGCTCCTTCCGCTCCATCAATTGCCGCTCGACCACCGCTTGCGTGGCGATGCCGGCGTGATCAGTGCCCGGCTGCCACAACACGTCCTTGCCGCGCATCCGCTCGAACCGGCAGAGAATGTCCTGCAAGGTGTTGTTGAGCGCGTGCCCCATATGCAGCGCGCCGGTCACGTTCGGCGGCGGAATAACGACGCAGAAAGGCTCCGCCTTGGCGCGCTCGGGCCGCCCGGCGCGAAAAGCTTCGGCCTCCTCCCACGCCGCATAGATGCGCCCTTCGACCGCAGCGGGCTGGTAGGTCTTGTCAATGGTCATTGGCTTGCTTTTGCCGCATGTCAGCAATCAACGCAGTGCGCATTTTGTCAGAAAACAGGTTTCCACCTCGGCGATGCTGCCCTAAGAAACCCGTGTGGCCTACGCTGTCAACGTAGCCGCCCATTCGCACGATTAGCCAGGTTTTGAGCGTTCCCGCGACGTGTCATCCCTCGTCGAAACATCCGCCGCCGCCACGCGCCAGACGCCGACGCGATCCATCGTTTTGTTGGCGGCCGCAGGTTTCGCCAGTCAGGCGCAAATTCGCGTGACCGATTCGCTGCTGCCGCAAATCGCCGTCGACCTCCACACCACCGTCGGCGTCGCGGCTATTGTCGTCACCACTTACGCGATCACGCACGGCCTCATTCAATTCGTCGCCGGACCGGTGGCCGACCGCTTCGGCAAATTTCGCCTGGTCGCCATCGCCAGCGTCCTGGCGGCGGTGTTCGTGGCGTTGTGCGGGCTGAGCGCGTCGCTGCCGCAACTGGCGCTGGCGCGGTTCGCCACTGGCGCGGTCGCGGGTTGGGTCATTCCGATTTCCATGGCCTATGTCGGCGACGTAACGCCATACGAGCGCCGCCAGCCGGTCCTGGCGCGTTACGCGTCCGGCTATATCCTCGGACAATTATTCGGCCAGGCCGCGGGCGGCGTGCTCGGCGATTGGCTCGGCTGGCGTAACGTCTTCTTCGTGCTCGCCGCCATGTTCGCGTTGGCGGCGGCCGGGCTCATATTCGAGCTCATCACCGATCCGCGAACGCGCGCGCCGACTAATCCCTCCGCGCCGGCGCGCGGCATCGTCGCCGATTACAAGGCCGTGCTGGGCAATCCGTTTGCCCGCATGATTCTCGTGGTTGGCTTCATCGAAGCGGCCTTAGCCTGGGGGGCATTCGCCTATATCGGCGCCGATCTGCACGCGCGCTTCGGCTTGAGCTTCACGCTGATCGGCATCACCGTCGCGTTTTTTGGAATTGGTGGGCTCATTTATGCCGGATTGGTGCGGCGCCTGGTGGTTTGGCTCGGACCGGTACGCCTGACTATTGCCGGCGGCTTCGTTCTGGCCGCCGCCTATATCGCGCTTGCTGTGACCCAGGTGTGGCAAGTGGCGCCGATCGCGACCACCGCCATCGGGCTCGGCTTCTACATGTTCCACAACACGCTGCAGACCAATGCCACGCAGATGACTCCGGAAGCGCGTGGCACCGCGGTCGCAGTTTTTTCTGCCGCGCTCTACATCGGGCAAACCGCCGGCGTTGCGGTCGGCGCGTTGTTGATCGATCGCTTGGGCGCCGCGCCGCTATTTGTCGTTACGGCGATCGGATTTCCGCTGCTCGCACTTTGGTTCGCGCGCACTTTGCGGCGGCAAGCTGCCGAGCCCGTGTGATCTTTAGGCGCGCCCGCGTCAGCTAGATCAAGACACCGAACGTGTCGTTGAGACCACGACGCCCGGCCTCGGTGATCTTAAGCGCGCGGCCTCCGTCCAGCCGCCTTACCCATCCAAGGTCAAAGCATCGTTGCGTTAAAACCGCGCCGACGCTGCCGCCGAGATGCGGCCGCCGCTCGGTCCAATCGAGACATGGACGGCAAAAAACCCGCCGGCGGCTTTGCGCCGCGTGCAGATCGGCGCCGAATTTTTCGAAAAGCGCGAAGCCGCTTTCGGTGACTTCGCCGCCGTCATCGGCCAGCACGAGGTGACCGCGGGCGCACAACGCATCGGCAATGCCGACGCCGAGCTTGCCGGCGAAATGATCGTAACACGTGCGCGCAACGCGCATGGCGTCATCGAGTTTGGACGCCGGGCGATGGCGCGGCGGTGAATCGGCGACGACCGCCATGATCCCTTCCAGCATCTCGGCAACACGCGGCGAGGCAATCCGGTAATAGCGATGACGGCCCTGTTTCACGCAAGCGATGAGGCGGCCACCGGTCAACTTGCCGAGATGGCCGCTTGTGGTCTGCGCCGACACACCCGCCGCATACACCAGTTCGCCGGCGGTGAGCGCACGACCACCCATCAGCGCGGAAAGGATGTTGGCACGGACCGGATCGCCGACGAGTGCCGCAACTTCCGCAATGCGAACGTCTGCCGTCACTGCAAAGTCCTTCCGTCGAGCGACCGCTGGCGGCAATGTAATACGGCCCGCCGCAGCCGCCACCTAAGAATGCTACGGCCGCGGCCGAACTATTCGCGCTTGAGCGCGCTCAGATGCTGCCCATTTGCCAATGTGAAACGTTGTCGTTTTGGCATCGGGCAATATTGGCGCAGAGGCTGAAGTGAGCATGATGGCTATTACCTCCACGCGCACCCGCTCGGGGCCCAACAGGACGCTCATCCTCCTGACCATGTCGCTCGGCGTTTTGATTGCGCAGATCGACACCTCGGTCGTCAATCTTGCGATCAAGCAAATCGGAGAGAGCCTTCACGCCAGCGTCAGCGTGCTGCAATGGGTCGTTGACGCTTACAATCTCGTTTACGCAAGCCTGCTCCTGACCGCAGGCGGTCTCGCCGACATCTACGGCCGCCGCCGGATCTTTGTCCTCGGCATCGTGCTGTTCACGGTCGGCTCGCTGGTTTGCGGCCTGGCGCCGAACGCGGCCGTGCTTGTTCTCGGCCGCGGCATTGCCGGCCTCGGCGCGGCGCTGGAAATCCCGACATCGCTCGCCATCCTCACCGTAGCCTATCCCGACACCCGCGAGCGGACGCGCGCCTTGGGTCTATGGGCGAGCTGCAACGGCCTTGCTTTCGTCATCGGTCCGACGGTGGGTGGCCTCCTGGTCGACGCCGCCGGATGGCGCAGCATATTTTTGTTGATCGTGCCGATTTGCATTGTCGCGCTCGCGCTGGCGCTGACGGCCGTGCCGGAATCGAAGGACCCAAAAGGCCGCACACTTGATCTGCCCGGACAAGGGCTCGCGATTGCCGCCCTCGGCGCACTTTCGCTCGGCGTCATTGAAGGGCCGCATTGGGGCTGGGCCTCGCCGTATAGCATTTTGTCGTTTGCGATCGCGATCGCGGCAACGGCGCTCTTCTTCCGGCTGCAAGCACGATCCGATTCAGGATTGGTGCCGCTGTCCATACTCAAGAACCGCGTGTTTTCGGCCAACCTCGGCATCGCGGCGGCGATGACGTTCGGCATGTACGCCATGCTGTTCTTGACGCCGCTCTATTTGCAGGCCGTTCGCGGCAGCAGCGCTCTGCTCGCCGGCTTCGAATTATTGCCGATGTCGGTAGCGTTCGTGATCGTGTCGCAGTTGTCCGGGCGCATCGCCAACCGGTTCGGGCCGCGGCTGCCGATGACCGCCGGCATGGCGTTCATGGGCGCCGGCTTGTTCATGCTGGCGCTGATCCCATTGACCGACAGTTTCGTGCTGATCGAAGCGGCGCTGCTGGTCATCGGCTGCGGGCTCGGCCTCAACACCGCGCCGGTGAACGGGGTCGCCGTCACCAACGTGCCCCCGGAGCGTTCAGGCACCGCGTCCGGCCTAGTCAACACCGCGCGCATGGTCGGCGCCACGCTTGGCGTTGCGGTTCTTGGCGCGGTCTTCGCCGTATTTGCCGGCAGCGCCGACGCCAGCGGCCATATCGTCAGCGGCCTCGTCCCCGCTTACATCGGCGGCGGCATTGGCGAAATGCTGGGCGCGATCGCGGCGTTCACGTTCATCCGCCGCGGATCGCTCCATCCAGCGCCGGAG
>Ga0302326_10011255_pt1 | contig 19294 bp, 17 predicted proteins | sample Palsa_T0_3_FD_202264 | JGI IMG/M metagenome (GOLD analysis project Ga0302326, IMG submission 202264) | Peat permafrost microbial communities from Stordalen Mire near Abisko, Sweden - Palsa_T0_3 | ecosystem: Environmental > Terrestrial > Soil > Palsa > Peat permafrost | place: Sweden: Abisko...
CCCTGCATCTGGAAAACCAGGCCGGCGACCTTGGAGAGTCCCTCCGCGCCGAAGATCCAGTCCTCGCGCATCGGCTGGTCGCCGTCCGGAGACTCATTGCCGTTGACGTCCACCGTGAAGCCGGCGATCAGGAGTGTCTGGTCCACGAAATTGCCGGTGGGCATGTTGATCGTGGTCACCGCCAGCGGGTTGCCGTTATCGAACGAGGTCGTGTCGCAGGAATAGGGCCAGGTCGGCTCCTCGATAATCCAGACATCGCCCGGATTGATCACCATCGGAAGGTCCCACGTGATGCTGGTCGCCGTATTCGCGACGATCTTCCGCGGCGGCGTGCCGCGCGACGTGCCCTGAATCACGCGAACGAGGTTGCCGACCTCCGCGCCAGACGTCATGCCGTTGGGATAGACCGGGCTTTGCCAACCGGAATCCGTGATCGAGGTCGGGTTGCTGGCGTTCGAGGCGTCCGCATTGAAACGCAGTGCAATGCAGTCGCCCGCTTGCACAATTCCGTTGGGGTCAGGAGTAACACCAATGGTGCCGGTGGCCTGATCCCATGAGGTGACCTTCCCGCTGAAGAACGGCGCTGCGCCTTCCGGCCTGCCGATGACCGAAATGAAGCGGCCAACCGGCGTCCATGTCGGGTTCGTGGATGGCGGCGGTTCTTGAAACGATCCCACCACAAGTTGGCCGGGAGCAACACTCCAAACAGAATCTCCGATAATTCCGCTGTGTCTGAGGTGCTTCGCTTTTACCCGGATCTTGCTGACGTACGGCGACGGCAGTGCCCATGTCGAGCGCACCAACGGCCCGGCGAACGTGATTGAGCCGGGCGTGTAGGTGTTGTTCTCGCCCGCCGTCAACGTTCCGGTGGCCTGCGCGCAGATCAGATCGTCCTGCGTCGCGACGAATAGCACGTAAGAAACGAGACCCGCGACCGCCGGCCAGGTTATGCCTTCCAATGTGAACGTGTCCGTTCCAGAGGTTGAAGTTCCGATGATGGCGATATTCGACGGGGCCGAAGGAAGCCCGCTTGAATCCATCGCGCAGATAGCCACGCGTAGCGTCGCGTTGGCTGGCAACGATCCGCCCGTCGCGGACTGCGAGATCGATCCGATTCCGGGCGCACCCGCGCCGGTGGCGCTGAACTCGTTCACCGGCAGCTTCCCGGTCACCACCAGGTTCGCGAGCATGCTGCCGTCGGCCATCTGTGCGTAGGACTGGTCGGTATCGAAGGTCCACTCGCCCGGAAACAGCGCATCATTCGCCGCCGCCTGCACCTGGTACGGTGCCCACGCGGGGCCGAGCGGGATCGCATAATACAGGGCCGGCAGGGGCGCGGGCACCACGTCCATCGGCTTCGGGCCAACGTCCAGGTCGTACATCGAGTCGGTGACGGTCTGCCCCTCGATCTGCACCGACCAGTCCTTCTTCAGGCTCCATCGCTGAATGCGGAAGCACATCGTGATGACCTGGAACGAATGGCCGCTCCCGGATGGAGGCGCTGGCGACGTGGTGATCGTGGAACCGTCGCTGCCGACGGCGGTGATCGTCACCTGCGCGCCGCCGATCACGATTTCCTTGTTGACCAATTCCGAATTCCCGGCCGCAGTTCCGGCATAGGTCCACGGATCGCCGCTTACCCAAGTTGCAGTGCTGCCAGAGACGTTGCAGGTGCCATGGAGGCCGGGAATATCCGGGTGGGTCATCGAGACGACTTGCCCGACCTCGTTACCAAGTCCGAGCAGCGTCGTCTGCCATGCCGCCGTTCGCGCGTCGCGCCATTCCGCCGGAGTCACGCCGCCGACTTCTTCGCGCGTCCGTGTGGCTGCTATCCGCAGCGCCTGGCTGAGTGACGAACAGCCCACCGAGTGCATCTGACTCGTCAGCGGAGATCCGGCGCGGCCGTAGTAAGCCGCGTGGCTTTTGTCGCAATACTCAGCCGTGTTCGCCTGGTACTGATAAGCAACGTCGGCGAATGAAAGCACCAGGTGTTCGAAACCAGCTTGGATCGGCGTCAGCCGCAGAGTTTGAAACAGAGAGTTCGCGAGCGTGTACGCATCCACCGCGCTGGCGTTGATCCGGCAACCGACCTTCAGCTTTCCGAACTCCCACGTGTAGAAGCCCAGGCAGCAGTTGAGCACCTCGGTGAGCCAGTCGCGGAACGGCTTCTGGCTGCTGATGACGCCCTGAAATTGGAACTGGGTTTCGGTGCCCTGGACGCTGGTCTCCGTGACATACCCAAGCGAGAGCGCCTGCGCAATCGACATGGTGGTCTGCACTCCCGTTCCCTCCGGAGGAGGTGGGGGCGGGCTAGTCCAGTACGAAAACGAGTAACTGCCGTCGGGGTTGAGATTGATCTGCGGAGCGGTGAGCGCCTCCCCAGCCGTCGTGAGAGCATAGTTCACGATTGGCGACGTGACGCCCAGGATCGGAGTGACCTGCGCCGCGGCGATCTCTGCCGCGCCACTTCCGTCGCCTACTATCAGCGACGGCAGCACGAACGTGGCGAGTTGCGCAAACGAAGTGGGACCGCTTCCGCCGGCGGGATTCGATCCCGTGGAGGGATCGCCATACAAATCCATCGCGCGCAGCAGCATGTTGACTGCAATCCAAAATGGATTGATCAGTCCCTTGACGCCGGTGCGGTTGCCGTTCTGGTCCCAGGTCCAGCCCCACATCCCGTAGTCGATGGGGACGGTCATCTGGTGCTGGTCCGGGGTGCTCGGTTGAATCGTGGTGGACTTGACGATGCGAATCTCGCACGCCGCAGTGCCCGCCGCGTAGACATTCGGCTCCCAGACTTGCGGCGACCCCTGGCCGAGCGAGAAGTAGTCGCTGCTCGGGTTCGCCGGGTCGCTGCCGGTTACGTAGCGCAGCCCCATGCCCGGCTGGTATTTCGTGATGTTCAGGTTGCCGTTGACCGCCAATCCTTGCCAGAGGTAGCCATCGACCATCGGAGCCACCACGTATTTGTAACCATCCGCGTTCGTAACGACAGCCGAAGGGGTGAATCCACCGAGAGGTCCGGCGCTTAAAATACCGAGCGAGTCGGCGTAGCCCGATTCATCGCGGTAATCCACCATCATCGCGGCGGCCATGAACGCGTAAAGCGGATTGCCGCCCGAGTTGCACCAGAACTCCGGCAGCGCGAGGCCCCAGACCGTATCCGAGATGATCGAAGTCGCTGTGACGGTGTTGCGGCCGAAGCCGAGGAAGCCGGTGGAGTCATCCTTGATGACGACGCCCTGCGGGTCGGCCTGCTGCCCGCCGAAATAGGGAGACATGCCATGCACCTGGCAACCGTTCGCCGATTCGAGGTAATAGTCGCAGCTTGTTGGATCGCCGCCGGCAGCCGTCACCGCCGAGGCACTGCGCCCCTTGCTGGCCCACGGGCAGTTCACGCCGTCGTTGTAGGTCTTCCAGCACTGACGGCTGACCTGCCGCTCCGGGTACTGGTTCATGATCTGGAAGAACCCGTCCGAGCACGTGACCGGGAAGATCGGCGTCCCGTCGCTCGTGAAGTTCTGGATCACGCCTTTCCAAAGCTGCAGCAGAATCCCGGAGTTGACGTGGAAAAGGCACAGGTCGATCTCGGCATACTTCAGGTCGGTGTCGTTGGCGAGTTGCGTCATCACGCGGTCGCCGTTGCCGAACGTGAAGCGGACGTTATCGGAGGTGCCTTTGATGTCCTGCGAAATCAGGACGTCTGAGCCAGGCTCACCGATGCCGATCAATCGGGGCAGGTATAGCTGGCCGCCCACCGTAACGCGCCGGTCGGAGACATAGATGTCGGGGACAGCGGATTCGCGCACACGGATGTGGACCAAGGGGATGATCTGCTGAACTTCGGAAAGCAGCGCGGTAGACAGGGCGTTGGAGGGGAACCGCAGGCAGGTGGAGTTGACCGTGTACGCAGGGGCTTGTGTGGGATCTACGACCTCGATGAGGTTCAGTCCCATCTGCACCGCGTTCCGCAGGTATTCAAACGAGATCGGCGTCTGCTCGAAGGTCACCAGCACGCCGGTGGTCGTGCCGCCGGGGTTGGGGACGTTGTAGGTGAACGCTTTCCACGGCCCTTGCATGGCTTCCCAGAACGCCTTGAGCTGGTTCGTTTCGGCCCAGTTCAGGTTCTGGTGCTTGAACTGAAACTTGCGAGGGCCGATCCCGACGTAGTAACGCTGCTCTTGCTTGGCGTCGAGGCTGCCGAAGCGATGCACGATCACCGGGCGTTCGACGGAGAAGCCGAACGGGTACTGCGTGGTGAGCGGGAATGTCTGGCCGGAGTTGATCACCGTGGGGACAGTGATGCGGCCGATGGTGTCGGGCATGGCGTGTAGAGAAGTACGTGCAACCGTCAGGAGCGCTCGGAGGATTAAACGTGTTCAGCAGGAGGGCGGCCGGACATTCCGCTTGGCGTACAGTTAGAATATCGTTTCCGTCTCTTTACGGGAAACCCTGTCAAAGCCAGGTAACCATGGACGACATCTACGTAAAAACCGTCACGCTGAGGAAGCTTCACGGCCTCATCGAGCGCGGCATCTTCGCGGTGCCGGAATTGCAGCGGGAATTCGTCTGGAACGCCCGCAAGGCTTGTGACCTCCTCGACAGCATCTACCACAACTACCCAATCGGGACGATTCTCATTTGGAAGACCGACCGCCGCAATGAGAACCAACTCCGGAAGCACTACCACATCCTTCCGCACTTCAATCCGAAAAATCGGGATATCTACTTCCTGATTGACGGGCAGCAACGGCTCTCGGTTCTGTGGCACTTGCTGCGAGGCGAAGGCGGATCGGTCGTCAACGAGGAGGGAAAGGCCCTCAAGTTCAGCAACGTTTTCTTCAACCCGTACGCTTCCGAAGGCGACGGACTATTCATCTATCGCGAGCACCTTAGTCGCGACCAAGGTGAGACGCTCGTGCCGGTCGTTGACCTACTGTCCAGTACATGGCGGCGGCGCGCAAGTGGCCACGGCGTTCGCGCAATGAAACGGCTTGAGGATTGCCGCCGGCAAGTGCTCGGGTACGAGGCGCTGCTCGAATTTTGCGAAACAAAGGACCGCAACGAAGTCCGCGAGACCTTTATCCGAATCAACTCATTGGGGATGCGCATCGGCACTGCAGACCGAGCTTTCGCACGGGCATCAAGATTTGATATGCGTGGTTTGGTCCGCGACGTACAGGATCGCCTCAAGCATGGGTTCGATCAAATCTCCAGAACGACCATTCTTCAAACGTTCGCCCTTGCGCTCGGCAGTCGCGACTTGGGCGAGCGCGCTATAGAGGGATTCATATCCAAGCTTGAAATCGACGAACACGAACGAGTGCGTTTCGAGCGAGTCTTCCCCCGACTACGAGAGGCCATCACCTCAGCCGCCGACTATGCTGTGTATGAACTCGGCGTTCCCAATTTTGAGTTCCTGCCGTCTGAGCCGATGATGATGATCCTTTCTTTGTTCTTCTTCCATAACGGCAACGTCAGGCCATCGCGGTCCGCAAAGCGACGATTGACTCAGTGGTTTTGGGCGACAGGCGTTGGAGCGCGGTACACGGGACGTGGATATCGTCCGAACCTGACCGCCGATGCATCTTTCGTGAAAAGGCTGGCTACCAATCCCAATTCCCACGCTTCGTTTGGCGTCAAAGTTCGGATTCACTCCCTTCGTAGTACGGAGTATGGTCGGCCTGGACCGGTTAGCAACGCGTTCTTTTGCCTACTACGGCTCGCCGGACCGCGCTACTTGGATGACGGCTCCCTAATTCCGCTTGGGGAAACCTCGAGTCGGCGAAATAGCAGCGACAAACATCACATCTTTCCCCGTGCGCTCCTGACCCGCTACGGCATCGGCCCGGACAGGTTTAACAGCATCTTGAATATCTGTTACTTGGTTGCCCGCGACAATAGGAGCGTTGGTCAGCGGGTGCCAAGGAGCTACTTTGATGACATTCCCAAGAGCAAACGAGCTCAAACCTTAGCGTTGCGCAGTCACCTTATTCCGTCTAAGAAGGGTCGGGGCATATGGGATCGCAGCATCAATCGCGGTTTCAGGAATTTTCTCAGTGATCGCGCTTGGCTGCTCGCTCGGGCCTTCGAAAAACAGGCTGGCGTGCGGCTTTTCGACCGCAGCGAACGCTTTTGATTCGCCGTCTTGATTAGCGAGTCGAAGCTACGCCACCTCCACCAAATCCAGTCCTTGCACGTTTGTCCGCGCGACATCGGTAGCCTGCGCCCAGTTGCCGCGAAAAATCACCGTCACGCGGCCTTGCGTATTGTTGCCGGTGGGATCGTAGTTGCTGCCGATCTGCTGGCCCGACGCCACGTCAAACGGATTGTAGAAGGCGAACGGGGTCAGCCCGGCATTCTGCGAGACCCAAAAGCAGTACAGCGCCGAGAGCACCGACGCGCTCAAGCGTTTGCTGAGCCGGAACGTCCGGCGCGAGGTCTGCGCAAGTTGCGCCCGCTGGATCGTACCGTCATGATACTGGTTCTGGAGTTGAGCGTATTCCCGCGACTCCGTGAAAGCGGTGCACAGCGATGCCGGCATCACCCCGTTGGGCTCGACTTGTGTGAGGTTGCCTGGCACAGGATCACGCCACCGTCAATCCAGGTAGCTGCATGTTGGCCGATTGCTGCGTGCGGCCGTAACTCGAATACTGCGCCGCCATCGCCTGGTCGGTCACGAACTGGGGTGTAACAAACTGGCCGGTCATGAAATTCGCCGCGTCATTGCCACTGATGCTCAGCGACAGGTACGTCGCGCCGGTGCCACCTGCCGTGTTTGGGTTGCCCGGCGTCGGATACGTCCCCGCTGCGATCCCGCCGAGCGTTGGGATGTTCGATGCGTAGACGTGAGCCTGGCCATCCTGGTAGCTGGCTTGTTGATAGAGCTTGCCGCCCTGCTCGACCAAGCTCCCGGCATAGGGCGTCGTGGCCGACAGGGGCATCTTCTGGCCAGTGGCTTCCGAGTACAGCATCACGAGTTGACGCACGCTCGGTGACCGCACGGCCACCGCAATATCCCCGCCGAACTGCGACTGCGCGATCTGCACGACCTGTTTGATCGTCCCGCTGTTGGCCGGGATGCTCACGTTATAGATCGACTTGATGTCGTCGTGCGCCTTCTGCGCCGGCGACACAATACCGAGCAACATCTCCATCCCGCCGATAGCAAAGCCAGCAGCAGCGCCAATCGCCGCCCCCAGCGGTCCGCCCATCTGCATTCCGATCATTGCTCCGCCCGCAGTGCCCTCGGCGATGCCGCCCCACGTGCCGCGGTTGTTCCCCAGCAAGCCAGCGCTGGCGAGCATCATGCCGCCAGCACCAAGCGCAGCCCCGGCCACGCCACCGACGCCCGTGATCTTGCCGCCGGAATCTCCGGTCTGGACATCGTTGCCGTTCTCATCCGTGCCGTAGATCGGACTGGACGGGCTCCGTTTGAAGCTCCCCCAGTTCGTGCTCTTGAGGTTGCTGACGATTCCCGACAGACCGCTCGGCCCGTTCGCGCCAGCCGCGCTGCCGCGCGCCCCGCCAAACAACAGCGCCAGCGGATCGAATCCGCCCGTCCCGGCTGGCGCCCGGTTCAACGTCGCCGTTCCCGCCGAGGCACCGGACCAATCCCCGCCGCCAGTAGCCCAAGGAGCGGGAGTATAACCGCCGGTGGCCGCGCCCGGCGAAGAGTCACCCGTCCCGCTGAACCCAGTGCCCCCGCCAGCCGCTCCGGAGCCGCTACGCGTGCCGCCGCTGAGCAGCATTGCCATCGGGTTGAATCCAGTGCCGCTGGAACTCCAAGGAGCGGGGGAGTAGCCGCCCGCTCCCATAGGTGCGCTGATCTTGGCCGGCGCCGAGATCGATGGAATGGAAATGCCCAAAACGCCCGCTGCGCCGCCGGCGCGACTCTGTAGGGATGGGGCCGCTACTCCCAAGCCTGCTGCCAGGACAGCCGTGAGCGCCGCCATCACCGCGTTGTTCTGCATGGTCGCTGTGGTGTTCTGGTCGGTGGACACGCGCACCGGGTCCTGCTTACCGCCGACCGATCCCTTGAAAATGCCCGCGAGCCCGCCCTGCCCGTCCGCGCCATAGATGATCGGATGCAGAGCGTTCGCCGCCATGCCGCCCAGCGTCTCGGTCACCGGTTTGAGCACCGCGGAGTGGATCGTGTTCACCAAGTCCTTGCCGAAGTTCTTAGGCTTCGTGAACAGAACGTCGAACAGCTTCTCGGCCTGTTTCTGCAGGTTGTCGAACTGCGACTGGATCTCCTGCTGGCGTTTCTGCTGGATCTGCGCCTCCTTTTCCTCGAGCTGATCCTGCGCTTGGGCGATTTCCGTGAACAGATCCTTCTGGGCCTGCGCCGCCAGAACGGAGCGCTTGGCCGCGTTCTCTTCCTTCGATATCCGCTCCGCTTCGATGCCCGCCAACTGGACGGCCAGATCGAGTCTGATCCGGTAGGCTTCCTGCGCTGCTGCCTCTTCCTTTCGCGCCGCCATCTCCCGCTTTTCGGCCTCGGACATTGCCATCGGCGTCTCCTGGCCGGCAGTCAGTTCCGCCATGCGCGCGGATCGCGCGGCGCGCCGCCGCAATTCATCGCGCTGCTCCTGGACTCCTATGTCCTCGATCCGTTCCTGCGCGGCGAAGCCTTCCTCCCACTCCTTCATCTGCTCTTTGCTCGGCATCATGAGTGCGAGCATTTTCTTCTGCTGCTCGGTGGCTTGCTTGTCGGCGTACTTTTCGAACTCCTCCCATGCCTTCTTCGATATGACGGCTGCCTGCTCGTCGGCCGCCTTGCGGATCGCCGCAATCTCCGATTCCGATGCCTTCACTTGCGCTGCCTGTTTCAGAAGCTGGTCCCGCTGAAAGTAGATCTTGCCGATTGCGTCGAGTTCGGCTTCACTCTTCTCGAATTCGGCCGCCTGGCGGCGGAAATCCTTGAGCTGCTCCGCGCCCTTCGCGACCGCATCCAGTGCGGCTTTACGGCGCGCTTCGGTAGCTTCTGCGGTATGGAGTTGTTGCCCCAGATCCTGTGCCTGGGCCTTCGTCAACGGCTTGTCCGGTTCAAGCAGTTGCTTCTGCAGCCGCTCGACATCCTTCTTGGCGTCGGCGTAGGCCCTCTCCATGCCCTCGTGCGTGCCAAAGAACCGGGCGCGAAGCCGGATCCGTCTCTTCTTTGCCTGAACGCATGTCCGTCCGCTTGGTGGCCGCTTCGGCACCCTCCAGCATCTTCTGCAACTGCTGGATCTGGGCCTGGATATCGCTCGCGCGCTTCGCTCGGGCCTCCTCGTCGCGCGTGGGAGCGATGGCCTGCAGAATGCCGAAGTCACCGACCAGGCCTTGCTGTTGGGCGCGTAAATCCTTGATGCGCTTCAAGGTGGCATCGCGGTTCTTCATGATCTCGGGCGCCTGTCGCTCCATTTCAGCCACTTCCTGGCGATGACCGGAGATCGACATCTTCGCCCCGATGCCGCCCGCCGCCCGAATGTCGGCGGCATCCTGCATCGCCTGTTCCTCTTCGCGGCGCTGCCGTTCATCATCGCCGGCAGTCGAGATGTTGTTGAGGAACCAATCGACGCCCTTCCCTACCCAGGTTACGGTGACGACCAGTCCTTCTTTGAACTTGCGGACCAGCGCGTCCCACTTGGTTTCGAGCACGGTCACTTCGCGCTGGTATTCGGTAAAGCGGCGAATGTCCTCCTCGGTCGGCCCGAAGCCCTGCTCGTGAGCCACGCGCAGATTCTCGTTGAGTTCCGTCATGAACGGAATCGCCTCCACGCCCACGCGCTTGAACAGGTCCATGGCGGCCGCGTCCCGCTGAAGCCCTTCCGGCAGCTTGTTCAAACCCTCGGAGATCTCAACCAGAATCTCAGACGTGGGTTTCATCTCTCCGGTGGCGGTGCGCAGATCGATGCCCATACCGCGCAGGGTGGTCCGCACCTTCTCGCCCTCCTGGGAATTGTCGTCGGCTGCCTGGGAGAGACCGCGCATGAGGCGCTCGACAATCGAGATGTCCTGCCCGACCGCGCGCGCCGCGAAGCCGAACTGCCCGACTTCCTTCGCGGCCAAACCGGTGCGCAGTTCCGCGTCCTTCACGCGAGTGCCATATTCCCCCAAGCTCTTTGCCGCCTCGAATGCGGACGCCGCAATCGTGCCAAGTACCGCAGCGCCGGCAGTGACAGCAATGCCAAACGGACCAAGAGCGGAAAGCACCGACGAGAGTGCGCCCTTCGCCCCTTGGAGCGGATTCTCCATGAACTGGCTGACCCGGTCGCCGAACGAAGTGATGGCTTCGGACTGCTTCCGCAATGCTTCTTCGGCTTCCTTGGCCGCTTTGACCGCGAGAGCTTCACGCGCGGCCTTCTCCTCCATGGCGATCATCTTTTCGTAGGATCTGGTGATCGCGTCAATGGCCTGCGGCTCGCGGTTGTATCGCTGTAGGAGCTGGTCCCGCTGGGTGATCAGCCGGTCCACGCCGCTCTTACCGTAGGTCTCGGCCTGCTTTTCGAGGGACGCGATGAGCCGCTGGACCGAGGACCGGGTCTGATCCGAAATCCGGATGACCTTGCCGTGCGATGATTCCGCTTTCTTCTCGAAGCCGTCGAGGGCGGCGTTGGCCTTGTCCGTTATTGGGGTGACCTGGTCCTCGGCTTCGAGGATTACGCGTTCCGCTTGGTCTGCCATTTACGCTGCCTTGAGCATCACGAAGGGACGAGCCTGAAATGCGGCGAGCACGGCCTGGCGGTCGCGCGGCGAGACGCCCCACTGCGCCTCGCGCCGGTTATTGAAGGCGGCGATCTGCGAAGCGGTCAGCCGCCGGCCAGGCAGGGTCTCGTCGAGGAACCCAATAGCCGCGCGGTTCTCATTCGCGGTCAGGACCTTGAGGCACCGCAGCGTGTGGCCGCTCCAGGTCCAATCGCGGATCGGCTGGAGACCACGCGCCGCCTTGTAGTCGGGGTAACCGCGCCGGCCTGGCAGTCCCGGTTTCAGGGGCGCAGCCGCCTGGTCGTAGATGTTCTGGCCGTGTTGGATGCGGGCCCGGATCGAATCGGCCAGCACCTGCGCGAAGCCCTGCATCTCGGTGGCGGTGTAGGGCGAATAGACGAAGCGAGCACTCTTGATGACGGTGTGGAAATGCATATTTTTCACACGGATACCCTGCGGGGAGTTGAATGGAGGCAGGAAAATGATGCATATTGAACAAAGCCTCCATGCCTCAAGAGGAATTCATTTTTCGAGCGCTCCGGCAGCAGATGCTTTGGCCATCTGTCCATGCCGCGATCGATGTGTACCAAAGACGACGGTCTTCCAGCGCCGACCACTACGAACTGATCTGGAGGCTCATTCATATTTGCGAATGCGTCGCGATCACCTTGGCGTCGGCAGCGATCACACGCATCCGGGATATTGGTGGGGCACCAGACTATCTAAAGCTGCGCGAGCGCTGTTATGGGGTTACCTGGAACAGTACTGAGGGCGCCCTCGAAAAGAGCCTTGGGGCTCTCGACGGATCGATTGACAAATGGATCGAGATCCTGCAGCACATCGCTACCTTTTCCATTGATGGCAGCAAGTTTCTAACGGGCCTCCAGACGTTTCTTGTCGGGCCATCAAATAACCAAGAAACTCACTCAGTTGACCTGTCTCCTCTTGCTAGGGCGTGGGCTCGCGCCTGCGATGTTCCCCCGAGCGTTACAGCCGGGAAAGTGAGCGTGAGAGAAGTCATCCAAGCGGTCAACACATTCCGAAATCGCTTTGCGCACGTCCCGTTCCCCTACGATCAGGTGCAAGACATCTACCGCGAACTTGAAGCATGTATTTTCAAGATATTTGAGATTCCCCCGACCGCCGCAAACGACGAATCACCGCTGTCGGGCTGCTTTGCACTGAAAGGATCCGTACTTCGCGGCTCCGGACATTACAAGACCCCTGAAAACTGGACAAATCCCGAACATGAAACATTCGCCTGGGGTAAACAAGCCGAGTTGGAGACCTGGCATGCGAGACCCTTTGTCTTCCTCGACAGGATGATGCGCCCGTACATGCTGAGCAGGCTCAAAAACGAGGCTGGCTCATGGGAATACATTCGCTTTCTCGCTGAAGCCAACGCAGTCTACAGCCTATCCGATCCTGATCTTCTGAAACTTCTGCCCCGACCTGCCGAGAGCGACTACCCGAAGCACACGGACGATGACGAGCAACCGGCTGCAGTTGGTCACGAAGCGCAGCAGAAGGAAACCCTTCCGCCCCAGCCCCCCGCTCCCAAGAAGAAGGATGTCACAAATCGGGACGATGCGTTTGCCGCAGTCAAAGAGCGCAACTTTGAGCCAGCCATCGAATTCTTCAAGAAGGAAACGGAGCAACGACCCCACTACCATTCGGGCTGGCAACGACTGGGTTTTGCCCAAAGAGAATATGGGGTTGATCTAATGGAGACCGATCAGGAGAAAGCCGAAGATCTCCTTCGTGAATCCATCAAGAGCTTCGCGCGCGCCACCGGTCATGCAGATCCACAGTACGCGGCGGAAGCATACTACAACCGATCGAAATCACATTGGAGACTGGGGCGACTTACTCAGGACCAGTTGCAGATGAAGGATGCCATACGGGACGCAGACGACGCGGCACAGCGTTTTTACGATCATCGGTTCGTTTCTTGGAGCGAGTTTCTAAAGGAGAATCTCCGCTGACGGGGCCCAATGCGGCAAAGGCCGTTGTTCGCTAATATGGCAACCTGGACACGGGTGTATTGCTAAGGGATCTGAACGCCACCGTGCCCTGTCTTGATCGGCTCCTGCCGCTCCGCATCTATCAACTCCAGCACCCGGAACTCCTCCTCGGTGATGTCGGCCAGCGTGATCGTCAGCCCGATGCTCTTCGCGTTCAGGATGCGGAAGCAACGCCGCACCAGAGTACCGTTCGGAGTGTCCATCGCCTCGTCGAGCCGATTTTTCGGGCAGCACGGTCCGTGGCTGACATCGATGGCTTTCCAATCCGCCTGGCACGCGGGGCAAGCATTCAATTCCGCCTGCGCCGAATACCCGCACTTCCGGCAGCGGAAGACGCGGTCGGGGCACTCCTCCTCAGTTCCGCACAGCCCGCCCTGGTGCAACACCGACCGGATCAGGAATCGCACGCCCGGCTCTTCCGGCCAGTCGCCGGGCGCGGCTATTCCGGGTCTTCGTCAGCTTCGATTGCCAGTTGCGCAATCACTTCGGACACCGCGGCCGACTTGTGTACGATGGGCACAGTGCCGGCATAGCCATCGTGGGAGATGTGCAGCTTGTCATACAGCGCGCCGCTCGGCTCCAGGAAGGCCCGCGTCTCGACGGACCGGCGCGCGGCGACGACGCTGGTGGAAGCCCGCTCGTGGTCCTGCATCTCTTTGGCGGTCGGCATCCGCAGCACGTGAACGACACGTGCGCCTGGAACTTTCATCTCGATCCGGTAGTTGATGCCCTCGCGTTCGACGCTGGCCACGGCGCACCGTTCGATGCGGCCGATCACCATGCCGGCCTCGGCGTCGTCGAACTCGGGGCCATCCTTGTCCGTGCGGATCTTGAGGAACAGTTCGGCGTTGATCTTCGGCAGGTCCACGTCCTCGCTCTGCGACTTCCCGCGTCCGAGAAAATGCCGGACCGTGCGCTGCGCACGCGCCCACGCGCACCACTCCTCATCTGAAGGGAACCGCACCTCGCAACTCTTCTCGCCGCCCGAAAGGATCGGCACTACGAACGGCTTCGACGCATCGAAACCCGCTTTCTTTTCAGTTTCCATTCAAGCCTCCTATTGGCAGATACTCGTTTGCGGCGTCATGACGGTCATCGTCACCATCCCGTTGGTGGGGTCGTAAAGCTGGACGCCGGTGATCTGGAGCGTCACGATTCCGTCAGTGTTGCTGAGTTCCGCGACGTTGAAGCCCATCTTCTGAATGAGCATCGTGAACGAATTGTTGACGTCGCGGGTCACGGTGAACGTGGCGGTCCCGGTGGTCAGATTGATCAGGTTCGAATACTCGGCCGATCCGGCCTCGACGCGCACCACGAACTGCACTGCGAAGACGCGGTCGCCCCACTCGAAACGCCCCTGGATCTGATAGCCGTCCTGCGCCCCCGAGCCAGGGAAGAAGCCGGGCCGGAAGTTGTTCTCCCAGGACGCTTCCATGGACACGAAGTCCTTCGCGCTGCTGCCGGACAGGTAGTTGATGCCGTTGAAGGTCAGCGCGGTGATCATTCCGGCATTGAACTCATGCGGTGAATACACGGCGGGCAGGGTGATTCCGCTGGGCGAGGTGTACTGTCCGGTAGTCACACATTCCGCCGCGATCATCGCGCTGGCGCGTCCCGGCGAGTTCTTAATCGACAGCTTCCAGCCCTTGACGGCGCAGCCCACTAGCATTTCGTCCAGCACCGCCGAGCCACCGGGCCGGATCTGCTGCACGAACGAGAAGTACGGCAACTCCAGGCCGGTCGGGTTCGTCGCCCCCAGAGCCGGAATGATGGTGTACGTGTACGGGCCGCTGCCGCTCACGGTGACGTTGCCCAGTGAGAACGCCATCGCCCACGCGAGAATTTCCGACGAAGCGTACTTCGAGATCTCGTAAGTCGGCATGTTGTAATGCGACTTGAAGAGCTGCGTTGGGAACTCATGGCCCTTGCCGATTTCAGCGCGGTCGTCCTCGTTCACCGGGACCTTGGCCCACGGCTTGGTATTGAGGTTCGTGTGACGCCAGATAGCAGCGGAAGCATTCGCCGTCCCGATGGCGGTCTGCTTGCCGAATCCCCAACCGTTGAGCAGTTCATTGATGTTTGCCATGCTACTTTTTCTCCTGAACCGGAGTTGCCGGTTTTGGGCCAGTGGCCGCTGGCGGGGGAACCTGACGCCAACCGGCGACCATGAGCGGTGTGAGCTCTGCGGCAGTCGCTTCGACTTCCTTCACTTCGCCCTCGGGCGATTGCATGAAAACCCAATCCATAACCTTCTCCTTCACTCCCCGCCGGGATTGCCTTGCTCCACCAGCGTTGCTTGCGCCTCGAAATAGTCGAGCGTCGCGCCGTCGGCGCTCACTACCACCGTGTTTCGCTGCGCGGACGGAAGATCCATGTCCATCGGGTAACAATTGGGGTCGATCTGGAAATGCAAGAGCGAAGACCACGATGGAGCACCAGTTGGTATTGCACTCACCAGCAGCCAGAACAGATCAGCATAGGTAGCTGTGGAGTTCTGTTCCGGCGCGCGCAGGTAGATCGAGAATCGGTGCGCGAAGTGCAGTGCGCCGCCCGTGAGACGCCGCGGCGTGGTGCCGTTCCAGGCAACCAGAATCGAGCCAGGCGGCATTTGCAGGATGGCCAACCGCAGATTGTTGTCGGTAGCCAGCCCTTCCATGAACGCGCGGATGTTGTTGCCGTCGCCGCCGACCGCAGTCACCAAGTCCGGGCAGGACTGGAGCGCGGTGACCCACTCGCCAAGTATTGTGTTCGGATTGATCACACGGAACCGCTAACTCGCGCGCTGCAGCAGTGCCAGGTTGAGCATGCCGTAGGCATCCGGCTGCCGTACCGTCGTCACCACGTACTGCGTCCCCCAGGCAGTCACCCAATCGCCCTTCGCCGGCGGATTCGAGAAGTCGGACGGATTGACCGAGATCTCTTCGAAGTTCGCCACCGCGCCTGACTCCTCGCGTGGGCGAAGATGGCGGATGGCTGTTACCGTGAACGGGTCGCCTTGGGCCGCGCCGGCCTGCACCGGTTGGTACACCACCGGTTCGCCGAAGGTTTGGAGCATGACGCCGTCTACCAGCGCCTCGATGGTGGGCCAGTTACCCATCTCACGTCCAGTAGGCGACGATCAGTCCCTCGCCCGCGTTGTTGGCATCGACGTAGTAATCCGATGGCAGCAGCAAATGGCGCGCATCTTCCGCCCAGATATCGAACGAATCCGCGACGCCGCCACCAGAGCCGGTGGGCCAGAACTCCTTGATCACGCCTGTGCCGTTCGTCTTGTTCATGCCGGAGACGCCGAGAAACACGCGCCCTGTCTGACCGATCACGGCGGCGAAGCGCATCCGCTCCACCCGCAGATTCGGGTCACTGGACACGGGGACGGGCGTGCCGGGTGTCGGGACCGGGATATTGCCGAAGGATTTTGCTTTCATCAGATCGTCTCCGCTGCGCGATCAGAGCCAGGCCAGGACCTTGTACTTGGCCCCCGTGGTCACCGTCATGAGCACGTTGGTCGCGGTGTGCGTACCTTCTGTGACCGTGAAAACGTTGGTGCTCCCGCTGTTGTCCGCGCAGGATGCCAGCACGCCAGCGGGCACCGCCCCCAGACCATGCGCGATGCTTTGCTGCGCGCCCGTGCCGGTCTGCACTGCCGACAAGAACAACTTTTGCTTCGATGGGTAGCTGCCCTTGAAATTCGCCTGCGGACCCGCGCTCTGAAACTCCGGAGCGTTAACGGGTGTTTTTTCCACTTTGACTGCCATGCCTCTTTTCCTTTCCCGGCTTGGCCGGTTCCTGCTTGGGAAGCTTGGAGATTGTTCGCTCGGCCTCGGCCTGAGTCCCGATCCTGCGTTGCTCGTAGAGTTGCCGCGCGCGCGTCAACTGGACCTTGTTGGCGGCATCGGGCGCGGGGTACTCGTCGCCGATGTCAGACGGCGTAAAGCCCTGCAACGGGCGCAGAACGTACAGCGGCGGAACCAGACCCCTGGTCAGCCGCGCCCATGATTCACGACGAAGCATCATGGCTACACCGCCGAGATCACGTTGTTGAAGTAGAAGCCGAGATCCGCAGAGACCAGGCGCATATCGAATGCCGAGTCGATCTCCACTCGATCCGATGCCAGATGCTCCATGCGGAACGTCTTGATGCGGACGCCGGCGCCCCCGGTCGTTCCGATCAGGCCCGTCCAGTTGAACACGTACCCGGCGCTGGGCGTCATCAGGCCGGCATTCTTGGGGCGGTAAAACAGCGCCGCGCTCATGCCGCCTATGAACGCGTTGGATTCGGTTGCGCCCTCCGCCGCCGTGTTGTACACGGCGTCAATGACCAGGATCTCGTCCAGTTCGAGAATCTCGGCCATGATCTGGCGAGTGGCCACTGCCGGGTTCGGCGCGGTCTGGCCGTACTTGGTGCGGTCGATGAAGTCGGGATGATCCACGAGCTTGTCGAACACCGGGCGGCTCACCACGAAGATGTTGGGCGCGAAGCCGCCGCTCGACAGCCGCATCTGGGTCTTCGCATTGCGAATGTCGGTGATCGGGCTGCCGTTCGGGTAGTTCGCGGCATCCCAATAGATGACGTGCGTGGAGTCCGCGGTCGCCTGGCCGCTGACGTTGTTGGTCCAGATCCCGGTGCCGAAGAACCTGGAGACCCACTGGTTCTCGCGGCGGATCAGCGCCTTCTGCGTCAGGAAGATGGTGGCGTCGCGATCCGGTGCGAGCGGCGAGTCGCTGTTGGAGCGGATCTGGTCATCCACGTCCTTGTGCAGCGACCACACGTCGCAGTTGTACGTGCCGGTGGAATTCAGGTTGTAACCCGTGCCGGCGGACTCGGTGGAAAGCGCGCGCTTCTGCATCTCATCGCGGTTGAAATCCGCCCGCGCGTAGGTGTAGTAGAGGTCGCTTTTGTTTTCGACCGGCACCGCCGGAAAGGCCTTGTCCGCGACGAATTCGACTCCGGCAGCCTCCTGAAGGTAGGCCACGGAGATGTTCGTCAGCGGTCGATTGACGTGAACGTCTTGTAGTGTTGGCTGAGGCATATGTGATTTCTCCTTGTTTGTGAATCGCTACATCTTGTACGGGCCGAGAAGCAGCGCGGGGATGATCACGCCAGCCCCCGCCGAGGCAGCCAGCGCGCGCGCCCGCACGAAATTGCCGGTGGTCGCAGTGATGGCCTGGCCGCTGGCGTTGGCCATGAGCGGATCGCCGGCATTGACCGCCGCGCCGGTCAGCAGTTTGGTGATGCCCAGGATGGCGACCTCGGCCTCCACTCCCTGCGCGTTGGGCTTGTCCTGGACCACGCCATCGGCGACGGCGCCAGCGCCCGTGAAGTTGATCTGTCCGGACGAGTTGACGGTCACGAAGTAGAACTGCGGATTCACAGTCCCGTTTGTCGTGAGGTCGGCCGCCGCCGGAAGTCCGACTGAACGTAACGTCTGTTCGAATGCCATGTCTGTCTCCTTTCGCCCTACCGGGCGAGCCGAACGCCGGCCCGTTCGAGCGTGGCGATCAAGCCCTTCGCGTTGTGCTGCGCCACGAACGCGCCGTAAACCTCGGGATGCTCTTCGAGCATGAGGGCGTAGGCGCGCTCTTTGGTCAGCTTGGTGGTACCGCTTTCGGCGTAAAGATTGGGAGTCTCTTTGCCGCGATTCTGGCGGGCGTAGCTGGTGGCCTGGGCTTCAATCTCTTGAAGCGAACCCACCGCGCCCTGGTTGGGATTGACGTGCGATGTAATCATGCTCCTCTCGCTTTCGATCACGCGCGCGGCGGTCAACTCTTCGCTGACGTCCGCCACGCTGAAGTACTGGCCGCTGGACTTCTTCTTGGTGAGAAACTCCGCGGTCTTGTCGGGACAACCGGCCATCTTGCACAACGCGCCGATGGCTTCGATGTCGCCTTCGGGACGCATCTTCAGCGGCACGGCAGCGAGGCCGGCAAGCGGAGCCATGCCTTCCGGTTTCTTGGCGTCGCTCTTTGCGCCCTCGCCGCAGGCGTGACAGTACTCCGCGCCTTTGCGCAACTCGGCACCGCAGGCGTGGCAGAACTTCCCGGACGCCTCGCCCTCGGCCTTGGTACCGCAGGCATGACAGAATGTCGCGTCCGCGTGGAGCTTGGTTCCGCATGCATGGCAGTACTTCGGTTCGTTGTTGGTCTTCTCGTCGCCGTCACCGTCGCCCGGCTTCTTACCCTCGGCGGCGATTGTGAGCGTTTCGTTAGGCATACTTGCTGTTACCTCCTTGGTTGTTGAATTTGCGGCAATCGCCGCCGTGGAGCTCTGGACCGGCTCGCCGAGCAGTTGACGAAGCGCATTCATGGCATCGCCAAGCGTTCCGACCTCGTCTGCCAGCAGCGGAATAGCGTTCTCCGACCAGCACACGGCGGCCTGCGTGCCGATGATCTTGTCGGGATCGGCTTTCCGATTCCGCGCGACCGTTGCTACGAACTGGTCGTACTGCCGGTCAATTTCGGACTGGATGTCTTTCTCTGCCCGCTCCGATAGCGGCTCATGCGGGTTCCCATCGACCTTCTTTTCGCCTTTGAAGACGTAGGTGTACTTGAACCCCTGCTCGTCGTTGAACTTCGAATCC
>Ga0302326_10011258_pt1 | contig 19292 bp, 17 predicted proteins | sample Palsa_T0_3_FD_202264 | JGI IMG/M metagenome (GOLD analysis project Ga0302326, IMG submission 202264) | Peat permafrost microbial communities from Stordalen Mire near Abisko, Sweden - Palsa_T0_3 | ecosystem: Environmental > Terrestrial > Soil > Palsa > Peat permafrost | place: Sweden: Abisko...
TTGCCACAGCCCCTCGACAGGCACATGATCGTGTTGCAATTCATTTTTGGTCAGTTTCGTATCCGCTCTCGGATTCCAATCCGTCAGCACGGTTTCGTAAATGGTCTCAAGAATTGTTGCTTGCTTTCGAATATTAAACAGCGCCTTGACCCGTGCTGGTCCCGCTTCGCTGAATTGGTTCCATAGGTCATGGTTCTGGAGGACGAGGAGAAGTTTCGCAGCGAGCGCTTCCCAGTCCTGCGCGGAGACAAGAAACCCGGTCTGCTCATGCGCCACCGCCTCCGGTATGCCTCCCGTTGCGAAACTCACGACGGGCAGTCCCATCGCCTGCGCCTCCGCGAACACCATGCCGAAACCTTCAGCATCGCCGGTTTCAGCGATCACACTCGGAGTACTGAACACTTTGGCGCAATTCATCCAGTACTTGATCACTTCGGGGGATTGCACACCGAGAAACTCGAAGTTGTGCAGGAGCGCAGCAGCCTGCTCTTCCAATTTCTTGCGCAAAGGGCCATCCCCGATAACCACCAGTTTCACCTCGGACATGGCCTCCTGAACTCGGGTCATAGCCCGAATGAGGTATTCGCAACCCTTCTTCGGACAAAGTCGGCCCACAAACAGAACGATGGGACGGCGCACGATGTCCGGATCCGGCCGGAAGAAGTCCGTGTCAATCCCGGTGTAATGAACCACGACCTTCTCCGCGGGGAAACCCCGCGCGAGCGCTTGCCTACGCATGAAATCCGACACGCAGATGAACCGTGCGCCACTCGCTTTGAGGAGATCTCGACGTCGCAAATACCAGCGCGACAAATGATCGTCGTCAGTGGTGACTTCATATCCGTGAAGGGTGACCACAAGGGGAATACCCAAGGCTCGTGCCAGCGAGACCACTTCGCATCCATCTGGGCCGAAATGTGCGTGAATCAAGGTGGGGCTTTCTTTGGTAAGTTTCCGCTGTTGACTCAGACTGGGGCCCAGGTATCTGAAACGAGCGCGCTCGACCTTGCCCGCGATTCCGTTCCGGCAGAGAAGGTGCACTTGCGATTCGGGAAGACTAAGTCCAGGCGCGCGGCGCAAACCTACATAGAGGGGACGAAATCGGCTTAACGACTCCGTTTGCCCTCGGATATACGTCTCAGATGGGAAGAGCAGCGTGTGCCGATACACGATCACAGTTCGGTTGGTGTTCATAGCCATTAGCCATTTGTGCTGGTGCTGAACTGCCGGAAAGAAGCAGAAGAGAGGCTGACGGCAGTAGAGATATAGAGAACCCAGAATATACTATGAACAGTCATGAGCGCACCTTCGGTAAGATTGTAAATCAGCAAGTACACCAAGTAAGTGCACAGCCAGACCGGAACAGGACCCTGAACTCTCGATTGAAATCGTAGTGCGCGCCGCCAACTCACAAGATAGCCCACGGCGAATGTGGCGATCCCTATGACTCCTAATTGGAGCACTATATCGAGAAAACCGTTATGCGCGTAGCCTGCCCTCCAACCGGCTGCGTCCAGGACGGATCCCGATTCTCCCTTCGTTCCTTGCCAAAATGCGCTGAACCCATAGCCCAGCCATGGCCGCTTTGAAATCGAGACCATTAATGCGCTCCACAGCTCGGTACGGCCAGACAGGTCCGAGCTTCGATTCACCAACTGAAACGCTTGTGCAGTGTCGGTCATTAAAATGAACAACAATCCAGCTAGCAGCAAACCAATACCGAGGGTGGCGGGAATCACAACATTAAATCGGGCTCGAATCAATTTATACAAGGGCAGCGTAGCGAATATGATCGCGCACGCGATCATTCCTGTTATAGAGCGGGAAAGAAAAAGTAGGGCAAGCGACCCCGCGAAGCCAAGCCAGCGGAGCGAGTGGAAGCGCTTTGGTCGCACGAAAAGGAATACGAATATAGCGAGCACCATGACTCGCGCGAGTTCGTTTTTCTGAGGAAATACCCCTTGCCAAGGACCATTTGAGCCCCGATCGAACCCATACTGAGGAAGGAAGATTGCAAAAAAGAAGCTAAGCGCCACGATCAGGGAACACGTCCAAGCCAGCAAGCGCAATTGTTGCTGGACCGTGTAGCGAGTCCCAAAGTAAACACCGAATGCCGTTGTGGCAAGGAGAGAGGCAATTGCCCGAAGGGTGACCGATGGATCCTGGGACCACGCCGTGGAAGCAATTGCGATCAGTACTAAAACAAAGATCCACTTAATGTTCCGTGCATTCTCAACAATGCCCGGCCAACGAATGGCAATGAAATAGAACGCGGCAACGTAGAGAGTGGACTTGACGGCGAGGTCCATCAGATTTGTTTGCGGAGGTGCCGACGAATCAGCCTCGCCCACAAGCAAAGGCATTATTGCACCCGCGGTGTAAAACAACATGGCCACGCTGAAAGACTTTTCAGCCTGCCCAACCTCGAGAGACTCGTATTGCCTTTTGTTCATTGAGAGGCAGCGCTTCCAATCACGACCAGCGGAGGAGATCTCTTACAAAGCCTTTCGTATACGCTCCCCCGACGTTAATGAAGGAAGCAAGCGATAGATCCAAAACACTATAGCGTGACCTGATTTCAGCCTTCATCGAACGAGCCTTTTCTGATTTGGCCGATTTCAGTTGATAGAGAATCCATCCGTATCGTCTCCACGCCAGCCTTCTAAGTTTTGGATGCCGTTTCTTGATCTCAAAGACAACTTGTGCATCACGAAGAGTACGGAGAAGCTTTCCGGTTTCGCCAGCTTGCCGGTCACCGGTGCTGGTGTATACGTTCTCGCCATGAATGCGCTGCTTCGCCATTCGTGAGGGCATCAGGAGCGCCGGGGTGAGAGAAACGGCAACCGCCTTCAGGTAGTTGTCTGCAGCTACCATCGTCCCCTCCGACATTGGCAGGATTTCCTCGAGAACGCCCCGCCGAAAGCATAGACCTGATGTAGCGGGCAGATGTGCGGTTTGACTTCCAAGCCGAGACTGTTCACGCTCATCCACCATCTTGCACTCTCGAATCGTGGGCGCAAGAAAGTCGATTGGCAAGCCGCAGGCGTCACAGTATTCAAGGTTGTGAGCGATCACCCCCGCTTCTGGATTCTGCTCCGCTAAGTCCAGGATTCTCTCGGTCTTGTCGGGCAGAAACACGTCATCCGAATCCAGGAGGAAAACCCACTCACCATGCGACGCGGCAAAACCCGCGTTGAACGCCGACGCCTGGCCCCCGTTGCCCTTGAGGATTGAAACGATGCGTTCACCGTAACTGGCGATAATTTCCCGCGAGCTGTCAGTCGAACCGTCGTCCACGACGATCACTTCGGTGTTCGAATAGGTTTGGTTCAGTGCACTGTCAATCGCGTCCCGGAGGAATCGTCCGTAGTTGTAATTGTTGATGAGAATTGTGACCAGGGCGCCGCCCGTTGTCATCGAAGTCATGCGGAAGCCTCCCCAAATCCTTGCTCAAGGTACCGTGCCCTCGTTAGACAAGTGTGGCGCAGTGGCTAGCTCTGCCTGGTCCACCCAGACGAGATGGGCGACACGGCTTGTTGAAAAGCAATTAAAAGCGTTCTGAGCATGAACCTGAGCGTGACGAGATTTGCATGATGCCTGAACACAGACAGGGCGAGCCGGCTTAACTCGGCGGCGTTCATGGGAACAGCCCCTCTTGCGAACATAGAACGGTAGAAGTCCATTACGGGCGCCTTGCCGGCTTCCATAAGCTTATCATTTATGAAGTTATCGCATGCATTAATAAACTCCGCTGATTTTGGAACCCGCTTACCATAATAGGCGTTTTCTCCATGGATGCGGTAGGTGGCTAGAACATCGGGAATGCCGATCACTTGCCCTATAAGGCAAGCTCCTCTCACAACGCATTCGTCAGCGCACAGACGCAAATGCTCCGTCGGCATCGGTAGTAGACGCAGAGCCAAATCGCGCCGGATGACCAAACCGCTTGTGGGCGATGCCGGATAGTGGAAAAAGCGGTAACGTTGGGTATAACGGTAGTAGTCCATGCGCGGTTTCATCTCAGGAGGAAGGATTCCCGGGCCAGGCAGCATTTGCACCCGATGATAGAGCATCGAGCCCGGCTGGCTGTACGGAATCACCCGCTCCACTTTATCGGGATGAAAGAAGTCATCGGAATCGAGCAAGCAGATGATTTCGCCCCGGCTGGCTGCGAACCCTGCGTTGAAGGCGGAAGCCTGCCCACCGTTTTCTTTCAGAATAGGGATGATTCGGTCGCCAAAGCTCTGGACGATTTCCCGCGATTCGTCCGTGGAACCGTCGTCCACGACGATCACCTCGATATTTCGATAGGTTTGGTTGAGCGCGGAATCGATCGCCTGGCGCAAAAAGCGGCCATAATTATAGTTGTTAATCAGAATCGTAACGAGTGTATTGGATAGGGTCATACGAGTTACTGGTTGGAGCTAGCTTCTTCCGGATTCGCAAGGCACTTCCCGCTCATTTCGGAATAGCAGAGGAAGTAAATCATCATAAGTTGGCGGCCACACGGTAGGCCAATGTATCGCTTTCGGAAACAGAAAGCCGGTATCCTTGCCCCACCAGCATTCCGATCGCCCCCCGATGGTCTCCAATCGAGAGGTGTTTGTGTTCGAAATGGACGATTGCTGGCTTTCGGGCCGGGACATTAAAGAGGCGTAAGATTTCAGCGTCGAAGCCTTCGGCGTCGATCTGTAGCAAGTCCACTTCTTTGATGCCGCTTTCATTGAACAGCGTCTCGAACGTCGTGCAACGCACCTGCTCGGCCTCAATCATAGTCTCTAGATTAGGCACCAGATATGCGTGGCGCATTAGCACGCTCCGGTCAAAACTTGCGATCTGACCCACCCACTCCGGTCTGTCTGCAGAGAGCTTGATTCGGAACAAAGTTGAGCAACCATCGTGGTCGTCTATGGCAGCATTCACGAATTGAAAGTGTGGAAAGCGAACGTAGTTGCTTTTCAGCCGCTCAAACACATCCTTTTGCGGTTCGACCAAGATGCCCTGCAATCGGTGTCTTTCGATTAACGGATAAATCGGGTCGCCCGAGACTCCATCAAATGCGCCTACCTGCAGATAACGAATCTTAGAATGCTCTAAGCGATAGTGCGCGAGAACCATGTCGAGATTAGCAAAGAGTTCAGAGGACCGGTGCCCCAGCATTGCTGGCGGCGTGCCGCGAACTTGCGTTTCGATCCAGTCCCGGCCGCATGAGCGCAGCCTCCGCGGGACAAATCGCGCAATTGATTTGGCAACGTTCATATCAATAACCTTGAAAAACTTATACCCGGATTCGAACCAGATTTGGCGAAATCATTGCACCCGCTTCGTGGAAGCAGCGGAAGCGCGTGCAAAATCCGTGTGTCAAAAGCACGACCGAAGCTGTAATTAATCCTCTGCCGGCGAGGGTAACTAGGGTGGTTCCCAGAGTTGCGGGCAGAAGAGATGTCACCACCCAGGCCACAACCAATGACGGGCCGACCGGCCAGATCTGGCCCACAAGGTCCCAAATTCCGACGGAAAATTCGCGGCGCAAATGGGGCAGCAAAACAAAGGCCGCGCACATATAGGCGACCAGTACACCGGCGGCAACAAGCTCAATCCTTCCCGATCTCAAGGCAAGCAGAAGAAGCGGCACCTCCACAACCCCGATGTATAAATTAGCTCGCCATGGAGTTTTGGTTTCTCCGCGCGCCAACAAGCAGGGGCCTATCACCTCGGTCATGGCACGTAGAATGCCGTAAACACTCAAAATCTTCAGGGATATTTCCGCCGGTATCCATTTATTGCTGCCCTTGCCGAGAAAAGTCACCAAGAAATAATGCGAGTTTATGAGTAGCGTTGCGTTGGCGGTCACGGCGATAAGAGCCACGAGGTCAATGGTCTTCAGGTACCAGCGGCGCATCGCGACAGGGTCGTGTTGAATCGCCGCCAGCGTTGGCATTAGAACATTGTTCACCGTGTCATTCAGAAGCACGCAGATGAAGCTTCCCCATGTAAATGCCAGGGCGTAGTAGCCCAATTGCGCGCTTCCCAAGGTTGTGCCGACCAGAAAATTATCCAGATTGAAGATCAGAAAAATCAGCACGCCGGTGCCAAACAAAGGGATGCCGAACCGGAGATATTCTCGTGCGTCCGCCCTGTCGAAACCGAAACGCATGGGAACGTTTCGCGTGACTTGCATGGCGATGCCGCCGGCGAGTGTCGCGCCAACGCTGGCGATGACCACCGCCCAATAGCTCCACCCCAACAGGACCAAAGTCACAGCCAGGATGCACTGAACTGCAACGCTGACCACGCCTGGAATCACTAGCGCCCGGTAGTTCATTTCGCGCGTCAGCATGATCTGCGGAAGGAACCCGACCGTGCTCACCAAGAAGGTCGACGCCAGGATGCGAATCACGTTGCCGATGGCCGGGTGGTCAAATAAATGCCGGGCGAATGGAGCGATCAGCATAGCGATACCAAACGCCCCACAACTGAGGAGGATTTTCAGAGTGAACGCAGTCTGTAGACCGAGCGGTTTCAGCACTGGAAGCCGGATCACAGCGATGCCCACGCCCATATCGCTAAACCGGCTTAAGAAACCGATCACGATAAATGCAAACCCGACGATTCCATAATCGCCGGGAGCAAGATTCCTGGCCACCACCATGCTCGTCAGGGCAATGCAAAACAGGGTTATTCCTTTCGTGAAACTCGTGTAAATGATGTTTCGAAATGTCTTGGCCTTAGAAATTGTCATTGCTGTCGCCGGAACAAATCAGTTCTCAACCCCAACGATCGTCGCTGTTTCTCTGACTAGCTGACTGTGGCGACGCCACTTCACATTACTTGCCAAATGTAATTCAGCGCGCTACCCATAGAACATTTCCGTCGATGGGCGGGTGGCATTTGAGGGATCAGCGATCCTTACGCGCAGAAACTGGAGCATGAACCCCATGATGAACTGGATGTTCAGAACGAGGTAGCGCCGCCACAAGCGACGCGGATCCTGCGCGAGCCGGTAAAGCCACTGAAGTCCAGCGCGCTGCATAAATTCCGGCGGCTCAGAAAGGAAGCCTGAGTGGTAATCGAAGGCGGCCCCGACCGCGAGAATCGGCATAGAGAGGCGCTCGCCGATCTCATAAGCAAACACCTCTTGGCGAGGACAGCCCAGTCCGACGAACAAGATCTTTGCTCCCGATTGCCTGATTCGCTTGACGAGACTCTCAACTTCGGCGGGCGTAAGTCTCTTGAATTTAGAGGCCTGATACCCTGCTGCTTGCAGCCCTGGGCACTTTTCGATCATTTTGGCTGCCAGCTTCTGCACTACATCGTCGCGGCTTCCATAAAAAAAAACGGGAATTCTGTTCCTCGCCGCCTCATGGCAAACAAGAAGTGTCAATTTCGGCCCATAAACGCGATCACGAAGCTTCGTTCCGTGAAGGGCATTCAGGGCCCAACGGACTGGTTGTCCATCAGGCACGGACAGGTCGAAGTGATTCAACCGGTAGCGATGAACGAAGTCGGTCGCTCCCATCATCACTCCATGTACGGCCAAGGCGCCAACCGTGCATCGCCGTCCCTGCTGCGCCGAGGTAATGACGCGCATCACCGCCGATTCGTAATCAATGGCGTTGATTCGAACGCCGAGCAAGTTTTTTTTCCCCAGGTCCATCATGCAACAAATCCCGGGCCCCAACGGCCCCGGAATACCTCATAGATCTTCCGTCAGGTTCGCCAGCGTGTTGCCAACTAAGTTCACTGGCGAGCTACCGTCATTTCATAGATTCCGTTGATGAAATCGCCCTTGCTGACCCAAGCGAAGTGCTCATTCACTCGTTGGCGGGATTCTTTGCCCATGCGAAATCTGAGCTCAGGGTCTTTGGCCAACTTCAGGATCGCATTCGCCAAGCCTGTCACTGCCTCATCTGGCGTACTTGCTGTCACCTTAATACCCGTCTTTTCGGTGACTTGAAGACTGGGGCCGCCCAGGTCAAGACAGACCACGGGCCGACCGGCTGCCATGGCTTCGAGACAAACCCAGCCCCCGGAATCGTGTAGGCTAGGGTGGATCAAAACATCGCAATCCGAGAGCTTCTCCAAGACCTGCTGCCGAGGTATGGCCCCCCAGAAGGTGATACTTTCGGCCACGCCAAGCCTTTGCGCGAGCTGCTGCAACCGCTCTCCCTCGGGGCCGTCCCCAATTAACCAATACTCGCTTCCCGGGAACTGCTGGTGGAACTCTGCGAACGCTCGCAGACTCAGGTGCAAGCCTTTCCAGTGCTCCAGGCGGGCAACGCTGAGGACTCGAAACGGGCTGCTAACACTGGGGGGAACCAACGACAGGCGACGGATTTCACCTTGGGGCAGACCCATCGCTGAAACCACTAATACCTGCTGGCAACCCAGCGTTCGCATGCGCTCGGCGGTCTGCTCTGTCGTTGCCAGTCCTACGGCAGCCTTCCGAGCAGTCCGACGAACGTAGGGATCGTACTCGCCCATCTTGCGTGCAAGGTCGCGTGCAAGCTCGAAAATCTTTCCTCGAAGACTGAAAGACCACCAAAAAGCACGAGGTGCGGACTCGCCCCCTCCAACCGGGCCCCATATAAAGGGAACTGGCAGCAGTGCCAGGAAACTTGGCATCCAGTACCTGACGTAAGTGACATGATGAATAAGGTCGAAGCCAAATTTGCGGTACAGCCTCCGGCCGGCGAAGTAGGCACCTAATTGCCACATGTAGTAATGGAGTTGTGCTCCCCGCCGCCCTTTCTTCCAAAAGAGCGCCCAAGACGGGAGATCCAGGTAAACAAATCGGACATTCGGAAGCGCATCGATAGCGAGAGCCGCATCAATTCCTTGGTGACCTTGTTGTTGAGTAAGCACCCAGACGCGATGAAACCTTGCAGCCTGCAATACAACGTTCCAGCCCACCCCGGGTTCCGAACCCCTTCCGGGTGCGCACGCGTAGGCAGAAAGTAGCACTTTCATAGGACGTGAGACGGACCGCGCTCCTTCACAAGCAGCCGAAAGGTTCCTGGGAGCTATTGCAAATCATTAGCACTTTCATGCAGATTCGAGTCCCGCCTCTTATATCTGGATTCTCGGGCACTGGAGGGAAATCCACGCTTTATTGTTCAGCTCGGAACCGCGGTTGTGTCGATACATGTATACGACTTCGATCACATTTTTCGCTGAAATCGTTTGGACTAAGCGCGCAACTATTGAAGCTCATTCTCCTCGCGCGGACGGCACGAGTCCAGGAGAACTCCTCATAAAAATGGCGCCCTTAGGGACTCCGGCAACAACTGGAATAGCTAAAATGTCAATTACATCTCTAGGGGTCCGGAAGGACGAATCGAAGTAGTCAACCATATAGGCTGCTCCCGCGCTACCTGCAGTAGCGACAACGAAGCCAATCATGAGGATCAAGGATAGATTACCAACTGGCAACGTTGGAATTATAGGTGGTACAGCGATAGCAACATTGGCAATCCTTTTCTGATCTAAGGCGTCGGACGCGCGCTCCTGTTCCCGCTTGGAGAGATATAGCAAATAGTTTTCCTCATTCGCTTTGGAAGCTCGGAGCAAGTCCGCCTGTTTGAGTGCTTTCTGATCCAGCTCAACCATTTGCAGTTGCATATTCCGGATGCTCTGTTTCAGGGCAACGAGGGTCGCGCTCTGACCTGCCAGATCGGCTTGCGTTTTTGCAGCGTCCTCCCTCAGCAACTCGAAGGTGGGATCTCTATCTGTTACCTCATTAACGTACTCTTTTTTTTCCGCTGCGGTAACCGCAGCCTGAGTTTCGGCAATTTCCTTGTCTGCTTCTTGGACAAGCGGGTAGCTCGGATCAAACTTGACTAAGAGTTGAGTTCGCTTTAACTGTGCACCTAGAAGATTGTCTTCGAGTTGTTGAAGCAAGATTTCAGCCGCATTTGAAGTTCGCTGCGTAAGCGACCGTTCAGGTATCCTCTCCATTTGAGTTTTGTCGTCGCGGATGCGCTGCATGTCAGCGGCGACAGTTTGTTCCGCTTGGTGCAACGAGCCAACGGAGTTGGCCACGATTAGAGCCATATCACTTCGTTCGACGTCGGGGGCAACTACACCTTGTTCCTTGCCAAAATTCGCTAACCGCGTTTCCGAATCCAAGAGAGCATTCCGGTATTTTTCCGCCTCTTTGGCGAAGAAATCATAGGATCCCGTTGGGCGGTGAACCGCGACATGTTTCTCCACATAAAGGGTTGCCAATGTGTTCAGTACGTTATATGCCGTCCGAGGGTCTCCAGAAGCATAGCTGACGTTGATTAAATTCGTTTTTGGAGGAGACTCGATCTTAAGTTTCTGACCAAGATGCTTTACGGCTAGAGAAACATATTGTGACTCGTTTTGCTCGGGGAACAAATGCGCCCTGAACGATTGCTTTTCCTGATCTTCAAGACCATTCTCAAGAACAACCTTTTCCAGTACGTCTTGGCTCTTCAATAGTTCAGCTTCGGAATTGATCTCTTCTATAGTCACAGCGGACGCTGGAACTAGTATTTGAGAGGCCGATTCTGAAGTCACCATGGGGTCAACTCGCTCACGGTTAACTAACACTTCCATATGCGCTGCGTATGTATTCGAAGCTCCTAATGCGACTACGATTGACGCAAGGGCTATAACTGAAAAAATGGCAATCATCAATAGTTTGTGGCGAAACACCGGCGCAAGCACGTCGCGAAGAGTAGTGTCTCCACTTGACTCAAAGATCTCGGTAGTTAATTGTGTGTCCTGCATTGTCTCCTCCGCTTTCCGCTCCAACCGACGTGTCAATGCCAGATAACTTGCTTTGCCTCTCGACAAATTACGTAGCCCCCGAACCCTTTAACACCGCCGAAACAGTCCGCGCCAGAATTTTCATGTCAAGCCAGAGCGACCATTCATCGAGATATTGCAGGTCCAGCTTCATCCACTGTTCGAAGGGAATTGAACTACGACCGCTGACTTGCCAGAGACACGTAATACCCGGCCGCACGCTAAAACGGCGTCTTTGCCAGTCCTCGCTGAATCCTTCGTAGTCCCGAACCGGCAGGGGTCGTGGCCCCACAAGGCTCATATCACCCTTGAGAACATTGAAAAGCTGAGGGAGTTCATCGATGCTGGTCCGCCGCAGGATTTTACCGATCGGTGTAATGCGTGGGTCCTTCCTTATCTTAAAAACTGGACCAGGAACCTCATTCGATTCCTCCAGCTTGGCCAGCATTTTCTCCGCGTTCGGAACCATGGTCCGGAATTTCAAGATCATGAACCGACGCTTATTTACACCCACGCGCTCCTGCCGAAACAATATCGGTCCATTCGATGAACATTTAATCAGTACTGCGGCGACGAGTAAAATAGGGTTGAGAAGAATCAAGAGGATAGCGGAAAATACTGTATCTATGATTCGCTTGACTATAGATGGCCACCATTCGCGGATTCCCATGTAGGTGGCAACATAAGGATCCCCGCTAAATTCATCGGGGACCGATCGCGATTTCTTCAGGTCAAATATCTCACCGCCAAATCTCATGATGATGCCATGTTCTTCGCATAGAGCAGCAGCCCTCAGGGAATTCTCATAACTGGAGCGTAGGGGAAGGTACATCGCGACTTCATCGACAACGTTTCGGCGCAGAAATTCAGCCAAGCCTGCATGGCCAGACAAGAGGGGGAAGCCTGTCTGTTTGAACTCAGCCATCTTCTGCCAATCTTCATCCACAAATCCCAAGAGTTGGTACCCTAATTCCGGTTCCCTCTGAATTCTGCGGGCGAACTGAATCGCTCTGGAATTTGTCCCCACAATCAACAAATAGCGGAGATTACGACCGCGCCTGCGTAGGCTGGCTAACAGCGGCCGAAGCACGAATCGTGATGCCGCCATTAAAAGCGCGCTCATGAACCAGAAAGACTCTAGAAAACGGGGCGTGATCATCCTGATTCGAAACAACTCGGCCAGCAAAGCCAAAATAGCGGTCGAAAGCGCCGTAGCCTTAAACAAATCCATTATTTCGACACGCCTTGCGGTCAGTCGCTTAGAAGAATATAGCCCGCAAAAAGAAAAGATCACGTGCCATATCAGCAGAATGGAGCCAAATGTGACGCAATTCAATAAACTAACTCGGATTGAAAGGAACTGCTCAATTCCAACATTGAAATCCCATGTAGCGACCAGTAGGGTCGTCAGCCCAAAGGATAGAGCCATCTGAGAAATGTCGAATATCTTTAGCCCGCTCAGAAGGAAACGACGCTTGGCTTCATTCATATGTGGAGTCCATTTAAGCATCGCATTCCCTTGGATTGTGTCAGTCCCTGCGCGGAAGCAAGTGTTAGGTTGGAAGATTTCGGCTCGCGTCGTTTATCGCCCAGAGATGTTTCCAGTCGGGTAGCGAACGAATTGGTTGCTCGGGTTTGGCGCACCCAGTCCTACAGTCTTTGATAAAGTGACTCTGGTATTGGGAAGGTGCGCTTGTTCAGTACTGCACCGAGAACGGGAATTTGCGCGGCACGCAAATTCTCCATCACCCTAAGTGCTGCTTCTTTTCGTGTCGAGTTCGCCTCCAAAACCAACACCAACCCATCCGTAAGCCGCCCGAGAGCTGTGGCATCCGCATAGCGAGTCAGCGAGGGTGCATCGATCAAGACGTAGTCAAATTCTTTTCGCAGTTCCTCGAAGCGAAGTTTAAATCGGTCGCTATTGAGAAGATTTGGCGAATCAGGGGTGAGCGAGCCGCTGGACAGAAACCACACATTATCCGTGTGAAGTGGTCTCGCGAAAGACCGAATGGGGGCTTCGGTCAGCAAAGAATCGGTTAAGCCATAATGATTATTGGTTCCCAGGAGACCCGGAAGCGACGGCGATCTAAAATTAGCTTCCACTATGCATAGGGATCCACTTACATTAGCTCGCAAAGTTTCGGCGACCAGCAAACAGATTTGACTGCATCCATTACCTTGGTCGATCCCGGCGAACAAAACTGCATGCGGAGCCCTCTGCGTATTCTGCAAAAAAATCCGTTGTACGAGCTTCAAGATCTCTTCGTGAGCCACTTGCCCCAAACCAAAATGAACCCCGTTCGTGCGGGCTTTTTCGAGTTCCTTCGAAACCACCGGGGTTGGTCTAGGAATCGTAGATGCTTCGAAGTCCTCACCGACTTGCTGCATCAACTCAAAGTTTTTGCTCATTCTTTTCCCTCTTCCTGAAGGGAGTAAGAAAATCCTTGCGTAGATTGAATGCGACCACTAGATGGAACAGCCGGAAAGGAAGGCATGACAATCCGCCGACCGGTCTGAATGTAATTTGGATCGCGTAACCACGGATTGAGATTGCGGAGTTCCTCGAGAACTCCTTGATCGTATCGGCCTAGGTTTTCAACACTGATTCGAGAAAGCGTTTGCCCCTCTGAGATTTGGACCGGCATTCGAGATTGGTTAACCGATGGCTCAATAACGTCTAGTAGTATGGGGAGCTGTGTGGGAGCAGGAAGCTGTTCAACATCCGCGCTCTCCGACCCCGAGGGAGGTTTTACAGTCTTTCCTTCGTTCTTGTTCACGGCAGTTATCGTGGCGAGCACAAGCGCGCCACCTACTGCAACCTTGGCGGCCCAACCTTGGACCCATCCCCTACGTGTTCCCCCAAGCGGCTGCGGCTTGGAAATAGTGAGAATCGGTCTTTCCTGGGTGCCAACTGTTTTGGGCGACGGCCTTTTAAATAGAGGATCAAGTTCGAGATCTGCAAGGACTTCCAATACAGTAGCCGCATCAGCCGCCTTCTGTTTCGTAGCGCAGGCAAGCGACATCGCGTTGAAACATAGATTATTGATATTGCGTGGAATTCCCTCGCTGTGTTCTGCAATCAAACGCCGCGCCTCGGCTGTAAATACGCCCGCATTCGAGCATCCCGCGATGAAGAGCCGGTGATCGATGTAGGCGTCGATTTCCTCTCTATTAAAGGGTGCAATATGAATGAGGAGAGAAATTCGTTGCCGCAGCTGGACCATCGAAGGCCGGCTGAGCTTCTCCGCAAGACTTGGCTGTCCCGAAATAACGATTTGCATCAGCTTCATCCATGGCGTTTCAAAATTGGAAAGCAGACGGATGGACTCGAGTACCTTCTCATCAAGATTCTGGGCTTCATCAATCACGAGAACGAAACGCCTACCCGCATTCATTTCCTCGATGAGAACCTGATTCAGCATCTCTTGCATCGCCGGCAGATCTTTTCCTGTGGCATCGATGTTGAGATCGAGGAGAACTTGACGAATGAACTCACGGGAATCGCAGTCCGTTCGAAATACGAACGCTGTACGCGCCTTTCCACGCAGGCCTGCCAGGTATTGATAGAGCAACGAAGTTTTGCCCATTCCTGGCTGGGCGATCAGAGCGAGAAATCCTCGATTACTCTCAGTGCCATAGTTCAGTGAGGCGAGGGCCTCTCGATGTTGTGCGCCTAGGTAAAGAAACCTTGGGTCAGGAGTTACGCCGAATGGTTCCTCAGCGAGTTTGAAGTAATTTATAATCATTTACACGCTCGTCCTTCACTATCCTCGGAACCGCCATCCATTTTGCAAGCACCAGCTTCAGCATTGACCATAAACATTAAGGGAGTGTTGTGTATCCCCCCGCGTTCCCGGAGACTGAATAAGGCACGTACTTGCGGAAATTCGTGATGAACTTTTCTGGCACGAAGATCATGTCGCCTGACGACAACTGAGCATCCTCGTTGGCGTTCTTTCCGTGCAAGATATCCTTTAGGCTTAATTTCTTCACTTCTACCCAGTCATTCGACACACGGTGAAAAAGAAATACTTGCGACTTCGCGGTGGGAGCGAACCCTCCGGCAATCGCAATCGCTTCGGTCACGGTCGTGTCGTGGCGGAGGTCGTACTCTCCCGGCTTACCGACCTGACCGGATACGAGAAAAAATGGCTTTTGAACATCCATTAAATCGACGCTGATGATTGGATTGTGAAGGGTGCCAGAGTACGCTTTTTTTAGCGCTTCAATGATTTCTGGCACCGTCATTCCCTTGACGTAGATGCTTTCGGCACCCTGAATATTGATGTATCCGTCTGGCTGTACCAGGACCATTGTTTGGTCAAGCTCTGGCGAGAGAGGGAACGAAATCGACAAAGTGTCATCCGGTGAGACCCTATAACGGGGATTTCGCCGCTGTAGGGCAGACTGGTCCGAAACAGACCCGCTGGAACCCGTATCTTGAATTGGATTCGACCGCGATTGAACAGAGGAGCCATTTTGTTGGCCACAGAGACTTGATGCCACCACCGTCAACAGAACCACGAAAAACGAAATCATCAGCATTGGTCGATGCATTGAGCTTTGCCTCCATCGTTACTTACAATCTGTTGCTGCTAGCATAAGAAATATCGTCAACTCAGCTGATTCGTCGCCTTGGGAGATTGGCTTTATGAATTTGGTCAAATCGATTCCTCTTGAAAGAAAAATAGCTAAACCAATTCGATCTCGTATCCTTCGACACGAATTGCAACGGATCCATATAGCAGATCCACTGACACCACCACGCTTTGATTATTACCTTTGCCAATGAGGATTCCCTTAATGCCGTCGAGTGATACCCTGCGAACCCGTACTCGCTGCCCGGCGCTAATGAGGGGATGCACAGTGCACTGGATTTTTTCCCTGATCGCCGTACGGAGATTTTCGATCTGTTCCTCGGGAATCGGAGTCCCGACTCTATCGCTGCCTACGAAGCCAAGCACGCCTGGGGTTCGCAATACCCTCAGGCGCTCTTCGGTCGTCTGCGCGACGCGGATGAAGGCGCAGCAGCTAAACATGGGAATATCCACTTTGCTCCGCCGGTCGCTCCATTGGCGGATTTGTTTAACCAGCGGGAGAAATGTGAACACTCGGCTTTCTTGGAGATGTAAGGCAACCCGCTTTTCATGTCGGGCCACTGTTTGAATCGCATACCAGTTCCATTCCTCCGACGGGAGCCCTAACGGAATAACTGCTGAGCTACTTTCCAGATATGGCTAGAAATTGAGCACAGCTTCGCCCTCTCAGTCCCATTTCTCACTTTAAAACCGAAGAACCAAAGGCTTTGTCAGGGATTGCCTAATCCAAGCAGCGGCCAATTCGATTCGCGCCGCTCCTTCCTACTCATCCACGGGCTCCTCGGAATCTTCAATCGGCCCTGCCGCGGGTCGTGGTGCTCGCTTCGAAACGGTGTGCAACGAAAATCCGTTACCAACGACCGCAAACCCACATTGACCGCTGCCCGTGATATTGGGTTCCACTCGCAAAACCGTCATTTCAGCTTTCATCCGTAACCTGGACAAACCACTTGATCCGGGAACAAAGACCTTCATCTGGACGACGGAACTCAAGGGGGGGCAGGTAGCGGTGAATATATATGCTCCATGTAAACTCATATCACGTGCGACGCCCCTTCCTTGGAAGTGCCTGTCTTCAGGCCCTTCCCAGCAAAAAATTGCTGGATTCTCCGTCCGATAACGCACGGCTCTTCTTCTCTCCGCCGACACGTAAGGTCCTCGTGTGATTTGAACGTCCCCTCATTACTTCAAAATTCTGAGCAACTCAGGCTCACGCGGAGACTACGAAGATTGCGGATTAGTGACAAGAAGCTTTATGTCTTCATCAAAATAAGAATGTTTATGTGATTTTTTGACCTCAATGCAGGCAAGAGCTTCGTCTGTCTCTTGCAGAGATCGGTCCACTACGCGCGCGACAAATGGAATCGCTAAAAAAGATTTCCTGAGGACAGTCTGGTGAGGCGAAATATGGACAAATGTCCATTCTCAATAGTAGGAGGTTTCATTTTCTTCTATTCAATATCTAAGTACTTACGTATTTGAAAGTTTTATGGACTAGTTGTCCTGAATGGTCGTATCGTCCATCGTGAAGGGAGTTGTCGCATCCCACATTATGTCAAGTATTCGGCTGGGCCCATTTGGCAGTGCTTCAAAGGGCGAAAAGGTTCCCTTTGCAGTAAGAAATGAACTAGAACTTAACAGATCGAAGAGCGCGATTAACGACTGGCGCTTTTTGTCCATACGACCCCAAACCTATTGTTTCAGATCTGTTTATATTCGGCGAATGCTGTTTCGATTCCGCGGGTAACGCCTTATGCTTCCGACAACGGCTGGTGTTTCGTCAGTTCGTTCTGCATCTCCCCGAACAATCAAATGTCGCGGAAGGCAGCAGGGTGTCCCGGCCTCTTCGGCGACCCAAAGAGCGCATTTCCGTGCTTATCGCCATGGCTGATAAGTTGTCGAGCGCAACTTTAACGACTGCGTTCACGCATGCTTACACACATTTCAAGGTCAGATCGTTAACCGGAAACTCAGAAGAGATCATTGCCGGCCTGGGATCGCATAAAGCCCACGTTGCACTTATCAGTGAAGAGCTCCGGGACGGCCCAAAAGCAGGTTTCAAGGTACTTCAGAAGATAGAGGCGTTACATGGCACATTCCCAATCATGCTTTTGCAAAATTCCAATCGCGAATGCGTGGTCAACGCCTTTCGCAACGGTGCGCGGGGCATCTTCTACAGGAATCATTCCTTGAAATCCCTCGCTAAATGCATCCAGGTGGTCCATGAGGGGCAAATCTGGGCGAATAACAGGGATTTTGAACATCTCGTAGGCTTTATAACTCATCTCAGACCACTTCGGCTTAACAATGCCCACGAAATACCGATATTAACGCAGCGCGAGGAAGAGGTGGTTCGGCTCGTTACTGAGGGACTGAAAAATCGCGAGATAGCTCGAGAACTCCACGTGAAGGAGCACTCGATAAGGAACTAGCTCTACCGGATTTTTGAAAAGCTGGGAGTCTCGAGCTGCGTCGAGCTGATCCTTTATGCATCAACCGAGCACGAGGGCAGCAATTAGGCTGCACCGGGGTTCAATCCCTTCAGCGTGATTGTTTTGGCCTGCTCAAGGGAAAAGCGAGATGCTTTGGATTCGTCAAGGAGTGCTCTCAATCGACAGAATTCCAAAAACTGCTGTTGCCGTTGCCCCCCAATTCAAATCCCGGCGTCCTTGACAGCCATGCGCAGTGCATCCTAAATCTCATTTGAAATGCCGACTTTGCTGAGTCCGATTCTGCTTGATAAATGTTGGCGTTTCAAATGGTGCGCGTATTTTCATGCCCCGACTGTAACGGTCACTGGAAGTTGATTAGGCCAGTGCCATTCGGACTGCGCCAGCCAGTAACCAAGTCGTAGCCCGGCTCCGCCGAATACTTACCATTGCTGCCGCTGGTGATGTCGTGGAAGTCATCGTGGTAGCCGGCGCCCCTCGCCGAGCGAGTAAATAATTGGGTTAATGAACCCCAAAGCTGATTTCCCGTTGGCCACCACTTGTTGATCCTCCATATGCCAGTGCATCTCCCTGATCGCACCGGCTTTCAGGCGCATATTGACTCCAGTCATTGTGGTGGCCGATCGGAATTTCTGGGACTGTCGTCTGCCGCGCCCAGCGGCCTTCCTCCAGGCGGTAGTGGCTGTCGGCAAAGCACCATTTCAGATTGGGTAAGGTGCCGTGGTCCGTACGCGGCGGCGTAGCCCTGTCCGCACTCTGGGCTTCACGCGCCGGATTTGTCGGGCCAAGGATCGTGGCGCCTTCATCACCGCGGATCGCCTGAGAGCGTATGGAGAATCGAACTTGGGCGTCTTGGGCAGCCATAAAATAGCTCCTGATTAGAACTCGTTTGGCCGATCATTTAAAGCTGCTTCACTTTACCTCCTTTTGCTCATGGCAGGACGATGGGTTTTCTTCGGCGGCCTGTTCGCAGCGAGTCAAGGGCGCGCGGCCTCATTGCCTGTTTATCGAAGACCCTTGACAGCGCGAAGGGCTGCGTACGCTGGTCGGCGAGGGAAAAGGTGAGCAGCTCTTACCCGAAGAAATCAATCTTGTGAATCCGGCCCCAGCAGGAGGATCTTCCCAATGCCGCCTTTCTCCCCTAGCACATGTGCTTCAGCCGCATCACGCAACGGCATCCGGCGGCCAATAGGCAGAACGAACTTGCCATCGCGGACGTCATCGGCAAACTCGCGCACCTTGGATGGATCCGGCCGCGCAAACACACGCGTAATCTTTACTGCCGGGTTTTGCGTCGCCGCGCTTTCCGGCAACCCAGAGGCGTACCCAAAGGTGCCGCCCTGCTTTACCTTCGCAATCAGCTTCGCTGCAACCTCACCGCCAACGGTGTCCGCAATTGCATCCACTAGGCGGAATTTCTCAATCGCTTTATCGTCATCAATCGCGAGCACGTCAGACACACCAAGGGAGC
>Ga0302326_10011260_pt1 | contig 19291 bp, 17 predicted proteins | sample Palsa_T0_3_FD_202264 | JGI IMG/M metagenome (GOLD analysis project Ga0302326, IMG submission 202264) | Peat permafrost microbial communities from Stordalen Mire near Abisko, Sweden - Palsa_T0_3 | ecosystem: Environmental > Terrestrial > Soil > Palsa > Peat permafrost | place: Sweden: Abisko...
CGTCGGCGATTCGGCCGAACCTGGGTGATGATCCGGGTCAGCGCCTGCATCTGTTTGTCATTCGCGTCCTCGATAACGATCCTCTGTACGAAGTAATGCTCTCCGGAGAAGAAAAGCATCAGACGGTGAAGTCGTCCGAGTGGCTTCCTCTCCTGCACGACACGTTGGCAAGACTTCTTGCCAGGATCATTTACGCACGAAAGACCTCGAAAGCGTGAACGGATTTAGTCTAATTTTTCAGGTCAATTCGTCCATCGAGATTTTCATAGTGGGATCATAGTGGGAAGCATCTTCGGAGAACGAGTTTTTTGGGTCAAAAGCCAGACAAGGCCGACAGCCATGTAAGCAACGAATATCCAGACAACCAAATTATTAGGGAAAGTGGGCGGAGGAAACAAAGTCCTTCCGGGCGCCCACCTTAAAATGCTTGCGCGTTTGGAGCGATCGTGAGATGCATTGAAATTTTTCGCGCTGTGCGTTAAGACGTCAAAGAAGCCGGGAGTGTAACTCGATTTCGTCCTTGGGCAAGATATGGGAGGCTGTACACCCGGGCAACAACAAGCCGAATCACTGAGCCAGGAATGTTAAAGGAGTCGATCAATGAACCGAAGAGAAGCTATCATCGCCGGGATGGCCGGCATCACAGCTGCAGTAGCCGTCGCTCCGACGGCGGATGCAGAATCGCCCGAAGGCGCTAACCCGGATTTAGATCAGATTCGCGCATTGCTGCGCGCACACGATGAAGCCTTTACTAACCACGACCTCCACGGCATCATGGCCTGCCTGACGAAAAAAGCGGCGATTATGGGCTCTGGACCCGGAGAAATTTGGTCGGGTCCCGGTGAGATCAAGGTGGCCTACGAGCACTTCTTCGAGGGTTTCGACAAGGGAGAACAGAAATTTGAATACCAGTTCAGGATCGGTGGAGTGACCTCAGAGATGGGTTGGATGATGACGGCCGGCAATGTGAGTGGAAAAAAGGATGGAAAAGAGTTCGCGTTTCCCGTCAATCTCTCACTGACCGTCAGGAAAAAGGAGGGCAAGTGGCTGATCGCTGCGATGCATTTTTCCACACTGACGGGCGCTTCAAATCCGGGAACGAAAGCCACCTCATAGCCGGCGATTCAATTTCTTGTTTATGAATGACGAACTATCGAATGAAGCGACCGGTACCAACGAAGAAAGAGGGCTCCTGGGTCGCCGTCTGTTTCTCCAGAGTTTAGGGAAATGGTCCGGTGCGGCAATTGCCGCGGCGGTCTTCGGAGGTGCGTGGCTCGCCGCTCCGCCCGACGCCGAAGCCGGCGCCTGGATCAACCGTCGCGGCTACGGCGGCGGCGGCGGTTGGATCAACGGTCGAGGCTACGGAGGCGGCGGTTGGATCAACGGTCGAGGTTACGGCGGCGGCGCTTGGATCAACGGTGGGGGCGGCGCTTGGGTTAACCGCAGAGGCTATGGCGGCGGCGGCGGTTCATGGATCAACCGCTGGTAACCGGTTTTCCCGAACTTTTTGGCGTGCCGCAGGAAGTCTATCGATTTCTCAGGTACCTGCCGACCGCCTTGGCGGAGGGACAGGGTGATCGGCCGTTCGTTGCCCTGGCCGGGAATCCAGACGAACTCCGTCGCTGGCTGGTCGAGCCTCCCGGAGGCCTGCAATGGATAGAAATCGAAGGGCTCCTGGACGATCTGGAGGCTTGGGCACCGGGGACGCGTAGCACTTCCCAAGCGCCGCTCGACATCGTCCTGACCGAACCGGCTGCGGAATTCGCGAATCTCTACAGATTGGTGGACGTTTGCGCAACGCGTGATCTCCGCGTCACGATACCGGCTGCGCCCGGGTTCCTGAAAGCGGTCAAACTGGCTGCGTCGTTGCGGCTCCCGATTCGGCTGCTACCTGGCCAACCAACCCCCGGGGTTCTAGCTGAGCTCACGGAATCATTAGAATTCTATCTTCATGGACCGATGGTCGAGACGCCTGTGGAATTCTTTCACTCGTTGCTGGCGACCGCGTGCGGCGCTGACAGAGGCTCTCTCTGGATGATCCTTGAGGAAGATCCGGCGGGCTTCCTGCGCTACGACCGGGAAGGGCGCCCCAAGCTGCCCCGATCGGGCGGATTCGGTTCTGTGGAGATTTTCGCCGAAGCGTTTGTCGAGAATCGCCTCAAGAGCCTCCTGGAACAGGGCGCCGAATGCGCAAACTGTCCCTGGCAACAGGTCTGCCGGGGCTATTTCAAGTGGCCGGATCCTGCCTACTCTTGCGCGGGAGTGAAACGACTATTCTCTCTCATCGAAGCGGCCGCGGACGAGATGAAGCAGGACCTTGCCAGTATCGAAGAGCAACCCGACTTGATCGGAGAAGATAGACCGTGACTGGCAAAGTATTTAGCGTGATCCTCCTGCCGACCTCGGAGTGCAACGTCGCGTGCGACTACTGCTTCGAGCACAAGGAATCGCATCGCCTCTCGTCCGTCCTCGTTCCACTGCTGACGCGCCGCCTGCTCGATCACCTCGAACACGAAGCGATCGAGGAATGCGAAGTCTACTGGCAGGGCGGCGAGGCGATGATTATGGGACCGGCATGGTTCGTCGAAGCTGGCACGCTCATGGACAGCGCCGCCGCCGCACGTGGGCGCCATTTCACGCATTATCTGCAGACGAATCTCATCAGCTATTCGCCTGCTTGGAACGACGTGTTGCGCACGATGTTTGGCGGCTCGCTCGGCACGTCGATGGACTACCCCAACGTCCATCGAAGGCTCTTCAAGGGCGGCGCCGAAGCCTACACCGAACTCTGGACCCGACGGCTGCAGGAGGCGCGCGCGGCTGGGATCGAAGTGGGCGTTATTGCGGTGCTCCACCAGGCTAGTCTCGACGCCGGGCCCGAGCGCTTTTATCGCTATTTCGCGGACGATCTCGGGCTCAACAATTTCCAGGTCAATACGCCCTTTCCCGGCGGCCCGGCCAGCAAAGTTGAGGGCGGCTTTCACCTCGACAACGACGAACTCGCGAAGTTTCTGGCCGGCCTTTTCGACGTCTGGATGGAGCGGGGCTACGCGTCGGGCGTCGCGCTCGGTCCGTTTGATGCGCTGGTCCATCATTTTACCGGTGCACCGGCGCGGCTCCCCTGCATCTGGAAGGAAAACTGTTCTAACCAATTCATCTCCGTGGATTCCAAAGGGACGGTCGCGCAGTGTGACTGCTGGGTTACCAGCTACCCTGAGTCCTTTTATGGCAACCTGTTCCGCGAGCCCGATCTCACGCGAATGCTGCACACGAGCCCGGCGCGGCGCGATTTTGTCGACCGGCCGAAATATCTCGTCGAACACGAGGACTGTCTCTCCTGCCGCTACCTCTCGATCTGTCACGGCGGCTGTCCGGTGCGAACCTACAGCGCGCTCGGTACGATGCTAGCGAAGGATCCGTATTGCGAGGTTTACAAAGCCGTGTTCGGCCGGGCCGAGATGCACGCTCTGAGGCTCTTGCGCGGTCGCATTGGGTTTAACCGGACCCGGTCGTGAGATGGGCTGCCTCCAGCTCACAAATGACTCAATTTGACATTATTTGCCCGCACCAGAGGCACCGTCCTGCACTTTGTCGAGGAACTGCCTCACGGAGTACGAACCGCCCCTCTGGCTAGGCGGCTACTCCTGGAAGGTCTGGAGAAACTGCCCCACGATCACCGTGCTGGAACGAGCGTCCACAGTTTATCACCCCACCAGCGGGCATACATCATCGACTTATCCGGAAAGCGTTCGAAAGGATCCTGCCGCAAGTTGACGACGATGGGCACGTTTTGTGTCTACTCGAATGCATCTGCAGTCCGAGTGGCGTTTGGGCAAAATAGTTAGTTCGTTACTATCGGTAACCTTATGCCGAGCCCGGATTGTATATGGTTCCTTGGGAGCATGCCGGGCTGTGCAGTGGTCACGCGGTCTTGCGGATTGTAAAATTGTGCAGAATACGCATGCTACCGGCCGAGATGCGCAAGGGCGTTGCGTAGTGGAGCGCTGGAGATCTGCATCAGTCCCCGGAAAGGGCTATACATCTCCAGGATCAAGAAGATTGCACCGGAAACCGATAGCGCGCAGACGAATAAGGTAGCGAGAGCGGTCGCGTTGCGAGGCGCGAACAAGCCGAAGCTGGTGAAAATAGTGGCAAGCCAGAAAACGAGCACAGCTAGCAATGGTATCGAAACGAAGCTGCCTGCCTGTTCGAACATCATCCAACGCATTTTTCCGATGTCAATTCCCATGCTTAATGCCTGGGCTTGGAGCGAGCGCTGAGTATCGTTCTTCGGGGATAATTCTTGAATTTTATCATAGAGAATTTCGCCCCCGGCTGCCATCGGTTCTATTTGGGGATGTGGCCCAGGGTCCTTCGGCCAAAGCCCGTCGATCATTCGGGCAACTGCGCTCTGCAACAGATCACGGAGTTCCTTCGTCTCTGGCCCATAATGGGCGAGGACGCGGTCAAGCAGGACGATCTTGGCGGACATCTCCGTCAGTTCGTTACTTTGGGTATCGTAGAAATTCTTTGCCGAAGCGATCAACAGACCCAACACCAGGGCAGTCAACGTGCCGATCAGACTCATTCCGATTCTGACGGTATCTTTTGAGTCAGCACTCAGCTGATGTTCGGGCAGGACGCCGCGAAGAAACATCCCGAAGAGCGCGCCTCCGAAAACGCAGGCAAAAACGATCAAACGAATCGCGATTGAATTCATGATTGCCACGCCTTCAGAGAAGAAACGTTTCTGCTTTCTTCCTGCAATTTTTGGCTGAGTAGGTTCAAAGCCTTAATGACATCCGCCTTACTCACGCTTTGCGGTCAGTGCCTGCTGCCAAGTATTGGGCCTCAATCCTGCCGAAGGAGTTGCCATGCCTGGCAGACCATCGCGGATCCGGTCCGAGAAAGCCGGATCATGATCGGCGGCGCGGGCCCGATCGTTGATATGGCTTATGCGCTTGAGTTCTGCAAAGGGCAATGACCTATCGAGTGCCCCGAGTTCGTAGGCATGTTCGTCGATAGTGCCGTTGACAAGGAGTTGCCAGTCCCAAGGGTGCGCCGAGCCGATGTTCTTGATGTGGAGTCGGACGTTCGAAGTGCAATTGCTAGTGAATTCATTATACCATTGCGCACGGTTGCGGAGTTGGTTGGCAGTTTTGACGTAATCGAGGAAAAGCGCTCGGGACCGTTCTGGGGTCGCCGGAATCAGGCGATAAAGATAAACGTCTTCAAGCCGGTAATTGGTGCGCAGCCGCACGATGTCCCGCTCATCGCCGATAACGTAATAGAGCGCGAACTGCCGGTACAAACCGGCAATTGCCGAATAAGCCTGGCCCTTCGTCATCCGCGTCTCGATCGACATACAGACATAGCCCTCCGGACCGAAGTCGAAGCTCACGAAGGTGTGGCAGATAAGAGTTGATCCCCAGTAGTTGGTAAAAAAATCGACGGAGCGGAGATTAGAAAGGTGCACGGTCTTGATTTCCCAATGCGGTTGGAAGTCGGTTTTGCTGCGATAGTCGAAGTTCCGGTAGTTGTGGATCACCACACGGTCACCATCTTTTTCGGCGTAGGGTGCCTGGGCCACGTCCGGCTGCCAGTCGCGCGTATTGGAAGGGCGGATAGTGAGCCACCAGGCGGCCACCAGCGCAATTGCGCAGACAACCCCGAGCTGCGCACGCCAGTATGGTCGCACGAGAAAGAGCGCTCCGATGGCACTTAATCCAAACAGAGCTGCAAGCGGTCGACGCAACGCCGCGATCGGGAAGTCGAACCAAAGCGCGCCGAAGGCCCACGCGACGCCGATTAATAAGACCAACGAACCGACAATCACGAGAAGCAAACGAACGACCAAGAGGCCCACCCGCACAGCGCGCGGTCTCGGATGGCGTGCTGGCGATTTATCGATCTTTTGCATTCTATTCGATTTTTTTCTGCGTAATCACCCAGTGAGATGTGACGAATCGATGGATTTATTATCATCGATGCTCTGCCGGGTCCGACGGTTTGTAAACTCCCACCAACACTCCACCCCAATCGTTAATCTGCGCTTCGGCTAGACTTAGCCGGGCTTCCGAGATCATCGTCGTGGGGGCCGAGTCGTCCGGTGCTAGCGCCCCCGAATCAGTTGCACGGCTGTCCGACACCGCCAGGCAAGATAATACGAGGAGCAGCCCGGCTATCTGGCCAGGCAAGCCAAATTGCGATTTAGTATTCATGGTAGCAGGGTTTTCGGGACCGGTGCAGTGGCCAACGCCGGTGAACTGGCGACGCGCGCTCAGTGCATTCTCGGCAGAGGAGGGGAAATAGTCAGTCCCGGTGGTGAGTCTATCCCATCCCGCGGTTAGCTGTCTATGGTACCTTGGGACGATGCTACGGCTGCGCCGTTGACCGCACGGTCTTCCGGACCGCTGATGCCATAGAGCGAAGCGTTGGCGCTCATGTTGCAAAGCGGAGTGCTTGACGGACGAGGCAGAGAAACGCCTCGTCGTCGAACGGCTTCAAGAAAAAGCCAAAAGCGCCGCCTTCGAGCGCGGCGGCGCGAATCGCAGGTGTTTCCCGGCCGGTCATCATGATCACTTTTGTGCCTGGCGATATTTCGCGGAGGCACGCCTGCACTTGCAGGCCGCTCGTCTCGGGCATCCAGACGTCGACCAAAGCCAGAGATACCGCGTGGCTGCGGGCGTACGCGAAGAAGACCTCCGCGTCTTCAAAGCTGTGCGCCTTCAGTCCATCGGAATCGAGAAGTCGCGCAATCGAACTTCGCACCGAGGCGTCGTCATCGAGAATGCATATGGGCTCTGCAGGCATCGGATCAGCACCTATGCGAATCTAAGTGCTGGTCTGAGGGTACAACACCTGCGGTTGGCCGCTATGGTCACTTGGTACCATGCGACGCCGGGGCGACTCCCGCCTTCTGAGCGAGCCTCACCAGCTCGGCCACGGAAACCACGCCGATTTTCTGCATCACCCGGCCGCGGTGAGTCTTGATCGTGCGAAGCGAGACTTCGAGTTCCGCCCCAATCTCTTTGTTGAGCAACCCGGCGATAATCAATCGGAAGACCTCGAACTCTCGTGGAGTGAGCTTCGCAAGCCGAGCGCGGCTTTCCACCACCTCGCCGCGCTGCCGCAAATTCTCGGCAGAGCGCGCCAACGCCAACGCTACCGCGGAGAGTAATTCGTCGTCCCTGAACGGTTTTGGTAAAAAATCAACGGCTCCCCGTTTCATCGCCCGAATCCCCATTGGGATATCACCGTGGCCGGTGATAAAAACGATCTGCTCCACCTTTCCTTCCTCCGTGAGTTGGCGCTGGAGAGCCAGGCCGTCAAGTCCTGGCAGCTGCACGTCGAGCACGAGGCAAGATGGGCCGGGTGGCGGCAGTCGCGCCAGATACTCGTCCGCGCTGGCGAAGATTTCGACAGCGTAGTCCTCGGTCGCGAATAGATTGGCGAGGCTTGTCCGAACCGACTGATCGTCATCCACCACGAAGATGCGCGGTTCGAGTTCTTTCATGGCGCTCGAACTCTCCCGCTGACTGCCGCGATTCTCTTCATCCTCCATTGCCCTCCGCGATGACTGGCAACAAAAAATGCACACACGCGCCACCGTCCGGAGCGTTTGCCGCGGCCAACTCGCCGCTATGCGCGACGATAATGGAACGCGCGATGGCGAGCCCCATGCCCATCCCTTCACGCTTGGTCGAAAAGAAGCGGTCGAAAATCCGCCGCTCTTCCACGGGCAGCCCGGTGCCAAAATCGCGCACGCTCACGCGCACGAGAGCGTGCGACTCGCGCTCGCTGCGGATGATCACGCGCCGCGTCGCCGGTGGCATCTCACGCATCGCTTCGAAAGCATTGACGACCAGATTAAGCAGTACTTGCTGGATCTGTACGAGATCCGCCTCGACTAACGGCAACTCCGGATCGGGCTCAGCGACCAGCGCGCAATGGCGTTCGAGCGCATCCGAGCGGACGAACCCGAGCACACCGCCGATGACGTCGTTAAGGTTCACGGGCCTGCGGACTTCCTCCCCTTTGCGCATCATGCCGCGAATGCCCCGGATGATTTCACCCCCTCGGCGCCCGTCTGAGACGACGGCTTCGAAGAGGCTATCGAGTTTCGGAAGGTCTGCACGCCCTTTGGCGATGAAACGCCGACCTGCACTGGCGTTGTTGACGATGGCGGTGAGCGGCTGGTTGAGCTCATGCGCCAGCGACCCGGCCATTTCTCCCATGATGGCGACGCGGCTCAAATGCGCGATTTCTTCGCGGTGCTGCCGCGTTTGCGCCTCGGCCTGCTTTTGCGCGGTCACATCGATCGAGACGCCCAGGAGCCGGATTCCTTTAGGGTCTCCGACGTGTATGCAGTGGCCGCGCGCGCCGATCCAGCGTAGCCTCCCATCCGGCAGCAGCACGCGATATTCCGTGGAGTATTCACCTTGGGTCTCGATCGCGTGTTTGATCGCCCCAGCTCGAGCCTCACGGTCCTCAGGATGCACCCGCGAGATCAACGCCGATGCATCCAGGCGCGTGTTCTGCGCGAAGCCAAGCAAAGCGCGTCCCTTCTCCGTCATCCAAACCTCATCCCTCACCACATCCCATACCCACATGCCCAGGTTGGCGGCTTCCGCCGCGAGGTTCATGCGCTCCTCGCTGTCGCGCAGATCATCTGACAGCCGGGCAGCCCGGAACACGTCCTGGCTCAGTTCGTAGCCCATTGCCGCCACGATAGCCATAAAGAACACGCTCGCGGTGATTGGGGTATGAATGATTCCCCAAAAGATCAGCATCGTCTGCACTGTCCCCGCCACGACAAAGAAAACGATGCTACCGCCCACTGACAGCGCCTGCCTCCGGTCACCCCGCTGCCAAACAGAGATTGCAGCATCCGCGACAAAGATCACGAGCAACAGAAGGCTCAACTGGCCAATCAACATCCAAGAGTTGGGGATCCCGTCGGCGACAACGACCCTTTCACCGAGGAAAGAAACGTCTCGCAGAGCGGTGATCTCCCGATAGTTGAGATTCGGATTGAAAACAAAATCGAGGATCAGTGAGAGCGTCCTCAAGCCGCAGGCTGTCCAGGCCAGCCACGACCGCCCGGCACGCAGATAGAGCCGCACAAATCCGACAAGCGACACGAACAGCACCCAGATGGGCACATGCCCCCATCGCACCGCCGTTCCGAATGCTATCGGCGTCTCCGCCCTCATCATCCACAACTCGCATCCCGCGAAGACCGCTGTCGCTGTCGCCATCAGGGCGAAAAGCAGATTGGCACGCGCTTCAGGTCGGTGCCACCAGACCAGCACATGCACTAGAGCCAGCGTGAGGCAAGCGGAGGCAATCATCGCCCAAATGATGGTGACCCAGTTCATTGCGTCTTGATGGCTGGGTGTTCTTCGCTGGCTGAACGTGGGGGGGAGATTCTCGGATCCGCAAGTTGTTTACGAATGGTCAGACTTTGTCTGAAGAGCCGGCAATTTCCACTTAGGTACAAGTAACAATATATTAGCAGTGACGGACCGTTGTAGACCAGCGAGAAAAAAGACTGCCGACAGCGGCCTGCAATGCTTACAAAACGCCCGAAGCGGAAAAGATTATTCCCATAATCCCCACATGGATTTTAGGTACAATATCGGGTTTCGTCAGGAGCGATATTTTACCTCGATCCCGGCGACAATCTTAAAGAATCCTGATTATGTTTTCAGGAACTCACGGCAGCCCGAAGGTAGATTTGGGACTTCAGCAATTCCTCGGGGAATTCTTTGGCTCCTACCGAGTCGTCCAAGGGCCTCACGGGTGGTTGGATCTATTGGCCGGATTCCGGTACACCTATATTGGCGAGCAGGTGGGCTTACAAGCCAACAATATGGCAATCAATGCGGCGAGCACCGAGTTGGTGGACCAATTCGCAGCGCAAGTAACCGGACCTGGTTCCGTCCTGCGAGATCTTATCCAGCAAAACATCGTAGAGAAGTTAAACTCACTTAGCGGCCAGAATCCGTCCTTGTAGGTCGCCCCAATTGCCGGCAGATCACGGTCGGGCTGAAATTCTAAGGAACGGTGAGATATGAGACTCCCAAAACCGGGTGCCTCGAGTTTGGGAGGTGATGTTTCCTATTCCGGGTCATAACAGCACAAGGAGCAAAGTGGAGCCGAGGGTGCGGAACTCCGAATCTTGTGCCGGTCAGCGTAGCTTGTCTTGATTTAGCCTTTTTTCGTCCGGCGTTCCCGGAGCGGTACGGGGTTCCTGAGAAGCCACCTTGCCTTCAGCATTCAGCGGGAAATGAATTCGAAAAAGGGCAGCCAACATGGCAACGGAATTGTCACTCCATAATCCCCCGTGCCCCCAAATTATCTCCTTCGGCACGCGCACGATCCAGCAGGGGACCCGGGCGTTGCCGGTAAAAACAAATTGCCAACGCCGCCAAACTTCTTTGCCTGAGGGAGGGCGAACTTCATCTGGATTATAGTTGCCGTTAACGCAGAACCGATCTTCGTGACCGTCATTGTGCTCGCTCGTGTAAAAACTGTAATCTGGATGGTTTACTCGAACGTTTGCATCGACTGCTCTGTTGTCCTTGGCCTTCAAATTCGGCGGCGCTGTGGTATCTCCGAGTGAAACGACTTTGTAATTGACCAGGTATTTATTATTGCCTGGCGTGTGGGTATAGAATTCACGTTCAGAAACTTTCTGGCCGTTGGCACCTGGTACCGGTACTCTATCCCAGTGGGCACGAAGATTGACCACATTAAAGAGTCCAGTACCAATCGGGAAAAATTGTCCCGTTGCTTGATCATTCTCGGATTGGAGGATGATCAGAAATGGACGGTTCTCGTCAACAACGCTTGCTTCTGTGCCAGTAGCCCGGCCGATGTAGGCATGCCGCTTTGGATCATACTGATAGAGGTAATCGAGTTCCGAGACCAATTGCCGGGTACCGATGGAACTATCCGCCGGGTTAAACGCCACTGCCATATCCCATGGGCTGGTATTTCGCGTGCCTGTGCTGCTTGCATCAAGGATTGAATGAGAAATTGTATTTTCAAGGACCAATCCGCCAAAAGAATGGCCCAGCAGTATGCAACGATGAAGCTGCTTATCCGGTGCGCGAGCTGCCAGTGCGAGTTCACTGATAGTCGCCAGACAGCCATTTTGTGCGGCGATAGTCTCCCCGGTCGCCTTGCGGCTCCAGAACGTTAAGAATTTCGCTACTGGCAGGGTTATGTCTATGCCGCGCCAAGCGATGTAGACACCAATCACATTACCCTTTGCCGCGCGGACCTCGGGGAACTGCGAAACCGTGTCGAGGAAGTGCTCGAACCGGCAGACATCGCCTGAATTCGCGTTGTTTTGCCAACCATGAATATAAACCAAAAGCAGCGGGCGTTCCGCTTGGTGAATCACCTGGAGCGCAGCAGTTCGTTGGGATAGGTCCAATGCCGAGCCTTGATCACCGAATTCGATGAAGGCGAGCTTGTAACGCCCATCCTTGGGTCCTCGCACCGAATTGAGCGGCTCACTGGATGTATTCGCGTGGTATGGCCCGTATGCGGCACAGGACGCTAACAGGATTGCGATCGCGATTGTAACAAAGACTCGGTACGTCGGCTTAGAATCACGCAATAGATCGAATCCGTTTAGGGAGTCTTTTGTTTTACAGCGTCCGCGAGGAGGGCGACTTGCGATGTTAGCATTCATGCGCTTTGGATTGAAGGTTTCGAGGTTGTCAGGATGTGTTGCCGCTTATCATTGGACCAAGTCCGATCGACACTTCAATTATTTTAACTTTGGGTCTCGCTTTGTAATTTACCTAGATAGCCGCGATCTTGCGTCTTCCAGCGCTTGAGGTCATTGGTTCATTTGGATCACGACCGCGTCGCCACCCAGGCTCAGCATCAGTCCTTGTCGCTTTGCGACTAGACGCATAATCACTCCGCTTCTGTTCTTGAGCAGGAGGTCGCCCGTGCTCCGAGTGCCCAGCGCCAGGCCATAGCGTCCTTGAATGTACGAGCCGGGGAAGTCGCGCAGGCGCTTCAGTCCGTAGACCTCACCTTTTGCCTCGATCTTCGAGATGCCGATCCCGCCAACACCCAGTCCACCGACGGTGAATCGATAAGTATGCCCACGATACCTGAGGTTACCTCTACCAGCATTGCCGCTGCCGAGATACGCAGCCTGGACCTGTGTCATTTCCACGTATCCAGATGGCGACTCGCCTCGCAGACTCGTGGACTCGGCCTTAGTGGTGCACACGGCGAGATTGGCCACCAAAGCGGCGACGTAAATTGGGAGTAGCACGGGTCGGAGCCACGGCGGTTTTGAACCAATTCCGGACCAGCGGTAGGCTGCTCTGCAGGCGAGGGCTAGATGATCCGGTGCCATGTAATTCGACTTTGGGATCGCCGGTGTCGCAATAATGGTGTCGAAGTTCATAAAAGAAGCGTATCAACATGCCTTCGCTAGGGGTATTGTACCTTAGTACCATAGGCTGCGGGCGGCCGAACCGCAGAGAAATTGGAGTTCAACAGGCTGATCCGTCTCAAGTTGATCGAACAGGTATCCCAAGTAACGGCCGGACCGGTCAAATCGGCCATCACGACCACAAAAAATGCCAAAAAACAACCAACACCCTGTCGCCGTAATTTGGTGAAGGCCGACTGTGACATGCCGTGGATCCTTTGTTGAAGCTGGTTACCTTTCGTTACGGTGTACTTTGACCGCAAACTGAAAGACAGATTATGACACTGAAAGTTGACGAGAAAGCTGACGCCTTATATCTCCGTTTGGAATAATGCGTATCAACGTCGTGTTTGGCAGGGGTACGCCCATCTTCGCGCCACAGCGTCTAACAGTAAGTAAAAGGATTGGCCCTCCGCCGCGACACCGGGTTTGTCAAAACGCGGCGACCCGCAAACGCCCTGCACGAGCCCGAACCGGTCCACCTTCCCAGAAACGGCCTGCTTGAGTGATCGCGCTGGTTTTTCATATTCGCCGGGAAGCCATCCCGCAACGAGCCCACGAAAAATCGTGTACGCCAACATTTGCGATAAATTCACTTCCACAAAGCTTCCGGGGTCATCGATAATATTGTGAAACAGCCAATCAGACCGCTTATATTTTAATAAACAGTCAACGAGCGCGAGCGCGATCTGTACTAGCTCTTGTTTTTGCGCGGACATCGTTTCGGGCAGCAGGTCAATTGTTCTTGCAAGCCCGGCGGCAGCCCAACCGTTTCCGACCCCCCAGAAGTCTTTTCGCAAGAACGCCTGCTTCTCGTCGTCCCATATATGACCGAACAGCCCTGTTTGTCGGTCAAACAACGCGGTCCGATAGCCATGGATTTGACGGAGCGCTTCTTTTGGATGGCCCGCCGCTGCGAGATACGGCGGCAGCATATACATGGAGTCAATCCAAAATTCCGGACGATTCGGAACGTGATAGACAATTCCATTACGATTTCGGGGCGCTGATTTGAGCGCCCAGTTCAACAGCGAATCACACGCATCTCCCAGATTCTTATCGTTCGTTTCCCGAAACGAAAAAATCAATGCTTCTCCGACGCTGCACGGATCGGTTATTCCTTCGTCCGGACGGATCATTGCGGGGCGGCCGTCGGGTGTTCTGCGGTAAGCGGCTTCTTTTGCGAGCGCGATTACCACATCGCGGTCGCCCTGCTCGAAAAAAGCATCCATCGCGACGCCTTGTTCCCATGAATTCCGCTGCATGGACAGTAATGCAAGCTTTACCAGATCAAGCGTTTTCAAAAGAGGATCCTTTCAAAATGTCGGTTTATCCACGTATTCAACGAATTTCCAATAAAGCCGACCGCTGTGCCTTCGACTTCGCCCCGCCGATGAAAACGGGCACATTCGAAAATAAAATGGCTGACAGCGGACAATACAGAGTGCCGATCTGCCCGCACTTACCATTCACCTTTGCGTTAGTTAGGCCCATAATATGCGAAACAGATTCAGGGACGACGATTTGGACAAGACCGATGGATGCCGAGTTTCAGCTAGCCCCGACGGTGGCGGGCCTAAGGCGTGGGGCTGGGACTTGTGACCGAAGGTGGCACGTAACAGTTGATGACGGCCGTCGTAATTGCTCCCGGATCAGGCGGTATCGTGGCCACCACAAAATTGCAGAGTGCAAAAAGCGGCTGGGTTGCTTCCGGTGGCGTCGCCGCTGTCCACAGTACTGAATTGTCGAGCGAGAAGGTGATAAGATCCGCCTTGATCAGACACCCAAAAACGTGAACCCCCTGATTTACTCCTCTGAGCGTGGGTTGGAGCAAGCTGAATAATTCCTGCCCCTCTGGACTCAACACTTTAATATGCTGACGGATAGCGGTCATGGGTCCAGCGTCCAAAACGCCCAGCTCCGCCGAATCAGTGGTGCGCTGTTTATCTGTCGAGCCGCTCAACCAGATGTCTGGCCAGTAACCCCAGTTATTCGTCTTGAGTACAACCTCCCAATACCCGAGCGCCTGCGTAAAACCTTGACCAGCGTAATTGAGACCGGAAAAATTTCCGCCCGTCCAGCTCCCGTTTACGTTTGTAGGGCCATTGAAATTGCCAGTATAGACCAGTGTATAACCAGGAGGCGCGCCATCTGCGGACAGCGTTAAGAGGAAAAAGACAAGGATCTCCAATTGTTTCCATCCTGTTTTTAAGACATTAATAACAGTCATCATAGATTGACCATGCTTTATGAACCGCATTTGGCTGAATCCCCAAACTAATTTGGAACGATTCGAGCCTCAGGTGTTCAGAAATTCAACTCTGGCTGTGATTCCAGTTTTCCGAGAGTGGATGCAGGTTGCCGTTTAGCCGTGATGCGGGCTCCACCAGAGCACCCAGCAGGCCAGTGGCCCATGATTGCCCTGAGGTGACATCGTGTGAGGGCGGAATCGTCTGCGAACCGAAGCAACAACAGTGTAACACGCCAGACCCGACAACCGGCCGGCACTCTCCAGTCCGCGTGGTGAGTAGTCTGGCCAGCGACGTGACTGACATTCCTTCTAGGCTAGGCTACATTCCGCTTACGATTGCGACAATGGTTGCTGGCGTTCTGGATTGCTATGATTGCGGACGGGCGCAGTGATTTTTCATGGAGGAGCAGCTCGCAGGCCTGAACGCGGGGATCGGCGTGAAACCAACGATGTATGGCGCCGTCCAATAGCACATTGGCTAGCGCCAGTAAGGTGATTCCCTGATGGTGCGCCATCCACGAGCGGATGATGACTGGCTCAGGCTTTCGCTGGGACCCGTTTTTGGAATCTCGATAGTCGCCACCTTCATAGAATCCATATTCGCCGATCCAACCCGTGTTAGCGAGGTGTCTCAGATTAGCCAGCGCGGCTTCTCGGTCGAAAGGCATTGCTAGAAAGCTGGAATAGGGAGAAATGATTGGGCCGTCGTCAGCGCTCGGGGAGAGAGCCAGGGCCGGAATTCCGAAGGCGTGGTATTGGTAATGTCCATCCTTGCCCCGGGTGCTAGAAGCCGCCTCCGAGATTCCCCAGGGAATATGGAGCGAACTTGCGTGAGCGCGCTGGGCAGCGATAGCACCACGCAAGGAGGCATCAAGCATGGTGCCGCTGTAGGTGCGCATCCATAACGCCGGCATCAGGTATTCGAACATAGTGCCGGTCCACGAGCTGAGCACGGGGCTGCCGGTGGCCAGCGTGTGGGAACGGCCCATTGAAAACCAGGTGCTTGGGGGAATATCGCCCTTGGCGACGGCCAGGAACGCTGCCGTACGCGCCTCGGACGCAAAAAGATCGTAGCAGGCGTCATCCACCTTGTCCCTATTAGCGCGCAGCGCAACGCTAAGCAGATTCCGCCCACGATGCAAGAGGCAGCCGAAATCCGTAGCCTCGGTCAGTTGTTCAGTACGGAGTGCGATCCGCTGGAGGTTTTCTCTCAGGTTGATGAAGTTCTTACGTGTTTCCGGCAGCAGATTACGGAGCTGCCCTGCAAGCAGATGGAGGTCCGGGTCTTCCTCTGCAAGCGGACAAATGCGCTGTAAAGCGATATTCAATTCATCGATAAAGGCAGGTGCGTTGCGCGGGGAAAGATCGCGGGCCGTTGGGGCCGATAGATTAAGGTCCTCTATTCGGCGCAAGGGAGCGAACTCCGGCAGCAACCAGGGGAGGTAGTTGCCCATGAGGTGGGCGACCGCACTAAAGCGTTTTTGAGTGGCGGCAATCCAGTATTCATCCTCAGGAGTGTGCGCTGCGGCCTGCGTGAGAAATGAAGACGGAGAGCTTTTCTCCGTTTCATTAGGCGGTCGCGAATCACCACGCAGACTTTTCGCAAATGCCAGCAGCGTCTGGATCCAGTCTTCCCCCTCGAGGGAGGTCGATTGAAACGTACCGGCGCCCTTGCGAGCGATGATGCGCAGCTGTTGCAGCAACCGCAGGTGATCAGCCGCACTGCGGAACAAGCGGTTTGAGAGCAACGGCTTATCGACCAATTCCAAGCAATGCATGCGCAGTGTCCATAAGGAGGCGACGAGGTTACCACTATCAACACTCGAGATGAGGCCGGGTACGAAGGCCTCCATGGTGATGATGTTGTACCAATTCTTTATGTGTCCGTGGCACTTCTCCATCCGATCGAGAGAATGGAGCGTGCGCAGCGTCAAATCGAGATATTCAACAAGGGTGAGATGGCCAGCTTCGAGCGCCACGTCGCGTGAGTTAAACAGCAACCCAAGATTTGTTGGCGAGACCCGCTGAGCAACCTGCCAGTTGTCTTCTTCGACGTTGTCTGGGATGAGCCAGTGGTTGGTCTCATTGCAGAAATGAGTGAAGTAGCGCCAAGTGCGCAGGAGAATGTCACGCAAAAACAGTTCATCCTTGGCACTGATCGGCACCAGCTCTTCGTGGGGTGGGCGATTGAGCCAAAGCGACAGCCGCGGGCCCAAGGCCCAAAGCAGGAGAATGGGAGAGGCGATAAGGAAAGCATGCGGATACAGCCAGGCAAGTACCAGTCCGATCAAGATGGAGACAGCCGGCACTACACTGAGACAGCGATCTACCGCTGTAAGTTTGTTGCCGGCTTCAGCTTCGGCTGCGGTCTCCCATTCCAGCAGGCGTTGGCGCGTGACAAAGCTGCGGACCAGCGTGCGAACAATTGCGTCGATCGAAAGCAGGGCCTGCTGCGGGAGGAAAGCCAATGTGAACAAGCCTACGGCCTGACTGGAATAGAATCTTTCAAGGCCGTCTACGAGGACGGCACTGGTCGACGCAGCAAATGCGGCTCGAATGATCGAGAACAGTAACTGGACATAGCTCGGCAGGAAGAGAAGGACCGTCGTGGTCAGCGTCCAGAATACCGGACCGCGCGGCAGGCCAAACCAACCGGCTAGAAAGAGGGCAAACGTTGCCGGCTCAACCAGACTGCGGCGCAGATTGTCGAGTATTTTCCATCGAGAGGCAATGGAGATCGGGTTAGACACCAGATGACCCGACTCGTCTGGTACTCGCCCAAACAGCCACCGAACAATTTGCCAGTCGCCGCGCACCCAGCGATGTTTGCGGCGGCTGTAAGCGCTGACGTGCGAAGGATAATCATCAATCACTTCGACATCGGTCACCAGCCCGGCGCGCGCATAGAAGCCTTCGATCAGGTCGTGGCTGAGCAGGAAATTGTGTGGGAAGCGGCGGTCGAGCACCTGTTGCAGTATATTCACTTCGTAGAGACCTTTGCCGGTAAAGATGCCCTCACCGTATAGATCCTGGTAGACATCAGAGACAGCGTTCGAGTAGGCGTCAAGACCGGTCTGCCCGGAATACAAACCGGCCAACCGCGAGCGGGAGGCCGATTGGACGCTTACGCCAACGCGCGGCTGGAGAATGCCGTAGCCAGCGCGGACGATACGACGACCAGGGTCAATGATGGCGCGATTCAGAGGGTGACAAATTGTGCCGACCAACTCCGCAGCCGCGCCGTGCGGCAGTTGAGTATCCGAATCGAGTGTCAGGACATACTTGACTTTTGACAGTATCGATAGGTCGCCTACGCGGACGGGAAATTTTTCATCCTGGCCTCGCAGCAGCTTGTTTAGATCAATTAGCTTGCCTCGTTTGCGCTCCCAGCCCATCCACACTCCTTGTTTCGGATTGAAAATGCGATGTCGGTGCAGCAAAAGAAATGATCCGAAATCCGGGTACTTACGATTCAGATCAAGAATGAGCTGTGTAGCAAGCCCGACCAGGGGATGCGCATCGGACTCGCGCGGCTCTTCAACGGAATCAGGCAGATCGGTCAAAAGCGCAAAGTGGAGATTGTTGTCGCGATTCCCGAGGTAGCGGACCTCGATATCATTGACCAGCTTCCGCGTCTGCTTTTCATTGAGCAGCAATGCCGGAACCGCAACAAGGGTTGTGGCCTCAAGAGGTAAGCCGTCGCTGTAATCGAGCTTCGGCAGCGGCACCGCGTTAAAGAGCGCGGTCACGAGATGGTTAACGAGCTCGACCGCACCTTGCGAAGCCGGGATCAGAGTGAACAGAAACGCCAGCCCAAGCCCGAGCAGCGGATAGTCACCGGACAAGCCCGGAATCAGGATGATCCCGATGAGAACGATCGATGCCGCTGAAATGCTGCCAATGAAGAAGCCATCGGCATGTCTTTTCAGGAGACTCCGAACACGATCGATGCACGAGGGAGAGTATCCAACGCGTGCGAACAATGCTGCGCGACCCTCGTCGATCAAGTAATAGCCGACATGCGCTTTGCGCGCGTGAGTGCGGTCTTGGGTAATTGGTTCCGCTTTTGCCTTTGCAGCGAGATCCACTGCTGCTGCTGAAATATTGGCCTCGGAAAGTTCGGAACGCTGAGCAATTTTGGCGACTGCGCGACGATACCCGTCACGGCTGGCATAGTCCATCCGGCCATAGACAGGGTCCCTGCGCAGGATCTGGTCGATCACCATCAGAGGCTCAAGCAGGTCGCGCCAACCGGTAATCGAGAGCGCCTGCAGACTGCGCATCAGGCAAGGGATGCGCGCAATCTGTTCATCAGTGGCCTTGCCTTGAATCAGCGCGTTAGCCGCGGGCACAAGCTTTTCGAGAATAGCCTGCTTTAAAGCCGGCGGAAATGCGAATAGCTCTCGCAATGCGAGCGGTTGCAGCTTCTGGAATTCTTCGATGTAGGCCCTGAATCCAGGTTCCGACCACTGGTCATGGAGTGCTCCGAGCAAGTTACGCGCGAGAGCTAAGACACGGGGATGCTCCCGAGAGCCAGTGCGCACGCAGGGGACGCGATTCAATTCACGTTC
>Ga0302326_10011262_pt1 | contig 19290 bp, 18 predicted proteins | sample Palsa_T0_3_FD_202264 | JGI IMG/M metagenome (GOLD analysis project Ga0302326, IMG submission 202264) | Peat permafrost microbial communities from Stordalen Mire near Abisko, Sweden - Palsa_T0_3 | ecosystem: Environmental > Terrestrial > Soil > Palsa > Peat permafrost | place: Sweden: Abisko...
ATCGCTGCTGAAGGCAGGCAATGGCAAGCTGCCCATCAACGTAAAAGTCATTTTTGAAGGCGAAGAAGAAGTGGGCGGCGAGGCCATCGCCGAATACGTTCGCAAGCAGAAAGCCATGCTGAAGGCCGATTTCGCTCTCGTCTGCGACACCGAACTATTCGCTCCCGATCTTCCTACCTTATGCGTCGGCTTGCGCGGCCTGGTCTACACCGAGATCGAAGCCTTCGGCGCAAAGACCGATTTGCACTCCGGCATGTATGGTGGCGCCGCGCCCAATCCTTTTTTCGCGCTCATCGAGATCATCGGTAAATTGAAAGATTCGAAAGGCAAAGTGCTGATCCCCGGCTTCTACAAGGGCGTGAAGGCTCCGAGCAAGGACGAACTCAAGGCCTGGAAGCGGCTTCCGTTCAACGAAGAGCACTATCGCAAGACCGAAGTCGGATCGAAAGTCCTCACCGGCGAGCCCGGCTATTCCGTCCTCTACCGCACTTGGGCGCGGCCCACGCTTGAAGTCCACGGCATGCCCGGAGGATTCATCGCGCCCGGCGCCAAGACCGTGATTCCGGCGAAAGCTGCCGCCAAAGTTTCCATGCGCCTCGTCCCCAACCAGGACCCCGACGATATCCTCAAGCGATACTCGAACTATGTGAAGAAGCTGACGCCCAAGGGTATCGAGACCAAGATCAAAGTTTGGAGCAAGGGCCCGGCCTGCGTGGTCGGCACCGACAATCCCTATATCAAGGCCGCCACCGAAGCGCTGCACGACACCTTCAAGAAAGAAACGGTCTTCATCCGCAGCGGCGGCTCCATCCCGATCGTCACCGACTTTCAGGACGTGCTGAAAATTCCTAGCGTGATGATGGGCTTCGGCCTTCCCGACGACAACCTGCACGCGCCCAACGAGAAATTCCACATCCCGAACTTCTACCGTGGAATCGAGACGATCTGCCGTTTCTTCGAGAAACTGGAAGGAAAATAGGTATCGGCGCCGCCGCTGTGGGCATGACGATCGGTCCAAACCGTGACTGTAACCGGCGTTGCTCGACCCACATCTGCGCGAGGACGCGGCGCGTTGAAGATTCTTGCGGCTTGCCCGAGAAGCTTTAGCGCGGCAATATCTCCTTCAACGCCCACTCAATCCTGTCCACCTCTTCGCGGATGACTCGGATCGACTGCTGATTTTTTGCCGGGTGGGCCAGCGGAGTGATTCCTTCCAGAGCACCGCGGATTTGATGATTCCGGGCCCAAATGAAGTTAAGCTTCGCGCTCCTCTGCTTGCGATTCCGGTAAGCATCGCCGACGAACTTGGTGGCGAGCCAGGCAAAAACCAAACCGAACAGAGCCTCAATCGGAATGCGATCGGTCGCGCCGTCGAACTCTGAAAATAAAAGCCGGTAGACCGCTTCTCCCATTCCAAAGGATGCAAACAATACCGTTGCCCCGAACAAATAAACCTTTAAGCGCTCCATGGGTTGAAAGCGCAGGGAGTCCTCGATTCCGTCACGCGTCCGCGCAAAGTTGATCGCCATGCTTCCCCCAAAATAGTCGTTTCACTGTTCCTGGACTCGATCCAAGTGTACAGTGCCGTCGTTTTGAAATGATAACTTGGAATTGCAATCAGCGGACGGATTCTCTTCAGACGACTGTCCGCAAAATGCGACTAAAGACCAGCCGCGTCCATCAATCCCATGGAACTTTCTTGGCTGGCATGAGTATCCTCGTTCAGCTTCGCCGCGACGACCGTCATCCACCCATTTCGGACATGCACGGAAGCGCGGAGCTCCTAAGGCTTGATCTCGAACACCGTCCCATATCCATAAGCGCCGCCGTTGACCGTGGTGCCGTAGAGACTGCCGACGCCATCGAAGATCAGGCCGGCGTAGGGTTCCCATCCGTCCTCGGCGTTGACGAAGGCATGCAGCAGCTTCTCGGCCCAGGCACCGTGTGCCAGGGGCGTTAACTCAAAGACCGTGCCGCAATAGCCAGCGATGCCGTAAGCGCACACTCCACTTCCGCCGTTGAAGGTCGTGCCGTAGAGATTGCCGGCAGCATCGACGATCAGGCTGGAGTTGGGATTGAACCCATCGCTGCCATTACTGTCGAAGTTATGCAAAATCTTCTCCGTCCATTTTCCCCCCGTCGCCGGAATCAGCTCGAAGACGGTGCCGCAGCCGGGAAGGCCGCCATTGTTGCAGGTTCCGAGGCCGCCGCTGTAGGTGGTGCCGTAGAGATTGCCGGCGGTGTCAAAGATTAGGCTGCCGTAGGGTCCGGTCCCGTCTTTGGCGTCGTCGCTGAATGCGTGCAGCACCTGTTCCGTCCATTTTCCGCCCGCTGCGGAGCTTAACTCAAACACGGTGCCTCTGCCATAAAGGCCGCCGCTGCGTGCCGAGCCATAGAGGTTGCCGGCGCCGTCGAAGATGAGCGCGCTGACGGCGTAGCCGCCATTGCCGTCATTGAAGGCATGCACCATCGTTTCCGTCCAGCCGCCACCGGCTGCGGGGGATAGTTCGAATGCGGTCCCGTAGTCGTAATATCCGCCGGTAGAGGTTGCGCCGAAGAGATTGCCGGCGGCGTCAATGGCCAGGCCGACTACGGGATAGGCCCCGTCGCCGTATCTGTTAAAGCTGTGCAGCACCTGCTCCGTCCAGCCGCCGCCGCTCGCGGGCGTCAACTCGAAGACCGCGCCGAAGGAATAAGCGCCGCCGCCCATCGTGGTGCCGTAGAGATTGCCGGCGCCATCAAACACCAGACCGGCGTATGGAACGGAAGCGTCGGTGGCATTCTCCCCAAAGCTATACAGCACATTCCCGGTCCAGCCGCCGTCCGCATTCGGCGTCAATTCGAACACTGTACCAACGTTGTGGAGGCCGCCCGCCAACGTGGTGCCGTAGAGGTCGCCGGAGGCATCGAAGATCAGGTTAGAGTAGGGATTGAGTCCGCCCAGGCTTTTGTTGCCGAAACCATGCAATACTTTTTCCTGGGCGACCGCGCAGGTGCCGGCCAGGAGCAGAGCAAGGGCAAAGATCGTTGCAACCAATCGGAAGGAAAATTTCCTGCTTAGCATGAGTCATCCCCTTTAGCGTGGAGCGCACGTGCACGGGCCGGTGCGTTTGACCGAGAGGAGCCAACATTACACGTACCGTCCAACGTGTCAAGATGCAGGATTTTGCAACCCGTCAACATGGCGGAGCAAGGTTTTCAGGGCGGCAAGCGCGGCATCTTTCGCGTTTGAAAAGCGGCGACAGGCGAGGCGAAGTCGCCCAACGAAATTTACAATCTGGTGACACGAAGCGGCTGGCCACGCGCTAGCCTTCCAACAAGTCGCGTCCTCCGACGTGCGCGGCGTTCTCTGGATTTTCAAGATCCGGATCTCAAGTCCGGACGCCAAGAAAGTGATTCCGCGTTAGGCGATCGTTCGCCCGGAAGCGCTGCCGCAAATCATGTGTTTGAAACGCTAACAACCAAGCACGAAGAAACCGTGCGCGGAGGAATTATGAAATTGAGTTTGATCGTAGCGCTTGCCCTGACATTGGCGGCCGCTGTGTTGATCTCGATCCAGCCCGCAATCGCCGGATCGGACGCGGCGTCGATTTTTCAGGTTGTTGCCACCCCCAACGACCACTTCAACAACGGCTTGCTGGCGGCATCAGCATCTTCTCCGACGGACATCTGGGCCGTCGGGCAATCCACCATTCACTTCGATGGCACGACATGGACTGCCTTTCCCGCGCCGGGTATTAAGGGCGACAACACCAGCGATCTCGCGGGAGTGGTGGATATTTCGCCCACGCTGGCTTGGGCTGCGGGGTCCGTGAACTCTGGCGAGGCCAATCCCGGGCAGGTGATCCTTCAATGGAACGGCACCAAGTGGAGCGTGTTTCCGGGTCCCAAGTTTGCCGCAGGCGATCAGCCGAGTGTGAAAGCAATGGCTTCCACTGGCCCGGACGATATCTGGGCGATCGGCAGTCTGCTGGGCGATGATGAGCAACAACTCTTTTTTCTTTTCGAACACTGGGACGGCACAGCGTGGACGGCGACGACTTCTGTTTCGGGCGACGCTTTTCTGTTTGGAGCTTCCGCCGATGCCACGAACGACGCCTGGGCGGTAGGCTTCAATGGCCCCGAGAACGACGACAGCAATACCCTGGCCCAGCACTGGGATGGCACAAGCTGGAAAACGGTTGCGACTCCGAGCGTGGGCTCGGGAGCAAATCAACTGAACGGCGTGCTGGCGCTGGCGCCAAACGATGTGTGGGCTGTGGGTTTTTCCACGCCCGTCGCACCTCCGCAGCAGGCTGCCACGTTGACGCTGATTGAACATTACGACGGGACAAACTGGACAATCGTGCCCAGCCCGAACGTCGGTCCGAACAGCATCTATCAATCGAACCGTTTGTTCGGATTGACGGCGAACTCGCCGACCGACATCTGGGCCTTTGGATCGTATTTCGCCGTCGGCGGTTCCGGTCATCAAATGACTTTGCTCATGCATTGGGACGGAGCCAAGTGGAGCATTGCCCCGAGTCCAAACCCCACGACGGGCGGGTATCTCTCCGATCTCTTGTTTGCGGGAGTCACGCCTTCACCGGGCAATGTTTGGATTTTCGGAGATGAGGACGAAGCGCCGCATTCGGCTACGCTGGCCATTCATACCACGACGGGAGCGAGTTTTTGATCCGAGGTTCCGAAGTCCGGAGGCACCCGTTTCAGCGGCAGCGGCTCATTCGCAACTAGTTCTGGCTCCCTGAGAACGTGCCGCCCACTCCCGTGCAGACCGGAGTGCCTGGGTCGCATGCCCACGTGCCCGTAATCGCGCCGTTGCTGACGCTCCCGTTACCGTCGAACACAGCTACGTCTCCGTATCGATCTGCCTCAACGAAGAGAAGATTAATTGCCGCCGTCGAGTCAGAGGGGATGGGATTCGTCGAGGAGCCCACCAGGACCCCCTGCGGCGGATAGAAGAACTGACCGGTGCCAGAAATCGATCCCTGCCCAGTGTTATCGTCCGCGATGAAGCAGTTCGGCCCCTCCACTGTAAACGTCCCGACAGGCGTTGCAACGCTGCATTGGCTCGCAACCAAGCTCACCGAAAACATGCTCGGATTTGAGCCGACCTCGTTCGCCGTTATTGTCCATGCTCCCAGGATCTGGGTGCCGGAAGCGGAGTCTCCCTTGGGACTTCCTGCGCAGGCCGCCGAGAAAATCGTTAGCATGATAATCAGCGCGAGTCTTTTCATCCCGCCTCCTCATTGGGAGTTCAGTTCTTAACCGTCATGGCCTCGGAGTCAACTGCCTTTTTCCCCGAGATCCCCTCCAGCGCGGCAAGAATGCCGCGATAGTCGCTCTTGTCACATTGCACTGCCAGCCCCCCTTTTTGGTCCCCGTTCGCCCACGTCAGGCCGACATAGTGCTTCTTGGACTTGCTGAGCGCTGTTAGTGCCCCAAGCCCAAGAGTAAATACGCCTACAGCAACAGCGGTGCCTACCCTTCGATGGACGTCTTGGCCATAGCTCACCTCTGTAATAGAGGCCGCAGGAATCACCACGGCGTCCGCCTTTCCTGCCGCGATGCGGATGTGGTCGCCTTCCACAAAGAGCTTCGGACCCTGGCCGGGCCTGATGCCAGTCAATGACCCTCCGCTGTACATCACGCTATATCCGAACTCCCTTTCGGCGGCGAAACTGGATAGACAGACTGTCGCGCAGAGGACGAGCCCAAGAAACTGTTTCATTCGGTTGCTCCTTCGGCCGAAGCCGGACCAAGCAGCGGTCGGCCATCCCAACGATCTCTCGTTTCCTACGGCGGGTCTGTGACGGGTAACCTTGCAAAAAAGGTCCGCTGTGGAAAAGCCCGTTATGGAACGCAGGGCGGGAGGGGGAGAATCGTCCGGGCGACGCTGGGAGCGGGTTAGTTCAGTCGCGGCAGTTCAGGGTCCAGAAAGACGTTAGGCTCTTCTTCGGTGGAAGCGAGTCCCTCGGGCAAGGTGCCGCGATTGTATTCCGCCATGCGGTTCTTCCACTTGAGGAAGTCGGTGATGCTCTGCGGCTCGACGCGGAGCTCGACGCGGCGCAGGCTGGCGAGCAGCAGATTCATTTCGTAGTGGAAGCCGGTGGCCGTGCGAAGATTCTTGGCGGAAGGATGGACGATATCAACGCCACGGCTGCGGTATTCGAGCAATCCCCAGCCTGGGGGCAGTTCTTCGCGGCGCACGAGCGCGGCGGGGACGAGATAGAAGCGCTCGCAACCGACTCCTTGTTCGGGTTTCCTGCGAAACGGCTTATCGCGATCGGCGAGGAAGTCGGCGCGCGTGAGCTTGCACTCCACCAGCACGGAATGGCAGGCGCGCTTCCAGCCGATGGCGTCGGGCATCTCGCCGCTGACGCAGGCCTGCTCAGAGAGAACCACTCCACAGCGATAGCTGCGCAGCCAGCGCACGGCTTTTTCGACCAGTTGAGAGTGAGTCATGGATTCGGCTTCGAGCTTTGAGCTTCGGCTTGCGCCTGCCTCCGATAGAAGCAAGAACATTTGTAACCGGAGAACAGGATGCGCGGAAGTCACTGGAAAGCTACTGGTGTCGCGGCCTTGTGGAAATCTGCCTGAAGAATATTTGCGGCGGCCGAGTTCGCCAAAGCATGGTAGCGCAAGTTCTTTGCGGTGAGAGCCAACCTACGGGTCCCCCCCTTTTTGCATAGTCTCTGGAATCAGCAAGTTGGCGCGAAATTCCCCGCAAGATACGGATGTCAAAGAACTTAAGTACTAAAGTCTTTCAAACGAAGGACTTAGGACGGGACTAATCGCGCTGTGCGCGGCAGTCACGGCCTCGATCATCATCGCGCGATTTAAATTGTGGAGCAAGGTTAGATGTCACAGTGCGGCGGTGGAAAACGTTGGGTTGGGTTGCCCGCCAGGGAGCAGGGATATACTTCAAGCTTCACCTGTCGCGGACTACGGAGCATCGAGGTACGAAGAAAGATCAATATCCTTGTAATCTGAATCGCTCCGAAATCCTTGAAGGATCTTTTCTAACGCCTGCCGATGAGGCTTCAGCCGTTGAAAAATTCGCTTCGTCTCGCCCGCGAGGTCGTAGGTGATTGAGGGATCAAGTCGTAGGCTAAATTGCCAGTCTTCTACTTCCATGGTCGAATTCCCTTCACGGATCTTTCGCTCTACATACTGCTTCACTGCGTCCGACCCACAGAGTTCAATTGCGGCCCTTTTTGCTACGATTCGTGCCTCCCGTTCATGCGGTATGTCTGGCCAATTCAGCCCGAAGCTGTCAATTATTTCCTTCGGGAGATTATGAATGAGCCGGCCCACAGCCCAAAGCTCCCGCCTAAAACCGTACTGAGCAAAGTGCTGTAGCTCATGCGAAAATGTCATGACCAAACCGGTCGCATCGGCACAAGTCGTCCCGTGCAGGTAGATAAGGTGGTCAAAGAATCGCTCGTCGTCCGCAGCCCAGTGAGTATTGCCGAAAATCTTGTTGGTCATGCACTGCGGCCAGTTCCAGTTGCCTCGAAATGTATCTTTCTTGATAGCGGTGTAGAATCCGCGATTCTCCGGCCCGAGGCCCCACGGCGGCGGCGACTTGATTTCCGCCCAGTCATGATCGTCGAAGAAAGCCAGCAACCTGAGTTCGGGTAGTCCGTCGCCAAACTCTCTAAGCACGCGCTCCGCTGCCGTTTCGCGTCTCGCCTTTACGACGGCGTCACTTGACCTCACTTCCGCTGTTACGCGCACGCGTCTCAGTCTCGCACCTTCCATGATCCTTGCTCCGAGTCTATCTTAGATTCGCGTGGCGGCGCGCTTCCCCCGACAGCATGCGTGCTGCGCACGTTGGTTCTCAGTGGTTGACGGGAGGCGGATCTAGGATTAGGTTGTTTTCGGGCTCAAGGAAGAAAATTCTGACTTAGACTCTTTCTGACCTGAGCCCTTAAGGAGATTGGGAAATGAAAAACGTTGTCCGGGCATCTCTGCTGCTTCTGCTTTTGAGTGGGTTGGGGTGGGCCGCACAGGACGTGGTCAGCGCCGTCCATGGAACCATCACGAAACTGGATTCGACCGCCAAGACGGCTGCCGTCAAGTTTGCCGACAAGACCACCGTCCACGGCGCCGAGGCGACAGCGATGGGCGGCAAAGACGCCTTTCACGGACTGACGGAAGGCACCGAAGTGGTGGCGCACTACACCACCAAGGGCACGGAGAACACGGCGGTTGAGGTCGATAAAGTGGGCAAAGACGGTATTAAGTCGGTGGACGGAACCATCACCCATATGGATCGCGCGGGCAAGACTCTGGCAGTCAAAACCGCGGACGGTACGGAAGACACATTTCGGCTGTCCGGCCACGCCGCGACTGACGCGGGCAAGGACATCGCAAAGGGAAGCGAGAAATCCGCGAAGGTTACGGTCTACTACACTGAAGGGGCCGGCAAGAAAGTGGCCCACTTCTTCGAGGGAAACTAAGGCGGGCCCGAAACGTTCACTTGCTTGCCGCGCGGCGACGCGACAGGCGCTAGGTTTGGCGTCTTCTCGACTCCACGTCAGATTGCTGAAATGGCGGATTTCTTCATCGGCCTGACGACTACCGGGCGGTGCAGCACGGTTTCCAGCAGATGGCGTTCGGCGGCGATGGTTTGCGCTGTGGGAGTGTTGGGCGCATAGCCTTCGGCGGCGATGACCAGGGCTTCGTTTCTGGCAAGGCCGCTCGGGGGCTTACGCAGGAATCCGTTGGTGCGATTTTTGCGCGTGGCCTTGGTTTCAATCTTCAGGTTTTCAATCTGAATGCGGCGGATGTGGCCGTCGTGCGAAACATCCATCGCATTGGCCAGGCGGAGGATTGCTGCCAACTGAATCGTGATCTTTTGCTCGTTCGGAAGCAGATCGCGCAGCGCTTTGTGGTTTTTCGTGGGCAAGGCGCCGCAGTGGAAGCGGGCGACGATGGCGGCGCGCCGCATATCTTCCGGCTTCCATCCCAGGGGCGTGCCGTGAGCGCGAATCAATTCGCTTGATGCCTTGTGATGTCCCTTATTTCCTTTCGACTTGCCGACATCATGCAGAAGCGCCGCGGCGAGCAGGCTGGAACGCGCGCCGGCGCCGGTCGTTTCTGCGCCATTCGTTTCTGCGTCATGCGCGGAGACCAGCAATCCTGCGGCGATGAGACCGTCGTAGAGTTGGAGCGCGAGGCGGGCGACGCGTTCGGAGTGCGCGAAATCGGGATCGAGCGACTTCGCCCAAAGTTTCATGCGGCGGGTGGCCAGCGCCTGAACTTGCTTGCCTTTTGGCAGAGCCTGCCGGAATACGGGCCACAAGGAACGGGGTCCGACCATTTTTTTGCGATAGCGGTTGATTCTCTGGTTTCGCTCTTGGAGAATGCGGGAGCGCCACTGCTTCCGCAGATTTCCAGCGCTGTCGGCATGGTCTGAAAAAACTTTGTCTGGGAACAGGTGGTCCGAGAAAACATGGCAAGAAACGGCGGTGGCCCACAGCACGTCGAGATCGTGGACTTCGCCCAGCAGATCCTGCAACTCCTTCAAGTCACGGCTCCAGGCCGCGTGTTCGACGGGCAGGAAGTTTTCCACGATGTAGCGAAAACGCTTGATGCCGATGCGCAGGCTATGAAATGCCGTTTGGGATCGATTGCGCAGAGCGAGTTGGTGCAGCCGGTGGGCTTCGGCCCAGCGCTCGAGCGCCAGATGCTTCAATAGCGCACTGCCCGGGCGGACGCGCGCCGCACGCGGGGGAAGCGACGCACACCACTGCTTCCATTGTTTGCGATCGAATTCGTCTTCTTCCAGCGCCGACTCGGCTTCGCGCTTTTGTTCGGCTTCGCGGTGAGCAAGGATTTGGAGCAGGGCAAGGGCGACTGGATCGCGCGCGGCGCGATCGCCGTTGTCAGCGGCTGCGGCATTTTCGATGTCGTGGAAATCGTGCTGCGATTGCGGCGGCACCGGCGAGCCTGCACTGAACGGAGCCGAAGGCTCGCCCGCGCCCACAATACGGGCAGGAGCGGGAGCCAGCTTCTCGATCCACTCCGTCATGACCTGGATGTCGCGCAGCGCTCCCAGGCGCTGAAAGAGGCGCTTGCCTGCTTTCTTCATGGCCTTCCAGTCGGGATCTGGGTCGATCGCCATCAATCCATCGGCAAGCGAACGGCAGCGGCGGAGCGCAACCCGCAAGTCGTGGACTGGATCCGGGGCAAAGCCGGCAGCAGCGCGGTCGCACTCCTCGAGAACGCGCAGCATCCAAAAGCGCAAGCCGGTGATCTTCACGGCGCGGGATACGGCGCTTTTCACGTTCTGGGATGACGAAACCATAGTGTGGATTCTCTAATACGTTCCGCCGGCTGTTCTCGCCGCAGACCGGTTCCAACGCCAGTGCCGCCGAGGGGTTGCGCCCTGGGCAGACAAATTACTGATTTCGCGGTCTTTACCTGGATCATTCTGTAGCTCCAAAGCCTTAGACCTCGAGTGCTTATTGTATTACCTCAGTAATGTGCAGCAAATTACGGGTTGGCATAACCTTCTCTTTGTAGATTTGCGGACAATACGAGGAGGTCCGTATTACCACCACCGGAACATTTCAGGAGACTCGTGCCACTTCGGCACGCGCCTTTGTGCACAGTCTGAACATCCTGATCAAGTACAGCCGGATGTACGGCTTTGAACACAAGCGCACCGCCGCGCAGTTCGCAACCGCCTGGAACGAACTGAAGCAGGGCCTGCCCAAAGCGGGCGATGGAGGATTCTTGCTGGGGGTTTCCAGCAACAAGCTGTTGCTGGACGGCATCCCGCTGGAAACAGGACAGGCGGAGAGCAGTTTCGCGCAGCTTCTGACCGCCGCCGGATTGGCCAGTCTCCACTTTTCCAAAGACGTTACGACAGAAGATTTCACGAGCCTGGTGCGCGCGTTTACAGTGGCCGGCTCGAAAGCGCAGGACGTAGCCAAGCAGATCAAGGAAGCGCTGAACGCCACCAAAAACAGCACGATCAGGATCAATGAAGTGAAGTTTGTGGCTGCGGATCCGCTGACCGGCGACGTTAGCGTGGCCGCGCAGATTGCGGCGCAAACGCTGGGACCGGAATTCAAGCAGTGGTTGAACGATCCGCAAAAACTGCTGCAGCTCATAGCCGCCGCCGAAGGCGCGAATGCCGGAGGCGGAGCCGGCACCGCTGGCGGAGCTCCGTTGGGCAGCGTACCCAACGTTAGCCTTGGGGCAAGTTCGGGCGCTGCGGCTGGTAGTGCGACCGGCGCGGCGCCGGCATGGACGGGCGGAGTGGTACCGCTGCAAGAGGCCGAAGTGATTCAGACCATCCGGCTGCTCACCCGTTTTGGCCAGGTTCAAAATGACGACAACGCCGGCGCGGAGGATTTGCAAAAGGAACTGAGCGCCACCGACTCCGGAACGCGGGTCAACCTGCAACAGTTGCTGGCCGGCCTCGCATCGCAGGCCGGCAACGCAGAACAAGATACGCCGTTGCTGATGAAAGCGGCTGAGCACATGGCCATCCGCTTCGCTCTGGAGCGCTACCAGCGAGGCGAGGTGAAGGTCAACGCCGTGCATCAGATGCTGGAGCACATGAGCCGGCAAATGGATTCCCTGCGCCAGATCCTGCGCTTGCAGGAAGACAAGATGAGTAAGGCGGGAATCCTGGTGGAGTCGCACGCGGACATTCTGGACCGCATGTTTTGGGCGGAGGTTCCGGAATCTGGGAAGAAAAGCGTGCTGCTTTCGCACGAGGCGCCATGCGTGCCTCCGCGTAATCTGCGTCAATTTGTCGAGATCTTGCTGGACCGGGAAGACAGGGAATCGGCGGCGGACATCCTCGTAAACTATTACGGCTGCCTGGCTGCGAAAGACATCGAGTCGCGGCGCAAAACAGCCATCGGCCTGAGCCAATTGGCGGATTTGTACGCTCGTCTGGGCGGCCAAGCGCTGGGGGCGGCCATCGGAAAACTCTGCGCACAATTGAGCGCGGAGAAAGATCCCGAAATGCAGAGCCTGTTGAGCGCGGCCTTTGTGCGCCTCAGCCAGGAGGCCAGCGAATCCAAGAACTATGCGGCGGTCATCGAAGTATGTGCGGGCATGGAAACGCTGCAACAGCAGCGGCCGGTGCTGTTGAACGATCTACGTCCGCGCGTGGGGGTGGAGAACCGGCTGCCTGAATTCATTGAAGAAGCCCTGCACTGCGATCCGGTGCCCCCGGAGTTGCTTACGGTGCTGCGGCGGACCTGCCAATCGGGCGCCGAACATCTTGCGGACCGCTTTTTCCGTTGTATGCGGCGGGATGAGTGCGACCGTATGGTCGAACTGGTGAACGAAACGGGATCGCCTGCGTTGGCGCAGCTACGGGAGATTCTGCGGACGGGTCAGCCGCGGCAAGCTTCTGTGGTGGTGGGATTATTGAGCCGGCTGGATGTGGCCACGCTGCTGGAGCTGCTGCCGGTGCGCCTGCCGGAGTGGAACCGTTTCTATCATGACATCGTGGTTCGGCAGATCGCGTATGGCGCGGCTCCGGACCGTGGACGCACCATCCTGGAACTGGCCGAAATTTTGGATCCGGTAGTATTGCCGGAAGCGATCGACGAGATCGGCATGAGCGGCGATCTGACTGCGGCTCCGCCCTTGCTGGCCATGGCGCGACCGGGCGAAGCAGCTTCGCGTTCACCATTTGTGCAGCTCAAAGCTATTGAATCGCTGGGACGGTTGCGCGATCCGGAGGCGGTAGTCTTGCTGCGCGAGATTGTGGAAACCAAGAAAACGTTTGGCTGGGTTCATCCCCGTGAACTGCGAATTGCGGCAGCGCAGGCGCTTTCCAAGACTGACCCGCGCTATAGCAGCCAGATTTTGTCCGATAGCGGCATTGAGCCGGGGGAACTGGCGATTGCGCCCCTGGATATGGCTCCAGCCTGTCCGTTTGTGCGTCAGCGTCGCTACGAGCGCATGGCTCTGGCACGCACCGTGACGGCGACCATCGGCAGTTCGTGGGGAAAATCGAGAATTCAGATCCGCGAACTGAGCCTGGGCGGCGGTATGGGCACGAAAGAAGACAACCTGCGCATTGGCAGCGAGGCCGATCTGGAGATTTCCGCGGGCATGAGATCGAAGATTCGCGCGCACGTGCTGCTCCGCCGGGCGCGCGTGAATGAAGTAGGATTCGAAATTGTCAATACCGATCTGGAAAGCCGTTACCGCCTGCGCCGCTTGCTGATGGAGACGATGAATCGCGCTCCCCAAGGTAAGGAACAGGACTGGAACGGACAGCGGAAGGTTTAGGCGGCGCCATAGCAAGGATGCAGAAGAAAAAAGCCTCTGTTCGCCGATGCGGACAGAGGCTTTCTCATCTTCGCAGTTTACCTCACGACTTTGACAAAGATGATGAGGAAGGTAAACAGGACCAGCGACTCGATGAAAGCCAGTCCCACAAACAGGGCAATCTGAATTCCCGGCCTTGCCGCGGGGTTTCGGGCCAAGCCTTCACAGGCGGCGGAAGCGACTCGACCCTGGCCCAGTGCCGCCAGAGCAGCGGCAAAAGCCATGGCGAAGCCGGACGTAATAGCCACCCAGTTGGTGCCGCCGGAAGCCGCCGCCGGCTCCCCTTGGGCAAAAGCAGGCACGGCGAAGAGGGACAACGCTACGATGGTCAAGATCAGAAACACGACTTTACGCATATTCGACTCTCCATACTGCCAGGAATTTTCGCCAGGAGGTGGTTGACGTCATCCTCGTGCAGACGCCCTCACACTGACGAAATCTACAAAAAGCCGGAAGAAATTAGTGTTCGTGCGCCGTGGCCTCGCCGAGATAAACACAGGCGAGGATCACGAAAATGTAAGTCTGGATCAAGGAAACGCCGACATGCAGAGCTTCGAAGACGATCGGCACGCCGATCGGTATCAGGGAAAAAAACACCAAAGTTACCATCTCGCCGGCGAACATATTGGCGTAAAGGCGAACTGTGAGCGACAAAAGGCGAGCGGTGTGGCTGAAGATCTCGATCGGCAACATCAAAGGGGCAAGCCACCATACCGGTCCCATGAAATGCTTGAAGTAGGCAAGGCCGTTGGTCCGCAGACCCTGGAAGTGATAGTAGAACCAGGTGAGCAGCGCGCAGCCGAGCGGAACGATGGGAACCGCAGTAGGCGATTCGAAGCTTGGGATAATGCCGATCAGATTGCAGGTGAGGATGAAAAGTCCCAAGGTTACCAGATACGAATGATACGGCTTATAGTGATGGCCGATGATCTCCTCGCCCATGTTGCCAACGAAACTCTCAATCCACTCCATGGAATGCTGCAAACCGCCGGGCTGGTCGACCGAAAGCCGCAGCCGAACCGCCACAAACAGAGCGCTCAACAGCAGCACTACGAGCACTTCCATAGCAAAGCTATCGGAGATCGGCGTGGCCGCATGTTTGGGATGGATGTGCAGGGCGAGCAGCAAGGAAAGCACCGGGCCGCCGAACCAGCGGTTGAGCAGCGCGGTGAACCAGAGGTGCTCCATGATTTATGAACCCGGATTTATGAACCCGAACTTGCGGCCCCAAAGTTACGATTTCAGCAAAATCCTGATGACGAGCGTTTCTAGAGTTAGTATCCGCGGCGTAAGGCGGCGTACGTTTCAAAGCCCGCTTCCATCAACATTGCCGCCACCGGCATGCACAACCCGAACAGAAAGCCCCGGAAGGCCCGAGAAGAACTTGTGAATATAACATAGGCAACGATTCCCGCCAAAAGATAGCGGAGGAAAAAGCCGTTAACGAGAGAGAGACCATGTTCACGGTTCCTGGTTTCGACGACGCGCGCAGCAAGGGCTTGGACCGCTTGGTTCAAGGAGCGGAAACTCCAATAGGCGATCAATGAACCCGCGGCAAAGCCCAGACCAGCGATCAAGCCGAAACGCCAGGCGGTGAAGACGGTGAAGGTCAACCCGAGGACGAGAAGGAAACGCAGCATTCTGGGAATGGCGGCGGAGAAGAAGCGGTCGGCGGGGGTTGAAGGTTCAGCCGGGACAGGCGGAGGTAGAGGACTGGAAGTCATCGGGCTGCGTCCTGCGAGATTGAACTACTTAGGAGTTAAGGCCCTCGATTATAGTAAGGCACTTCATCGCAGCGCTGGAAGGGCTGCACGACCCAAAATCGGAGTTTTCCGCAGCGAGTTCTAAGCGTCCGGCTTTTGGCGGGACAGAGCCGTGGCCATGCGAATCATTTGTACGAATCCGGCAACCGCGCCGAAGATCACCCCCGCGAGGTAGAGCCAGCGGGTGTGCATCCAGCGGTCCAAGAGCCTGCCGAGCGCGTAACCCAGGAAGACCGCCGCGGGGATAATAAATCCAATCTCAGAGTAACGAGCCGCAGAGACGAGGGGGCTTGGCTTGGAGGGGCGAGTTGGATCTTCAGGCACGACGAAACAAATTCTACCCTAACCGACTGGCTGCGGCGACTGATTCGGGGTTTCGTTGGCACCGCCTCGTTTGCCTACGGCGGGCCGGGTCCGGATAGAGGTTTCCGTCGCCGGCGTCTCTCACGGCGTCGTGATCAGGCGGATGGGCACGGGAGAGGTTCCGGTGACGGCTGGGTTTGTGGTGCTCCCGCAGGCAGCCACGTTCATAACCGTCACGTTTATTTCTCCGACATTCGTAGTCCCGTCGACCCAGTTGATGAAAACCTGCAAGAAACCGATGATCGTGACTTGAGACGTGGCCGGGCCGATCAAGGTGGCACTGTTGTCATAGATGGGCAAGGAGACGATGGAGGGGCTGCTGGTGATTTCGCTGTTTTGCGCTATGCCCGTGGTCCCGGTTGTAAGCAGTAGAGCGCTGTTGCTTCCCGCCTGAATCTGAAACGGGTAGGCGTTCTGGACGAGTACATCCTGGCCGCTGTTCACCGTGCCGGACGCGTTGGCGTTGATGAGACATTGCGCTCCGTTCACGCTGTCGTTCCGGAGCGGCCCCGGATTTTCCGACAGATCCACTATGTTTCCGTTGGTAACCCCGCACTGGTATACGGTGGATTGGTCACAGCCCGCGACAGCCTCCGTGTAGGGGTTGACGGTCACGTCTGAGCAGGCGCTGACCGCGCCGGAGGCAATTGCAATGGAGGGGTTCAACACTTGGCCCGGAACGTAGTCCAGGCGGGCACCGGTGCCTAATGAGCCGTTCGCTTTGGGTGGTTCAACCAGCGTGCAGGCGCTCCCCGGGGGCTTCGGATTGCAATCTGCGACCAACGTAAATGTCTCACCGATCACCCCGATGCCGCTGGCTGCGATTCCTCCGTTCACGATCGATCCGTTGTTGACAAACTGCATGCAGTTACCGGTGCAGGTCCCGCCGGCCCCGGTTGGGTCTATGTTAGGAACGATCCACGGCTTGACGCAGCGAGGGCTTACGGGGGTCACGGGGTCCGAGCCTGAAGGATTGAACGCTTCCGCACTGGCGGTGGCGCTCACGCTGCTGCCGGTTTGGCCCCATATGCGGGCGAAAGAAGTGGGCAGGCCTTTGCGCTGCACGTAGACGGTGACGATGGGATTGGTAGCGAAGGTAGGGTCAAGCCCCGACGAGCAGTCTGCAGAACCCGCAGGAGTGACCGCAGTCGAATACGTCACTTTTACTGTTATCGAGGCATTCGGGACAGAGAGGCCGCCGATTGGGTTTTGTCCTGCGACGGCTGAGGCTGCCTGAGCGGCGGGTGGGTTCGCGCCGCCGCAGATTTTCTGCCACGACCCGCTCAGGTTGGCGGGATCTCCAGTGATGCCGGAAAGAGAAATGACCCTCGCCGCCGCCAATGCCGCCGCATCGGCAGCACGCTGCGCTTCTGTGCTGGCCTGGTAAAGCGTTCCCACATCGATCGACAGGGCGGCAAGCCCGATCATGGCCACAATAGATCCGGCCACGAGGGCGATGGTAACGCCGCGCTCGCCGCGGCAGTGTGAGGCGTTTTTTCGCGGGCGACGAATCAGCGGAGGCAGCATAGAAATCTCAATTCTCGTTAAACGCCGCAGCCGTGGTGCTGATAACGCCCGGAGGAGCGGCGCTGGGGCCGAACAGTCCCGCGACGTTGCTATAGCTCCACTTGTACGGATACGTGATGGTGACGCAGGTGCCTACTACGTTTACTCCGTTCACCAGGGTCGCGCATCCCCGGTTGATCGACAACGTCATGGTTCCTGGACAGCCGGTGTTGTTCGCATAAGTCCACGTTAGTTGGTTCTGGGTGATAGTGCCGGGAAGGCCGCAGACGCTGATGTTCTCGGACAAGAGGTAGTTCTCCACGACATAGAAAGCGTCGTTGACGGAAACGGGCCTGGGCACAGCATACATATCGCTGGCCGGGTCGGAAGCTGCAACCCGGGCGCCCTCTTCCGCAGCATTGGTCAGCTTCTGTTTCAATGAGAGCGCCTGGCTGAAATCGAAAATTCCCACCACGAACAGCACCAGCAGGGGCAGGGAAACCGCAAATTCCGCGATCTGCGAGGCGCGCTCGTCGCGCCAGCACAACCGGGCCAATATTCCTTCGAAGCGAGGCTTCGTCCTCATCCTGGCTCCTGCTCTTGTGCTGCGGATTGTCCTCTTAGCTACTATCACAGCGTTTCCAGTCTCGTCGTTTCGAATCTCATGGCCTGCCCGGAAGATTCAAGGCTCCGCGACCGTGTGCGTTTCCGCCCTCATCTGCGCCTGCCCCGGAAGATTCATGGCTCCAAGATCGAGCGAATTACATGGCTGCGGATAACAGGGAATGTAGAAGTGATACCCGTACTTGTAGCGCATGCTGACCGAAGTCCCGCAAGTGGGGGCGCCACCGCCCGAGCAGGACGCCGACAACTGAACGTTCTCCTGAACGCAAACGTTGATGGTGGGCTGTGCGTCGCATGGGACCGGACTTCCGCAGGCAGTGCCAGCTGGGGTGCAAAGGTATAGCGCGGGCGGCGTCCACCCCGTCAGCGGCTGCAACTGGGCGGTGTTCAGGTGTGCGGCTGCCATGGCGTTGCTGACTGCGGTGGCGGCATTTTGTTCGGCCGAGTTTCCGGCCGCGCACGTGGTGCAAACCGGCGCTACGGCCGCGCGGGCGCCTTGCCGCGCCGCCTGGGTGAGCGTGCCGTAGGTGCGAAAGGCCTGGCCAAACCAGAAAATCGCCATCAGGAACATGAACAGCAGGGGCAGCACCATGGCAAACTCGGCAATCTCGGCGCCGCGCGAGTCGCGACCCAGTCCGCGCCAGTTAGTCCATTTTGCTTTCATCATGCTATCGCGCCCCCCATACCTGCCGGATGCCGAAAAGCACCACCGTCAGCGCCAAGGCCACGCCGTAGGGAACTCTTAACGACTGCGGATTATCCAGCGAAACCTCCGCTCCCGGCATGTGAAATGTAAACAATGACGCCACCAAGCGCGCAATGTTGCGCAAAGTTTCTTTTACCCGGCGCTTGTAAATGACCAGGGCCAACGCCATGAAGCCGGCCACAAACACCGATACGATCAGCAGATCGAGCATCGGCCCCGGTCCGACGAACGCTCCCAGAGCGCCGGCCAGCTTCCAGTCGCCCGCGCCCAGGCTGCGTAGCGCCACCAGAGGCAACAAAAGCACCAACCCCAGCCCCGCACCCAGCAGGGAAGTCTTCAATCCGGACAATCCGCCAAGAACGGCATTTAAGGCGACTCCCACCAATAGTCCGGGCACGGTCAGCCAGTTAGGGATGCGCCGCTGGCGCCAATCCGTCCAACCAGCAATTAGCGCCAAGGCAATCGCCAGGACCAGAATCGAAGTCTTCAAAACGGCCTCGGTTGCATCGAGGCCGCCGGTCTCGGTTGCCGCGATCGGTCCATGCTGAAAGTTTCTAACAGTTCCGGTTCTGGCGTTGCGGGAGCACTCTGGGGCAAAGCGCTCCGGAGCGCGCCGGCACTGGTCAAAACGCGCTTCTGGGGCGGATTCTCACATAGCTGGGGGGGGAAGTCAATGTATCCGACAGGGAGGGCAAGTTGCCTGCCCGGATTCAAGAGCAAAGGCCCGGAACTCGTCCGGGCCCGAAATAAGCTGTTCGTTTTCATGGTCCAACGTCTTCATGGTCCAACGTCGAAGCCCGGCGCTCGATGTTCCACGGTTGAAGTTTCAGCGATTGAACGCGCCCGCGGAATTGTGCTCGGCGATGATGCGTTTCGCGGTGTCGGCCAAAGCCTTGGCCTGGGGCAGCAGATCCAAGCCCTTGAGCACTTCTGGATCGGTTTCTGTCCGGACCTTCAAGCCCTCATCCTGGCCGAAGGCATCCACGAAGATTTCGGCTTTGATATTCGACTTGA
>Ga0302326_10011263_pt1 | contig 19290 bp, 18 predicted proteins | sample Palsa_T0_3_FD_202264 | JGI IMG/M metagenome (GOLD analysis project Ga0302326, IMG submission 202264) | Peat permafrost microbial communities from Stordalen Mire near Abisko, Sweden - Palsa_T0_3 | ecosystem: Environmental > Terrestrial > Soil > Palsa > Peat permafrost | place: Sweden: Abisko...
GTGATGAGGTCGAAGAAGACGCGGAAGGTGCGCGAGATTCCATAGTGCGAAGCGCCGCGTTCCCGTACCACATTCTTGATCGGAACCTCGATGATCGACGCGCCGTGCCATGAAGCCAGCGCCGGAATGAAGCGGTGCAGTTCTCCATAGAGCGGAATTTGTCCCAGAATGCTGCGCCGGTAAGCTTTGAACGTGGTGCCGAAGTCGTGGATGTCCACGCCGCTCAACTTCGCCATCAACCAGTTGGCGCAGTGCGAAGGAAAGCGCCGCAGCCAGAAATTGTCTACCCGATTCTTGCGCCAGCCGCTGACAATGTCGTAGCCCTCGGCAATTTTTTCCAGGAACACAGGAATGTCCGCAGGATCGTGCTGTAAGTCGCCGTCCATAGCAATAATGTATTCCCCGCGGGCATGGTCGAAACCCGCCGCCAGGCCGGCGGTCTGGCCAAAATTTCGGCGCAGTTTGACGACGGTCACGCGGCTGTCGACCGCGGCAATCTCACGCAGCAGCGCGAACGTGCCGTCGATGGAGCCGTCATCGACCAGCACCATCTCGAAAGTCTCGCCGCTCGCCTCCATCACGGACTTCAGCCGAGCGTACAGGTCGGTGACGTTCTCCTGCTCATTGTGGAGCGGAACTACGATTGAGTACTTGAGCACAGTGTTTTTTATTATACGGGAACTAGACGGTGCTTCGCAGTGACTTATCTTGGGCGGCGTGCCCTTGTTACGCTGGGTAGCGTCGGCATCCTGCCGGCTGTTTCGCGGGCAGCTTGCTTCCGGCGCGGCGCGGCGGGACGGGGACGCCGGCCGACAGCCGCCGGGACGGCGGCGCTACCATGGAAAGCACATGGTAGCCCCGGCAGGAATCGAACCTGCATAGTCAGTTTAGGAAACTGAAGTCCTATCCGTTGAACGACGGGGCCGCTGAAAATCAGGGTAGCAGGTCGCCAAACCGGTTGCCAATTCTACCTTGCGACCGGAGCACGGCCGACCCGCCCCCGACGAAGTGAACGATTTCCAGGCGATCTCCCTCGCGCAGTGGAGTCCGCTCCCACCGGTCGCGGGGGACGATCTCGCGGTTCAGTTCGACCGCGACCCGGTCGGACTTCATGCCGAGCTCAGCCACCAGCGCTCCCAGAGTTGCGGCGGAAGAGATCTGGTTTTCGCCATTGATCGTGAGGTTCATCGAAATTACTTTTCCTCAGTAGAGACACGGCTTGCCGCGTCTCCCCGTCGGCCCGGGACTGTCCTGTCCATCGATCGAGACAGGACAAGCCCCAGGCCCCGTTCTTAGGACGCGGGGCGCAGCTGGAATTTGCGGGTGGCGGTTCGTCCGTCGAAACTCACCTGCACGACTACGGAGGAATCAGAGAGTGACTTTTCATCGACCTGAACGCTCATCTCGGCGCTGCCCTGGTTGTCGGTGAGAACCTGGGCGTAGTAGGGCGCGGAATCGGGCCGGGCAAAACGGAGTGTGAGACGAGCGCCTTCAACCGTAACGCCAGCGTCGGTGACTCGGATGTGCATGGTCAGAGCGCCGTTCGAATGCACGGATCCGGCGTTGACCCACTCCAGGTCAAGCTGTTTCACCGCCGCCAGCGTTTCCGGCGTCTCGCGCTTGTCAAAGATGGAATCGAGCCGACCGTCGCGGATCGCCTCGAGCATCTCGCGATGGAGCTCGCGCAGCATCTTCTCCCGATCCTGATCGTTGCCGTCCCCCGCGCTGGTGCCGTAGGGGACCGCGCGCTTCCCAATGCAGCGGCCCTTAACGAAGACCTGCGCCTGCAGCAACTGGTCGCCTTCGCGCGCTTCGCTTTGCACGTGATAAACCGTGTCTTCGTGTCGAATGTCGGTGTTGAAACCAAAAATCATGCAGGTCAGGCTCTCTGCGGCCTTATCAAGACAGGTTCCGCCGGATGAAACTATCTTTAAAACGTACGCTTAAAACGTGTCATTAGCTTGACACATCTGCCAGCCAAAACTAATCTAGAGCGTTTACTGGTAGTGCAGTTTCACGATGGAGCCGATGAAATCCTGAACCACCAAGGGCACGAAGGCTCAAGAAGGCTTTTGGCTTCAGATAGTTCCTTCGTGTACCTTGGTGGCCTTGGTGGTTAACGATTTCGCAAATTGCACCACTACCCGTTTACTGTTGCGCTTCGCGAAAATTATATATAGCTCCTACTATGCCCGACAATTACTTCGCTCGCTACCTGCCCCTCCTGATGCACTTCGGCATCGCCACGATCGTTGCGAGCGCGATTGTGACCCTTTCATGGCTGATTGGCCAGCATAAACCCAATCGCGCCAAGATGTCGCCTTACGAATGCGGGGTCCAGCCCATCGGCGATGCCCGGGGACGATTCTCCGTCAAGTTCTACCTGGTTGCCATGCTTTTTATTTTGTTCGACGTGGAAGCCGTTTTCCTTTACCCCTGGGCGGTCATCCTGCGCCAACTGAAGATGTTTGGCTTCTGGGAAATGATGGTGTACATCGCGATCCTGCTGGTCGGCCTCTTCTATGTCTGGAAAAAAGGCGTGCTCGACTGGGGTCTGACGGCTGGCAGGCGGGGAGACCTCTGATGGCGTTGGCTCCTCCCATCACCGATATCGAGCAATTGAAGTCGCATCCTGCGCTAGGGCGCCTGGTCGAGTGGAACGCCGTCGCGGTGCAGGCGGCGAAATTCGATCGCGACGAGCTTACAATCTGGGTGGAAAAGGACGCCATCCGCGAAGTTTGCGCTCTTTTGCGCGACTCCACAGATTGCCCATTCAACTATCTCGCCGACCTCACCTGCGTCGATTGGCATCCTTCAGAGCCACGGTTTGAAGTGGTTTATCATCTTCTTTCGATTCCAAAAAAAGAACGGGTGCGTTTGAAAGTCCGCCTGAGCGGTTCCAGTCCGGCGATCGAATCGGTGACTTCGGTCTGGCCCGCCGCCAATTTCTACGAGCGTGAAGTGTTCGATCTTTTTGGCGTCCGCTTCACCGGACATCCCAACCTGCAACGCATCATGATGCCCGATAACTGGGAAGGCCATCCTCTTCGCAAGGACTACCCGGTGGAAGGCTATCGGTAGGCGATGACACAATTCCCCGCTGCTGTCGCCGAGCCCGGCCAGGATAATACGTCGAACGATAGTACCCTCGTCCTGAACATGGGACCGCAACACCCCTCAACCCACGGGGTTCTGCGCCTGGTCCTGGAAATTGACGGCGAGACCGTATTGCGGGTCAAGCCGGAGATCGGCTTTCTGCACACCGGCATCGAGAAAACCTGCGAAGCGAAGTTTTACCAGCAAGTTGTGCCGCTGACCGACCGCATCGACTACCTCTGCCCGATGACCAACAACCTCTGCTACTGCCTGGCAGTGGAGAAGCTGCTGGGGCTGGAGATTCCTCCCAAGGCGCAGTGGATGCGGGTTCTGATGAATGAATTGACCCGCATCAATTCGCACCTGGTCTGGCTGGGAACCCACGCCATGGACCTCGGCGCCATGACCGTCTTTCTCTATTGCTTCCGCGAGCGCGAAGACGTTCTGCGCTTCTTCGAGATGGTCAGCGGGCAGCGGATGATGACCTCTTATTTCCGCATTGGCGGACTGGCGCTGGAACCGCCGCTCGGATTCTTCGAGAAGGTCAAGAAGTTCGCCGACCGCTTCCTCGGCAACATCGATGAATATGAGGGATTACTGACGGGAAATCCGATTTTCATCATGCGCACCAAGGGGGTCGCGTACCTGAGCGCGGAAGATGCGATCGCGATGGGCGCGTGCGGTCCAACGTTGCGCGGCAGCGGGGTCGACATTGACCTTCGCCGCGACGCTCCCTACACCGGTTATGAAAACTTCAAGTTCAATGTGCCGGTACGGACCGAGGGGGATGTCTTCGCCCGATATCTTTGCCGGGTTCAGGAATTGCGGGAATCGATTGGCATAGTGCAGCAGGCGCTGGCAGGAATGCCCGAGGGCTCCATAAAAGCCGACTCACCAAAGGTCGTGCTGCCCGACCGCGAAAAAATGAAGACCCAGATGGAAGCCCTCATCTATCACTTTAAGATCATCACCGAAGGCTTCACGGTTCCGGCGGGCGAGGTTTACCAGGCGATAGAATCGCCGCGCGGCGAGATGGGATATTACGTCGTCAGCGACGGAACGGCTAAGCCGTATCGCGTGCACATGCGCGGGCCGTCGTACGCCAATCTGCAGTCACTGGCCAAGATGTGCGAAGGGCATCTTATTGCCGACGTGATCGCGGCCATCGGAAGTATCGATGTGGTAGTAGGAGACATTGATCGCTGATGCGTTTCTCCGAACAATTCGAGACCCGGTTTGCGGAGATGCTGACGCATTATCCGACGCGGCGTTCCGCGCTCGTGCCAACGCTCCTCTACGCCCAGGACGAAGTCGGCAGCCTGAACGATGAGGTGATCGCGGAACTGGCGCAGCGACTGGACCTCACCGAACTGGAAGTCCGCAACGTGATCAGTTACTACTCGATGCTGACTACCAAACCGCGCGGAAAGTACAACGTGCAGGTCTGCACGAATATCGCGTGCATGCTCGTCGGTGGCGAGGAACTGCTGGAACACTGCGAGAAGAAACTGGGCATCGGGAACAAAGGCACGACGCCAGACGGCCTGTTTTCGCTGGAAGAAGTGGAATGTATTGGCGCTTGCAGCTGGGCTCCAGCGGTGCAGGTGAATTATGACTTTCATGAGAATCTGACGAACGCGAAGATGGATGAGATTCTGGACGAGTACAAAAAGAAATTGAATGATTGATTCATTGAGGCATTGAATCATTTCGCAATGAGTGAATGATTCAGTGCCTCAATGACAAATGAACAAATGGCTTCTTTAGTTTCCCATCCCGACGAGGTACGCGTTATCTCGAAGCGCTTTGGACAGGGCGCAGTGGATATCGATCGCTATCTCCAGCTGGACGGCTACAAAGCCGTACAGAAGGCGCTTGCCATGCAGCCGGACGCCGTCATTAATGAGGTCAAGAACTCCGGCCTGCGGGGACGGGGCGGCGCCGGGTTCAGCACGGGAATGAAGTGGTCGTTCGTTCCGAAGCAATCGGCGAAGCCAAAATATGTGCTCTGCAACGGCGACGAGAGCGAGCCTGGCACCTGCAAGGACCGCCTGATTTTAGAACACGATCCGCACGCGGTGATTGAAGGAGTGATGATTGCCGCGCTCGCGGTCGGTTCGCATATCGGGTACATCTACATCCGCGGCGAGTATCGCTACCTGCTGCTCATCATGCAGAAGGCGATTAAAGATGCGTATGCCAAGGGCTTCCTGGGCAAGAACATCTTCGGCAGCGGATACGATCTCGATATTTACTGGCACGGTGGCGCAGGCGCATATGAAGTTGGCGAAGAATCGGCGCTGATGGAATCGCTCGAAGGCAAGCGCGGTATTCCGCGCATCCGTCCGCCGTTTCCCGCGGTGGTCGGTCTGTGGGGCGGCCCCACGGTGATCAATAATGTGGAGACGCTGGCGGCAGTACCGCCGATTATTCTGGGCGGCGCGGATTGGTACACGAAACTGGGCACGCCGAAAAACGGCGGGACCCGGCTGTTCTGTCTGGCGGGAAATCTCAACCAGCCCGGCGTCTACGAACTGCCGATGGGCTACAACCTCAAGAAGATGATCTACGATGTCGGTGGCGGAATCCCGAACGGGCGCAATTTGAAGGCAGTAGTGCCGGGCGGCTCGTCCACGCCAGTGCTGTTGCCGGAGGAAATCGACGTCGCCATGGATTTCGACTCGGTGGCAAAGACAGGATCGATGCTCGGATCCGGCGGCGTGGTCGTGCTGGACGATACGAATTGCATAGTCAAGTTCGCGTTGCGCACCATGAAGTTTTACAAGCATGAGAGTTGCGGATGGTGCATTCCGTGCCGCGAAGGCACGGACTGGCTGGAGAAAACTTTGATTCGTTTCCATTCCGGAGGCGGGGTAAAGAAGGACATCGATAATATGTATTACCTCTCCGAGAACATGCTGGGAAAGACATTCTGTCCGCTCGGAGATGCGGCCGCGATGCCCACCATGGCGTTCGTGAAGAAGTTCAGAAAAGAATTTGAAGATCATTTGGATGGAAAACCGTGCCCGTTTGAGAAAGCGGGCGCAGCGCAGCGGCAACCTGTACTGGCGTAGAGACCTTATCAATGGCTGACGTAACACTCACTGTCGACGGAAAAAAGATCACGGCTCCCACTGGATCGCTGCTGATCGAGGCCTGCAAGAACGTGGGCATCGAAGTCCCCTCGTTTTGCTATTATCCCGGACTCGCGTTACAGGGCGCTTGCCGCATGTGCGTGGTCAAGATCGAAAAGATGCCCAAGCTCCAGACCGCCTGCACCACGGTCGTGACCGAGGGCATGATCGTTGCCACCGATAGCGATGAAGTGCGTCAGGCGCGCAAGGCGATGGTGGAGTTGCTCCTCGGCAATCATCCGCTGGATTGCCCGGTTTGCGATGCCGGCGGCGAATGCGAACTGCAGGATATGACTTTTTCCTACGGCGCCGCTGAATCGAAATTCATGGAGGCCAAGAACCACAAAGAAGAACAGCAGTGGTCTCCGGTAGTGTATTTCGACCGGCCGCGCTGCATTTTGTGCTATCGGTGCGTGCGGGTGTGCGGCGAAGGCATGGACGTTTGGGCGCTCGGCATTCAGAACCGCGCCGTGAGTTCGGTCATCGCGCCCAACGAGGAAGACCATCTCGACTGCGAAGAGTGTGGTATGTGCATCGACATCTGCCCAGTCGGCGCACTCACGTCTGGAGCGTATCGCTACAAGACCCGGCCGTGGGAAATGAACCACGTCGGCACGATCTGCACCCACTGCGGGGATGGATGCAAGACGACGCTCGGTGTGCGCCGTTGTGATACCGGGGCGGAGATCGTGCGCGGCGACAATCGTGACAAGAGCGGGATCAACGGCGATTTCCTCTGCGTGAAAGGTCGCTACGCTTTTGACTTTGTGCATAACAAGGAGCGCCTGACGCAGCCGCTCATTCGCAGGAACGGCAAGCTGACGCCTGCGACATGGGAAGATGCTTTTGAGCTGATTGGTAGCCAGTTTCGAGGAGTCCGCGATCGGGATGGCGGCAGCGCGATTGGCGTAATCGGATCGAATCGCACGACTAACGAAGAGAACTATCTTCTCTCCAAGTTCGCACGCTCTGTGCTCCACACCAATAATGTCGATCATCATCGGACGGCAGACTTCCCTGCCCTCGCGGCAGCGCTGCACGGCACGCCGGGAAGAACCGCTTCCATGCGCGACGTGCTGAACGCGCCGGCGCTTCTGCTGATCGGCAACGATCCAACGAATCAGCATCCGCTGCTGGCATGGCAGATTCGGACCAACGTCCGGTTGCGCCAAGCGCGTCTCTATGTGATCAACTCTCTGCCCATTAAATTGCAGCGGCAGGCGGCGGCGTTTGGAATGATTCCGGCAGGCACGGAAGCGAAGGCGGTTGCATTTCTTGCCGGTGACGATTCCCTGCTCGATCAACTCGCCGGCGACGGCGCAACACGCGACTCTTGGATTGCTTTGCGCGAGAAGATTCGCGGCGAGCAGAACATGGTGATCGCCTTTGGGTCTGAACTGCGAGGCAATGACGTCGAAAGATTGGCGAGTTTCGCTTCGGGGTTGACCGGAGCCAAGCTGATCTGTCTCGGCGATTACGCCAACTCGCGCGGCGCCAGCGAAATGGGGCTCTATCCCGATCTGCTGCCGGGATACGAACCGCTCTCGGACGCAGCCAGATTTCAATTGGAATGGGGCACGCTGCCATCCGAGAAGGGTCTGAGTCTGCCGGAGATGATGGAAGCAGCGCAGGCCGGCAAACTGAAAGCACTCTACGTGGTCGGAGCGAATCCCGTCGAGCATCTGGGCGTTGATCCCTTTGTGCTTTCGAAGAGTTTCGTGGTGGTTCAGGACATGTTCCTGACCGAAACCGCGACCATCGCCGACGTGGTTTTGCCGGCGGCGAACGCATACGAGAAAACCGGAACTTATACGAATACCTGCGGCGATCTGCAACTGGTAAAGAAGGCGGGAGAGGTCTCCAATACGAAGCCGGATTTCGAGATGATTGTTCGCATCGCCGACGCCATGGGCTCGGACGTGAGTGGCCTGGTGCCCTTCCGGAGCGGGACGCATTCCGATATGGGACAGACTCGGGGAGCTCAATCGGGCGAGGCGGATCGCCATGCGGTGTGGCTCGAAGCGAATAACCTCGAGCCGAAAATGACGCCGTTCGATCCCATGGCGATTCTTGATGAAATCCAGCGCGTGGTCGCCGGTTACGATGCTTCGCGGGTCAATCTGCTGGCGGGCGTTGATCAGCATCTCGAGATTTCTGAGAGTGGCGCGAGCCTGATTCAATCGGCGGAGTTGATCGTCCCGGCCAATGACGATTTGTTCAGCTCGGGAACGCTCGGACGATATTCCAAGACTTTGAATTCAGTTATCGAAAACAAATCCGCGGTGCCGGAAGTTGCGGCGGACTAAGGGCGACATAGCAACCAATATCAATAGCAAAGTCAAAAGCCGCGGACAAGAGTGTCCGCGCCACACTAGATGAGCATAACGACATTCATCATCATTTCGATTATTAAGTCGGTGGCCGTGGTCTTTGTTCTGCTGACCGCTGTGGCTTACAGCGTCTGGCTGGAGCGCAAGGTATCGGCGCGCATCCAGAACCGCTGGGGACCCACGCGAGTTGGACCTTTCGGTCTGCTGCAGCCGCTCGCCGACGGCGTGAAGTTTATATTCAAAGAAGATTTGACCCAGCCGCATGTCTACAAGCCGCTCTATATCGCGGCCCCGATCATCGCGGTAGTTTTTGCCATTACATCCATTTCGGTGATCCCGTTTGGCAATTGGGTCGACATTGGTCCATTCGGCAAAATTGGGCCTTGGGGCACGTATCTGCAGATCACCGATTTGAACGTCGGCCTGCTGGTCGTGCTCGGCATCACGTCGATGGGCGTCTACGGCGTGGCGCTCGCAGGTTGGTCCTCGAACAGCAAATACGCGTTGCTCGGTGGATTGCGCGCCAGCGCCCAGATGATCAGCTACGAAGTTTCGCTCGGCCTCTCACTGGTCGGAGTGATCATCATGGCGGGCAGCCTCAGTCTGCGCGATATTGTCGATTCGCAGGGGGGAGTGTTCTGGGGTTTCATTCCACGCTGGAATATCTTTCACGGACAGACGCTGGCGTTCTTCATCTATCTGATTTCCGCCTATGCGGAGACCAATCGCACACCATTCGATCTGCCGGAAGCCGAGTCAGAGCTCGTGGCCGGATATCACACGGAGTACAGCGCCATGAAATTCGCGATGTTCTTCATGGCCGAATACGCGAATATGGTCACAGTTGCCTGCCTGGCGACACTCCTGTTTCTCGGCGGATGGCACGGACCGATTTTTGGTCCACCGATTCTGCAGGCGCTGATGCCGGTGTTCTGGTTCTGCCTGAAAGTTTTCTTTTTTATGTTTCTGTACGTCTGGGTGCGCTGGACCTTACCCCGCTTTCGCTATGACCAGCTCATGGCGTTTGGATGGAAAGTCCTGCTGCCTCTGGCGATTGCCAATATCGTGTTCACAGCACTGGTCGTGGCGCTGAGATCTTAACGGTAGTTCCCGCGTTTTCTGAGAACTGAGAACCGGGAACTGAGAACTCGCAAAAATGTTTCACCTGATTCTATTTCTATTCTTCGGAGCAATCTGCGTGGCAGGCGCGGTCAACCTGCTGGTGCAGAGCCACCCCATCAACAGCGCGCTGTCGCTGGTGGTGGTGATGGCCTCGCTCGCTGGCGAGTATCTTTTATTGGGTGGGGAATTTGTTGCGGCGATACAGGTGATTGTCTATGCCGGCGCGATTATGGTGTTGTTCCTCATCACCATCATGCTGCTGAACGCCGGCAAAGAAGAACGCACCAAGGGCAGCCGGGTTGCGATTCTGATCGGCGTTCCGGGAGTGCTGATCGGCGGAGTGCTCGTGACCTGGACGCTTCTCACTCGCCCCAACGCTCAAACGGTCCCCATCGGAGCGCTGAAAGGCGATTCTGGCAGTATCGCCCGGCTTCTGTTCCACGACTTTCTGCTGCCCTTTGAAGTCACGTCGGTGCTGATTCTGATCGCCATCATGGGCGCGGTCGTGCTAGCCAGCCGCCCCGAAGCCGTGGCTCGCGGCCCGAGAAAGGACGGACGATGATTCCTCTTTCCTACTATCTGGTGTTGAGCGGAATCCTCTTCGTGTGCGGAGTGCTCGGGTTCCTGATCAAGCGCAACATCATTACGATTTTCATGTCGATCGAATTGATGCTGAACGGCGTGAATCTTAGTTTCGTCGCCTTCGCCGCGCAATGGCACTCACTTAGCGGGCAGGTCTTCGTCTTCTTCGTCATGGTGGTGGCCGCCGCTGAAGCCGCGGTTGGCCTCGCCATCATCATTGCCGTGTATCGCACGCGAGAAACTTTGAATGTGGACCAGGTAAACCTGCTTAAGCTATGACGCCGAATCCCTATCTCTGGCTTGTCCCGCTGCTGCCGCTTGCCGGGGCCGCGATCAACGGCTTCTTGGGACGGCGGTCGTCGAAGAGAGCGATTTCGGCGATTGCCCTGGTTTTCTGCGGCTTGGCCTTCGCCATGGCGTTGTATCTGGCTGCGGGCTTTTCTTCAGCATCCGCTCCCTATTCGTGCGACTTCGCACACTGGCTTCGGTCCGGAAACTTTCAGGTTGACTTCAGTTTCTATCTCGATCAGTTATCGCTCGTCATGCTGCTCGTGGTCACCGGCGTCGGCTTTCTCATCCACATTTATTCCGTGGGCTACATGTGGGACGACGACGGCTATTACCGCTTCATGGCGTACCTGAACCTGTTCATGTTCTTCATGCTCACGCTGGTGCTGGCGAAGAACTACCTCGTCATGTTCATCGGCTGGGAGGGCGTGGGCCTGGCGTCGTATCTGCTGATCGGCTTCTGGTTCACGAAAGATGCAGCAGCGGCGGCCGGCAAGAAAGCATTCATCGTCAATCGAATCGGCGATTTCGGATTTCTGATTGCTCTCTTCCTGATGATCAAGTATTTCGGGTCGCTCGACTTCACGCACGTCTTTGCTGCGGTGCGATTGATGCCAGCGGAGACTGCCGGCGCCAGCACGCTCACCGCGATCGGGTTGCTGTTGATGGTGGGCGCGGCGGGCAAGTCGGCGCAGATTCCACTTTATGTCTGGTTGCCGGATGCCATGGAGGGCCCCACTCCGGTCTCGGCATTGATCCATGCGGCAACCATGGTGACGGCGGGCGTTTATATGGTGGCGCGGTCGTCCGCGATCTTTGACCGCGCGCCGACGGCGATGACGGTCGTCGCGATCATTGGGACGCTCACCGCGCTTTTTGCGGCAACGATCGGTATCGCGCAGACCGATATCAAGAAGGTGCTGGCCTATTCCACCGTCTCGCAGCTTGGATATATGTTCATGGCGTGCGGTGTGGGGGCGTTCTCTGCCGGAATCTTCCACCTGATGACGCACGCTTTCTTCAAGGGACTGTTGTTCCTGGCGGCAGGATCGGTAATTCACGGCGTTGGCGGCGAGCAGGACATGCGCAAGATGGGCGGCCTGCGCGTTTACATGCCGTGGACCTTCCTGACCATGACCATTGCGACCTTCACCATCGCGGGCTTTCCGCCGCTCGCCGCCTTCTTCTCAAAAGATGAGATTCTGTGGAAGGCTTATTCCAGCCCCTATGGAAGCTGGGTGTACTGGTTGATCGGTGTCATCACCGCCTTCCTGACTTCGTTCTATATGTTCCGTTTGTGGTTCCTGACATTCTTTGGCGATTACCTTGGAGGGACGGCCGAGTCGCCCGTCCCCAGACTGCCCGTCTCCACACTGGCCGTACCCACACACGGTCATCACTCCGATCACTCCTCCGATCACGGACACGGCCATGAACCTCACGAGAGCTCATGGATGATGCTGGGCCCGCTGGTTGTTCTCGCAGTTCTGTCGATAGTTGGCGGTTGGGTTGGAATTGGCGACCACTTCGGGCGCTTCCTAGCTCCGGTTTTTCAGACTGGGGGCAGTTCAGAACTGGTGGAAACCGCCGCTGAATCTTCGGGCAAATGGACTGAAACGTTGCTCACGCTGATTTCCGTCACTGCGGCGTTTCTAGGACTGTATTTTGCCTACGTGCTCTATCACAAGCGGCGCGAGCTTCCTGCAAGAATCGCTCGGAGCCTCGGCGGTCTCTATGACGCCGTCGTCCACAAGTACTACATCGATGAAATCTACGTCGCCCTCTTCGTCAAGCCACTCATCGATGGATCGACCACGATTCTCTGGCACGGCATCGATCAGGGGGTGATTGACGCTGCAGTCAATGATTCGGCCGATGCTGCGCGGGAAGTATCGGATAAAGTGCGCCACATGCAGTCAGGGAATCTGCGCTCCTATGCCGGCTGGGTGGCTGCCGGAGGGGCAGTTGTGATCGCCTACATGGTATGGATGGGAGTAACGCACTAGATATGGAAAGCCTGAGTCCCATCATTCTCACGCTGGTGACCTTCATTCCTGCCATAGGTGGGCTGCTGATTCTATTGATCCCGCGCCGCGATCGTGACATCAAGTTATTTGCGCTCGTCATTTCCATCCTGGCATTTGTGGCCTCGCTTCACTTGCCGGTGCACCTCCATCGTGAGAGCGGTATTTTTAAGTTCAAGATCGACAAAATCTGGATCACTTCTCCCAACATTCACTACCACATGGGCATTGACGGAATTTCCGTCTGGCTGGTGGTGCTGACCACATTCCTGACGCCGCTCTGCGTGTTGATTTCCTGGACCTCGATACATGAGCGCGTAAAGGAATTTTTCATTTTGCTGCTGCTGCTTGAGACGGCCCTGATCGGCGTTTTCACCTCGCTGGACCTGTTCCTGTTCTACTTCTTCTGGGAAGGGACGCTGATCCCGATGGCTTTGCTGATCGGCATGTATGGCCATGGACGCAAGGTCTATGCCGCAGTGAAGTATTTTCTGTTCACCTTCATTGGCTCCATGTTCATGCTGGCGGCGATTCTATGGCTCTACGCCAAGACTGGCAGTTTCGACTTTGTCATAATTCAGAACGCGATTCGTAGCGGCAGCGTGCCCGGTTTCGAAAACGCCTCGCTTTGGCTGTTCCTCGGCTTCTTCATTGCCTTCGCGGTAAAGGTGCCGCTCTTCCCGTTTCACACCTGGCTGCCTGACGCTCACGTGGAGGCGCCCACCGCCGGATCGGTGCTGCTGGCCGGCGTGCTGCTGAAGATGGGCACCTACGGCCTGCTGCGGTTCAATGTCGGCCTCTTCCCCGCCGAGGCGCGCCGCAATGCCTCGTGGATTATCGTTCTGGCATTGATCGGCATTATCTATGGCGCGCTGGTTTCGCTCGTGCAGCCGAATCTGAAAAAGCTGATCGCCTACTCTTCCATCAGCCACCTTGGATTCGTTGTCCTCGGAATTTTTAGTTTCACCGTGGCCGGCCTGAACGGAGCAGTCTTCATCATGCTGGCGCACGGCGTGGCCACCGGCGGCCTCTTTATGCTGGCGGGGATCCTTTACGAACGCCGCCACACTTATGAGATCTCCGAGTTTGGCGGCCTGGCGACACCCATGCCCAAGTACGCCACCTTCTTTTTGTTTACCGTGCTGGCCTCGGCGGGACTGCCACTGCTGAATGGTTTCATCGGCGAGTTCCTGGTGCTGAGCGGAGCCTTCCAGGCGCAGCCGATCTATGGGATCCTCGGCGCGACAGGCGTGATCTGGAGCGCCTGTTACCTGCTGTGGATGTATCAGCGCGTTTTCTTCGGCAAGGTGACGCACGAAATCAATAACACGCTGCCCGACCTCAACCTTCGCGAAAAGGCTGCGCTTTCCCCGATTGCGATTGCCGCGCTGGTGATGGGCGTTCTGCCCCTGCTGTGGCTCAGCGCGATTGACCCCGCGGTACAGCGATACGCCATCGCCCCATTTGCACAATTGGCAAGCAAGGTGGTGGGCCGGTGATGATGACGACGCTGGCGCATTCATTGCCCGGTTTACTGGCGCAGATGCCGGCCTTCACGGCGCCGCCGGGCGCCGACTACATGCGAATCCTGCCCGAGCTTGTGCTCTCGATTTTCGGCATGTTGATCATGGTCGTCGACCCGCTGCTCGACGAAGATAAAAGTCACCCGGTCCTGGGCATGATCGCACTGATCGGCACCCTTGCCGCGCTGGTGTCGACATTCTGCATGGCGGAGTATCCCGGAACTGCTTTCTCGAACATGGTTCGCGTCGAAGGCTTCAGCGTCTTTTTTCATTTCGTTGTCATCGCGATTGCCGCGGTCGCCATCCTCAGTTCTTTCGAATACCTGCGGGTGCAGCGTATTCGCGCCGGAGAGTACTACGGGCTGATCCTGTTCGGCACGGTTGGAATGTGTCTGATGTCATCCGCGATCGAACTCGTGCTGATTTTTGTTGCTCTGGAAATCTCTTCGATCTCCACCTACGTGCTGGCCGGCTTCCGGCGGCGCGACGCTTCGAGCAGCGAATCGTCGCTGAAGTATTTCCTGCTGGGCTCGTTCGCCACCGCATTCTTCCTCTACGGCGTCGCCCTGATGTTCGGCGCGACCGGTTCGACCAACATTGACGACATCAGCCGGGTGCTGCGCTCCGGCAGCGTACCCGTGCCGGTTCTCGCCTATGTTGCGACGGCGCTCATGTTCGTGGGCCTGGGTTTCAAGGTCGCCTCCGTACCCTTTCATGTGTGGACCCCGGACGTCTACGAAGGCGCTCCCGCTCCGGTCGTCGGATTGATGTCGACGGGTCCGAAGGCGGCCGCATTCGCGGTTCTGCTGCGGGTCCTGCTGGAAGCGAATGCGCCGGGACGCTTCTGGCTGATCTGGGTTTCAGCGGCCCTTACGATGACCCTGGGCAACGTCTGCGCCCTGGTGCAGAACAATGTCAAGCGGCTGCTCGCCTATTCCTCCATCGCCCACGCCGGATATGTCCTCGTCGCCTTCGCAGCGCAGCCGGAACTGGGCACGTCCGCGGCGATGTTCTACACCGCGGCTTATGCTGCGATGAACGTAGGAGCATTTGCCGTCGTCAGCCACGTCGCGAATGCGGACGAAAAATACGTCGCACTCGAAGATTACGCGGGCCTCGGCAGGCGCTCTCCCGTGCTGGCCGCTACCTTAACCTTCTTCCTGATGTCGTTAATCGGTATTCCTATCACCGGCGGCTTCTTCGCGAAGCTCTATGTGCTGAATGCGGCGCTGAAATCGAATCTGACCGGCCTGGCGATCATCCTGGTGCTGAATAGCGCCGTGGGCGCCTACTACTACCTGCGTATCATCGTGATGATGTACATGCGCGAGCCGCGAGGCGAGGTTCCTGCTACTACCGTGCCCCCTGCCACCGCGCTTGCCATTGCCGTTTGCGTGCTCCTTACGCTTTACCTGGGAGTGGTGCCGGGACGAGTACTTGACTACGCAGACCTCTCCGCTCACCAACTCATCACGGATGCGCCGGCGCCAATGCAAGCAGGTTACCTTTGGACGGAGCCGCAGAACCACCATTGATAGTTGTCAATTGATCACTAATCGATCCGCGAAAACCCCCTGAAACTGGGCGTTTGGCTTGGCTTCTGAGCTGAGCGCTCAACGCCACTGCGGAAAAACCGCCTCCGGCGACGATTGACATTCCCTCTCCAAGTCGTCATTATTATGAAACGAACACTTAACAGTTGGCCGGGAATTTCTTCTGGAAGTCGGAGGTTCTATGATTCAGTTTTTCCGCGATATTTGTTCGGATGAGCAAGGGCAAGACATCGCTGAATATGCGGTCATGCTCGCCGTTATCCTGGTATTGGTGATTGGCACGGTGCGTCTGATCGGGGGGAATGCCAACAACGCATTCTCCAGTGTTGCCAGTTCGCTTAATAATTAATTTTCGCCTCCGTTTTGGAGGAAGTTGCGGTTGCAGGTAGAGGTTCGGCATCTATATATGACACCGTTTAGCACCTTCCGTCGGTTTGGCCGCTATTTGTTTCCATTCGCGGCGGAGGCGCAGAATCGGAGCCAGTCACCAGCGAAATAGTGACAGCTCAAGAATTCCGCCAAAGCCGCGATAAAATCGCGGCTTTTGTTTTTTGGCGGCCAATGGAATCGTGATCCGGAAAGGTCATCGCCATGATTGTGAACATGTCCGACAGCGCCACCGAACAGCAGATTGAACACATCATTCAGCGCATCCGCGAAGCCGGATTCCAGCCTCACGTCACCCGCGGCACCGAGCGCACCATCGTTGCCGCAGTCGGCAGCGGTGGGCGCCGCCATGAAATCGAGGCGCTTTCCGTCGCGCCCGGCGTGGACAACGTGGTTGCGATCGCTCAGCCCTTCAAGCTCGTCAGCCGTCAGACACGGCCCCAGCCATCCGTGGTCGACGTCTGCGGCGTAAGAATCGGCGGTCCCGAGGTGGTTGTGATCGCCGGCCCCTGTTCGGTTGAATCGCGCGAGCAGATGCTGGAGACCGCGCAAGGGGTTAAGCGCGCGGGTGCCACGATGCTGCGAGGCGGAGCCTACAAACCGCGCACCTCCCCGTACGAATTTCAGGGCCTGGGAATTGAAGCGCTGAAGATCCTGCGCGAAGCTCGTGAACTTACCGGCCTGCCGGTGGTAACCGAAGTCATGAGTACGGAGGACGTGGACTTAATCTGCGAATACGCCGATATGCTGCAGGTCGGTGCGCGCAACATGCAGAACTTCGCGCTGCTGCGAAGACTCGCGACCGTCAAGAAACCGATTCTGCTCAAACGCGGGCCCTCGGCCTCGGTCAAAGAATGGCTGCTGGCAGCGGAGTACCTGCTTTCCGGTGGAAATACTCAAGTCGCGCTTTGCGAGCGCGGAATCAAGACATTTGAAACCGGCACTCGCAACACATTTGATCTGGGCGCCGTAGCGCTCGCGAAAGAGCTCTCGCACCTCCCGGTGGTGGCCGACCCCTCACATGGCACCGGTAAGCAGAGCCTCATTGGAGCGGTTTCGCGCGCTGCGATTGCAGTTGGAGCGGATGGCCTTATTGTCGAGGTCCACCCCTGTCCCGAGCGTGCGCTGTCCGACGGCCCCCAGTCCCTGGACATCCCGCAATTCGAAGCCGTGATGCGTGGATTGAGCGCCCCTTTGCGTCCAGTGCTCGGCGCGGCGCGGGCATAAGGGAAGTCGATTCTGGCTTGGGCTCCAGCGGAATTGCGGTTTGAATAAACAATCTCGAAATCCGAATCACCGGGAAGAGCGTACTTAATCCGAAGACGCAAATTCAACCTGAAAGGATTTCGACGATATGAAACGCAAGATTCTAGTTGGTATGACATGGATGGGGCTAGCCGTAATGGCGGCTATGGCGGGGATGAATAATCCGGTGGTCGGTGGTCAGGAGATGTACCCCACTAAGAACATCATTCAGAACGCAGTAAATTCAGCGGATCATACTACGCTGGTCGCGGCCGTAAAAGCGGCTGGACTGGTGGAAACATTGGAGGGACCAGGACCGTTCACGGTGTTCGCTCCGACGAATGAAGCGTTCAACAAACTGCCGGCTGGCACAGTGGACACGCTATTGAAACCGGAGAACAAAGCGACACTGGCCAAGGTTCTGACGTATCACGTAGTGGCGGGACGACTGTCCTCGCACGATCTTATGGACAAGATCAAGGAGGGCAACGGCACGGCGGAATTAACAACGGTCGAAGGCGGCAAGCTGTGGGTCACGCTTCACGATGGCAAGCAAATCGAACTGAAGGATGAAAAGGGCGGCACCGCGATGGTCACGATTGCGAACGTGTTTCAATCGAATGGCGTGATCCATGTGATCGATTCCGTTGTAATGCCCAACTAAGGGACTTCACTTCTTGCATCCCGACTTAGTCATAGAGATGTCTTGGCCCCGCTCCGGCGGGGCTTTTTTTAGGCCATCGCTCTGCCAAAGCTTGTTATCCTGAATTACGGCCAGATTGGTCGGTTCGCTACGAGGAGTGGATGAAGGGACATCAGGAACTTCTGTTGGAATTCGAACAAGTCGCCGGCTCCGAAAGCCGAGCTGACGAGGTGATGCAGCTGATTTCCGATCGGCTGCACAATGAACTGGTCCGCTACAACTGGGTTGGATTCTATCTGGCGGATCCAGCCGATCCCCACTATCTTTTGCTGGGGCCTCATTCCGGCGTTTTCACGCCGCACGTACGGATTTCGCTGGATCAGGGCCTGTGTGGCGCGGCGGCCAGCCTCGGGAAGACGGTGGCGGTCAACGATGTGAGCAACGATGCACGATATTTGATGGGAGTGGAGCAGACGAAATCGGAAATCATCGTGCCCATTCTGGTTCACGGGACGGTAGCGGCTGAGTTCGATATCAACAGCTTTTTCAAAGACACCTGGGACACGAAGGAGACCAGGTTCGTGGAGCAATGCGCCGCACTGGTAAGTCGGCTCCTGTGGTCCCACGTCTCGCCGGCCTATTTTGCCGATGACGGTTTTGCCGATGACGGCGCTGCTGCGAGGACGATCTTCATCAATTCGGCCGCCAGCTCTTCAGCATTCCCGCCGTCCAGGTTGATCAGGACGACAACTCCCGCGCGACGCTCGGGAACGATCATAAAGTCTGTGCTGGTTCCCTGCTGGCCTCCGGCGTGGCCAACATCCAATACGCCCAGGTCTTTGCCGGTGCTCCAACCGAGAGCATAGTGATCTTCCTTGCCATCGGTGGGTTTCAGCGGAGTCCACATCAGGTCGCGCGTGGGGCGGGTGACGATGCGGTCGTTGAGCATAGCCACTTCGAATTGAGCCATGTCATCCGCAGAGGACAGCCAACCGCCGCCCGGAATCTTATAGCTGGAGTCGAGAAAATCGGCATTAGTTATCGCCCCCGACTTGTCTTTGCTGTAAAAGCGGGTACGGAACGGGACGATTGCGAAGCGATCGTCCGCCACAGTATGGGTCATGCCCGCTGGCGTCAGCACGTTCTTGCGGACATAATCCACATAGTTCTCTCCCGAAGCGCCTTCGATCGCGCAACCAGCCAGCGTGAATCCCTGGGTGGAATAGTGGAACTCGGTTCCCGGCTTGGCGACGAGCGGGTCGTTCTTGAAAAAATCGATTCCAGCCTGAATGGAGTTCAGGAAGTGCCTGGTGTTGCCGCTCTCGAGATCGTCCGGCGAACCTTCCTTGTAATGGCGAATCCC
>Ga0302326_10011265_pt1 | contig 19289 bp, 22 predicted proteins | sample Palsa_T0_3_FD_202264 | JGI IMG/M metagenome (GOLD analysis project Ga0302326, IMG submission 202264) | Peat permafrost microbial communities from Stordalen Mire near Abisko, Sweden - Palsa_T0_3 | ecosystem: Environmental > Terrestrial > Soil > Palsa > Peat permafrost | place: Sweden: Abisko...
CAGTCTCAAGCCGCTGGCAGCGCTGGACTATGTGGGGGGCGCGCTGTGGTTGGTCGGATTCGTGTTTGAGGCGGGCGGCGACTGGCAGCTCGCGCGCTTCAAGGCGACGCCCGGCAGCGAGGGCAAAGTCATGGATCGCGGGTTTTGGCGCCTCACGCGCCATCCCAATTACTTCGGTGATTTCTGCGTATGGTGGGGACTGTATTTGATCGCCCTATCCGCGGGCGCCTGGTGGAGCCTGCCGGGCCCGCTGCTGATGTCGGTATTGTTGCTGCGGGTCTCGGGTGTGGCATTGCTCGAGAAGGACATTGGTGAGCGCCGGCCGCAGTATGCGCAGTACGTGCGGCGCACGAACGCATTCTTTCCTGGTCCGCGCAGGCGCGCCTAGAGCGCGCGCAAGCGCTCTTACTTGCTCGCCAGCAGATCGCGAATCTCTTGCAACAGCACTTCCTGGCGCGGCGGCGGTGCAACCACGGCCGCCGGAGGTTTTTTGAGCCGGTTTAAGCCCTTGATCGCGAGGAACAGCACTGCCGCGATGATCAGAAAGTCGAAGATTGACTGCAGGAAGGCGCCATATTTCATCAAAACCTCTTTTCCCGTGGGGTCCTTGCCCAGCGACAGCGCCAGATCGCTCCAATTGATCCCACCAACTGCCTTGCCCAATACCGGCATGAACAGGTCGCCCACGAGCGAGGAGACGATTTTGCCGAAGGCGGCGCCGATGATCACGCCCACGGCCAGATCAACCACATTGCCCTTCATGGCAAATTCTTTGAATTCAGAAGCTACACTCATGTTCGACTCTCCCTGTTGCGGTCGGTCAGCGTCTCGCAGCCCACCTTGCTGCCCATCATCATCGCCTCGAGCCGCTCCAGGATCAATCCGCACTGACCTTCGACCTTGCTCGAGGCCAGGCTATCCGCACGCGTCTTGCCCTGATTAACGATGATGATTGGCAAGCCCAACTCGTGTGCGGCGCGAACCAGACGGTAAGCCGAGTACGCCATCAATGAGGAGCCTACGACCAGCAGCGCATCGGCGCTCTGCACGCTGCGCTCGGCTCGAGCCGCTCTAGCGCTCGGTACGGACTCCCCGAAGAATACGACCGCGGGCTTCAGTGGTCCCTGGCAGTGCTCGCAGCCGACGATCTCGAATGCACCAAAGTCCGCCTGCTCTATCACGGCATCCCCGTCCGGCGCCATGAGCGCGACGCGCTCGGTCCATTGCGGATTGAGCTGCTCGAGTCGTCGCTGCAGCGGCTCCCGTGGCGATGAGCGCTGGCAGCGCAGACACTCGACCCCATCGATGCGGCCGTGCAGATCCAGCACCTGGATGCTGCCGGCACATTGGTGCAGTCCGTCCACGTTCTGTGTGATCAGCGATTGAAAGCAGCCAAGGCGCTCGAGGCGCGCCAGCACTCGATGCGAGCGATTGGGCTGCACGTTACGAAACTGCTTCCACCCGACCAGAGCTCTGGCCCAATAGCGCTGTTGCGCCCCGTGGCTGCCAACGAATTCCTGGTAGGTCATTGGCTGCTGGCGCTTCCACGCACCTTCACGATCCCGGTAATCAGGAATCCCTGATTCCGTGCTGCAGCCCGCGCCCGTGAGTACCAACAGGTACTGCCTGCGCTGCACGAGCCGCGCAATTTCGTCAAGACCTGATATCAGGATCGAATCCTCGCTGTGTACGTTGGACGAATTGCGTTGAGTTATGTTCAGCATCTATGCCACTAAGAAGATTTAGGCCATTATGCCGGCCGCAGATCGGGGCATCGGCTCCCGTCAGCGAGATTGTTTGATGATCAGCGGCGCTACGGACTGCAATGATTCAGCAGAAGCGCCGACCTGAGAAAGAAAGGCTACACTAATACTACTCATTCACCAAAGGGAAACTATTGCATGCCCAAGCGTCAGAAAAGGCGTCAGAGAATTCTATGGACAGCGGCCCATGAAAAGAAATTGCGGCGCCTTTCCGGCCGTGTTGCTGCTGCGCACATCGCACGTGAGCTCGGCCGCAGCGAAGCCGCTGTTCGCTACAAGGCGCACACGCTCAGGCTCTCGCTTGCCCTGAAGCGCAAGTAGCCGCGCTGCGGATCTGTCAGCTTGGAGCGCCCGCCGTAGCGCTCACCCGATGGCGCCAGGCGCATTGCGGTTCGATGCCATGAAAATCCATGCCAACGACTATCGGGTACCTGAGGGCGCGGCGGTCAACCTGCGCAAATGGCCGACGCGAGCAGCACCGATTTGCCAGACGGATGAGCAGTACGCTGATTTACTGCAAGCGCATGTGCACGCTCTCAGCGAGCAGCAGGAGAGGCTCTACGCGGCCGACCGCTACGCGATCCTGCTGATCTTCCAGGGCATGGACGCAGCCGGCAAAGACGGCGCGGTCGCGCACGTGATGTCGGGCGTCAATCCCCAGGGTTGCCAGGTGTTCAGTTTCAAACACCCGAGCGCCACCGAATTGCAGCACGACTTTCTCTGGCGCTGCACGCGACATCTGCCCGCGCGCGGGCGCATCGGTATTTTCAACCGCTCCTATTACGAGGAAGTGCTGATCGTGCGGGTCCATCCCGCGATCCTGCAAGGCGAAGGCTTGCCCGATTCCGGACCCGATCAGCATGCGTTCTGGCACGAGCGCTATCGCTCCATGGTAGAGCTGGAACGACACCTGCACCTCAACGGTACGCGGACCGTGAAAATCTTTCTGCATCTCTCGAAGGAGGAGCAAAGGAAACGTTTCATCGCGCGCATCGACGTGCCAGACAAGAACTGGAAGTTAAGCGCCGCGGACGTGGAGGAGCGCAAATTCTGGAAACAGTACATGAAGGCCTACGAGAAATGCCTCAGTGCCACCAGTACCAAACATGCGCCCTGGTATGTTGTGCCCGCAGACGATAAGCGCAACGCTCGCCTGATCGTCTCGCAGATTCTGCTCGAGGTTCTCGAAGCGCTGAAATCACGCTACCCCAAAGCGAGCGCGGCGCGCCGGCGCGAGCTGCGCGCGTTGCGCAAGCACCTCGCGCGTTGAGCAGCGCTTCAGGCTCGCGGCTAATCAGCTCGTGCCTTTGCGCGCTCGCGCTCCGGCTGGCAGGCTGCCTCGCAACGTCGCATATAGCCGGGCCGCCTCCTCCTGTACGCGTTGGCGAAAGCTCAGCAGCTGCTCGGGCACGTGCTCTCTGGCATAGATACTCAGAGCCGCGTCGATCAGGCGGGCGACCTTCACTTCCTCGCGCAGCGCCAATCGTCGCACCCGCTGCATGATCTTGGAATCGACCCAGAAGGTCAGATCCTCATCACCCGTACGGCGAGCAGGATAGTCGCTCAACGGGTGTTGCGCGTGCTTGTGCAGAAACCAGGCGATCGCCTCATCATGAACCTGGTCCTTACTTGCCCAGCGCCGATCGCCGTCCGCGCCACGATAGCGTTCAAGCAGCAGGCTGCGGAACCAGGCTTCAGTGTCAATCGCATGACGCGTCTTGGGCGAGAGCGTCTGGTGTTGCAGCGTACGCTGACGGCGCGAGCGCGGAGCAGCCGATCTCTTGGCTTTCTTAGCGGCCATCGCATACCCCTCGGAGCCATTCTGTCATAACCAGCCTTGTGTGTTAACGCTTACCAAATCCGATACGCCTAACGAGACTCTATCGCCGGTCGGCGCCTGGCCGCGTCGGACAAACCGCGCGTGAGCCGGGTATCAGCAGCCCCGCGTACGGTTTGCGCACGATAACCGCTATATGACCATGGCGTACATGACACTGCTCTTATTGCGATACGTAATATCAGATAGTTACAATAACATTCTAATGTTATCTATTCATAAAGTGATGGCACGCGATTTTACTTAGAGCGACTATTCGGCACGCCACGGCCAGATATTCGACATGTGGCTAATTCGTCGCCATTGAGTTTCGCAGGAGTCGCGCTATATTAGAGCCGTACGCCTTTGATGAGACAGGGATTTCGCTAGCTAACAACAAATAGGACGCGATGAGCTTCGCGCGATCAAAATTCTTCCGCGCGAATTCAACAGGCGTCCCCGGAGCATGTCATGAGGGATTTGAGCGCGAGACTGGAAGCTGCCGCATTGGCGATGACTGGTCCGGGCACTATCAAGGAACGTCTATTCGACGCGTATCGAACGCATCTCGAAGAATTGCAGGAGTCGGAGCTGCCAGGTGCTCTGGCCGGCGAATTCGCCGAGATGACACAGGCTTTGCATCGGGTGCCGGCACTGCCGGGGGACGATGTGGTCAGGGCCTCCGTGCGCAAACTCTCCAACGATGAGGCCAGGCGCTATGCCGACCTGGTGGTGCGGCTCTACGGCATGTACGCCGGCATGGCCCATCAGACGCTCGGCACGGCCCGCAGCAGTCGCATGGCTGCCCCGCTGCTGAAATTTCTCTCGATTGAGGCCGGCGCAAATCCCTGAGGGAAACTCTAGTCGAGTTTGAACTCGATCGTGTCCCAGCGCTGGGTGTCTTCGTGGCGCCCCTGCCGCTTTACGGCATCAATCAGTCCGCGTTCATCCCAGGGTACGCTCTCATCGATGAGGCCCTCAAGTCTGAGCTTGGGCTGCTCACGACCAAATAGCGGCAACAGCACGACCGGTTTATCACTGGCCTTGGCGTAATTGAGTTCGAATATCAGCAAGTCCTGCTGCTGCGCGTAGAGGCTGGTCAGCGCAATCACGACCTCGGCCGCAGTGATCTGGCGCCGCAGTTCCTCGCGCATTGGCTCGCCGCTGGTGCCTGTCGGCCCCGGGTCGAGCCTGGCGCAATTGCGGTAATAAAAATTGCGGGCACTCTCGAGATACTCGAAGACGCGCGTGTAGTCGTCGCTCTCTTCAAAGCTATGGGTGACAAAGACGCGGATGGGATCGCGTTGGGACATACTCCCAGTGTACTGTGACACCCTTAGAATTGAAATTGTCCAGAGCGATGACACGTCCGTGAGACTACTCGTCTACAACATACGCTATGCGACCGGTACCGGGCCCGCGTTCCACCTGCCCTTGCCCGGAGCCGGCTATCTGCGCAGCAGCAGGCGAGTGCTCGAGCAGATCACCGCCTTCATCCGCTCCGAGGATCCCGATCTGATCGGCCTGATCGAGGTCGATATCGGCTCGGTGCGCACCGGCATGTTGAATCAGGCCGCCTATATCGCCAATGCCGTAGGTCACTATACGGCTCACCAGTGCAAGTACGGCGCCAGCTCGATCAATCATCTGGTACCCATCGTGCGCAAGCAGGCCAACGCCCTGCTCGCTGCACCGCGCATTACCGGGGAGCGATTTCATTATTTCGATACGGGCATCAAGCGCCTGATCATCGAGCTCGAGCTCGATGAGGTGTGCGTCTTTCTCGTGCATCTGTCACTGAAGTTTCGCCATCGGCAGTCCCAATTGCGCACCCTCTACGATCTGGTCGTGCGCTCGACCAAACCGGTGATCGTGGCTGGTGATTTCAATACCTTCTGGGGCACGCACGAGATATTCCTGTTCATGCAGGCCGCGGGCCTGCGCAGTGCCAATACCGCCGGGCTGCAATCCTTTCCTTCGCGCCAGCCGCGCATCGAGCTCGACTTCGTGCTCGTGAGCTCTGGCATCGAAGTCAGCTCGTTTCGCATTCCAGCGGTCAGATTCTCTGACCATCGACCCCTGGTCTGTGATTTTCATGTGCGCAGCGGCAGCGCCACGGGCCTGGTTTCATGAGCGAGCCGGGAGGCGGCGCCCCGGCGGCCTGGACGCTCGAGGTCGAGGCCGACCAGATTGGTTGCCTGACGCTGGATAAACCGGGCAGCTCCGCCAACACGCTCTCGCACAGCGTGCTGCTGGAGCTCGAGCGGCTGCTGCAAGGCATCGCCAGCGAGCCGCTGCGCGGGCTGATTATTCGCTCCGGCAAGCCTTCGGGCTTCATCGCTGGTGCTGATATTCGCGAATTCACGACCTTCGAGTCGCCGGCGGCAGCCCTGGCCCATATTCGGCTCGGGCAAACGGTTTGCTCGATGCTCGAGGCGCTGCCGTATCCGACGGTGGCAGCCATTCATGGTTTCGCCCTGGGTGGCGGACTCGAACTGGCATTGGCCTGCCGCTATCGGGTTGCGCTCGCAGACTCGAAACTCAATCTTGGTCTGCCTGAGGTGCAGCTGGGCATTCACCCGGGCTTCGGCGGCACGGTGCGCAGCGTGCGTTTGCTCGGAGTGCGCACCGCGATGAGCCTGATGTTGACCGGGCGCAGCGTGCGGGCCGACCGGGCGCAGGCGATCGGACTGGTGGATCGCACGGTCGATCGCCTGACTGAGCTGCGCGATTGCGCGCGACAGATCCTGCGCACCGCACCAGCGCCCCATCGCCCGGGGCTCACGCAGCGCGCTCTGAGCTGGCCGGGAGTGCGCTCATTGGTACGACCGGCCTTGTTGCGCGAGGTCGCCGCGCAAGCCAGCCGCGAGCACTATCCGGCGCCCTACGCGATCATCGATCTGTGGACACAGTACGGGGCGCGCGGCGCGCAGGCCTACGCAGCCGAAGCCGCCTCCATCGCCAGCCTGTTCTCGAGCGATACCACACGCAACCTCATTCGCGTGTACCTACTGCAGGATCGGCTCAAAGGCCTTGCCGGTAAGGGCTCCAGCGCCTTTGAACGCGTGCATGTAGTAGGCGCCGGCGTCATGGGCGGTGACATCGCCGCCTGGTGTGCGCTGCGCGGCCTGCAAGTCACACTGCAGGATCGCGAACTGAAACTCATCGAGCCCGCGCTGGCGCGCGCGCGGGCATTGTTTGAAAAACGCCTGCCAACACCCGCCGAACGCGCACAGGCCACTGAGCGTCTGCGCAGCGACGTAGCGGGCAGTGGCGTACGCGAGGCCGATGTGCTCATCGAAGCGATTTTCGAGGATTTATCGGCCAAGCGGGCGCTGTATGCGGCCTGCGAGCCGCAGATGCGAGAGGGTGCTTTGCTGGCGACCAACACCTCGAGTCTCACGCTCGAGACCCTGAGCGTCACGTTGCGCGAGCCCGGGCGGTTTGTCGGCCTGCATTTCTTCAATCCCGTAGCGCAAATGCCGCTGGTCGAGGTCGTGCATTCTTCGCAAACCAGGCCCGAGGCGCTCAACGCCGCGATGAGGTTTGTCAGACGCATCGATAAACTGCCCCTGCCCTGCCGCAGCACTCCAGGCTTCCTGGTCAATCGCGTGCTGTTTCCCTATTTGCATGAAGCGCTGTACGCGGCCGGCGAAGGCATAGCGCTGCGCACGATCGATCGCGCCGCGGTGGAGTTCGGCATGCCGATGGGCCCGATTCAGCTGTCGGATGTGGTGGGTTTGGACGTGTTGCTGCACGTCGGGGAAATCGTGACCAGTGAGTTGCAACGTCCGGCACCGCCCTACACGGCAAAACTGCGCGAATTGGTGGCCGCAGGGCAATTGGGTCGCAAGAGTGGTCAGGGCTTCTATCGCTGGCGCGAGGGCAAGATCGTGGAGCAGGCTGCCGGCGCTGCGCCGCCAGCGGATCTGACCGATCGACTGATTCTCATACTGCTCAACGAATGCGTCGCCTGCGCTCGCGAGGCGATCGTCGCTGATACCGATCTGATCGATGCTGGCGTGATCTTCGGTACCGGCTTTGCTCCGTTTCGCGGCGGTCCGATTACCTACGCGCGCTCGCGCGGCCTGCAGGCTTGTCTGGCTCGCCTGCATGAGCTCGAGCAACGCTACGGCGCGCGCTTTCACCCAGATGCAGGCTGGGCACAATTGCCCATCGAGAGCGCCAAAATTGCGTGAAATGCATCCGGCAGAGGCAGCTCGAGGCTGTGCTAGCATCACCGGTTGTCCAACGAGCACAACACGCAAGGCCGGGACCCGAGCATGAGCGAAGAAAGGGCTATCAATGTGGCGATGCTTCGAGCATTCTCGCCGCTTGATGGCATGAAGAAGGACAACCTGGCCGCTCTGGCTCGAAAGGTCACGGTTACTTCGCTGCCGGCACGTCAGCTGCTTTTCAAGGAAGGCGATCGGGACAATCGGACCTACTGGCTGCTCTCCGGTCTCATCGAGTTGCTCGAAGGCGAGCAAACCGTCGCCATGATCCGCGCCGGCAGCCCTGAGGCGCGCAATCCGCTGTCGCAGAAGGTGCCGCGCAGAATGACGGCGCGCGCCGTTGATCCATGCGAATGCCTCGCGATCGACAGTGAGCTGCTGGACATGATGATCACCTGGGATCAGACCGGGACCTACGAGGTCGCCGAGCTTCAGGCCCAATTCGGCGGCAGCGGCGGTGAAGACTGGATGACAACGCTGTTGCAGACCGAGGCCTTCCATCGCATACCGCCCGCCAACATCCAGGCGATTTTCATGCGCATGCAGCGCGTGGTGTGTCGTGCCGGGGAGACCGTCATACAACAGGGCGCGGAAGGCGACTACTTTTACGCCGTAGTCAGCGGCAAATGTCTGGTCACGCGCGAGACGCCGCTCAATCGCGACGGACTCAAGCTTGCGGAGCTTGGCGTGGGCGATACGTTTGGCGAAGAGGCACTGATCTCCGAGGCCAAGCGCAACGCCACCGTCTCCATGATCAGCGACGGTGTATTGATGCGGCTGAACAAGAAAGACTTTCGCGAGCTCATGAACGAGCCGCTGGTGAAATGGGTCACCTACCCGCAGGCACTTGAGATCGTGGCGCGCGGCGGCCGCTGGCTCGATGTGCGGCTGCCGTCCGAGCATCAGACCCAGGCGATCGAGGGCTCATTGAATGTGCCGCTCTATTTCATCCGCTTGAAGATCTCCACGCTCGAGCGCAACCGGCCCTACGTGCTGTACTGTGATACTGGGCGCCGCAGCTCGGCAGGCGCTTTCATCCTGGTCGAGCGAGGTTTCGAGGCCTACGTGCTGCGCGGTGGCCTGGATAGTGCTGAGAGCGCGGTTCGGCGCAGCCCTTAGATCACGACCGGGCCGCGAGCGCGGCCAAAAGCGAGCGCAGCTCGATCAGGCCGGCTTCGTCGCCCAGACAATGCACCAGCCATGCGCATTGACCGATTTGCCCGGGAAGATGTTGCAAGGACCACGGGCATCGGCCGCCTTACCCTGAAACTGCACACAGCTCGAACAGGCCTGCCCCGCCTGGTGCGTCGGGTTAGTCGCTTTGGATGCATCTTCAAGATAGCCCAGCGCGCTGGCCTGGGGATCTGTCGGGCTTAACGGCGCCAGTGCCGGAGCCGCCGCGGCGCCGAGCTTGCTCGACAGGCCGGAGACTGAGGCTCCCACCGCGCCGATCAGCGCGACTTTGAGCAGCGAACGGCGTGCGATCGGATCATGGCTCATCGGATATCTCCTAAGGTGCAGACATGCGCGGCGGAATGGTAACCCGCTCGAGATGCATCTGGCGATATGCACATATGATCCGACTCACATCGCATGCGCGGCTTTGTTGAGCATTACCGGCGCGAGACTTTGAGGCGTCCAGTTCGCTATAATCGGCCTAATAAAAGGGGGAATCCATGTCCAAGATCAATGCTGAGCAACGTGTGCCGAGGCGTGAGTTCATGAAATCCGCACTCGCCGTGTCCGGCATGGCCGCCGCAGCGAGCATCACAGGACAGTCCGCCGTATGGGGCGCGGCTAATCCGATCAAGCACAAGGGCCTCGATCCGGTGAATCCGGACATCCTATTCGGCACCACCAGTTCCATCTGGCGTCAATCCATCTGGCTGTCAGGCGGCGGGGCTCCGGAACCGGAGCACGACCTGGCATTTTGGATCAAGCGGGTTGCCGAGCTCGGTCTGCAGGGCATAGAGCCTTACGGGGATCAGATTGAGAAATATCGGAGCAATCCGCTGGCGCTCAAGAAATTGTTCGACGAGGCGGGCATCACCTTCATCGACGCCTCAAACGGCGAGCAGGGCCAGTCGACGAACTTCATCGATCCAGACCAGATCCCCAAAACCATCGCTGATCATGTGGCATTCGCGCGCGATTTTCTCCAGCCCCTTGGCGCCGATCATTGGAAGGTTAATATGGGGGCCCGCCCGCCTGGCGGCCCCAGCGACGAGCAGCTCAAGCGACTCGCCGACACGCTCAATGAACTCGGACGGCGCACAATCGCTATGGGCATCCGGCTCGCGCCGCACCCACATATCTGGGGGCCGCTGGAGCGGGAAAAAGACATGCGGCGGGTCATGGATCTGACCGATCCCAAGTACGTCTGGATAACGGCCGACACCGGGCATCTGGAACTCGGCGGCGGCGACGCGGTGCAGATCATCAAAGACTATTTCCCGCGCATCGCCGAGATTCATTTGAAGGACACCTACGCCAAGTTTCGCGGCAACACCGAGACGCCCACCCAGGACATGGCGAAGGTGGCCAGCGTCTATCACAATCTGGGCGGCGGCGGCGTCGATTTCCCTGCCGTGTTCCAGGTATTGCGCGATCGGCACTTCAAAGGCTGGGCGATCTTCGACGTCGATGCCCCGAGAAAGGGCGATGACGGGCTCAGTGCCATCGGCGGGGACTTCGATTTGGCGGTCGACGATTACCTGGCGATGAACATCAACTATCTGCGAGACGTTCTCGGCGTCAAGCTGCCAGCCCCGGGCTAGCTGTCACTGCAGTAGCGAGAACGGCGCAACAAAAGTACTGAGGTCCAACGTCGTGCCGACATTATTAGCGCCCGTTCCCTGCTGATAATTTGCAGTGCGGGTCCTGCGGTCGCCTTTTATCCAGTGCTGATGCATGTGGCGCCTTGAACCGAATCTGAGCGCCGGCGGGGAGATAACCCCATCAGCATTATCGGTGGAGCATTCGTCGCCAGTTCGCAGCATGGGTCGCACGTGGCGCCCGGCGCGGCGACTTTATCCATAACCAAATTAAGCGGGCGAGCACCCAAATCCAGCCAATCGTCAAACTGTACACGATGACAACGATCAACGCGGGCCAGCTCAGAGTCTCATCGCGATCACCGTACGCGCTGGATAAATCCTGCTCGTGTCCTTTTTCCAATTTAGCGAATTTCAAGTGCATGAGCGGTATTCTCGAGAATGCTGCGCGCTACGACACAAGCCTCAGCGACTTTCATGTGGCTAATGCGGGTAACGGTTTATCGGTAGAATCCGACGACATCGCCACTTGCCGTATCGCGAGGCCTTTAGGGGCCGGCCACACATCGTACCGACGGCGCCTAATGCTTGACATAATGCCGCACAGGAATGAGAACTGCGTCACAGAATTGCGCCCGACTCGCTAGTGATGCGAGTTGAGGGGAACGCTAGCCCGGGGGGACGCTGCTCGAAGCACGGCCGCGAAATTCGCGAAATTCTCGGAAACTACTGATGCTTCGATTGTCTTGGCCGACGCAAATCGGCTGGCAACTCGGAAAGAGGCCGAAACGGCCCAAGCTCACATCGTATGCGTGGCCTTGTCGCCAGAGAGAGCACCGGCCAGATAATTCTCGATCTTGGTTCGGGTCTGGCCGCGATCCTGCTCTGAGAACTGCACGCCAATTCCTGCTGTGCGCTTGCCTTGCGCGCCCTTGGGCGTCACCCAGATCACGCGGCCCGCGACCGGTAGTTTCTCGTCCTCGCCCATCAGATTGAGCAGCATGAATACCTCGTCGCCGAGGCGATAGTTGCTGTTGGTTGGAATGAACAGGCCGCCGTTCTGCACGTAGGGCATATACGCCAGATACAAGGCGCTCTTGTCCTTGATCGTCAGCGTCAACAAACCCGGTTTGTTGATCCCGGACCTTGAACTCGGATCTTTGGCCATAATTCGCCGTCAGTCCTTACGATGCCATAGCCGTGCGTCTGGTGCGCGCTAACTGCCAGAGCAACTGCTCGAGCGCCAGCGAGCGGTTGATGCTGCTCAATTGCACTCGCCGCAATTCATAGGCGCCGTCCAGCACGCGCAGCAGCCCCGCCATATTCAGCGCCGAAAGCGCTTCTGGCAAGTGCGCGCCACCGCACATTTTGTCCGATTGGTGGGGCGCCCGGGAAATCCAATCGATGCACGCTGTGAGCCAAGTCTCAAGGCAAGCCAGTCGCAGCTCGAAAATGCCGCCTCGCGCCCAGCGGTCGGCGATTGCGGGAATATCCGCGCCGCCGTCAGCCACGGCACGCAGTGCCTCGAAAGTATCCGTAGACACGCGCTCGAGCTCAAGCGGATCACACTGCATTGCCTCGAACGGGGCCTCACCGAGTACGTCGAGCACGCTCGTCCATGGACCGGGGCCCTTATGGCGCTCGAGCCACGCGAGACTGACGGCGCGCGACGGCGCCGCGATACCCAGCCGCAGGCAACGACTGATCACCGTCGCAGGCAATCGCGAGGGCACGCTGGCCACCAGGATCAGCGTCACGCCCGACCTTGGCTCCTCGAGCGTTTTGAGCAGCGCATTGGCGGCGTTGGCGTTCAATGAGTCGGCCGGCGTGATCAAGGCCACGGTGGCCCCGCCCGCATGCGAGCTCAGCGCGAGCTCCAGGTTGAGCTCACGCACCTGCTCGACGCGAATCTGCTTGGAATCCTCCAGTGGTGTCAGCAGCATGAAATCCGGATGCTGCTGGCTCAGGAACTGGCGGCAGTCGCGGCACTGCCCGCAGGGCGGCGACGCCGCGCGGCACAGCGCCAGTTGCGCCGCGAAGCGGGCGAGCCACTCACCCCCGGCGCCACGCTGCCCATGGATCAACAGTGCTGTCGGATAGCGGTTGGCCCCGTGCGCCCGACGCAACTGCTCCAGCTGCGAGGCAAGCCAGGGCACCTCCAGTGCCGGGTCAAAGCTCAATGCAGTTTCCACTTAGCGCTCGAACAGATCCGCGAGCGCCGCAAAGGCGCTCTCGGCCACGCCCTGCGGGCTCTGGGTCGCATCGATCAGGCGCACGCGCTGCGGCTCGGCGAGCGCGATCTCCAGATAACGTGCGCGCACGCGCTCGAAAAAGAAGCGATCCTCATCCTCGAAGCGATCGCTGCCACCGCGGCGGGCGCGCGCGCGCGTGAGTCCCTGCTCGACCGGCAAATCGAGCAACAAGGTGCGCTGCGGCCACAGGTCCTCATGTACGGTCTGGGCGAGGGATTCGATCAACGCGGCATCAACCCCGCGGCCGCCCCCCTGGTAGGCGCGCGTGGCGTCGCTGTAACGATCGCAGATAACCCAGCTCCCCTGCTCGAGCGCCGGGCGAATGGTATTTTCAACGTGCAGCGAGCGCGCCGCAAACATCAGCAGCGTCTCGGCAGCGGGCGTGATGCGCTCGGGTCCGCGCTCCAGCACCAGTGTGCGCAGGCGCTCCGCCAGTGGCGATCCGCCCGGTTCGCGCGTCACGAGTACTGACAGTCCGCGCGCGCGCAGCGCCCCCTCGAGCGTGCGTGCCAGCATGGACTTGCCCGCCCCTTCGATACCCTCGAGGCTGATGAAACGCTCGCTCTGACTCATCGGCTGCCCTGGCCGCTGGCCGGGGGTGCGGGGCTCGTCTGCGGATGCGCTCGCGCCGGCACACCGAGCCGGTGCAGATAGGCGCGCAGCGCCACGTCATGTTCAGCCAGCGTGGCGGAAAATTGATGCGAGCCGTCACCGTTGTCGGTGGCGACGAAATACAACGCGTCGCTTGCCGCCGGGTGCAGCGCGGCTTGCAGCGAGGCGGCCCCGGGCAGCGCAATCGGTGTTGGGGGCAGGCCCGGGCGCGTATAGGTGTTATAGGGCGTGTCGGTCACGAGATCGCGGGTGTGAATATCCCCATCATAGCTGGAGCCCAGTCCATAGATGACGGTCGGATCGGACTGCAGCCGCATGGCGTGATTCAGGCGATTGACAAAGACCGCCGCGACCTTGGCCCGTTCGTCCTCGCGACCGGTTTCCTTCTCGACGATTGAGGCCAGAATCAACGCCTGCTCGGGATCGGTCAGCGGCAGGCCTGCGGCGCGCTGTGTCCAGGCCTGCTCGAGCTCGCTTTGCATGCGCTCATAAGCGAGCTCCAGAATCCTGCGATCGCTGGTGCCGGCGGCGAAGCGGTAAGTGTCGGGGAAAAATTGCCCCTCGGCCGCTTGACCGTCGTGACCGAGTGCGCGCATGAGCTGCACGTCAGACAGTCCGCGCAGCTCATGGACCAGATCGGGCTGCGCATCGAGCGCCTGGCGCAACTGCGCGAACATCCAGCCCTCGACAATCGTGACCTGTTCGAGCACCACGCGCCCGGCTATGAATTGCTCGAGCACGGCACGCGCGCTCGCATGCGGGGCGATCTCGTAGGTGCCGGCCTGCACGCGTGGGCGCTGCCGATGCAGGCGCAGGTCCCACTCGACCATGCGAGCATGAGGCATGGCGCCCAGTCGCTGCAGATGCAGCAGGATGCCGCGTAGCGGCTCCCCGGGTTTGATCTGGATGCGTACCGGCTCCGTGCCGGCGGCGGGCCGATCCATTTGCAGATCCAACTCGCGCGCCAACCAAAGCCCTGCCGCACACAGGCCCAGTACGCCGATCAGCAGTTTAGTACGGTGACGCATCGATCAAGCGGCGCAACTCGCGTGCGTGCCGGGGACTGGCGCGCTATCAGGCGCTGCCGTAGCGACGAAATACGAGCGTACCGTTAGTGCCGCCGAAGCCGAAAGAGTTGGATACCGCGATGTCGATCTTCATTTTCCGCGCATGATTGGGCACGTAATCCAGGTCGCACTCCGGATCGGGGTTCTCATAGTTGGTGGTCGGAGGCGCCACCTGATCACGGATCGCAAGCACACAGAAGATTGCCTCCACGACTCCGGCGGCGCCGAGCAGATGACCCGTCATGGACTTGGTCGAGCTCACGGCCAGTTGCGCGGAATGCGCGCCGAACACGCGCTTGATGGCGATGGTCTCTGCCCTGTCGCCCAGCGGCGTCGAAGTCGCATGCGCGTTCAGATATTGCACGTCGCTCGGGTCGATGCGCGCATCGCGCAGCGCATTGGCCATGGCGAGTCGAGCGCCGTCGCCGTCCTCGGGCGGCGCGGTGATGTGGTGTGCATCGCCACTCATGCCAAAGCCCGTGAGCTCGGCATAAATGCGTGCGCCGCGTGCGCGCGCATGTTCGAGCTCCTCGAGCACCATGGCGCCACCGCCATCGCCGAGCACAAAGCCGTCGCGGTCGCGATCCCAGGGGCGGCTCGCGCGCTGCGGGGCCTCATTACGGGTGGACAGTGCCTTTGCCTGACCAAACCCGCCGACTCCGGTCGGCGTCGTGGCCATCTCCGATCCGCCCGCCAGAATCAGATCGGCATCCCCGTACTGGATCGCGCGCGCCCCCAGGCCCAGAGCGTGGGTCGATGTCGTGCACGCAGTCACGATGCCCAGATTCGGCCCGCGCAGGCCGTAGCGGATCGACAGGTGGCCGGAGATCATGTTGATGATGGTCGAGGGAATGTAGAAGGGGGAGATCTTGCGTGGATTGCGCCCCGACTCGATGTAGGCCTGGTAGGTCGCCTCGATGGTCCAGAGCCCGCCGATGCCCGCGCCCGTCACGACCCCACAGCGGTCGCGATCCAGGCGCTCGAAATCCGCCCCCGAATCAGTTACAGCCTGTACGCCGGCGGCGATGCCGTAATGCATGAACTCGTCCATGCGCCGCGCGTCCTTGGCCGACATGTACTGCTCGACTTCGAACCCGCGCACCGCCCCGCCGAAGCGAGTCGGAAATGCCGACACATCAAAGCGCGTGATCGGTCCGATGCCGCTCTGACCCTGCAGTATCCCTGCCCAGGAATCGGCCACCGTGGACCCCAGGGGGCTGACCAGACCCAAGCCGGTGACGACGACTCGGCGATTACTCACGACGGGCCCGCAATCGGCTGTATCGCACGCGCAGAGCGTATCGCCGAGACGATGACGCGATCAGGATTTGTTGCGTCGCTCGCTGATGTAATCAATCGCCTGCTGTACGGTCGTGATCTTCTCGGCATCTTCGTCCGGAATCTCGATCTCGAATTCCTCTTCCAGCGCCATGACCAGCTCGACGGTATCGAGCGAATCGGCGCCCAGATCATCGACGAACGAGGCGGCGTTGGTGACTTGTTCAGCCTTGACACCGAGCTGCTCGGCAACAATCGCCTTCACCTGTTGTTCAACGGTGCTCATCTTTTCGTAATCCTCATTTCGGTGATGACTCTTAGTTCCGCTGACCCCGCCTCGAGCGGCGCGCCAAGTGGGCGGCGTATTGTAGGGGAACCCCCGCGCACCCGCCACCTCGCGAGTACTTGATTAATCGACATATTTGGTGCAGGGAAGCTCGAGCCGTCAGCCCATGTACATCCCACCGTTCACATGCAGGGTCTGACCCGTGATGTATCCGGCTGCACGCGAGGCCAGAAATGCCACCGCCTGGGCTACTTCCTCGGGGGCACCGAAGCGACCGACGGGAATTTGCGTCAGGTAGGCGGCGCGCTGCGGCTCGGCCAGCGCGCGCGTCATGTCGGTCTCAATGAAACCCGGCGCCACGGTATTGACCGTGATGTTGCGTGTAGCCACCTCACGCGCCAATGCCTTGGTGAAACCTATCAGGCCCGCCTTGGCGGCCGAATAGTGCACCTGGCCCGCGTTGCCGATGGATCCGACGACCGAGCCGATGTTGATGATTCGTCCGTGACGCTCTTTGAGCATGCGCCTGAGGCAGGCCTTGGACAGGCGAAATACGGCCGTCAGATTGACGTCCAGCGTCTGCTCCCAGTCATCGCTCTTCATGCGCAAAATCAAGGCGTCACGCGCAATGCCGGCATTGTTGATCAGGATCGTGGGCAGACCGCCGTCCGCAGCCATGCCCTCCACGAGTGCCTCGGTGGATGCGGCATCCGTGGCATTCCAGACGGCGCCGCGCCCGGCGATACCGGCGGCCGCAAGAGCCTCGGTGATCCGCGCTGCCCCCTCCTGCGTGGTCGCCGTGCCAACCACTGTTGCGCCGGCGCCGCCGAGCGCCAGCGCGATGGCGCGACCGATGCCACGCGAGGCCCCCGTGACCAATGCGAGGTCCGAATCAAGCATGCGCGGCTGCCCTCGTGGCCGCCAGCGCCGCGGCCAGTGAGTCTGGATCCTCGAGCGCAAAGCAGCTGCCCGTACGATCGATACGCCGGTTCAGGCTCGTGAGCACCTTGCCCGGTCCGCTTTCGATCAGCGTCGATGCATGCTGTAGCAGCGTGCGCACGGTCTGCGACCAGCGTACCGGGCTCGCGAGCTGTCGCACCAGCGTGGCACGAATGTCGGCGGGCTCGCTATGCTCGGCGGCGTCCACGGCGCTGATGTAGCGACAGCTCGGGGCGCGCAACTCGATGTGCGCGAGGCGCGCCTCGAGTTGCCCTGCAGCCCCGCGCATGAGGCTCGCATGTGCCGGTACGCTGATCGGCAACATCTGCGCTCGCTTCGCGCCGCGATCCTTGGCGAGCGTCACGGCCCGCTGCACGCCCGCGGCATGACCGGCAATCACGACCTGGCCCGGAATGTTGTAGTTGACCGCTTCGACCACCTCGCCTTGCGCGGCCTCGAGGCAGACCTGCTCGACCTGCGCGTCATCGAGCCCGAGGATCGCTGCCATCGCGCCGACGCCCGCTGGCACCGCCTGCTGCATCGCCTGGCCGCGAAAATGCACGAGTCGCACGGCATCCTCGAAGCGCAGCACTTCGGCGCACACCAAGGCGGCAAACTCCCCGAGACTGTGCCCGGCGACGGCCGACCAGGGCGCCCCGCCCTCCTGGCGCCAGATGCGCGCCGTGACGACGTCAGCCACCAGCATCGCGGGCTGCGTGATTTCCGTGCTGTTGAGGCGCTCTGCGGGACCTCTGGCGACCAGTTCCCAGAGGTCGAACCCCAGGGCTTGCGAGGCTTCGGCGTAGGCCTCGCGCACCGCGGCATAGCGCGCCGCGAATGCGGCCAGCATGCCGACCGATTGTGAACCCTGACCCGGACAAACCAGCGCGATCGACATTGGCGCCGGATTATAGCGGCTTCGACGTGTGCTGCGGCGTGCGCGCGCTGATCAGGGCCCCGGCCAACCCGCCCAGGGCGCCAAACAGATGCGCGTCAGTCACCAGGGGCAGATCGCCGACAAATACGCTTGCGCCACTGTGCTGCTCATAGATCAGCTTGACCACGAGCAGCAATAGCAGCGCCGCGCCGAGCCCCTCACCGCGCCGATACAGAGCCGCTGCCCCGGCGGCCAGCGCGCCGTGCAATACGCCCGATGCGCCCATGTACCACTCGACCCCCGGACGCAGGAACCAGAGCCCGGCATCGATCCCCAAGCCCGAGCCCAGGAGAATGCCAACCCAGCGGCGCGGCGGGAATTCGCGGGCCATTAATACCCACAGCAGCGTCAGACCAGCACCGTTGAGCAGCGCGTGCTCCAGATTCAAGTGCACCCAATGCGCGCTCAGCAGACGCCACAACTGCCCCTGGGCCAATGCCAGACGCTCGTAACACAGCGCCTCACGCCCACGCTGGCCGGTCGCACACAGCGCGAGGATCACACCGAGCGATGCGAGCAGCGCAACGCCATAGTACCCGTCGCAATTCGCCGACCGGAACCAAGATTGTGAGCCGCTGTCAGTTCCTGTGATCTTCATTTGTTATGATCGACGGCCACATGAGGCACGCAGCGAGCCCAAAGCGGCATATCCCATGAGTACCCAGATCAAGCCTAGCAAGTTGTGCATCAAGCCGCGCGCGCAGCGCGGCTTTACCCTTATCGAGATCATGGTCGTCGTCATTATCATCGGTCTGCTGGCAGCCGTGGTGGTGCCACAATTCCTCGGACGCGTGGATGATGCGCGTATCGCAAAAGCCAAACAGGACATCCAGGCCCTCGACACCGCGCTGACGATGTACAAGCTCGATAATTTCGTTTATCCAACCGGGGAGATGGGTCTGCAGGCTCTCGTGACCAAGCCGAATGATTCCACGGTCACGCACTGGCGCTCGGGAGGCTACCTTAAGCGACTCAATAAGGATCCCTGGGGCAACGATTACCAGTACCAGATTCCGGGCACGCATGGCGAGTACGATCTGTATTCGTTCGGTGCCGACGGTCAGCCGGGCGGTCAAGGCATAAACGCCGACATCGGCAATTGGAACCTGGACAACTGAGTGCCTGGCGGCTGCTGCCTTAGCGGCTCGAACTCGATGCAACCGCTAGCACGCGAGCCGCGCCAGTACTGTCCGGCGCGCGGCTTCACGCTGCTCGAACTCATGGTGGTCGTCGTGATCATCGGGATCGTCGTCATGGGCACGATCCTGAGTCTCGGGGCAACCGGCAGGGACAGCGGCCTTGAGCAGGAGCGGGATCGGTTGGTTGCCCT
>Ga0302326_10011266_pt1 | contig 19288 bp, 15 predicted proteins | sample Palsa_T0_3_FD_202264 | JGI IMG/M metagenome (GOLD analysis project Ga0302326, IMG submission 202264) | Peat permafrost microbial communities from Stordalen Mire near Abisko, Sweden - Palsa_T0_3 | ecosystem: Environmental > Terrestrial > Soil > Palsa > Peat permafrost | place: Sweden: Abisko...
TCACCGTCGTATAGTCCGGAATCGTCCCGCTCGGCGTCGACGAGAGGGGAGATAAGGTACCGCAGCTGTTCGCGAGCGATTGCGCTGCGGCGATGCCCTTTGCGTTGAGAATCGGCGTCGCGAACGTGGGGTACGCGCGATTGATCCCGAGGATGGCAGTCAAAACGAGCGAGAAGAACGCCGCGTTCGCGACGGTATCCGTATCGATGTTGTTCGCGACGCCTTGCAGGACGGCCGGCGTGCCGCCGTGTGCGATCGCGACGACGTTGAGTTCGGGTGCGTAACTCGACTCGAGGCTCGACGCCCACGCGGTCGCGATCGCTCCGCCGGAATAGCCCCACATGCCGACCGGCGTTTTTGCGCTCGAACCGAGCGCAGGGAAGTGCAACGCCGCGCGAATGCCGTCGAGCGTGATCTGTCCTTCGACCGTGCCGGCAGCGTATTCGGAATACTGACCTTCGTAGTCCGGATAGACGAGGGTATAACCCGTGTCGAGCAGCGATAGCGCCTCGGGGCTTTCAGACTGGCTGATTGCGTTCGACGTGCTGCCCGTGACCGTGTGCGAGGGCGCGCAAATCGAACCGAGGCTGTCTTCGGCAAATTGAAACGAGAGCAGATGCGGGCTCGAAACTGCGACGAGCGGCTTCACGACCGTGGCGACCGCTGCAATCGGATTGCCGTTGACGTCGTGCGAGGCGAACTGGAGTTCCCAAGCGGAGTTGGTCAGCGGGACGCCACCGACCGGCGCGTACGTAACGGAGCGCGACTTCAAGATCGTGCCTCCGGGCAAATTCGGCAGCGGATCCGGTTGCTCGTAAAACGTGTCGGTATCCGGCGTTGGTGGGAAAGGCACCGCGCTCGTGGCTACCGCCGGCCCACTCGGCGCCGGAGACGGCGCGGACGTCGACCCGCCGGGCGAGGTTGCTGCCGGCGTCGGGCTGGTGCCTCCCGGCGCGGATGTCGCCGTCGCCCCCGGTTCCGGGGTCGACCTTGAGCCCGATCCCGGCCCGGGCCCGAGCGCCGTTCCGGCGCCGCACGAAGCGAGCGTCACCGAAAGTACGGCGGCCACAAATTGCGAGAAAGGGCGTCCTTCCAACGATCGGACCTCCGTGCCGGGGCTAGCTGACAGAACAATATCATATCGACGCGGACGGGTTCCCATGCGCGTCGAAAGAGCTCGCAATGAGATCGCAGCTTACGCGCTTATGGGGCAGCGTCTTGCTCGTTTCGCTCGGCCTGCACGCGTTGTCCGCGTGCTCGGCGGGGACGACGCGCGGTACGCCCGTGACGGTGCCGCATGAATCGACGGGCCCCGTCATCACGATCTCGGAGCCGCCGGTCATCGACGTTTCGGAATCCCCCGCCACCCCGACACCGACGCCAACCCCGTCCGCAAGCGGGGCAACCGCGACCGCGAGCGCTTCGGCTTCCGCCGGGCCCACCGCCACGCCGACGTCGGCTGCAACCGTCGCCGACGCATCGCTCTGCACCGGATGGACGACGACGACGCTCGTTAGCGGCCTTGGTGTGCTCGAGAGCGTGCTCCTCGATCCGAACGGCAACGGGACGCTCGTCAGCAGCACCTCCGGCAACGCGGTGAACCGCATATCCGCCAGCGGAACGAGCACGCAGGTTGCGGCGTTGACGGCGCCGGGCGAGCTCGTGCAGCTGACGAACGGCAAGATATTGGTGTCGACGGGCGACTCCACCGAAGACGCGTTGACCGACATGGCGAACGGGACGGTCGTCATCCTCGATCCGGTTACGGGCAAAACGCAAACGTACTCGACCGGTCTCGTCGCCCCCAACGGCGTCGCGGTCGATGCGGCCGGCAACGTCTACACGACCGACACCGGCACGGTCACCGGAATCACGCGCGTTTCGGCTACGAATCCAACCCAGCCGCAATCGATGTGGGCGCCGGTGACCGACAGCAACGGCATCGCGATCGACAACGCGAAGCGCTTACTCTACGTCGATCAAACGTTCAGTGCGACTAACGATATCGAAGTGCTCTCGCTCGATGCGCCGCAATCGGTATCGCTGCTCGTCAGCCTCACCGGCATCGGCAGTCCGGTTCCGAAGGGACTCGACGATATGATCCTCGATCCCACCGGCATCCTCGACGTCGCCGCGAACCTGTCGGGCGAAGTGTTTCGAGTCGATCCCGCAACCGGTTACGCGTGCGTTCTCGCGAGCGGCTTCGCGCTCACCTCGTCCGTCGCATTAGAACACGGACCGCCCTACGGACTGCTCGTCGTCGGCTTCGACGGCTCGCTCCACCAACTCGTCCCGCCGTCCCCCACAACCCTATCGCCTAGTGAGAAGGCTAACCGACCGAGCCTTCCATTTCCATTTTTACGAGGCGGTTGAGCTCGACGGCGTATTCCATCGGGAGTTCCTTGACGAAGAAGTCGAAGAATCCGTTGACGATCATTGCGGTGGCGTCGGCTTCCGAGAGGCCGCGCGACATCGCGTAGAAGAGTTGCTCTTCGCCGATCTTTGAGACGCTGGCTTCGTGTTCGACGGTCGCGTTTTGCTCGTCAATCTTCATCGTGGGCTTCGTGTCGCTGGACGACTTCTCGTCCATGATCAGCGCGTCGCACTTGACGCGCGTCTTTGCACCGACCGCGCCCGGGAGAATCTCGACGAGGCCGCGGTACGTGGTCTTCCCGCCGTGCGCCGAAACGGCTTTGTTCGTGACGACGGAAGTCGTGCGCGGGGCCGCGTGGATGACTTTCGCGCCTGCGTCCTGATGCTGGCCTTCGCCGGCAAATGCCATCGAGAGGATCTCGCCGCGCGCACCCTCGCCCATCAGGAAGATCGCGGGATACTTCATCGTCAAGCGCGAGCCGATGTTGCCGTCGACCCACTCGACGGTCGCGTTCTTGTGCGCGTACGCGCGCTTCGTGACGAGATTGAAGATGTTGCGGTACCAGTTCTGAATCGTGGTGTACCGGATCGAGGAGCCTTCCATCGCGATCAGCTCGACGACGGCGCTGTGCAGCGAAGCCGTCGAGAACTGCGGCGCGGTACAACCCTCGATGTAGTGTACCTTCGAGCCCTTGTCCGCGATGATCAGCGTGCGCTCGAACTGACCCATGTTCTCGGTGTTGATGCGGAAGTAAGCCTGAAGCGGCGTCTTCACTTCAACGCCCGGCGGAACGTACACGAACGAGCCGCCCGACCACACCGCTGAGTTCAGCGCGGAAAACTTGTTGTCGCCGACGGGGATGATGGTCGCGAGATACTTCTTGACGATCTCGGGATGCTCGCGCAGCGCCGTGTCCATGTCGCAGAACAGGACGCCGTCTTTGGCGAGGTCCTCGCGCACGGAGTGATAGACGACTTCCGATTCGTATTGCGCGGAGACGCCGGACAGAAACTTCCGCTCGGCTTCAGGGATGCCGAGGCGATCGAACGTGCGCTTGATGTCGGCGGGGACGTCGTCCCACGAGACTTCCGCGCGTTCGCCGGCCTTGACGAAATAGCGAATGTCGTCGAAGTTGATCTCTTCGAGCAGCGCTTTGTCGCCCCACGCCGGCATCGGCTTTTCGCGGAACGTTTCGTACGCCTTGAGCCGGAAATTCAGCATCCATTCCGGCTCGTTCTTCATCTTCGAAATCCGCGTGACGATCTCGCGGTTGAGCCCCTTATCGGACTTGAAGAGGTAATTTTCCTCAGAGTCGTGGTACCCGTGACGGTAGTCCTCGACGAGGCTTTCAGGCGTAGTGGAACGGAGCTCGGTTGCCATTACTCCTAATGCTAGGCCCCCGGCCCAAGATAGTCAAGGAAATCCTTGAAATTCTTGCCCCTTTGTCACGGAAAGGCCGCGTTCGTGACGCCGGAGCACACGGCGCCTCCACTAGGCGGCCAAGAGTCCTTACCGGGGCCGCTTATGTCGAGGATGTTGTAGAGGAGCGCTTCCTCGTCGGTTCCCCAGCGCGAGAAAGCCTCCGAGGCGCTGAGCGCCTCAAGGTAGTTGCAGAGCGCCGACGCCGCGCACTTCTCAAAGCTCGCCTGGGCTCCGCTGCCTGCCAGAGGTGCTTCCACGGCCCCGGCGATGCAGCGGAAGAAGTCTCCGTAGAACTGCAGCATCGAGTACAGCGTCGACCAGTCGTTGATGCGCGCGATCGCGTACTCGGTCAGCTCTTGGCCTGCACCGTCGTCCATGCGGCCGACGAGGTTGCCCTCTTGCGGATCGAGCTGCCACCAGCCGGAGCGCTGCACGCCGTTGAAGGCGACCGGGGAAACCGGGGCGAGCGCAACGCCGCCGTATTGCGGCCCTTGCAGAACGTGCGTCGCCACGCCCGCGGCCTTCGCGGCGCCGAAAAAGGCGATCGTGCCGTTGTCGGAGCTGTCGGAGAAGAGATTCTGCTCGGCAACGGTGTCCGCGTAGCCGCGCGTGAGGTTGGCGCGCACGGCTGCGGTGCGGTCGCTGCCGGTCGCAGCCATGCCGTTGTCGACGATGTCGAACGCATCGAGGCCCGTGAGCTTGTCGCCGATGAAGGCGAACGAGCGGCGTTCGAGCGCCACCTGGGGCCGGTCGAACGCGAAGCGCAGCGTGCCGTTGGCTGCCTCCTCGAGCCGGCGCCGGAAGAGTGCGTCGGTTTCGAAGTAGTGCAGCGCCCCCAGCGGATAGGTCTCGGCGATCCCTGCGCTCGGCGGCAATTGACGCCCGTTTCCGCCGGCTGCGGCGTATGCCATGAAAGCGCGCACGCTCTGCATCCCCGCGGCTTCGCGGATTCCGGCAAAGGCGGGGTCGAGTTCGCCCGTGAGCACGAGCAGTGAATACGTCGACGTCAGCGCGGCTGCCGTGCGCGGCGCGGTCCAGGCCGGATCGATGACCGGGCCGTCTTTGAGGCGCCGGTCGATGACGACGCGGCTTGCAATCTTGTCGACCGTCGTGCCGAGCGCGCTCTCGATTTGCAGGCGCACGACGGCCAGGCCGTCGGTCGTAAACGCCGCGCCGTCTTTGTTGTCGCCGGCAACGGCAATCGTCGGCGTAAAAGACGTAGCCTGTGCGACCTTGTCGCTCCCGATGCTGCGGTCGCCGATGCTCGCGAGAATCGAGCCGCCGTAGGTATCGGGGAGTTTGACCGTGCGTTCGACGAGCGTGGTCGTGTTCACGCTGCCGCCGACCGCGATTTGATCGGCCACGAAGCGAACGGTCAGCGTGCGGATGACAGAATCCGGCAGCGCATCGACCGGCGAATCGGCGGGAGCCGGGCCGACGCGGTCGCCGGCCTTTGCGCTCGCGAGGCTTGGGTCGAGGTCGATCCACGCGCCGTTTTGTTGCGCCTGGACCCACCAATGGTCGGCCAAGTTCGCCGCCGCCCGCGCCGCCGCGGCGGTTTGATCGTCGCCCGTATGCACGTTGCCCGCAGCTGCCGTCGCGAGCAGGTCGTCCGTACCGTTTTTCGCTTGCGAGAGAACGGCATCGGCGTTCGCCTCCGCGCGCTTGCGCACCGCGTCGAGCCCCGCGTGCGCGGTTGCGGCGTCCGTGCCGAGTTGCTTGAACGTATCGTCGAGCGTCGCGCTCGCGGGTGCGTCGTCGGGCGCAGGCGCGCCTGTGGTCGCGGCCGCGACGATCGGTGCCGCATCGGACGCGGCGAGCGTGTTGTGGACGAAACGAACCGGCACGTTTTTCGCCCCGAGCAAGGCGGCCAGCAACAGCGCCTTGTCGGCGGGTGAACCGCCGTGCGACTGCAGCGTGCCGCTCGCACCGCGCATCGCACCGGCGTACGTTTCCGTGCGCATCATGTCGCGTACGAAGGCGAACGCTGCGTCGACGTCGGCGAGCTCGGCGGCGCGAGCCGTGGGATCGTATCCGTCTTTCGGCAACAAGGGCACGGAGTTCGCGATCCGGTCGAAGCGCGCGACGACGTCGCTCGCGAGACCGGCGCATGCCGACGCCGCCGGCGTCGGCGTTGCCGAACTACCGCCCGCAAGGCCGCCGGCGAATCCGGCGATGTTCCCTACGTCCGCCTGCCCGGCTTCACTCGCGTGTCCGGCGCCCGGCGCCCACCCTTCGATGCCGGCGAGGTTATTCGGATCTTCCGGGCAGGCGATCGGGCCTTGCGGCACGAGCGTCGCGAATGCTTGCACGGCGCGATTCGACGAACTGAAGAAGTGCGCGTACGTCCACCACGCACCTACACCCGCCGCGAGGACGAAGCCCAGAACGCAAACGATGGCGAGCGTCGTAACGATACGTTTCACAAACGGAACAGTTCCACGCGCCGATTGAGTGCCTTGCCTGCGGCCGTCGCGTTCGATGCAACCGGGCGCGAGTACCCGTACCCGACCGGTACGAGACGCGAACGCGCGATGTGGTAGCGCTTGACGAGGTCGGCGACGACCGACTCCGCACGGTGTTGCGAGAGCACTTGATTGTGCGCGAGGCCGCCGTCGGAATCGGTGTGGCCTTCGACTCGGAAGCGCCAACTCGGTTCCGAGCGCATGATCTTCGCTACGTCGGCAATCACCGGCTCCGAACGCGGTTGAATGTGCGCGGAGTCGACGTCGAAGTGAATGCCGTACAGACGGATGCGGCGCTGCACTTGCAACTGTTTGACGAGAGGCGTCGTCGCGATCAAGTGGACCGTCGCCTGCGACTTCGTCCCGTCGTTCCCGACGCCGTTGACGATGACGGCGTAGGTGCCGGGCTTCGCAGACGCGGGTACGCGGACCGAGACCTTGAGGTTTTCCAAGCCGCCCGCGATATCGAAAGAGTTCGGCGAGACGCTGCCGGGGAAGTCGCCGCTCGTCGTGATGGTGACGTGGCCCTTCCAGCCTTGATTGGCCAACAGTTGCATCGGGGCGGAAACGGTCAGCGGTTTGCCGGGCGTAAATTTTACGTCTCTGTCCGGCTCGATCAAGAACGAGAGCGCCACATTCTGCGTGCACGGGAGCGGCTCGTCGACGGGAACCGCGAGTTCCAGCCGTCGCATCCGTTGGTAGACCGGGTTATCATCGTCGTCGTGGTCGAAACCGTCGTAGATGATGAGGCCGTGACCCAACACGCCGTACATCTGCATGAAGCCGTTGACGTTCTGCGCGTTCGTGCCGAAAAGATGACCGCACCAGTGCGCATCGTGAGAGGTTACGGTGTCGGCGTCGCCGATCTGGTTGGGTCCGGCAGCCCACGGCGCGGGATCGAAGTAGTGGTCCTTGTCGGTCTTGTCGAGCGAACCGAGGGCGTCGTTCTCGACCTCGATCAGAGAATGGCTTGCCGCACCTCTCGCCCCCGGATTGCTCGATAAGAACGGATAGGGCAGCCACGTAAAGTCGGATCCGCTTCCGCACATGTCGGCCGTATACATCAGGAGTTTGTGGCCCGCTTGCGTCCACGCGATGAGGTCGTTGAGCTGCGCCGGCGACATGTCGTCACCCGGTTTGCAGATCCCGTTGAGCATCACCGTGTTGAAACCGTTGAGGGCGGCAGCGGTCACGAGACCGGCCGTCAGTTGTGTGAAACTCGTTCCGGGAACGTCCTTCGCGTAGTCGCCGACGGGATAGCGGCTGTACAGGCTTTGCGGGTGCAGCACGAGCACGCGATTGGGACCCTTGCCTCCGCCGTCCGTCGGGCCGCAAAATTTGGGTTTGTCCGTCGTTCTTGCCAAATAGAACGAATTGCCGACGACCAGCGTGGCCTCGTCGTTGACGGTCACCGGCTCGCCCTGATCTTTCAGGTTCCACGTCCGGCCGTTGGTGAACGGTCCCGCGAGCGGATCGCCGGGCTCGTCGTCGCGACAGAACGCACCGCCGATTCCCCCTGTGGGTTGCACGATGCCGACGTACCAGGGATTCGACGACGGAGGCGGCGACGGATCGAAGTGGCCGTCGGGCGTCGCATACGGCTCTCGTACCTGGACGTAGGTGCCGGCAAACGATGGCGCGTTCGGTGGACGCGGCGCCATCGTACCGAAGGCGTAGATGCCGTGGATCGGCTCCGTCGACGGCGCGTTGATCGTAACCCGCAGCCAGCGAGCTTGCGCGTTCGTGACGGGGACGGTCGCCGGATAAGGTAGCGTCGTCGTCGACGTCAGCGTGGTGATCGGGGAATAGCCGGAGTCGGCGCTTGTCGTCGACCCTTCGATCGTCACCGTGCCCGGCGTCGCGCTCGGTTGCGCGGCCGGCAGCCAGATCTCGAAGCTCGAGATCGTCGCCACACCCGGCATCTCGAAGACAATCACGTACGGCGGGGTCGATCCGTCTTTGAACGACTCACCTTCAGTGAAATTCTCGGGCGAGTCGCCGAGACTCGTCGGGTAGCTGCGCACGATCGTGCCGTTCTTGGGGCTGAGCAAATTCGCGTACGGGGTCGGCGTAGGCTCGGGTGTCGGCGTGAAGCTTGCCCCGGGTGCGGCGCTCGATGCGGCGACGACGCCCGACGCGGCGGGCGAAACGGCGGCACTCGATGCCGTTGCCGATTCGCTCGCAGTGGGGGAAGGGGACTCGCTCGTCGCGGTTGCGGGGCTCTCGGTCGCTGCGACCGTTGCGGGCGCAGGCGACGCGGACTCGCTGGTATGGGAACCAGTGCACGCTGGAAATGGAAGCGTCAGCGCCAGCAAAACCGGCAAGGGCCACGTAATGCGCATCGCCCAAGGTTAAAGTCGCAGCCGTGCGACCCTCCGAGCTCCGCCACGGCTCAGCGTCACAGCGCGCGCGAAGATTAAGGAAGTCTGTCGCTCCACGAAAACGCTTTACAACGGGGGGGTGGGGGGGTATCATGTCCGTCGGACCAGAGTTCGGGGCGACAAAAGCCTTAATGTGCTCTGGTTCTACGCCGTAAAAGCGGCAAGGGGGACGGCACGCCCTACGTGCCATCGCGGAGCGACGCCCGCATCGCCGGTAAGGACCGGCACGCCTGGCAAGATTGCTCCGATAGGTCGGGGACGCAAGTGCACCGCACGCGCCAGCCGACGCAGCCTGGAGGTGGGATTTCCCAACCAGAAACCCGAGGAGAACAAAACAATTGGAAGCACGTGGTACTCACATCATCTGTGAGCTGTCGGGATGCAGTCCCGAACTCTTGACCGACGTAGACGGCGTCCGGACCGTTATGGAACGCGCGGCCCTCGAGGCGAACGCGGAAATTTTGAAGGTCGCCTTTCACCGGTTTCAGCCGCAGGGAGTGTCCGGCGTCGTCGTGATCGCCGAATCCCACCTGTCGATCCACACGTGGCCGGAGTCCGGTTACGCCGCCGTTGACTTTTACACGTGCGGCGACCATACCGACCCGTGGCGTGCATGCGAATACGCGGCGCGAAAGCTGGGAGCGACCACGATGCTGACCACCGAGGTAAAGCGCGGCATCGCGTCGACCAACGGTCAATACACTCACGTCGTCCACGAGCACGCCGGGCGTTCGATGGCGAAGCGCTCGGCCTAGCGGCCCAGCGCCCGGTTGCGGTGCCCGCGAGGCGATGTGCAGGGGCACATAAGTCCGCGGGCAAGTGAGGCCAGCGGCACCGCACCGCATAAAGACTAGAGGGGACCCAGTTGGCTCGACACTACCCGACGCGCTCGCGAACGCTTGGAATCTGCTTCGCGCTCGCTACGCTTGCGTTCGCCGCCTGCGGCCACTCAAATAATTCGACGCCGAAGGCGACGGTCACGGCTACGCCGGTAGTGACCCCTAACGCGAGTTCTCCGCCGTGCGTGCTGTCGCTCGGCATCGCTTTTGAACCCGATGCCGGGAACGGCAACGGCTTCAACGGCGTGCAGGTCTCGCATTTCGAGGGCAACGACGAGAATACGTGCGCCGGCGTCGGTCCGACCGCAACGCCGATGGGTGTCGCATTTCAAAGTTCGGTCGACCTGCTCGCGTTCGATGACGATGCTGAAGCAGCGGTCGCCGTCCTCAAGGGTTCGGCCGGCTATTCGCTCGAGCAAGACGTTTTCGGAGCGACCGTCGGGCAGCTCGTGCCCGCGGGCGTACCGTACGATCTGAACGCACAACCGCCGACGCCCGCCGCAAGTTCGACCGCGACGCCGGTCGTCGCGCCGCTGATCCCGGACGTCACGTCGGTTTCGATTCTCGGCAACGGCCAATCGGGCGTCGCGCTCAACGTCGGGCCGGCGGCAAATCCAGCCGCAATCGTCGCGCTCACGTCGTTGACGTTTGCCCCGCCGACCTACGGTTTGGAAGCGCCCTTCTCCGGGTCGACCTACACGCTGCCCAATCCCATGGCCTACCCGCGCACGATCGTGCGCATCTCGCCCGGCGCGACGACCATCAACAGCACGTCGACGAGCATCGCGCTGGTCCGCGGGCAGAGCGACTTGCTGTCGTTCGGCATCACCCTTGTCGGCTCGGGGTACCAACTGAATCTGGAAGCGCAGAATACAAACCTCGGCTCGGGCTCCCCACTGCGCGGAAACGGCGAGATCGCGTTCGACCCCGCGTCGATTACACGCGCGCTGATCGGCGGGACGACCGCGGGCGGTTCGAACGTCCTAACGCTCATCGACGGGCTGCCGAGCGCGATCACGACGGTGAGCACCTTGACGCTTCCCTCCGGCGCGAACATTCACTCGATCCAAATCTCCACCAACGGCCAGTACGCGGTGGTCGGCACGGACCTCGGCATCTACTCAGTCAACGGCGTCAACGGGACGGTGATGAGCCTGGTGACGCCGTTCGCTCCGAGCCCGCTCAGCGCGATGGCGAGCGCCCCGTTCTACACCGACTGCAACGGCAAGACGCAGCGCATGACGACGGTATATTCGCTCGGGTACTCGGTCGGCAGCATTCCCAATCTCACGCTCGACGACTACCTGGTGGCACTCGGCAGCGCGAGCGGCGTCTCGTGCCCCTCGGGCGACAACGCGACGCTGGTCGCGATTCCGTTCAGCCCGACGACCGGCACGACGCCGGCGCCGACGGCCGAGCCCTCACCGACTGCTACGCCGGGTGCCGGCGAAACGGCCTCGCCGCCTTCCCCGACGCCTCCGGCCGTCTTCGTGCAAAACAACATGATCGCGCCGCCGGCGGGGTCGGATATCCTCGTCGTTCGATAGCGAACGAGCGTGCCGAAAACCGCGCACTGGCAATGGTACGTCGAGGAGTTCTCGCCGACCGAGTTCCATCATCATGCCATCGAGGAAACCTATTTCGCCGGGCGCACCGCATTTCAAGATGTTGCGGTGATTCGCTCGGCGGCGTTCGGTAAGATGCTCGTGCTCGACGGCGATACGCAAAGCTCGCAAGCCGACGAGAAGATCTACCACGAAAGCCTCGTTCACCCGGCTTTGGCCGCAATCGACGATCGGCGTCAAGTGCTGATTCTCGGCGGCGGGGAAGGTGCGACGCTGCGCGAGGTCTTGCGCGCGCCGGGCGTCGAGCGCTGCACGATGGTCGACATCGACGGCGACGTCGTCGAGCTCTCGAAGCGCTACTTACCGGAGTGGTCGGCCGGCGCATTTGAGGACTCGCGAGCGAACGTCATCGTCGGGGATGCGCTCGCGTACTTGCGCGAGGACACGGGTTTCTACGGAGCGATCGTCTCGGACCTCACGGAACCGCTCGAGGACTCGCCCTCGAATCCGCTCTTTTGTGACGCCGTATTCGCGGATATCAAAGCGCGGCTCGTGCCCGGCGGAGTCTACGTGCTGCAAGCCTCGACCGCGGGCTTTCACAACATGTCGCTTCACGTGAAGATGGCGCGCACGCTGCGCCGTTACTACCGTTTCGTGCGGTCGTTCTTCACCCACGTCCCCGCGTTCGACAACGACTGGGCGTTTCTCGCGTGCAGCGATGCGGTCGACGTAGCGTCGCTCGCACCCGAGCGCATCGATGCGTACGTTGAGAAGCTTCGCGGATCGAACTACTTTTACGATGCCGAGACGCACCGGCGGCTCTTCAGCCTACCGCTGTATCTGCGACGCGAACTCGCAAAGGAAGGCGACGTCTTTTGAAGGGCGTCTTGAAGCTCGATCGCGAGGAAGCGATCGCGATGTTCGAAACGCAGCGCCGCTATTTCAACGCGACCCTTGACCTGCACCTGATCGACGTCGCCTACGGTGAGGCGACGATGCGTCTGCCGTTTCGCGAAGCGGTGATGAACGGCGCCGGCAACGTCCACGGCGGCGCGATCATGAGCTTGTGCGATTCGGTCTTCTGGGTGGCGCTCGCGACGATCTACGGACGCCAGCAGCCGACGTCGACCGCGTCGCTGACCTGCAATTTCTTGCGCCCGGCTCGGCCGCGGTACGACCTGATCGGCCGTGCGAAGGTGCTCAAGGCCGGGAAACGCATCGTGTACGGCACGGTGGACGTATTCGGCGAGAAAGACAAATTGATCGCTCACGCAAGCGCCAACTTCATGAACGAGCCGCTCGAGGAATTTCGCCGGCGGCTGCCAGAGGAAGCCGCGGAGCACGTTCGCTTGTGAGCCCTTCGACAAGTTCGGGACAGGCTACGAGCGGTGGCCTCGCGCGCACGCCGCTGTACGCTGAACACGTTGCGCTCGGGGGGCGGATGGTCGGGTTCGGCGGTTTCGAGATGCCCGTCCAATACGCGGGAATTCTCAAGGAACACGACGCCGTGCGAACGCGCGCCGGCATGTTCGACCTGTCGCACATGGCGCAGTACGAGCTGCGCGGCGAGGGCGTGCCGGCGTGGGCGGACGCGCTCACCGTCAACGAAGTCGGCACGATGAAGCCCCTTCAGGCGCGCTATAACATTTTCACCAACGCCGCCGGCGGCTGCCATGACGACGTGCTGTTCTATCGCCTGCCCGACCGTTGGCTGCTCGTCGTCAACGCCGGCAACGCGCCGAAGATGTGGCCGTACCTCCAGGCCGCGGCTGCGGGTAACCCGGGCGTCGAGCTGAGCAGCTACCACGGCTCGCGCGCATTGATCGCGGTGCAGGGTCCGCGCGCCGTCGAGATCGTCGCGCCGCTCTGCGACATCGACGTCGCGTCGATGAAGTACTATTTTTGCGACGAGGGCCGCGTCGATGGGGCCGCGGCGGTTATCGCCAGGACGGGCTACACCGGCGAAGATGGGTTCGAGCTTTTCGTCGAGGGTGCGGACGCCCCGCGGCTTTGGAAGCTGCTCCTCGAGCGCGGGACGCCGCTCGGCCTGGAGCCGGCCGGCCTCGGCGCGCGCGACGTGCTGCGCCTCGAAGCCGGCATGCCGCTCTACGGGCACGAGCTCGAAGAGGACATCTCGCCGCTGGCCGGCGGCCAAGCCTGGGCCGTCAAGTTCCGCAAGCCCGATTTCATCGGCAAAGCGGCACTCGTCGCCCAGCACGATGCCGGCGACTACGATCGGATCGCGGGCGTCGTGCTCGAAGGCCGGGTCCCGGCCCGCGCCGGGTACGCCGTGTTCAAAGACGGCGAGCGTGTGGGCGAGGTGCGCAGCGCCTCCTTGGCCCCATCTGCCGGAAACCGGAACGTCGCGACCGTTCTGGTGAAGAAGAGCGCGGCCGAGTTGGGTACGGTGCTCGGCATCGAAGTCCGCGGCACGTTGCAGGATGCGACGGTCGTCGCGTTGCCATTTTACCGCCGGCCAGGCGCTCGAAAGGATGGATGACACCGTGGCAAACCCCGAAGGGCTCAAGTACAGCAAGGATCATGAGTGGGCGAAGTTCGACGGCGACGTCGCGACGATCGGGATCACCGACTACGCGCAAAACTCGCTCGGCGACATCGTCTACGTCGAACTGCCGCGAGTCGGCCAGTCGCTCGCCGAGCACGCGCAGATCGGCGTCGTCGAGTCGGTGAAAGCGGTTTCGGACCTCTTCAATCCGGTGGCGGGCGAAGTCGTCGAGGTCAATCCGGTGCTCGAAAAAGATCCCGCGGCGGTCAACCGCGATGCATTCGGCGAAGGCTGGATGTACAAGGTCAAGGTCACCGGCGGCGCCCCCAGCGACCTCCTAAGCGCCGCCGACTACGAGCAACTCGTCGCATCAATCTAACCGCCCCATGTCATCCTGAGCTTGTCGAAGGGCTGAAGCTTGTCGAAGGGCGCATCCTTTCTCCACGTTTGGGTGTCTTGCGCCGGGGCTGCGAAATCGTCTCGTCGCCGGTTCGCGCAACGATCGTAAGGAACTAGAGTGTACGCTCCTCATACGGAATCTGATATTCGTGCGATGCTCGGCGACGTCGGCGTCTCGTCGCTCGACGAGCTGCTGCGCGTTCCGGATGCGATCGCGCTCAAGGAGCCGCTGGCGGTTCCGCCCGGTCTGCCGGAGATGGAACTCCAGCGCACGATCGGCGCGTACGCGGCCAAGAACGATGCGACGAAATATACGTCGTTTTTAGGTGCGGGCGCGTATCGGCACTACATCCCGCCGGTCGTTCCGGCGATCGCCATGCGCGGCGAGTTTCTGACGGCGTACACGCCCTATCAAGCGGAAGTCTCGCAAGGCTACTTGCAGGCGATTTACGAGTGGCAGAGCTACATCTGCGTGCTGACCGGCCTCGAACTTGCCAATGCGTCGGTGTACGACGGCGCGACGGCGCTCGCCGAAGCCGCGATCATGGCGGTCAACGCAACGGGCCGCCGCGCGATCCTCGTATCGCCCGCGGTCCATCCGAATTATCGCGCAGTGCTGCAGACCTACGCGCGCGGCCTCGATCTCACGATCGACGAGCTTAGGACTGACGTCGCGGGCGGGACGACCGCCTTCGATGCGCTCGAGGCGCAACTCGCGGACGAGCGCTACGCCGCCGTCGTCGCGCAGTCGCCGAACTTCTTCGGCTGCATCGACGTGCCGGGTGCAGCGGCGCGCGCGGCGATCGAAAAAACGGGCACCGTTCTCATCGGCGTGGTGGCCGAAGCGATGTCGCTCGGCGTCCTGTCGCCGCCCGGGGAATGGGGCGCGCACATCGCCGCCGGTGAAGGTCAAAGCTTCGGCAATCCGGTCGCGTATGGCGGCCCCTATGTCGGCTTCATCGCTGCGAACAAGGAACACATGCGCCGGATTCCGGGGCGTCTCGTGGGCCGCACCGTCGACGGCGCGGGCAAGCTCGCCTACACGCTGACCCTCCAGGCCCGCGAGCAGCACATCCGCCGCGAGAAAGCCACCTCGAACATTTGCACGAATCAGGCGCACTGCGCACTGTGTGCGACCGTCTATCTCGCGGCGGTCGGCGCGAGCGGGCTGCGGCGCTGCGCAACGTTAAACGTCGAGCGCGCACATGCCCTTGCGGAACGAGTGACGCGCGTGCCCGGATTCTCGCGCAGGTTCGCGGCGCCGGTCTTTAACGAGTTGGCAATTCAAGTCCCCGAGGGGAGCACGGCGAAATCGGTTCTCGCAGCGCTGCAAGAGCGCCAGATTCTGGGCGGCGTCGACCTCGGGCGCTGGTATCCGGAGCTCGCCGGCAGCATCCTGATGACCGCGACCGAAGTCACGACCGACGCCGAGATCGAGACGCTCGCGACGGCCCTCGGCAGCATCGCGAAGGAGCCGCACGTTGTCCGCGCCTGAACTCGAAACCGAACTGCGCAATCGCTTCGAGCCGGGCGCAAACGAACCGCTGATCTTCGAACTCGGCCATCCGGGCCGCGCCAACGCGTATTTCCCGAACGGCCGCGCCGTCGAAGAGTTTTTGCCGGCCTCGGCGCTGCGCGCCGAACTGCCGCTGCCCGATAACTCGGAACTCGAAGTCGTGCGCCACTACACGCGGCTCTCGCAACGCAACTTCTCGATCGACACGGGGTTCTATCCGCTCGGCTCGTGTACGATGAAGTACAACCCGCGGGTCAACGACGCGATGGCGAATCTGCCGGGCTTTCGCGACCTGCATCCGTTCGCGCCGGACGAGCTCGCGCAAGGCGCGCTCGGCGTCATGTACGATCTCGAGCGCTATCTCGCATCGATCTTCGGTATGGCGCAGTTCTCGCTCAACCCGGCCGCCGGAGCCCACGCCGAGCTTGCGGCGCTGCTGATCGCGAAGGCGTACTTCACCAAACGCGGCGAGGGGGCGAAGCGCACGACCGTCATCGTGCCCGATACCGCACACGGGACGAATCCTGCATCGGCGGCAATGGTCGGATATAAGGTGGTTTCGCTGCGCAGCGATGCGCGCGGCCGCGTCAGCGTCGATGACGTCAAGGCCGTCGCCGGCGACGATACCGCAGTCTGCATGATGACGAACCCCAACACGCTCGGGCTTTTCGAGGACCACATCATCGAGATCGCCGAGGCGGTCCACGCGGCCGGCGGATTGATGTATTACGACGGCGCGAACGCGAACGCGCTGATGGGCAACGCGCGCCCGGGCGACATGGGCTTCGACCTCATGCACCTCAACACGCACAAGACTTTCAGCATCCCGCACGGCGGCGGCGGCGCGGGTCACGGCCCCGTCGGCGTGGCCGCGCACCTGGTCGAGTATCTTCCGACGCCCGTGGTGGTGAAGGAAGGCGAGCGCTACGCGCTCGAATTCGACCGCCCGCTCGGCATCGGCCCGATGCGCAGCTTCTGGTCGAACTTCGCGCACGCCGTGCGCGCCCTGACGTACATCCGCGCGAACGGCGGCGACGGGCTTGCGAAAGTTTCGCAGCTCGCGGTGCTCAATGCGAACTACGTGCGCGTGAAGGTCCGCGAGTTTCTCGAGACCCCTTACGACGAGATCTGCCGCCACGAGTTCGTCGCTTCGGCCCAAGAGCTCAAACGCGAAACCGGCGTGCGCGCGCTCGATATCGCGAAAGCTCTGCTCGATCACGGCTTCCACGCGCCGACGATGTATTTTCCGCTGCTCGTTCCCGAGTGCCTGATGATCGAGCCGACGGAGACCGAATCGAAGGAAACGCTCGACGCCTTCGTCGCCGCGCTCCGCGCGATCGTCGAACAAGCGAAGAGCGATCCCGAGTCCGTGCTCGCAGCCCCGGTGACGACCGTCGTCGGCCGCGTCGACGAAACCCGCGCCGCGCGCAACCCCGATCTCCGCTGGTCGCCCGCGGGGTCGTCGCGATGACGGCAAAAAAAAGAACGGCGCCGTCGCGCCGCTCTCAAATCGTTCGCTAGCGAACGATTTACTTAGGACACTTAACGAACTTGCCGTGCTTATCGCGGCAAGGCTTGTGAGCGGCCATCATGTGGGCCGCGGGGCACTTTATGAACTTGCCGTGCGCGTCGCGGCAGCTCTTCGCGTCGGAGATTCCCATGCCGAGCGTGGCGATGAAAACGAGGGCAGAAAGCGACGAAAGAAGACGGTTCAAAGACTGACCTCCTGAAGACGAAAATGCGAAGCGGGTTCGCTACGTGGAAAACGTAGGAGCTGGGCGAGACGTTACACGAGCCCCAAAATTTTCCGGCTGACGCTCGGCTAAAAAGTTCTGCCGGATAGCCGCTTGCTTGCTTTGAAGGTTGGTCCTTTTCGGGGCCGCTCGAAGCCGTTTCTTCTTGGGCCGGGTTGCTATCATAGCATTAGACAGCGTCCCAACTTTGGGCGGCTTACGGAAAGCGGAAGATGCGGATCAAATACGAGGTCTCGGCGGGCGGTCTCGTCCTTCGCCGTAATGGGCCATCGGTTGAGGCCCTATTAATCGGCCGAGGGATGCCTCGCGTCTGGTCGCTTCCCAAGGGCCACGTCGAAGCGCGCGAGACCCACGAGATGGCTGCCCTCCGCGAAGTCCGCGAAGAGACCGGCTGTTGGGCCGAGAGCCTCGTGAAGCTGTCGGAGATTTCGTACTGGTTTTACCTCAACGGGACCAAGCACAAGAAGTCGGTCCATTTCTTCCTGATGCGCTACCTCTCGGGTGACACCGCCAACCACGATCACGAGGTCGACGAGGCCGCCTGGTTCGAGATCAAGGCAGCCAAGAAAGCGCTCAAGTACGTCAACGAGAAGCGCCTGGTCGACCTCGGCCTCGAAGAGCTGGCGAAGATGGACGGCGACCTTCTCGAGGACGCCGGAATCTCCACGGGCGTTCCCGAGCAGGCGGTGCGAGAATCCGCCAACCGCTAACCCCGGCCCCGAACGCCCCCGAACCCCATCTGCTGCGGGTCGCGCTGGATGTCTTTGACGGCCCCCTCGACCTGCTGCTGCACCTCGTCAAGGAACGCGAACTCGATATCGCGACCGTGCCGCTGGCGCTGCTGGCGCAACAGTACTTCGACTACATCGCGGTCATGGACACCCTCGACGTCGAGATCGCGGCCGAATATCTGGTGATCGCTGCCACCCTGGTCTTCCTCAAGTCGAAATCGCTCCTGCCCGCGATCCCGGAGGAGTTCCAGACCGAGGGTGACGAGACGGCCGAGGAGGTCGAGGAGCGGCTGCGCCGCCGTCTGATCGCCTACTCGCGCTACAAGGGGGTCGCCGAGGAGCTGCGGGAGCGCCGCGTGGAGGCCGAGTCCTACTTCTACCGCGAGGCGGGCGACTCGACGTCCGAGCTCGTGCAGCGCTACCGCATCGCCCCGGAGAAGCTTGCCCGGGCGCTGCTCGCGGCGGTCCGGTCGGCCAAGCCCGAAAAGCGCACGATTACCCGCGAACGTTTCTCGATCGCTCGCCAGATGGAATTCGTCACCCGGGTAGTGCGCGAGCAGGGCTCCGTCGAATTCCTCGTTCTGTGCCGCGAATTCGATCGCGGCGGGGTCATCGCGACGTTCCTCGCGATTCTCGAATTGATCCGTCAGCGGCGCCTCGCCTACGAGCAGGCGACTCCCGAGGAACCGCTGCGCTTGTTGCCGTTCGAACTAATGGAAGTACATGCAAACTGAGTTGATCGAGACCGGCGGCCTGCAGCGTTCGCTCGAAGCGCTGTTATTCGTCGCCAGCGAATCGCTCTCGATCGATGCGCTCGTCAAGTTGACCGAAGCGACGCATGTCGAGGTCGCCGAAACGCTGAAAAAGATCGCCGAGGAATATGCCGAGCGCGGGTTGGTGCTGCGCGAAGTCGCGGGCGGCTACCGGTTCGCGACGTCTCCCGCCGCGAAAGCGGCGGTCGAGGCCTACCTGCTGCCCGCGAAAACCAACCTTTCACCCGCTGCGATGGAAACGCTCGCGATCGTCGCGTATTTGCAGCCGGTCACCAAACCCGAAATCGAGGGCGTCCGCGGCGTGAACGTCGACAGCGTGGTGAGCACGCTGCTCGACAAGCGCTTCATCGCAGAAGTGGGCCGGCGCGACGTCGTCGGCCGGCCGATGGAGTACCGCACGACCCCCGAATTCTTAGAGTCGTTTGGGCTGCGCTCGCTCTCCGAGCTGCCGCCCGTCGATCTCGATGCCGAGGCGCTCGAGATTCCGCTACCGATCGCGACGCAACCCGTCGCCGAAGCAGAAGAGGAAAGAACCCTATCCAACAGCAGCACATAGACGACGC
>Ga0302326_10011267_pt1 | contig 19288 bp, 15 predicted proteins | sample Palsa_T0_3_FD_202264 | JGI IMG/M metagenome (GOLD analysis project Ga0302326, IMG submission 202264) | Peat permafrost microbial communities from Stordalen Mire near Abisko, Sweden - Palsa_T0_3 | ecosystem: Environmental > Terrestrial > Soil > Palsa > Peat permafrost | place: Sweden: Abisko...
GAAGCCGTCGGAAAGCGTGCGTTCCTTCGGGTGTTCAACGGGCTCATAACCAAGGTACCGGGCAAACCTTGGGCCACTACGCCCGAATTATTAAAAAGCATGGCCTAACGGGCTTCTAACCGAGCGCGGTCGGCATTTGCCAGCTAGACGGGTTCGAAATCGAGGCGTTCGTAATGAGTTCTCGCCTAGGATTTGTGACAAAAGGATCGCTACCGTCTACCTTCAGGCGAGTTCAAATTGCTGCCGCTAAATACCGCCGCTAACGCCGCTAGTCGACGGTGTAAGTGGTTGATTTTACTGGTTGTCGATCCCTTGGTAAGGGAGAGGTCGTCAGTTCAATCCTGACCGGCAGCACCAGAACGCCGCGTGACGTCGTTCAGTGTGCCAATGCCGTCTGCACCGACCCCATCGATTTTCGACCAGCGCCGCGATCAGATGGTCCCGAAGCTCGATTCCTTGCAAATCGAGCGCGTCCGCCGGTTTGGCGAAGTCCGCTCCTTTGCTGACGGGGAGCGGATCATGACGGTGGGCGAAGTCGCTCCGGGCCTCATGGTCGTCCTTGCCGGCAAGATTGCCGTTACCGAACACGTCAATCTCGATCAGTCCCAGCCGGTGATCACGCACGAGCAAGGTGCTTTCCTCGGCGAACTCGCGCAGCTCGCCGGCCGTCCAGCGCTGGTGGACGCAACGGCAGACGGTCCGGTCGAGGCGCTTATTTTCGCGCCGGAGCGGCTGCGGGCGTTGTTGGTCGCGGAAGCCGAGCTTGGCGAGATCATCATGCGGGCGTTGATCCTGCGGCGCATGCGCATCCTTCGCGAAGGGGCGGGTGGTCCGATCATTGTCGGCCGCGCCGACAATGGCGACGTCTTGCGGCTGGAGGATTTTCTTCGCCGCAACGCGCATCCGCATCACTTGCTCAATCCCGAAACCGACGCGGCGGCGAGGGCGCTGATCGAGCGTTTCCACATCGATCCCGGCGAGTTGCCGATCGTCGTTTGTCCGAGCGGCACATTTATGCGCAATCCGGGTGTGAATGATCTGGCTCGCTGCCTCGGACTGGTGCGGCCGATTGCTCCGGATAGTGTCTACGACGTTGTCGTCGTCGGTGGCGGCCCAGCCGGACTTGCCACGGCCGTCTATGCGGCATCCGAAGGCTTGTCCGTTCTCGTTCTCGACTGCCGCGCTTTCGGCGGTCAGGCCGGCGCATCGGCAAGAATCGAGAACTACCTGGGGTTTCCCACCGGCATCACGGGAATGGCGCTGATGGCGCGGGCTTACAATCAGGCGCAAAAATTCGGGGCCGAGATGGCGATCCCCGACGAGGCGGCGAGCATCGCCGCGGGCGAGGATGCGGCGGGTCTGTTCAGTTTGCAATTGCAAACCGGTGAAGGAGTTCGCGCACGCTCCGTGGTGGTCGCGACCGGTGCGCGTTACCGCCGGCCCGATGTCGCGAGCCTCGAAGGCTTCGAATCCTCAAGCGTGCATTATTGGGCGTCGCCGGCAGAAGCCAAGCTTTGCGCCAATCAGGAAGTCGCATTGGTCGGCGCTGGAAATTCGGCCGGCCAGGCTGTCGTTTACCTCGCAGGCCAAGGCGTCAAAGTCTGGATGCTGGTCCGCCGCGGTGACCTTACCGAAACGATGTCGCGGTATCTGGTGGACCGCGTCCGCGGCCTCAGCAATGTCGAGGTTGTGACCAGCGCCGTAGTCAGCGGCCTCGAAGGGCGCGACGGCATCCTGGAAGCGGTCCGCTGGCGCCTGGGCGCGAACGGCCAGGAAGTGCGGCGGCCGATCAGGCACTTATTTCTTTTTATCGGTGCCCAGCCCAACACCGATTGGCTCCGTGGATCGGGAATATCGCTCGATGCGAAGGGTTTTGTTCTTACCGGCGAGGATGCCGGCGCCGGACGCCATTCGTTAGAAACGACGCGCCGGGGGATATTTGCTATCGGCGACGTGCGGGCACAATCGGTAAAACGCGTCGCCGCAGCGGTCGGCGAGGGCGCGCAAGTGGTCGCAGCGATTCATGCTTATCTGGCCGCCACTTCCAAGAGTCCGATCGTCGGCACCGCCGTTCCACTGCAAAGTCACTGAGGCCAACATTGCCGATCCGCGAGGGGGTCGCGCGCTGCCGCTTAACGCGCTACCAGTGCAAGTATTATTGAATTTGGTCATCAGCGGCAGAGAGCGGGCATGTTGCAGTCCTGGATCGAGAGCACGGTCGGCTTCTGCATCCGATATTCGCGCAGCGTCATCTTGGCCGGACTTATTCTTGCCGCCGCTGCGGCCGTCTACGCCGGTCGCCATTTCGCAATAAATACGGACATTAATGATCTCATTTCGGCGCAGCTGCCGTGGCGTCAGCATGAGATAGATTTTCAGCGGGCATTCCCGCAGACCGTCGAACTCATTATTGCCGACGTGCATGCGTCGACTCCCGAAGCGGTAAAGGCGGCGGCCCGCGAACTGGAAAAGGCCTTGGCGGACAAGCCGAGTTTGTTTCACTCGGTCACGGATCAATTCGACAGCCCGTTTTTCCGCCGCAACGGGCTCCTCTATCTGCCGCCCGAGCGGATCGAGCATTTCACCGAACCGCTGGCCAAAGCGAAGCCGCTGATTGCCGGGCTCGTGACCGATCCTAGCCTGCGCGGCCTGTTGCGGGTGCTCGGCCAACTCTTGTTGTCGACGCAGCAGGACTTGGTGCCATTCGACGACTTGCAACGGCCGTTGAATGCGGCTGCCGCAACGCTTGAGGATTTGGCGAAAGGCGAGCCCGCCGAGTTCTCATGGCGGGTCTTGTCGCAGGGCGATCCCAAACCGCTCGAGCTGCACCGGTTTGTTCAGGTTTGGCCGGTGCTCGATCACGATGCGCTCGAGCCGGGCGCCCGGGCGACGGTCGCCATTCGCGACATGGTCAAACAAACTGGAATCGAGCAGAAGTTTGGCGCTGACGTCAGTCTCACCGGCCCGGTCGTTATCTCTGACAACGAATTCTCCGGAGTGCACGAGGGTATCGTGCTCAACAGCGTCGTGACCGGCGCGATCATACTTGCGATCCTATGGCTGGCGCTGCGATCGCTGCGGCTTGTTGCTGCGGCCGTCGTCACTCTAGCCGTCGGGCTCCTGGTCACCTCCGCCGGCGGGATTTTGATGGTCGGTGCGCTGAACCCGATCTCGCTCGCATTCGCGGTTCTCTTCGTCGGTCTCGGCGCCGATTTCGCGATTCAATACACCGTCCGCTATCGCGCCGAGCGGCATGACAAGAACGATCTCGCCCGCGCACTTGTAGGTTCCGCCGACTGGGTCGGTATTCCGCTGACGCTGGCGGCCGGTGCGGCGGCAGCGGGCTTCTTGTCGTTCACGCCCACGGCTTACACCGGGCTGGCGCAGCTCGGCATTATCGCCGGCTTCGGCATGGTGGTCGCGTATGCATCGAGCCTAACCTTGCTTCCGGCACTTATTCGCGCCGTCAATCCTCCGCCCGAACCGAAGCCACTCAATTTGCCGTCGTTGGCGACCGCGGACGCGTTTCTGACGCGCCACCGGATCGCGGTGATCATCATCACCGTTGCTGTCGTCGTCGCCGGACTGCCGTCGCTGTTGTGGTTGCAATTTAATTTCAATCCGCTGGCCTTGGAGAAACAAACGTCTCCAGCCCTGGTCTCGCTTTACCGGCTCGGCAAGGAGATACCGTTGAGCACGGCGAAGGTGCTGGTCCCAGTTGTCGACATAAAAGAGACCGTGGCCAAGCTCGCAGCGCTACCGGAGGTGGCGACGACCTTCACTCTCGCAAGCTTCGTTCCGGCGGGCCAGGATCAGAAGCTGCCGATTATAAAAAAAGCCCACGACGCGATCGCGCCGGCTTTGGCAAGTCCGGCTCGTCCGGCTCCAAGCGATGCTGAAAACGTCACGGCGCTCGAGCAGAGCGTTTCAGCGTTGCAGGAAATCGCCGGCCAGAACAGTGGCCCCGCTGCCGATGCGGCGCGGCGTCTGGCTGCCGACCTCGATAAACTCGCGCACGGCGAAGCGGCGCAGCGCGCCCGCGCCGCCGACGCCTTCATCCGTCCGCTTCAGGTCGATCTCGACGATATCGGACAAAGTCTCTCGGCAGCGCCGGTCACTCGCGATCAACTGCCTGCCGACCTCGTTCGCGATTGGATCGCCCCGGACGGCCGCGCGCGGATCGAGATCTGGCCTAAGGGCAACGCCAGCGACAATGCGACCATCGACCGGTTTGCGCGGGCGGTGCTGGCGGTGCTGCCGGCCGCGACAGGCGAAGCCATCGGCAGCATCGAATGGGGCAGAACCATCGTCGCGGCTTTTGCCGAGGCGGCCGGACTTGCTCTTCTTTCGATCGCCATCTTGCTCTGGATTGTGCTGCGGCGCCTCACCGACGTTCTGGTCACGCTCATTCCGCTGATTGTGGCCGGACTCGTCACCCTGGAAATCTGCGCGTTGACGCGGTTCGAATTGAACTACGCCAATATCATCGCGTTGCCGGTGCTGCTCGGCGTCGGCGTGGCTTTCAAGATCTATTACGTGACCGCATGGCGCCGCGGCGAAAGCAATTTCCTGGAATCGGTCCTGACACGCGCTGTTTTCTACAGCACGCTTCTGACGGCAACCGCTTTCGGCAGCCTGTGGCTGTCCAATCAGCCCGGCATTTCGAGCATGGGCAAATTGCTGGCGCTCTCGCTGGTTTGCACGCTCGCTTCGGCGGCGCTGTTCCAGCCGGCGCTGATGGGCGGATTGCACCGGCCGGGCCGGTAACCGCGCGTCAGCTATCGCCCCAGGTCTCGCGCGCAAACTCGACGATCAGCCGCAGCTTCTGCTCTTGCGCTTCAACCGATATCGGATTGCCGGTGTCAACGCTGGCGAAGCCGCATTGCGGGCTGATGGCAAGCTGATCGAGGCTTAGATATTTTGTCGCCTCGTCAAGGCGGCGCTTGAGGTCAACCGTGCCCTCCACGTCCGAAGTCTTCGTCGTCACGATTCCGAGCACGACGCTCTTGTTCGGCGGCACCCATCGCAGCGGGCTGAACGTGCCCGCGCGGGGCGAGTCGTATTCCAGGAAATAGAACTTGATATCGAGCATGTTGAACAATCGGTCGGCGACCACGTCGTAGCTGCCTGCGGCGTGCCACCTGCCGCCGCGATTGCCGCGGCACAAATGCATGCCGATCCGCAAATCCGCCGGCGCTTCGCTCAATATCCGATTGGTCACAGCGATGTATTTGTCGATCAGCGTATTCCAATCGTCGCCGCGTGCCTCAAGGGCGGATTGCACCTCGGGGTCGCCGAACTTCGCGAACGCGGTCTCGTCGATTTGCACGTAGAGGCAACCGGCGCGCGCCAGCGCGGCCAATTCCTTGCCAAACGACACGACGATGTCGTCCCAGAACTGATCGACGTCTTTATAGGCGCCGGCCAGCACCGCGGCGTCGCCGCCGCGATAATGCAGTGCGCACGGACCGGGGATGGTGATTTTGGGGAGAAGCCTGGTATTGGCCTCGATGAATTGGAAGTCGGCGACCTCGATCGGCTTGGTCCACACGACGCGGCTGTTGATCAGCGACACCGGTTGATCGGCGCGGGTGCCGGCTTGCCCGGAGGCGGCGCCCGTCACATCGATGGTGATGTCGCCGAGCTGACTGTAAAAAAAGCTGTGGTAGGAACGGCGGCGGAACTCGCCGTCGGTCGCCACCTTCAGCCCGACGCGTTCCTGAAGCGCGAGAGCCTCCTTGATCGCCCGATCTTCCGCTGCGGCCAATTCGTCGCGGCCGGCTTCACCACGCGCGAATCGTACACGCAAATCGAGGAGATAGGAGGGGCGCAACAGGCTGCCGATATGCTCCGCCCTGAAGGGTGGATTAACTCCGGAGAGCATGAACGTTACTCTCTTACGCTTTAGTCTCGTCTGACACGTAGCCGCTTCGCCGCGCCCAGTATTCCCAAATCCTGTCGGACGCGAGCGGCGAGCCCGACATCTCGGCGGTTTTGGCGATCTCGCCTTCCGAAAGAAAGGTAACGTCGCCGAACCGCGTGGCCTCGGTTTGCAGGCGGGCATTGACCATGAGATAAACCGCGATGCGCACGGCATCGCGGACCGATCGGCCGACGACCGAAACCCCGTGGCCGCGCATCAGAACCGCGGCATTGTCGCCGAGAGCTTTCGCCAGGCTACGGCCTTGCTGGAGGTTGCGCACCAGCATGTCGGTATCGCCAAAGTCGTCGCGGATATCCCACACAGGGACGTGCGCGCCCATGCCGCCGGCAGTATGGATCACTTGCCGCATCGGCGTTTTGGTGACCGAATACGGAATGATTTCGTGAGCGTGGTTGTGGACTACGGAGTTTACGTCGGCGCGCGCCTGGAAGATTGCGCCATGGATCGCGCGTTCGCCATACATCACTCGTCCGCGCTGATCGATTGGATTGCAGTCGAGGTCGAATTCCATAATGTCGTCGAGCGTGACGAGTTCGGGGCTTCTCGACCGCGACATGAAGAACCGGTCGGGCCGCTCGGGATGCCGAAGACTGATGTGGCCAAACCCATCGACGACGTTTTCGTGGGCCAGGATACGGTTAGCGATGACCAGGCCTTCGAGATGAGCTTGCAATCCAGTCATCTGGCTTTCCCCCGGGGTTTCCGTGCGTGTTTTTGAGAGTAAAACGACTTCGGCAGCAGAGCCCGCTTTTGCATAGCGGTGGAGATACCGTCGAATCAAGGGCATGACACACTGTCGATGCCAGGACGCCGTTTCAATCAGAACTCATGACAAAAACAATCGGGAGGACCTCGTGAATACAATGACCAAGATTGAGGCGACCAAGCGGGCGACGAGCCCGCTCTACAATGATCGCAAGATGAAGCTTGCGACCTTCTGCACGAATTTGAGCGGTGGCTGCGCGATTACGACGATTGATGGAGTCCTCGAGGCCGATTGGCCGAGCACCTTGGCGCTGGCGCAACTTGGGGACGCAATGGAGTTCGAAGCTTTGGTTCCCGTCGGCCGATGGCAAGGGTTCGGCGGCACGACGAATTTCAACGGCGCGGGGTTCGAATGTTTTTCATGGGCCGCCGGCATTGGCGCCTCGACCAAATATCCGGCGATTTTTGCCACCTCGCACGTGCCGACAATTCATCCGATCATGGCCGCTAAGCAGGGCCAGACCGTCGACCACATCACCGGCGGCCGTTTCGCTTTGAATATCGTCACCGGCTGGCACAAGCCGGAGATCGAGATGTTCGGTGCGCCGCTGATGGATCACGACAAGCGTTACGAAATGGCCGAGGAATGGCTGCAGATCATCAAGCGGCTATGGACGGAAGATGAAGACTTCGATTTTTCCGGCAATTTCTACAATATCAAGCGCGGCCATTTGCAGCCCAAACCGATTCAGCAGCCCTATCCAGTATTAATGAATGCCGGGGGCTCGGAGCGCGGCCGGCATTTCGCGGCGAAGCATTGCGATGTTGCGTTCGTGTTGTTCAATCCTGACGACCACGAGCACGCCAAGTCGCTGGTGCGGGCGTACAAGAAGCTCGCGCGCGAGGAATACGGCCGCGACGTTCAGGTTTGGGCCGCGAGCTATATGGTTCAGGGCGAGACCGAGAAAGAAGCCCGCGATTTCTATCGCTATTACGTCCACGAGAAGGGCGATTGGGAAGCGGTGACCAATCTGGTCAACACCATGGGCTTGACGACCCAAATCCTGAACCCGGACATGATCAAAGCGATGAAAGAACATTTCATCGCCGGGTGGGGCGGCTATCCGCTGATCGGCACGCCCGAACAGATTGTCGATAGCTTCACCAAGCTCGTCGACATCGGCCTCGACGGCACGCTGCTGTCTTGGGCGCAGTACGAAACTGGTATGCGGGCGTTCCAGAAGGATGTTCTGCCGCTGATGAAGCAGGGCGGCCTGCGTTAATCCCGCCGCTTTGCTGTTCACCACGCAATGACCTTGCGCTCGCGGATGAATTTGCCGGTGAGCTTTTGCGGAGCGTCGAGCGCGAGCCATACCGCACTATCGGCGCCGCCGGCGACGTCGAGGTCGGCATGTGGTCCGCCCATGTCGGTCCTGACCCAGCCCGGGCAGACCGAATTGACCGCGACGCTACCGCGCAGTTCGGCGGCGAGCGTCGCAGTGATCCCGTTGAGTGCGGTTTTGGATAGGCGATAGGCGGCATGACCGCCGCTGTTGTTGTTAAGCTCGCCCATTCCGCTCGACACGTTGATAATGCGGCCGGATTTGCTGCACCTAAGAAGCGGTACCAGTTCCTGCGCGAGGTGCAGCGGACCGAACGTGTTGGTTTCGAGCGTCGCGCGGACAGTCGCCAAGTCGACTTTCAGCGCGCTGTCCTCGCCCTTGGCGATAATACCGGCGTTATTGATCAGCACATCGAGGTGGCCGTAGCGGTCCCTGAGGAAGTCGCGCAACGCGGTAATGCTTTTGCCGTCGGTCACGTCGAGAGGGTGGAATTCCGCGGCGAGCTTTTCCTTCGCGAGTTTCTCAATCGCCGCTGTGCCCGCGGCGGTCTTGCGCGCCGTGAGCAGCACGCGCGTGGCGCGGGCGGCAAGCTGCCGGCAAATTTCAAAACCGATGCCGCGATTGCCGCCTGTGACGGCGACGATGGGGCCGCCAGCGGCTTGCACCATGCCAGCTACCCGCGCTGCAGGAGCTTAAAGGCGTGGAACCAATCGTTCCGAATAAAGCCCGGTATGCACCACAGCATGCACAGCGGTTCGATCGCGCGCGCGGCTTCCGCTTTGCCCATATCGGCGACCTCCCAGCCGAATTGCTCGCAAATGCCGCGCACGGTTGCCTTGGCGTTGTCGTCATTGCCGCAAATGAACATGGTCGGCTTGCCGCCGGGAAATTGCGGATCGACCATCGCCGCATTGCCGACCGAGTTGAAAGCCTTGACCAGGTGCGCGCCGGGAAATGCGCTCTGCAATTGCTCCAGCAGCGATTGGTCGAGATTAGTGAAAAATTTCAATACGCCGTTCTGCGGCGGCGCGTCCGCAATCGGGTTGGTGGCATCGATGACGGGCTTGCCGGCGAGGTTGATCGCGTCGGCCGACTTCAGCGCATTGGCCGCAGCGCTGCCTTTGACTGCAAGCACGACGACGTCGCCGAATTTCGCGGCCTCGGCAAAGCTGGCGGCGCGGGCGCCCTGATGGCTGGCGGCAAAATCGTTTAGCTTGCCGGGATCGCGCGTACCAAACACGACTTGATGACCATGTTTGATGAAGCCGCCCGCCAGCGATTTTGCGACGTCGCCAGATCCCAAGATTCCGATTTTCATGATCGCTCCCCGCAGTGCCACCCAACTGTAGCGGTACGCAATCAGGTGGGCCCGGACGGTGAAGGATTCAAGGAAGCGGCGGTGGCTTAAGGTCCGCTCAGGCGCACGTGGCTATGCCGCTTGCAGGCGCTGCCGGACGCAGAAGGATTTATTGAAGGTGCATCTTGCTGCGCGGACCACCACCGGTGACTCTGTCACGCGACATACAACATTAACCCAACGGCAGAGCCCAAGGCGGCTTTGGTGGGGTCTGCCGATGCCCGCCTGACGACGGCGATCCGTAAATCGCCGTGTGTTTTGATCGAGATCACGGCGACGCGACAATTTTGCATCAAGGTGCATCTCGACAATCAGGCTGGAACCACTCTAAAAAGGGGCCGGCCGCCGGCAGGGCGGCTACCGTTTGGCGCGGGGCTTCATGGATTACCGTAAATATTTCATCGACGCGCTTGGCCGGTTACGCGACGAGCGGCGCTACCGGGTATTTGCCGATCTCGAGCGTATTGCCGGCCGCTTCCCGCATGCGATCTGGCATTCGCCGGAGGGCGCGGAGGAGGTCGTGATCTGGTGCTCTAACGATTACCTTGGCATGGGACAGCATCCAAAGGTGATCGGCGCCATGGTCGAGACGGCCACCCGCATGGGCACCGGCGCCGGCGGCACCCGCAACATCGCCGGCACCACGCATCCCCTCGTCGGGCTCGAGCACGAACTTGCCGATCTGCACGGTAAGGAGGCGGCGCTGGTTTTCAGTTCGGGCTACGTGTCCAACGAGACCGGCATTTCGACCATCGCCAAGCTGATGCCGGATTGCCTGATCCTGTCGGATGCGCTCAACCACAATTCGATGATCGAGGGCGTGCGGCAGGCGCGCACCGAAAAGGTCATCTTCCGTCATAACGACATGGCCCACCTGGAGGCGCTCTTGGCGGCGGCCGACGCGGATCGGCCGAAGCTCATTGTGTTCGAAAGCCTCTATTCCATGGACGGCGATGTCGCGCCGCTGGAACGCATTTGCGATCTCGCCAAGCGTTACGGCGCCATGACTTACGTCGACGAAGTTCATGCCGTCGGCATGTATGGCCGGCGCGGCGGCGGCATTTCTGAGCGCGATGGTGTTGCCGCCCGCATCGATGTGATCGAAGGCACGCTCGCCAAGGCCTTTGGCTGTCTCGGCGGCTATATTGCGGGGTCGCGCGCGCTTATCGACGCGGTGCGGTCTTACGCGCCAGGTTTTATCTTCACCACCGCGCTGCCGCCTGCGGTGTGCGCGGCGGCGACCGCCGCGATCCGGCATTTGAAGACCTCGCAATGGGAACGCGATCGCCATCAGGATCGTGCCGCCCGCACCAAAGCGGTGCTCGCGGCGGCGGCGCTGCCGGTAATGTCGAGCCCCACGCATATCGTGCCGATCTTTGTCGGCGATCCCGAGCGCTGCAAGGAGGCGAGCGATCTTCTCCTCACCGAGCACGGCATCTACATCCAGCCGATCAATTATCCGACGGTGCCAAAAGGCTCCGAGCGCCTGCGGCTGACGCCCAGCCCTTATCACGACGACGGTTTGATCGACGATCTTGCCGAAGCCCTCGTCGATGTATGGCAAAAGCTCGGCTTGCCGTTCAAACAACGCGCGCTCGCCGCGGAGTAGCAGTCATTCCGGGCTCCTCGCTTGCGCTCGGCCCCGGAATAACGCCCCTTATTTCTTCTTCTTCTTCGCCAGCCGCCGCGCGGCGATCGCCACCGTGAAGGTGACGACGAGAAAGCGCGCCACATGGTGCGCCCCGACAAAAACCGGATCGAGATTCAGCGCAAGCGCCAATACCATCATGGTGTCTTGCGCGCCGGGCGAGAAGGCGACCACCACGTTCGCCGCCGGGAACGGAAAAAGGTAAGTCACCAGCACCACGAACACGCCGGCAATGGTCAGCGAGACGGCGAATGACCCGAAAGCGGCGCCGAGATAGCCGAGCAGGAGTCGCGGGCTCGCGCCGGAAAAACGCGAGCCGACGACCGCACCGAGCACAATGACGGCTGTGCCGCCGATCCACCACGGTAGCACCGCGGAGACGAGACCGGTGCCATGCAGGATGCCCGATCCAGCCATGGCGCCGAAAATGAGGCCACCCGGAAATCGCAAGCGCATCAGCGCAAACGCCGACGCGGTCGAGACCGCGACAATGATCGCCATTTCTGGAAGCGATGATAGACCGGCCGGTCCATGCGCGCTCGGCAAGGCTGGAGCCACGAGTCCGAACAGCGCGAGCCCCGCCGGGATACCAATGGTCAAAAGCAGCACGCGCATGGTCTGCACGATGGCGATCGCGCGCAGATCGGCCCCGAGCTCAGTCGAAAGCGCAATCACTTGAATCATCGAGCCAGGGCTCGCGCCCATCAGCGCGGAAAGCGGGTCCCAGTGGTGCGCGGCTCGCAGATAGCTTGCGGTCGCCACGATCATGGCGATAGACGCGACGACGAGCAGCGCAATGCTTGCCGGCCAGGTGAGAAAGCCCCTGACAGTGTCCGGCGTCACTACCGCGCCGAGTTGTATGCCGATAATGACGTAGCCAACGCGCGCCAGCGCGATCGGCACCTTGACGGGACGGCCGAGCAAAGCGGCGGCGCTGACCGCCAGCACCGAGCCGGAGACAAGGCCGGCCGGTAATCCTAGTAGCGCGAATGCAATCCCGCCGACGGCCGCGATCAGAAGCGTCTCGGCGGGTTCGATCGCGGCACGGAGCAGGGGAAGAGCAGGCCACATCGATCAACCGATCAATGCAGCCCGCTTCGCCCGCCGTCAAATGCGGAGCGCTGCGGGCGACGCCGCCCGGCGTGTTTCGCGGCCGCTAATGGACAGCCCCGGCACGATGATTTAACAACAAATCGGCGCGCCGAAGAGCGCGCCCGTCATTGGGAACGCGCTATGCTGCAAGGCTGGGTGGCCATTGTCATCGCGTTGGCCTACATCGGCTTTCTGTTCCTGGTGGCGAGCTACGGCGATCGCCGGAAGGAACTGGTCCGCGGCGCCCGCGCGCGATTGTTGATCTATCCGCTGTCGCTGGCGATTTATTGCACATCGTGGACGTTCTTCGGCTCGGTCGGCGTTGCGGCGCGCACCGGCTTTGACTTTCTCACCATCTATATCGGACCGGTTCTGATGGTCGGGCTGGGCTGGCCGCTGATCGTCCGCATCGCCCGGCTGGCGAAGGCGCAAAACATCACCTCCATCGCCGATTTCATCGCCGCGCGCTACGGCAAGAGCCAGGCGGTGGCGGCGACGGTGGCGCTGATCGCGATCGTGGGGATGATCCCTTACATCGCGCTTCAGCTCAAAGCCGTGTCGGCTTCGGTGGAAACCATTCTGGCCGCCGGAGCGGCCGGTAACGCCGCGGCGCCGCCGGTGGTCGGCGACATCGCGCTTTTTGTTGCATTGTTGATGGCAGCCTTCGGCGTTTTGTTCGGCACCCGTCACACCGACGCCACCGAGCATCAGGATGGGCTGATGCTCGCCGTCGCCGCCGAATCCATCATCAAGCTGGTCGCCTTCCTCGCCGTCGGCGCCTTTGTCAGCTTCGTGATGTTTCCGGGACCTGCGCAATTGTTGGCCGACGCCTGGCGACACCCGCAGGCGGCGGCGGCGTTGACGCGCGCGCCGCAAGCGGCCGGTTTCGCCGCCATGACGGTGTTATCGCTGTTCGCGATCGTGCTTCTGCCACGCCAGTTCCACGTCGCCATTGTCGAAAACCACAGCGAAGCGGAGATCCGCCGCGCCGCGTGGCTGTTCCCGCTCTATCTGGTCTTGATCAACTTGTTTGTGATGCCGATTGCCGTCGCCGGTTTGCTGACGTTCCCGGCAGGCGGCACCGACGCGGATATGTTCGTGTTGGCGCTGCCGCTCAAGGCGCACTCGCAATTATTCGCGGCGATTGCGTTCATCGGCGGCCTATCGGCCGCGACCGCAATGGTGATTGTCGAGACGGTGGCGCTCGCCATCATGGTATCGAACGACATTGTGATACCGCTTGCCCTCGCGCGCCGCGGCGATCCAGCCGGGGAGTCAGGCAACGCCGGGGCTCAGCTTCTTACCGTGCGCCGCATCGCAATTTTCGCCATCCTGTTTCTTGCTTACGTCTATTACCGTTCCGCCGGCCCAGCTCAGCTCTCCGCCATCGGGCTGTTGTCGTTTGCCGCCATTGCCCAGTTGGCGCCGGCGGTATTTGGCGGACTCCTGTGGCGGCGCGGGAACGCGGCCGGCGCCATCGCGGGGATGTCTGCAGGTATCGTGGTCTGGGCCTACACGCTGTTGCTGCCAAGTATTTCCGACGCCGGCATCGCGATCGACGGACCGTTCGGCGTCGACTGGCTGCGGCCGCAAGGCCTGTTCGGCCTGCAATTGCCGCCGCTCGTTCACGGCGTTGTCCTGAGCCTATTCGCTAATATCGCCTTTTATTTCGGTTGCTCGCTCTGGAGCCGGCCGACGGCAATTGAGCGGTTGCAGGCTGACGTGTTCGTGCCGACGTCGCTTGCGCCGATCGCGCCAAGTTTCCGGTTGCGCCGGGCATCGGTAACTATTGAAGAGCTGATTGCAACCGTCGCCCGCTATCTCGGCGAGGAGCGCACGCGCGAGTCGTTTGTAAGCTTCGCCGCGTCGCGCCGCCTTAACCTCGATCCGCAAGCCGAAGCAGACTTTCAGCTGCTGCAATACGCCGAATATCTCTTGGCGTCTGCGATCGGCGCTGCGTCGTCGCGGCTCGTGCTGTCGCTTCTGCTGCGCAAGCGGACGGTTTCGACCAAGGCGGCGCTGAAGCTTCTCGACGATGCCAATGCGGCGATCCATTACAATCGTGAGATTTTGCAAACCGCGTTGGATCATGTGCGCCAAGGCATCGCGGTATTCGACAAGGATTTGGCGCTGGTTTGCTGGAACGGGCAGTTCGGCGAAATTTTCGCCCTGCCGCATTCTTTGACCCGGATTGGCGCTACGCTCGGCGAAATTCTTCGTCATGTCGCCACGGAGGGCGGGCACGAGACCGATCTGGATCAACAGGTCGCCCAGGGGATCGTGCGATACACCTCGGAAGCCGAGCCGTTCCTTGAGCGCGTCGCCGAGCGCGGCCTGGTAATAGAAGTACGGGCTGATCGTATGCCGGGCGGCGGCTTGGTCACGACTTTTACCGACATCACCCCGAGCGTGAAGGCGGCCGAGGCGCTCGAACGCGCCAACGCGACGCTTGAGCGACGCGTGCGCGAGCGCACCGGCGAATTGACGCGGCTCAACACCGAACTCGAGCGCGCCAAAGCCGAGGCCGACGAAGCCAACGTTTCCAAAACGCGCTTCCTGGCCGCGGCGAGCCACGACATCCTCCAGCCGTTGAACGCCGCTCGTCTCTACGTCACCAGTCTCAGCGAGCGACAGCGCGCCGGTCAGAACGGCGATCTCGTGCAAAATATCGATGCTTCGCTTGAGGCGGTGGAAGAGATCTTCGCCGCTCTTCTCGACATCTCGCGGCTCGATACCGGTGCCATGAAACCGGAAATGTCCGATTTCCGCATCGACGAATTGCTGCATCGGCTGGAAGTGGAATTTGCGCCGTTGGCACGAGAGAAGGGGCTCGCTCTGCGGTTCGCGCCGAGCACGCAAGCGGTGCATTCCGATCGCCGCTTGTTGCGGCGGCTTCTGCAAAATCTGATTTCCAACGCGATCAAATATACGCCGAGCGGCGGCGTGTTGGTCGGATGCCGCCGCCGCGGATCGCTGTTGCGCATCGAAGTCTACGATACCGGTATCGGCATCCCGCATGCCAAACGGCATGCCGTATTCAAGGAATTCCATCGGCTTGACCACGGCGCGCGCGTGGCGCGCGGCGTCGGTCTCGGCCTCTCCATCGTCGAACGCATCGCACGCGTTCTCGATTGCGAGGTGGTGCTGAAATCGAAGTTCGGCCGCGGTTCGCGGTTTTCCGTCGCCGTACCCTTGGCCTCCGCGGCGGTAGATAAGCCGGCGTTACCGGCCATTCCCCGATCCGCGGCCGGCAGCCTCGCCGGCACGACCGTCCTTTGCATCGACAACGAGCCGAGCATCCTCGACGGCATGCGCGTTCTACTGGGGGGATGGGGCTGCCGCGTTCTCACCGCGACCGATCTTACGACCGCGCTTGCGGCCATCGCCGGGAGCGGGCACGAGCCCGACGGGCTCCTGGTCGACTACCATCTCGACGGCGGCAATGGGGTCGGCGCCATCACGGAATTACGCCGCCGCTACGGCGGTGATTTGCCGGCCATTCTGGTGACCGCGGACCGTTCGGTGCTGGTCCGCGAGGAGGCCCGCGCCGCGGCGGTGCAATTGCTCAATAAGCCGCTCAAGCCCGCGGCGCTACGTGTGCTGCTGACGCAATGGCGCGTGCAACGCGTGGCCGCAGAGTGAAGCTGCCGGTCAGGCGGCGCCAAGTCCAAACACACGGCCAAGAAACCGTTTGACCCGCCCCAGCCGGCGTCTCATCCGAAGCAACGGCGGGTAGGGGACGGCGATACCACGCTCCTCGGTGTTACCGGCACGGCGCAACTCGTCCGTACGCCACGCGTGGTAGATCGTGCGGTAACCGACATTGGTCCACGCCGCATCCACTTTGGCGAAGCCGCATTGCTTTAGAAGTGCCACCATGCAGGCGGGGTTTGGCCCCCACCAATTGCTTACGTCGCCGTCAAGCTCCGCGCCTGGATACATGACCATCGCCGGACGGCGGATTTCGAGCGCGTCGGTATGGGTTTCGACAATCAGCACCTCGCGGGCCAGCGCGGCGATCTGCTGCAAGGCGGCGATCGGATCGACCAAGTGATAGAAAACTCCGAGAAACAACACGACGTCGTACGTCCCGACCCTTTCCGGGGTCAGCGCGGGGAGGTCGAGTTCGCCGACTTCGAGGTCGATAGCGAGGACAGAGCGGGCGAGGTCAAAGGCTTCGCGTCCGCGCAGCACGGGATGCCGCCAGGCGAAATGATCCGTGGCCAGAACGCGGGCCGCGCCACGGCGTTTGGCCTCAAAACTGTACGCCCCGTTCCAGGCGCCGATATCGATCACCGATCGCGCGCGCACATCGACCGGATCGAAGATGGCCGCGTATTCCTTTTGATGGACCGCCGGCGGCTTTCCTCCCGGCGTGACAATGCCGTGGCCGAGATCGATGGAGTGAAACCACGGCGTTTGCTTCACGCGCTCTTGGAGTGCGGCCGGGTCGAGTTCGATCTCCGGCGAATTGGCGTTGGGGTCAGTCAAGTTCATGGCGAGTTCCCGGAAGCGAGCTGTAGGAGGAAAGCCGTCATTTTCCGATGCCGCCACCGAAAGACGGCTTAGCTTTCCCGCGCCGGCTGTTGCGGCCATTGGCCGGCTTCGATCTTGCCGGCAGCGATTACGGCTTGGGTGCGGCTCTCGACTCCGAGCTTCTGCAAAATCGCCGAGACATGTGCCTTAACGGTCGCCTCCGACACGCCGAGTTCGTAGGCGATCTGCTTGTTGAGCAAGCCGCTCGACAGCATCATCAGCACGCGCACCTGTTGCGGCGTGAGCGTCGAAAGCCGCGCGATAGTGGCCGCGGTTTCAGCATCGGAATCGCGGGCCAGATCGACATCCGGGGGCGTCCACACTTCACCCTGCAACACGCGTCCGACGGCTTGGCGCAATACCTCGATGCCCAGCGTTTTCGGAATGAACCCCGACGCACCAAATTCCATGCAGCGGCGGATCACGGCGGGATCATCGTTGGCGGAGACGACAACAATCGGCAAACTTGGATATTGCGCGCGCAAATACATCAAGCCGGAAAATCCACGCACGCCGGGCATGCTGAGATCGAGCAAGATCAAATCCACGTCCCGGCTGCCGCCGTCGAGGATCTCGCTGATGTCTTCGAAGCTGCCGGCTTCGGCGACGTCGACCTGCTCGAACAACCCGATGACCGCTTGGCGCAGGGCGCCGCGAAACAGCGGATGGTCGTCGGCGATCAATAGAAAGTAGGAGTGGGCCTCGCTCAATGGATGATGACTCAAATCTCGATCGGGCTCGCGACAGGCATGCGAAAATACGACTTGCGCATTTTACGTCCCAGAGTATGGCGCGGTCTACAGCCGGCATCGATGCTGGCGATGGCGCATGAACTGCGGCTCTCGAGATTGGGCTTGCAATTCCGCCGCAACAAGGTTGGAATAAACCGCCGGATCATTGAGTTTGTCGAGATAGATCGATGTTGCAACGCTCTCTCGTCTTCGGCTTGGCCGTCATGCTCTTCGGCGCTGCCAGTATCGCGAGCGCGAAAGCCGATCCGCGCGGCTTATGGCTTGCGGAGGATGGCGCGAAAGTACGTGTGAGCTCCTGCGGCGGCTCGCTCTGCGCAACCCTTGCGGAAGCCAAGTCGCGCGTGGATCCGGAAACCGGCCGCCCGTGGACCGACAAAAATAATTCCGATCCGGCGCAGCGCAATCGGCCGCTCGTTGGCGTGGCGGTGCTTCGATCGCTTCAGCCCAGTGGTCCGGGAAAGTGGTCAGGCACCCTCTACAACGTTGAGAACGGCAATACCTATGAGGGCCATCTTCTCGATGTCGGCCCCAGGACGATTCGTATCGAAGGCTGCGCGATCGGTATTTGCGGCGGCCGGAACCTGAGCCGCATCCAGTAATCCGTCACCAAAAGTCCTTGGCGCGTGGCGGCCGAAGGCGCCGGGCGGGCGAGCCTACCCTTTTTTGCTCCCGACAAATTGCAGGATCACCTCGCGCCAGTGCGGCCGCGCGCGATGCTCGGCGACGTAGACACCTTGCCAGGTGCCGAGCGCCAATTTCCCGGACATCACCGGCACATGGAGTGAAATGCCGCTGAGCATGGATTTGACATGCGCCGGCATATCGTCGGGACCTTCGACTTTGTGCACCCAGCCGGTCTCAGCCGGGGCGAGCCGCCGCAAAGCGGTGACGAGATCGGTGCGCACGTCCGGATCGGCATTCTCCTGAACGACGAGCGAAGCCGATGTATGGCGCATGAACAACAAAATCACGCCGTCCTTGGCGCCGATCTTTTCGAGGAAATGCGTCACCTCGGCCGTGATTTCGAAGAAACCCTCGCCGCTCGTCTCGACGGTAAGAGTTGCGGTGGTAATTGTCGGCGCGGACACGCTGCCGCGAACGGAGAGTTCGGTATGCACTGAAGGTCGACCGCTCAGCTCTTGTCCTTTATTTGCTTTTCCGCGCGGGCAATGACGTCGACGAGGCGATGCCACATCCGCCGAGCGAAGGCGAATACACGATCAATGTCGGGATTGTCATTCAATCCAGGCATGTGCCGGTCTTCGCTCATGGCGGGAGGTTCCGCCGTGGCGCCGGCCGGCAACGGCAGGCCGCGAGCGAGAATGTCCTTTTTCAGCGCAGCGTTTTCCCGGCGCAGCCGGGCGATCTCGTCTTCCAGGACGGCACGGTCGTCCGGCGCCGCCTGACACGCCCAGCCCACCGTGCGCTGAGTGCACAGTGAAACATCGCCGGTCTGCTTGTCGAGCCGCAAGACGCCGTCGGCCTGCTTGCTGAAGGCGTAGCGGCCGCCTTCAATGTCTGGTGTCGCGTCATCGGCGAGCGCGGGACCAAGTAAACACCAACCAATCAAAGCGCCGGCTAAAGTCTTTTCAATCATGAGGGCTCTTTCGTCCGGCCGCCGGGGGGATCCGACGCACGGGATGCGTCTCGTCATTCTAGGTAACGGCTTTGCGGCGCACAATCGAGACTCGAAAGCCGCGCGGCGAGCTTATATCTGCCATAAGTTTCAATCGCTTAGGCCGGATGAGGGTTTCACGACTTGGCGTTGACTTGGCTAAACTCAGTCAGTATGGTCCGCGCGGCTTTAAGGGGCGGGCCCGTTTCGATTGCCGCGCACGCGCGAGTGTCGAGGTCATGAGCGACAACGCGCGCGAGAACGGTAACCGCAACAAGGCGCACACCGATGAGGCC
>Ga0302326_10011269_pt1 | contig 19286 bp, 18 predicted proteins | sample Palsa_T0_3_FD_202264 | JGI IMG/M metagenome (GOLD analysis project Ga0302326, IMG submission 202264) | Peat permafrost microbial communities from Stordalen Mire near Abisko, Sweden - Palsa_T0_3 | ecosystem: Environmental > Terrestrial > Soil > Palsa > Peat permafrost | place: Sweden: Abisko...
ACTCGGTCTGGACATCCTGTATCGCAAGCAGTTCTACGATTCGTTGCTGAACGACTACTTCGATCGCAGCCGTACCATCCTCCTGACCACCCATCAGGTGGAAGAGATCGAGCACGTGCTCACCGATGTCATGTTTATCAATCGCGGCCGCATCGTATTCAATCGCAGCATAGAAGAACTGGAGGCGCGCTATCTGGAAGTCTCGGTGCGTCCCGAGCAGCTCGCCGCGGCGCGAGCGCTCAAACCGATGTATGAGCGCGAGATGTTGGGTCGCAGCATTCTCTTGTTCGATCATGTCGATCGCCGGCAACTCGCCGCCCTTGGTGATGTGCGCACGGCCGGCTTAGCCGACTTGTTCGTTGCCGTCATTGGCAATGAGGCCGGCAATCAGGCCAACCACGCTAAAGGAGCGGCGCGATGAATACGCAATCGGAAGCCATGGCGCCACTCGAAGCCAACGTAACTGTACCTGTGGTGATCCCTGCGAGCCGTCGCCTGTACTGGTCGGTGCGACGCGAATTGTGGGAAAACCGGGCGATCTACATCGCGCCCCTCGCCGTCGCGGCGTTGTTTCTGGTCGCGTTCCTGATCGGCACGATTCATCCCCCGGTCAGGATGCGGGATGCGATGGCGCTCGATCCAGTGCAGCATCAGGATCTGGTCGAGCGGCCCTACACCTTCGCCGCCTTTCTGCTCATGGGGACCACTTTAATCGTCGCCATGTATTACTGTCTCGAAGCGCTGTACAGTGAACGCCGTGATCGCAGCATCCTGTTCTGGAAGTCGCTGCCTGTTTCGGATCTCACCACCGTGCTCGCGAAGCTGAGTATTCCACTGATCATTCTGCCCCTGGCCACCTTCGCGATCACCATTGTCACCCAATGGATCATGCTGCTGCTTAGCAGCGTAATCATGCTGGCTCGCGGTCAAAGTGTCGCGGCGCTATGGAGCCATCTTCCGTTATTCCAGATGTCGCTGATGCTGTTGTTCCACGTTGTGGCCATTCACGGGCTTCAGTTTGCACCGGTCTATTCTTGGGTGCTGCTGGTCTCGAGCTGGGCCCGGCGCGCGCCACTTCTCTGGGCCGTGTTACCGCCGCTGGCCATCGGCGTGGCGGAGAAGGTTGCCTTTAACACTTCGCACTTCGCCGCCTTGCTGGGGTATCTCCTTGGCGGCGGCCCGGAAGTCGTAACCGGCAAGATGCAGATGCTTCCGCTGACACCACTCGCGGTGGGTGAATTCTTCATCAACCCGGGGTTGTGGATCGGCCTGGCAATCGCCGCGGCATTCCTCGCCGCAGCGGTCCGCTTGCGCCGCTACCGGGAACCGATCTGACCAACTTGATTCGATAGGTCTCACAAGGAGAAGCGAGCATGAGCACTCAACTGCAAACGGCGTTTTGGATCGCTGATACCACGCAAAGGGAACAATCGCTGCGAAAACTCGCCGACCGCGCCTTGAAAGCGGCAGCCGGCTTTTGGTTTGTGGTGACCGTCCTTGGCCAGTTAGTGTTCGCGTTTACGGTCGCGTCTTTCTATGGCCTCACAGCCGCGCGGGGGAATTGGCAGCAGTGGAATAAATCTATGACCCACGGGTACGCCCCCGACCACCCCATGGGCAATCTGGTAGTCGCCATCCATCTCACGTCTGCAGTCATCATCATGTTCAGCGGCGCGATCCAACTCATTCCGCAAATCCGGCGCCGCGCACCGCTCTTTCATCGCTGGAATGGTCGAATCTACTTCGTGACCGCCTTCTCCATCAGCTTGGCCGGTCTTTATATGCTGTGGTTCCGTGGAACCGTCGGCGACCTTTCTCAACACCTCGGCCAGAGCCTTGACGCTGTCCTGATCATGCTTTGCGCAGCCATGGCGCTGCGCTATGCATTAGCTCGTGACTTCAAAACTCATCGCCGCTGGGCCCTTCGCCTGTTCATGGTGGTGAGCGCATCCTTATTCATCCGGGCTGGAATTTTCCTCTCTTTTCTCCTCAATCACGGCCCCTTCGGTTTCAATGCGGCGACATTCAGTGGACCCTTCCTCACTTTCATGTCGTTCGCTCAATATCTGCTACCCCTCGCCGTTCTTGAAATCTATCTTCGTACCCAGGATCGAGCCCGTGCAGCAGGTCGCTTTGCGATGGCCGCTGGCCTTATCGTTCTAACGGTGGCGATGGGCGCGGGGATTTTTACCGTCACCATGGCTTCGTTTCTGCCCAACATCAAAAGGGCTTATGACAGCCGCAAATCTATCGCCGAGACACTTTCTGCAACCATAGCCAGCAACGGCATCGACCAGGCGACGAAGCAGTACCATGTGATGAAGGCGGCTGCCCCCGCCACTTACAACTTCGATGAAGACGAGCTGAACGCCCTGGGCTACCAACTCCTCCAGGCCCACAAACTCAGCCAGGCGATCCGCATCTTCCAGCTCAACATAGAAACCTATCCGCAATCAGGCAACACCTACGACAGCCTCGCCGAGGCCTACATGGACGACGGTAATAAGGCTCTTGCCATCACCAACTATCACCGATCCCTGCAGATAAATCCCAGCAACGCGAACGCCGTAAAGATGCTTCAAAAGCTCAACGCACAGTGATGTGTGGGTCGTCGGGTTGTGCTCTGGCCCGCACCGAGAAGGCACTATTCAAGAACTAAGGAGGAAACATGGAACCCGCCATTGATCTGAAGTGTTCACTGCCCACCGAATTCACCACGCTCTCTCCCACTGCGCTGATCTGGCAAGACGTGCTCGCACAGGCCATGACCGGCGAACTCATGGCCGCAATGAACTACACCTCCTTATCGGAGATCTGTGACGATCCCGCCGAAGTGGCAGATGCACTGGAGCATGCAGAAGGTGAAAAGGGGCACGCTGCTGCATTCGCCGCCGAGGGCCGCAGGATCGGTGTGGTCGTCCCCAACAACGTGAACGCAAAGCATTGGAAGCGCCTCAGGGAAGCATTCCTGCGCCGTATTACGGAGCGCGACTTCATCGGCTGCCTCATGGTGCAGGAAATCATGCTTGAATCCTTCGCCGTCGCCAGCTATGCACGGGTGGGGAAGGTGGCGAAGGGCAGTCTCGGCAAGACCTTTGCCGCGATCGCTGCAGAGGAAGAGGAGCACATCGGTCACGCGATGGAAATTCTTCAAGCCGAACGAGCGCTCGACACACAGCGCTTCGACGACAAACTCTATCAGCTCCACCTTGAGGTGATGACCATCCTGGCGGAAATGCTGGCCAAGGATTGCAGGACCGGACACTGCGAAGTATGCCACGGCAGCTGTGTAAAGCCGGCGTTGCCTGATGTCACCTTGAGCGCGGCGGAGCTCCGTGGAGCATCGCTGCATCAGTACCTGCAAACGCTGGACAAGCTGGGGCTGCCCGGGGAGGTAACCCTCACATGGGTGGCTCAACTGCCGGTCTAGCCAAACTCGATTTCGCCCTGGTCGGACATCAGGAAAGTTGGCGAGCCGCTGCCGACGTACTTGCCGTCCTGCGCGGACCCGAGCACACGCCACTGCCCGATGACGAGATCCGGGATATCCTGCCCTGGATCCCACCCCGAGCAGTCTGTCACGTCGAGATTACGTCGGTCGGCGGCACGAAGGCCCGCGGTCTTTATGTCGACTCCTTCATTCCTCCCGACCGTCTCCAGGACGCCTACATGCGCGACAATATTGCTCGCGTTCGCGGTGCGGCCGCTTGCGCCATCAAAGCAGAAGCGAAGATCGTCAGTCTCGGTGGTTTTAGTTCCATCCTCATCGAGGGCAATTTCGATCAGCTACCCGAAAGACACGGTACGGCCTTCACCACGGGCAATACCTTGACTGTTGCTTTCATCGTCCGGGGTCTCCGGCAGATGTGCGCTCTCCAGAGTCGGAACCTGGGCAAATCGACACTGCTGATCGTGGGAGCAACCGGAGATATCGGTTCTGGTTGCGCCCGTTGTTTGGCACATAACGTGAAACGCGTGCAGCTCTACGCCCGCAACCTGGAGCGGCTACGCAGACTGGCTGCGGAGTTAGAAGCCGATGGAGTTCAGGTGGAAATGGCGACCGATCTGCGGCAATTCTCGGCACCGGCCGACATCGTGATCTGCGCAGCAAGTCTGCCATCCCCTTCGCTTTTATTAGCCAGCATCGCGCCCGACGCAATCATTTGTGATGCGGGATACCCGAAGAATCTGTCCCCCGGCGCGGAGATGCCTCGCGCCACAGTTTTCTTTGGAGGTCTGGGACAGGTCGCCGGTGGAATGACCTTCAGCCCTGATCTCCACGGAATCCTGAACCGCCATCCATTTCCTGATGTAGTCCACGGCTGTTTGCTCGAAGGCATGGCTCTGGCTCTGGAGCACCGCTACGAGCCCTTCTCCCAGGGAAGAGGGTTCATCACGCAGGAGAGAGTTGCCGAGATCGAGACCATTGCCGCACGCCACGGAATCCGTCTCGCACCTCTGTACAACGCCGATGGACCGCTGGATCGTGTGCCTGCTGAATGGCTCTCACATCCTCCGGCTACCCTCAAAATTGGCAGCCGGCCCACGCGCTTTCCCGTGGCCGCAAAGATCGCGTCCGCGACCGCGGGAGCTCAAACCGATTCAGCGCTGGAAACGCGAAGGGTGCCCCAGGTCTCGCCTTTGAGACCTGGGATCCTCCTAGGTAAGGCCAGTCGAGTCCATCCTAAAGGCCAGGAAAAGGCCTCACGAAGATCCGATACACTCCGCAACCTGTCGTCCGACTTGCGCCAAAACAGCGTTGCGCTTCGACTCTGGTCCGGCACAGACCGTTAAATACGCAGCCACCAACACAGCAGCCTGGTGGCCCGGCCAAATAATAGCGACATCGTTTGAAGTGTTGTCGCCGTTTGACCCAGTCTTATCTCCGACCCGCCAACCACTTCTCAGGCCCGCGCGTATTCGTTCGTCGCCAGTCTTGTTCGCTATCAACCACTCGATAAGCTGCTCCTGCGAAGCCCGCGACAGCGCATTGCCAACCAGCAACCCGCGCATGTTCCCGGCCATCGCAGCCGGCGAAGTGGTGTCACGAGGATCCCCAGGCAGCGCTTCGTTCAACGCAGTCTCCACGCGATCCAATCGCGTGACGGGGTCTCCGAGCGAACGCGCAAAATGGGTGATTCCAGGGGGTCCGCCGATCGAGGCAAGTAACAGGTTGGCGGCCGTGTTGTCACTACGGGTCACAATGGCCGCACAGAGTTCACGAATCGTCATGCTACGGCCGGCGTGTTCCAGCGAAATCGGCGAGTTGGGCAGAAATCCAGCCGCACCAATCGCGATCGTTCGATCCAGCTTCTCCTTGCCGGCATCGACCCGCTCCAGAACCGCCGCCGCCAGCAACATTTTGAAGGTACTGCACATAGCGAAGCGCTCGTCTTTACGGTAGCCAACGGAATCACCCGACCCGGTATCCAGAACTGCGACACCCAGGCGTCCGTTGCAATCCTTCTCCAATCGTGCAAGCGACGCGACAAGACTACCAAAGCGTCCGCCTGGCGCGGATAACAGCGGAGAGGTTGTCGCCACAGCGCCAATCGTGGCAAACCCGCCCGCAACCAAGGTTCTTCGACTGATCATGATCCTTCGAGCGAAACACCGGGCCAAGGGCCAGTTCAAGTATGCAACTTGATTCCGGCCTCTGCTCAAGTCTTGGATCGATATCGATCACGCGTGGCTGTGCGGGCCATAGGATACGATCCGCAGCAAGCGGAGAATTACTATATATTTCGGGTCGTGGTCTTGTGACCCCAAGCCGGCAAATTCGGAGAAACCATGACCGACCGATCAATGTGCCTGGAGCGATGGAGAGCGAGTAGCGCGCAGGGAATCCCCATCCTCGGCGCAGGCGCAGGGACCGGAATTTCCGCCAAGTGCGCCGAAGCCGCGGGAGCCGATCTCATCATCATCTACAATTCCGGCCGTTACCGCATGGCCGGGCGAGGCTCTTTGGCAGGCCTCATGCCATACGGCGATGCCAATGCCATCGTCGTCGAAATGGCGCGCGAAGTACTGCCCATCGTTCGCAAGACACCGGTGCTGGCCGGCGTTTGTGGAACCGATCCCTTTCGCGTCATGGATCTCTTTCTTCGCGACCTCAAGCAACTCGGCTTTTCCGGAGTACAGAACTTCCCCACGGTGGGGTTGATCGACGGCCTCTTCCGCGAGAACCTTGAGGAAACCGGCATGGGATTCATCCACGAAGTTGAGATGATTGCCCGTGCGCATGAGCTGGACCTTCTCACCTGTCCGTATGTCTTCAATGAAGACCAGGCGAAGGCTATGGCAAAAGCAGGTGCGGATCTTCTGATTGCCCACATGGGATTAACCACCAAAGGGACCATCGGTGCCAGAACGGCGATAACGCTCGATCAGGCGGTCGACCGCATTCAGTCCATCCAGCGGGCAGCTCTCTCCATCCATCCGGAGATTCTGGTCCTTTGCCATGGCGGCCCGATTGCCGAGCCTGAGGACGTTCAATACGTTCTCGACCGGACCCAGGGCGTCTGCGGCTTCTTCGGCGCCTCCAGCATCGAGCGTCTGCCCACCGAGCGCGCCATCACCGGGCAGGTAAAAAATTTCAAAAACCTGAAACTCCATACGGAACGCAGCGAAAGGAACAAGCATGTCTAAGCTCGCTGGTCGCCGATTCGTAACCCCGGCTGATGTCGAAACCCAGCTCTTTGACTGGGGAACGATCAAGTGGCTCAGCGAACCGCGTGTCACTGGCACGGAGCGCTTCACCATGGGGGTCGTCCTCTTGCAACCCGGGAAGGGCCACGTGCGGCACAATCACCCCGGAACAGAGGAGATCCTGTACGTCGTCTCCGGCCAGGGCAAGCAGATGATTGATGTCGGCGGCGAACAGTGGGAGCCCATCAGCGCCGGAGATATGATTCACATCCCGGCCGACATCTTCCACGCCACGATAAACAACGGTTGGGAACCCTTGAAGTTGATCGCCGTCTACTCGCCGCCGGGTCCCGAAGCCCTTCTGCGCGCGATGCCGGAGTGCCGGGTCCTTCCACCGGGCGAACTCCTCCAAACCTGACCGCGATGATTTCAATAACTCCCCAGACCACCCCCCAGATCACCCCAAAGACCATCGCGCTCATCGGAACGTTCGATACCAAAGGGGAGGAATTTTCCTTTCTCCGTGCTCGCATTGAGAGCGCCGGCTTGCGAACCATGATGATCGATGTCGGTGTGCTTGGTAGTTCGCCCTTTGTCGCCGACCTCTCGCCGGCCGATGTGGCCGCAGCAGCAAAAGAAGACCTCGCCACTCTGCAACGCGAAAGAGACCGGGGTCGAAGTGTAACCGTCATGGCGCTTGGGGCAACGGCAATCCTGTTGCAGCTTCATGCTCAGGGAGCCATTCACGGTGTGGCTGCTCTCGGCGGATCCGCCGGTACCACGATTGCCACCGCAGCCATGCGTGCGCTTCCCTACGGTTTCCCAAAATTGATGGTTTCGACCCTCGCTGCCGGCGATACCAAACCCTACGTGGGAATCAAAGACATTTGCATGATGCCTTCCGTGCTCGACATCTCGGGGTTGAACTATGTTTCCCGCCGAATACTGAGCAACGCAGCAGCGGCGATCTGCGGCATGGTTGCCGCGGAACCCCCTGCCAATCCCAACCATAAACCCGCAATTGCGGCAACCATGTTTGGCGTCACCACGCCCTGCGTTACTGCTGCACGGCGCCTCCTCGAACAGAGAGGCTATGATGTCCTGGTTTTCCATGCCACGGGTACCGGCGGTCAGGCGATGGAGCAGTTGATCGAAGACGGCGCAATCCAGGCTGTTCTCGACCTGACGACCACGGAACTCGCAGACGAGCTGGTGGGCGGGGTCATGAGTGCCGGGCCCCATCGGCTGGAAGCAGCCGGCCGCAAGGGCATTCCTCAACTGGTCTGCCCGGGCGCGATCGACATGGTCAATTTCGGCCCCACGGAAACAGTGCCCGTCAAGTTCCGAAGCCGCAAGCTCTACATTCACAATCCCACGGTCACTCTGATGCGGACAACACCCGGGGAGTGCGCGGCGATCGGACGCATCACCGCCGCCAGGCTCAATCGCGCAACCGGCCCGGTGACCGTGCTGATTCCTTTGCAAGGTGTTTCCGCCATCGACAAGCTTGGCGGACCTTTCTATTCCCCCGAAGCACTCGACTCTTACCGCGGCGCCCTGAAGGCGACACTCAACTCCGCCATCGAGCTGGTTGAGCTTGATGCACACATCAACGACGACAGCTTTGCGCGTGCTGCCACAGACCTTCTGCTGCAGTCGCTCGATGCCGGCAGGGCGTCGCGAGGTCTCTAACAACCTACCAGGCGATCCCCCAAGCGTGGCTACGGGCGAAGCCTATGACAACTAGGTACGTCGATGCGGCATCCACCAGGCGCGGAGGCTCTCGAACAGTCGTACGGGCGCCCGCTCATCTGTTGCGCCGGTTTGCCGCTGCTTTTTGCGTCTACCGCGGTCGCCGAACTGCCAAGCTAGGGCCTCTTCTGCTGAAGGAGCCGGGCGATCCGGATATTTTCGCGAGTACTCCTCAATCGCATTCTGAATGACCAGTATGTCCATCGGGCTAAGGTGAGACATTGCATCCTTCCTACAACACTCTTTTAAAGCCTTCTCGAGATGCCAGCGGTCTCGGGGGCAAGGCTCGCTTCGCGCGAACAATCACTTCTGTCTTGGGGGATTTTCAACGCCGCTCTCACTTGAGCCAACCTTTCATCCCCACACGCGAGCGGCTTTCCGGAACGCATCGCCTCGTAGAACAGCCACAAGCTCTCAAGCACCAGACCCAAGGTCCGGATGCGGCTCTCTGGTTGTGTTGCGTCGGCCACACGCTTCGAAGCCGAGGGTGCCTCTCCTGGAGAGAGTTCACCGAATCCCAGCGTGTCCACGTTCATAAGCCTCTCAAGCTCGGCTGCCATTTCGTCTTGCTTTCCTTTTCATCAGCAAATTGCGTTGCCCAGGCGCAGAAAAGCATCGGACTCATCCGGCACGCCTGTAATAAACATTGAGTGTCTGCAGTGTAGGTAGGGCGAGGAGTACGGCGAGGCGCTCTTGACATCGCATTCCCTTCTGCTAATCAGTAGCTCGGGGAAGTAGCAAGATTAAAACACAAACTTAACTGGAAGTGGTAGGCAAACTAAGCTTTGCCTAAATTAGATAGGCGTATTTTCGATCAAAGTAAGTAAGCATTAAGGAGAACCGGACAGCACTTAAATCAGGCTGGACAAGCAAAGCATTTGCTCTGTGCGAATCCAGCAGAGCCTTGCATTACACCTACGCACTTGGGTCAACTTGGTGCATGGCGCAGAAGCAGGCTGAGCGCGCGCGAACTTACCCGGTAATGAACCTGAGTTATCCGATCAGCATCGTGGAGGCGCGGGATGGAATTGAACCATCAAACAAGGCTTTGCAGACCCTTCCCTTTTCGTTTCGGGTTCCGCGCCCTCTCTCACAACGTCGGCATAGTGACGACAGCGAAGCAAGCGTTACAAGAAATCTAAGCCGAGATTCTCCTCGTTCCAGTTCATGGAATCCCTCCCCCGAAAGAATCCATGAAAAAAGCCCTTAGAGAACCGCAGCTTGCGAAGGAGCATACGTCACAAATCAAGATTTGCATCCCGCATCTGAGTAACATGACCCTTCAATCTGGTACTCAAGCGGTAATCTACGACTGCTGGACTTAACCTCTATCCAGCAACGCTAATCTTCTTCAGGGAGTTTCTACGGTAAAAGCACATCCAGCACTTCCCGCGGTTCCGGACGAACGCGAAAATCGGCATGTGCGTCGGCAAACAGCACCGTGCCGTCACGTCCCAGGATGTAGGTAGCGGGCAGAGGCAGTTGCCAGCTCGCATCCCCATTGACCAGCGGAATGTTTACCAGGATGCTGCGGTAATACTGCTGCTGCGATGGAGCCACTGCGTAAGCCAAGCCGAATTGTGCGGCAACTTTGCATCCCGCATCCGTGAGAACGGGAAACCCCAGACCATGCTGCACCGCCGTAAAGTCGTTCTGGCGGACCGTCTGTGGGGAAATCCCGACCAGCAGCGCTCCCCGCTTGCGCACCGCGCCATACAGGTCGCGCCAGGTCTCAAGCTCGGTCACACAATAAGGGCACCAGCGCCCGCGAAAAAAATTGACCACCAACGGGCCGAGCGCCAGCAGATCCGTACTCCGGATGATCCGGCCTCCGGCATCAGGCAGCGCGAATTCCGGAGCCTTTGAGCCTACCGGCAGGATTCTATCCTCCACCCCGGCCGCGTAGAGCTCCGCCACCGCGCGCTCGCTAATCTCCAAACGCTCCGGCTGCACCAGGTTACGCGTGTTGGCCGTAATCTGGTCGAGTTGGTCTTGCAATTTCGACATGATGCGTTCCAAAGCCCTTCGAAGATGCCTTAGGTCTCCTTGGACGTGGCCGGATCCGGTTTCGTTTCAAGAAGTATCTTGACCGAGAGCACTGGCCCCAAACCGATTAGCCATGGACACGCGAAGGGTGCCCCAGGTCTCGCTTTTGAGACCTGGGATCCTCCTAGGAAAGGCCAATAGAGTACGGCCGAAAGGCGGTACCCTCTAGCGCCCCATACCGCGCATGCCACCCAGGGCGCCCATCATCCGCCGCTGCATGCCGCCGCCCTTGCCCGCGCTTTTGAACATCTTGCGCATCTGCGCATACTGGCGCAGCAGCTGGTTTACTTCCTGCACACTCGTTCCCGAGCCCCGCGCAATCCGTTTGCGGCGGCTTCCCGAGATGATTTCGTGTTTGTCCCGCTCCTGCTTGGTCATCGAGTTGATGATCGCTTCGATGCGGTTGAATTGCCCTTCATCCACTTGCCCGGCCATCTGCTGAATGCCCTGAAACGGGCCCACCGAGGGTAGCATCTTGAGAATGCTCTGCATCGACCCCAGCTTACGGATCTGGCGCAGCTGATCGCGGAAGTCCTCCAGCGAGAACCCATCGCCGGAAAGAGCCTTGCGGGCAAAATCCTCCTGCTTCTTTTTATCCAGCGTCTCTTCCGCCCGTTCGATGAGCGTCATCATGTCGCCCATGCCCAGAATCCGGCTGACAATACGATCAGGATGGAAGGGCTCAAAGGCGTCCGGCTTCTCCCCCGTGCCGATAAACTTCACCGGTTGGCCGGTAACGTGGCGAATAGAGAGTGCCGCACCGCCGCGCGCATCACCGTCCATTTTGGTCAGCACCGTGCCGGTTAATGCCAGCTGCTTATGAAATTCCCCCGCGGAATGGACCGCATCCTGCCCCGTCATGGCGTCGGCGACGAAAAGGATCTCCTGCGGGTTGAGCAGCGCCTTCAGGCCCCGCATCTCCTGCATCAGCTCCTCGTCCAGCGCCAAACGGCCCGCAGTGTCGACGATCAGCGTGTCGCAACCCGAATTGACGGCCTCTCGCCGCGCCTCTTTGGCCAGCCGTTCCACCAGCGCATACCCCGGCGCCTCACCCTTGGTATCGCCTTCGTATAGGTTGACTTTGATGGCGTTGGCCACGATCCGGAGCTGCTCCCGCGCCGCCGGCCGATAAACGTCAACCGAAACCAGCAACGGCCGATGGCCGCCCTTGCGTAGCCACGCTGCCAGCTTCCCTGAGGTAGTGGTTTTGCCCGAGCCCTGCAGGCCCGCCATCAGGATGACCGTGGGCGGACGGGAAGCGAAGTTGAAGCGAGCCGTATCCTTCCCCAACAGCGCCACCAACTCGTCGCGCACGATCTTGATCACATGCTCGGTAGGCGAAAGAGCCGTCATCACCTCCTGGCCCACTGCCTTCTCCCGGATGTGCTCGATAAGCTCCTTGACGACGTTCAGGTTAACGTCGGCTTCGAGCAGGGCCACGCGGATCTCCCGTAGGGCGTCCCCGATGTTTTCTTCGGTGACGGTGCCCTGGCCACGGAGATTCTTGAACGCCCGCTGCAGCTTGTCGGATAGGTTTTCAAACATGGTGGTCCTTACAGTTTAACTGAGGAAGGCGGCGGGAGTTCTACCAGAGATAAGGAACTAAGCCCTTCACCTGTTCCCGGTAGCGGGCATACTGGTCGCCGAATTCCTGCACCATCAAAGTCTCTTCAGAGATGGATTTGATCTTCCACGCGATCGCCGACAATAGGACCCCGAGGAAACAGCGCAGTTCGCCCAGGGCAATCGCTGTCCCCAGCAAGGCAACCAGAAGCCCGGAGTAGATCGGGTGGCGGACGATGCGATAAGGCCCGGAGAGAACCAGGGTGTGGTCCTGCTTCAGGGTCACATCCGAACTCCAGTTCCCGCCCAGAAAGAGCCGGGCCCAACCGGCGAACACCATGCCGGCCAACAACATGCCGTATCCAACCGTAGTCGATGCCCTCCCCGCGGGCGCCACCCGTAGGTTAAGCCAATTCCAACCCAGTGCGCCGTTGACGATCAAAACATACGCCACCAGCAGCAGAACAAGCTGCAGGATGCGAGAGCCGGTCGCCTGCCGCCGGATGGTCCGTTTCCCGAAAACTGCCGGCAGTACCCAGAGCACCCAGAACACAGTCCAGATGATCGCCAGAATGTTATGGTGAAAAAACGTCAACCCACGCCTCGGCTTTCTGCCGACCATTGTACGGGGATCAAGGACTTAGCTGTTCTCTCCAGGAAAATCCATCAAAAGCACGCGACTTCAAACCTAGCCGGGGGTCTGAAACCCTTAGATCGATATTTGTGGAGTTGCTCGACCATGCCCCTTGCTTCCGGTTTGCTGTTCGGCCGTTTTACCCGCGTTGTGGCGGGCTGCCTTGTGCTCTCCCTGGTGCTGGAGCCGTTAACCCTATTGGCGGCTCCTGTGCCTGGTTGGCATGCGAAGAAGACGACTGCAGCCAAGCCCCTGACCGAAGAAGAACGTGCCACCCACGCCCTGAATCGCCTCACCTTCGGGCCCAAACCCGGCGATCTGGAACGGATACAGGCAATGGGCGTTAAGAAGTGGATCGAGATGCAGCTCAACCCGGAGCAGATCGACGATAGCCTCCTCGAGGCGCGCCTCCAGAGCTTCCCGGCCATGCACCTCAGTCAGCAGGATTTGACTCAGACCTTTCCGTCCGCAGGCATGATTCGCGCCGTGTCCGACGGAAGGATCCCCCTGCCCAAAGATCGCGTGGAACACGCAATCTATCAGAACCAGGTCTTTGCCTATGAAGAAAAACGCCAGAAGCAGGCCCTGGAAGCCGCTAAAGACGTTGTTAACGACGCGGCTAGACAGCCGGCAGCCGAGCCCGTTGCCGCCCCAGCGCCCAACCAGATGGCGGCCAATGAAAGCTTGATGGCCGACGCGATGGCGCTTGAGGAGGTGGCCAACTCTCCCTCGATAGCCGTCCATGAGCAGAAACTGTATGCGGACCTGGCCTCGACCCAGATCGTAAATCTATCCCCCGACCAGCGCTTGCAAAGTCTGGTGGGCATGAAGCCGGGCCAGCTGCGCGGTTTCATGAAAGAGCTGACTCCCGAAGAACGGTCCCAGTTGACAGCCGGGATGACGCCGCAGCAGAAAGAAACCGTGGTTGCGCTTTTAAATCCAACCCTTCTGGTGGCCGGCGAATTGTTGCAAACCCGCCTGCTCACCGACGTCTACAGCCAACGCCAGCTGCAGGCGGTGATGACGGATTTCTGGCTGAACCACTTCAACGTATATCTGAAGAAGGGGCAGCTTGCGCCGTGGTACCTGGTGGACTACCAACAGAACGTGATTGCCCCCCACGCGATGGGTAAGTTTGAAGACCTGCTGGTAGCCACGGCAAAGAGCCCGGCCATGCTCTTCTATCTCGACAATCACACCAGCATCGGCCCGCATTCCATGGCCGCCATGCGTGCTCAGGCCAATCCGCAAGCCAAGAATCGGGACCCCGGCCTCAACGAGAACTATGCGCGCGAATTGATGGAGCTGCACACACTCGGTGCGGATGGAGGCTATACCCAGAAAGACGTCACTGAAGTGGCCAAGGTCTTTACCGGTTGGACGATCGACGAGCCCCGCAAAGGAGGAGGGTTCACCTTCAACGAGCGGCGCCACGAGCCTGGCCCGAAGGTGGTGATGGGCAAGACCATTCAGGAGAACGCCGAGCAGGAAGGTTTAGAAGTGCTGCACCGCCTGGCGACCAGCCCGGCGACGGCGCACCATCTGTCCCAGCAGCTGGCAGAGCGTTTTGTGAGCGACACTCCTGCTCCTGCTCTAGTGGACCGTATGGCCAAGTCCTATTTGCATTCGGATGGTGACATCCGCCAGGTATTGCGCACCATGTTCACCTCGCCGGAATTCTGGTCTCGCGACGCTTATCGCGCCAAGGTAAAAACTCCGGAGGAATTTGTTCTCTCGGCGGTGCGCGCAACCGGGGGCCAAGTCGATCGGCCGGCCATCGTGCTGAACGCAATGGGCCAACTGGGGATGCCCTTCTACGGCTGTCAGACGCCCAACGGCTACTCCTGGACTGCGGGTGCCTGGGTAAATTCCGGTGACCTCTTGACCCGCATCAACATCGCCCTTGCTCTGGCCAGCCATAAGCTGGGCACGGCCACAGATCTCGATGCCCTGATAAAGATCAAGGGACCGGATGCAGCCTCTGCCGCGCAGAAGGAAACCAAACTGGAAGCAGTCTTTCTCAACGGGGAATTGAACCCTCAGGCGCGGCAAACCGTCTTGCAGCAAGCCGATGCGCTAGCCGCGCAGGGGCCGCTGGTCCTAACGGCAGCAGAGCCCTTCAAGCCCGGCGCCAAGCAAGCCGGAACAATGCCCGTCCGCGCAGCCTTTGTGCAGGTAATGGACCTGGCAACGCCAATACCAGCCCCAGCCGACAAACAAGCCGCCCTGGTGGCCGGCCTGCTACTAGGCTCCCCCGATTTCCAGAAGCGCTAAAATCAGCAAACTGGGTGTCGTGATTCGCTGCGTCGGTGCCCCACCCCGTTGCTGTAACCCTTTGTCCCGACCGCGAAACCCGGGTGCCCCATATCTCGCTCGTTTTTCGCGAGATGTGGGATACCACTGGCCTAAGTCCCTGACTTTCCAACCCAAACCCCGGCGAAAGGAAACAGGACGGGTGCGCCTCGATAAGGCAAAGCGTACGTGGGACGAAATAAAACGCATCAGTCCGGTAACTACTCTCCGTGGAGCAGTTGCCCTTTCCTTGTCATTCCGACCGGAGCGAAGCGGAGCGGAGGAACCTGCGGTGCGCCCTTCCCTCTAACAACTGCCGGAAGCCCCTTTCCCCGTCATCAATGAATCGGAAACTGGACGGGTGCCCCTCAACGTTCGCACCAGCGTACGTGGGACGAAAACGATGGGCGCAGCCCCACGATTGCTTTTGCAAAATAAATCAGGGAAGCAGAGGAACTTAGTATTACTGAGGCGAATTGCTGCTAGGTGGAGTAGGACTAGGAGTAGGGCTAATCGGGCTGGTAGGCGATCCAAACCCCGACCCGTTATTGGAACCATTGCTGGAACCAAACCCAGACCCAGAATTCGATCCGAACCCAGACCCAGAATTCGATCCAAACCCGGACCCTGAACTCGATCCAAACCCGGACCCGCTACTGGACCCAAACCCACTGCTCCCGCTGCCCGAATTAAGTCCGGTGCCGTTAGTAGTGCCGGCAGTGGCGCCATTGATGTTGCCCCCGCTCACGCCCCCTGCCGCCGCATCCAAGGCCATCTGGTTTTGATCGAACACAAATTCCCATTGGTTGTAGTGGGTCTGCTTCTTGTAGACCTTGATCGAAGCTCGCTTGTCCGTCAAACCCACGCCCACGATCGGCGCACCCCCGACCGACACACCCGGTGACCCAAAGGCGCCGCTGCTCCCACCGGTTGTTTGCACGCCGCCGATGTTGTTAGTGCTCGTCCCGGCGGCGCCATTTGTCGTTGTTCCGTCAATCCCGCTGGACGAACCGAACCCACTGCTGGAGCTGGAGCTAGAGCCCCCAATCGGCGACGTGGAACTTCCGCCGAACGGAGAACTGGACGACCCGGACCCAAAGGAAGACCCGCTGCTGCCAAACCCAGACCCCGAAGAGCCCAGCGAAGAGCTGCCGCTGCTCGGGGAAGTTGACCCCGCAGAAGACCCAAAAGGCGACGACGATCCGAAACCGCCCGCTGTGCCAGTACCGGTGTTGGTACTAGCCCCGGTAGGCGTGATGCCATTCTGCTGCACGCTTTGGCCAAACAAACCCATGGCCGGCACCTTTTGCTCGCCATTGTGAATGATGCGCCAATCGTCCTTGCCCGTCATCGGATCGAGGTACCGCTTGCGCAGAAAACGCTGATTGTTGCTCTTCATCAGCTGGTCAATGGTGTTGGGATAACGGCCGAACTTGTTGTAGTACATGCGAATCGCGCGAGCATATTGCTTCCCCCGCTGTATCGTCTCCTCTTCCTTATCGCGGCGGATCGATTCAGCAATCTTCGGCGCCGCAATCGCCAGCGCGATCATGATCAGCAGGATCATGAAAAGCACGCCGAGCAACAGGAACCCCTCTTCCTGCCGCGATCTGGCTCGTACCCATTTCGATTTGGAGACAGCTCTCATCATTGGCGAAGCGGTAGCGTCTGCGTGTTGTGATACGGAATATCTTCTACTTGGACGGACACCGGGTTGATTTTGACTACGCGATAGCGCCGGTCGACCACATCGCCTTCCGAAGCGATGAAAATATCATCTCCCTTCAATAGGAAGACCTGTTTCTGGCCCGTCTTCTCCGCCGCGTAGCCATAGAAACCCAGGTTGATGGGCGGCGGTGGAGGAGGCGGTGGTGGCCCGGTATTAACCGCCGCCTGGCGGATAGGTGCGATCGGTTTCGGAATGTCTGGAGGCGCGGAGAACTGGGAGAAGATGTTTCGTCCGTGGCCGGTGTACTCCAGCGACTCGGCCTGCCGCATGATCTCCGGATGCAGCGTAGGGTCAAGCGCGGCTAAGCCGCTGACTTTGGCGGCTTGGTGGCCCCCGTAAGCCGGACCAGCCATAGTCTCTTGAGATGTTTCGCCACTGGTCGTCGCCGGTCGCGTCACGGTGACCACAGGAGGGGGCGCCGGCGGCGCCGTGGGCGAAGGTCCGAAAGTCTGCCACAGAAAACGAATCAGCAGTAGGAGCATGATCCCGCCCAGGCCGGCCGCCAAATACACCTTCTTCTTATCCTCGGTACCGACTTTGATCGCCATCAGCGCTCTTCCTCCCCTGATGGCACTTCATCTCCCTGCGTGAGTGGAACCAGCTGGTTCAAGTCATTAGCGTGCAGATACGTGTTGAGCTTCAAGCGCAGGTTTACCAGCCCGCCCTGTTGCCCAGTGAGTGTGAGTCCTTTGATCAGAAAGAAAGTCTTGCTCCGTTCCAGCCCATTGATAAAGTGCATCATCGGTGCATACTCCCCGCTAAGGCTGGCATCCATGCGTACCTCGGCCAGGCCAGCAATGGCGGGCGTCGGACTGTAGGCAAGATTGGTCAGACGAACATTATTCTTGCTCTCCAAGTCATGGATGGTCGCGGAGATGGTGGAGTACGCGGCAGGGAAGCGCGCGGTGTAGAAGTCATCCGCCTGGGTGCGGGAAAGCGAAACCTTTTGCGGCAACCCCCGCAACGGGGCCATTTCAAGCTGGAGCGCGCGATAGTCAGTCTGCTGCTGCTGGAGCTGGTCTGCGCTGGCATTGCGCAAGGTGCCCCAGGCGAGAAACAGGCGCACGGCGAGCACCAGGTTCAGAATCAACAGCAACGCAACCCCGGCGAAATGCAGGTTGAGCAGGCTGATCAGCTTGCTGCGCAGCGGCTTCATGGTCTGGCCGCCTTTCTGGCGGGCCGTGGCGCGCGGGCAGTTTTGCTGGATGATTTAGCCTGCTTCGTCGCCGTCTGCTTGTCTGCGGCCGGCTTTTCGGTTGTGTCCGGTAACGGGTTGTACTCTGCGAGCAAATCGAAGTTCACGTTGGTGGCTGCGCTTACCTGTTCGATGGGCCGCCCATTCTGGTTGCTCTCCGCCGTTTCGCGCGCCAGCCGAGGCGCGAGAAACCGGTGCGAATGCTCCAGGTTGCGCACCAGGTCAACTCCGCGATCATGCGCTCCGCTCACCCGCAGACGAATCGTCACTTTCCCATCTTTGGCGATCACCGGATCGATATTCAGCACCTGCACTCCGCTGGGCAGCACGTTTTCCAGGTCCATCATGACTGCGGTCCACGAGAACGCCTTCTGCGCAAAAATCTGGTTAAGGAACTGAGACTGCGACAATACCGAAGCATTTTGCGGTTCCCGCATCGAAGACTGAAACGCCTGCCGCTGGGCCTCGATGGCATGGATCCTCTGCTGCACAGCGTCCAGCCTGGCCTGGGCCTCGGCCGCCTTGCGCTTTTCGGTAGCCAGCAGAAGCCACAGCGGCACGGCCACCACAGCCAGCAGCACAATCAGGATCCTTAATCGAAGATAGAGCGGGCCTAACTCGACAAATGGGCGCGAAGCGAGATTGAGTTGGATGCGCATTAGTTGGCCAGCGCCCCCACCACCCCGGCAAGGATGCCGCCAGGCATCGCCTTGTTCTTGTAGGGCGTGGGCACCAGGTCACGCACCGGGATTCTCTCCTCGCCCAGCAGATGGATAAGCTCTTCCGGACCTCCTAGCCCACAGCACAGCAACTGTCGCGGTGGCGAGTCCAGCGTATCCTCGAAATAAGCAACCGCAACCGTGACCGACTGCTGTAGCTCTTCTGCGGAATGAAACGAGTTTTCCTGGGGCGTCCAATCCTTTTCCGTGAGCTCGAGCGTGCGGTGCAGCAGCAGTTCGTTCTGCCGGGTAATCGCGGTTGTCACCGAGCTGCCGTTGCGATTGATCACCAGCGCCGGCTCCTCCGAGTTGACCGCAGCCAGCGCCGCCAGGGTGCTGGGCAGTACCACGCCCGGCTCGTAGCCGGCTTCGCGCACTGCGCTTTCATACTCCGCCAGGACTGCTGCCGGAGAAACCGCGACAATGACCCGCACCTGGCCCGGCTTGCTGGGCATGACCTGGTAGCTCACCGCCGCGTCTTCCACTTCAAAAGGGACCAGCTTGCGCAGGCGGAAACGAATAATCGGCAGTGCTTCCGCAACCTTCGAGGGGAGCTGGTCGAAATCCAACAGCAAAACCCGAACCGCGGCGTCGGGGATCACGACAGTGATTTCACCCTCTTTGAGGCTGACCTCGTCGAGTGCCTGGCGTAACGCGCTGGCAACGGCCGCGCGGTCGCTGAAGTTGGGTGTTTGCAGTCCGGCAGCA